>Ga0209540_10000157_pt1 | contig 87624 bp, 70 predicted proteins | sample BarGraIncu01121A_FD_184501 | JGI IMG/M metagenome (GOLD analysis project Ga0209540, IMG submission 184501) | Arctic peat soil microbial communities from Barrow, Alaska - Barrow Graham LP Incubations 011-21A (SPAdes) (version 2) | ecosystem: Environmental > Terrestrial > Soil > Wetlands > Peat... | reverse complement strand
GCACAATTTATCTATTCCGGTGTTAATTGCCTTGTTGGTTTGTCTTATCCCAACTACCATTGGTGGATTGTTGAGTGCTATCGGTATCAGCGGCATGGATCGATTGATCCAACGAAACGTAATTGCAACCAGCGGACGTGCCATTGAAGCTGCCGGTGATGTGGACGTGCTTTTGCTCGACAAAACTGGAACCATTACCTTAGGAAACCGTATGGCAACCGACTTTATTCCGGCTGAAGGTGTAACAGTTGAAGAATTGGCGGATGCAGCACAACTATCTTCACTTTCCGATGAAACTCCCGAAGGTCGTTCGGTTGTTATATTGGCAAAAGAAAAATTCAATATCCGTGGACGGGACATTACTAATTTGCATGCAACGTTTATTCCTTTCACCGCACAATCGCGCATGAGCGGCGTGGATTTGAAAACTCCGGAAGGAAAAGTTCATCAGATCAGGAAAGGTTCATCGCAAGCAATTCGGGGTTTTATTGAAGAAAACAACGGAGTTTTCTCTCAAACAGTCATTGATGCGGTATCGGAATTGGCACGACAGGGAGCAACTCCATTGGTAGTGGCCGAAGACAATAAAGTATTGGGTGTAATCCACCTGAAAGACATTGTAAAAGGTGGTATCAAACAACGTTTTGCCGAACTTCGTCAAATGGGAATCCGCACGGTAATGATTACCGGAGATAATTCACTAACCGCTGCTGCCATTGCTGCAGAAGCAGGTGTAGATGATTTTATGGCCGAAGCTACACCCGAAGATAAATTGCGTAGAATACGCGAAGAACAAGAAAAAGGACACTTGGTTGGAATGATTGGAGATGGAACAAACGATGCTCCTGCCCTTGCGCAAGCTGATATAGGCATTGCCATGAATTCAGGAACACAAGCTGCCCGCGAAGCCGGTAACATGGTGGATTTGGACAGTAATCCTACTAAATTGATTGAAGTGGTGGAAGTTGGTAAACAATTGCTGATGACCCGTGGAGCTCTTACCACCTTTAGTATTGCCAACGATGTGGCCAAGTACTTTGCTATTATTCCGGCTATTTCCATTGCACTTTATGCAGGAACCAACGGACAAGGACCATTAGCAGCACTTAATATCATGAAGCTCGGTTCGCCGGAAAGTGCCATTCTAAGTGCCATTATTTTCAATGCACTGATAATCATTGCACTGATTCCATTGGCATTGAAAGGCGTAACTTATAAGCCTATTTCGGCTAATAGAGCACTGGCAAAAAACTTGCTGATTTATGGATTAGGCGGTCTGGTTGCACCATTTATCGGAATCAAAATTATCGATATGCTTATTAATTTATGAAAACAAGCCCCCTAAATCCCCCACAGGGGGACTTAAAGACTAATTCTCTGAAACATGTAGAATTTAAATCATAACGTAAAATAAGTTTCACTAAGTAACTAATCTTTCTTCAAGTCCCCCTGTGGGGGATTTAGGGGGCTAAAAAAAATATTATATATGAAAACATTTGGTATCGCAATAAAAATATTCCTGGTTTTTACCATTCTTACAGGAGTGATATATCCACTCTTAGTTACGGGAATTGCACAAGTTGTTTTTCCACATCAAGCCAATGGAAGCTTGATTTTAAAAGACAATAAAATTATCGGAAGCGAATTAATCGGACAACAATCCGATAGTACGATTTATTTTACTTCTCGACCTTCGGCAATTGGAAATAATCCATTACCTTCGGGCGGTAGTAATTACGGTTTGACCAGTGCAAAACTAAAAGCTCAGTTTATTGAAAGAAAAAATAAATTTATAGCTTTCAATCAACTAGATAAAAACGTGGAAGTTCCGTCCGAAATGCTTTTCGCATCGGCTAGTGGCCTCGACCCGCATATTTCGCCTGAAGCTGCTCAGTTGCAAATCAATCGGATTGCGACAGCACGGCATTTTAGTACTGTACAAAAAGAAAAGTTGAAAACACTTGTTGAAAAGACAATTGAAGCACCTCAACTGGCATGTTTGGGTGAAAGCAGGGTAAATGTTTTATTACTTAATATTGCATTAGACAAACTAAAATAAAGTTTGTTCGCTTTGTTTTCAATACAATTGAAAACAAAGCATTTACTAAAGCATAATTCGCCAGCTAGTGGATACAAAAATAAAATCTTCATTTTTTCTCCTATAAAAATGAACCTGCTTTGCAGGCCAGAGGATAAAACATTTATGTTTTATCCTCTGTTGGCTGTAATATTGTAAATCATTGATTTATAAAAATGCTTATGTTTTATGATTAGTGTTTTCTGCTTTATTTAAATGTCTCTAAGTGTGGATTAGAATTCTTGATCACAATAACTTTTTATTAAATATAAAATGGGCGACTTCGAAATTGACAGACCAAATCCCGATGAACTGCTGGCTTCATTGGCCAAGGAAGAAGAAAAGAGCAAACGGGGAAAATTAAAGATTTTTTTCGGAATGTGTGCCGGTGTGGGCAAAACCTACACCATGCTTCAGGCCGCTCACATTGAGAAAAAGAAGGGAAATGATATTGTCATCGGATATGTGGAAACACATAAACGGAAAGAAACAGAAGCTTTAGTTAGCGGTTTTGAAATAATTCCACGTAAAGCCATAGAGTATAAATCCACCTCCGTAGAGGAGATGGATTTAGACGCTATTATAGCACGTAATCCCAAGATTGTGCTGGTAGATGAGTTGGCTCACACCAATGCACCCGGAAGCCGTCATGCCAAACGCTATCAGGATGTGCAGGAACTTCTTGAAAACGGGATAAATGTTTTCACTACACTAAACGTTCAACATCTGGAAAGCCGTACTGACACGGTGGCACAAATCACAGGCGTTATTATCCGCGAAACCTTACCTGATTTTATTTTTGAGAATTCCGACGATGTAGAATTGGTCGACTTAACTCCCGACGAACTCCTTCAAAGGCTTTCGGATGGAAAAGTATATACAACGGAACGCTCAAAAGAAGCGGTGAATAATTTTTTCCGCAAAGGGAATATTACGGCATTGCGCGAAATGTCCTTACGCATTGTTGCCGACCGTGTCGATAACCAGTTGCACGATTACATGCAGGACAAACGCATCCGTGGTCCATGGAAATCGGGATTGCATTTTCTGGTTGCTATTGGGGTAAGTCCTTCTTCGGCCGGTTTGCTGAAGTGGGCAAAGAACTTAGCATACACAATGGGAGCTAATGTCGAAGCCCTTTATGTCGAAACCACCCAACGCATAACGCCAAAAGATCATGAGCAGCTCGATTTGAATATTAATCTTGCCAAGCAATTAGGATTTAAGGTCAGAATCGTTACGAACGATGATTTGGTAAAAGCGATTGTAAATTATGCCCAGAAAGAAAATATTACGCATATTATCGTAGGAAAGTCAAGGTTTAGTAGTGTAAGATCGCTATTAAAACTTGGTAATTTCGTAAATAGGTTGATTAAATATAGCGGAAATATTGATGTTTATATCCTTGGTTCGGATACTCCGGTTGAAGATAAATTTAATGCAAAAGCGGCTATTCCGCCATTTACATCAAATATTCGACAATATCTTATCGTATCGTTAATTGTAATCCTGACTTCCATAGGTAGTTATTTTGTCCGTGATATTACGGGTTATCAGGTCATTTCAGTTATCTTTTTGTTCATGGTATCGTTGCTGGCATTGTTTTATGGAACCGGTCCGGTTTTGTTTGCTGCAACTTCAAGTGCATTAATATGGGACTATTTCTTTATTCCACCACAATTTACATTTCTTATTCAGAAACCACTGGATATTCTGTTGTTGGTTCTGTTTTTCATTATAGCACTGGTCAACGGCACCTTAACGTCAAGAGTCCGCCGTCAGGAGAAAAAGATACGGATACGTGAAGAACGCACCAATGCGTTATACCAACTTACTAAAGATCTGAATTCCATTTCTGGTTTCGATGACGTCATAAAAATTTCTGCCGATTACATTAACCGATATTTCAAACTGGAATGCAGTATTGTGGTTAAAAATGATTTGAATCAACTGGAAGTAAAATCCATTGGGAATTCCACGATCCGGTTGACGGAAAGCGAAATGAGTATAATTAACTGGGTGGAGAAAAATTCCATGAAAGCCGGTAAATTCACCAACACATTACCCTCTAATGAATATACATTTTATCCGTTAATAGGCAGCAGCAGTACTCTAGGTGTGATTGTGGTGAAGCAGAGTATCGTTTTCACCCATGGTGAAGAACAGTTTTGGGAGTCATCGCTTTCCCAGATTATAGGCAAATACGAGCGGGAATTGCTGCGGAATGCTACCAAGAAGACCTATCTGATAAGCGAATCGGAAAAGCTTTATAAGACTTTGTTTAATTCCATTTCACACGAGCTACGTATTCCGCTAGCCGCTATAATGGGTTCATCGGAAACGTTACTGGAGCAACATCTTCCGGAACCAATTCAAAAGGAATTATATTCCGAAATCAATATTGCAGCTATCCGGTTGAACAGGTTGGTTGAAAACTTATTGAATATGTCCCGTCTTGAATCCGGTCGAATTACTCCACATCCCAACTGGTGCGATGCTCAGGATTTAGTAAACTCAGTCTCTGAATCGCTTAAATATGAACTGGAATTCTTTACATTTAAAACGGATATTCCCAACGATCTCCCTTTGATTTATGTCGATTTCGGATTGATGGAACAAGTGTTGCATAACCTTATTTTAAACGCCACCCAGCAATCCCCAAAAGGAAGTGTTATTGATTTGAAGATTCAAATTGCCGGCGAAAATTTAGTTATCAAGGTTATTGACCAGGGACCCGGATTTCCCGAAACAGAATTATCATCTGTTTTTGAAAAATTCTATCGGGGAAAAGATGCGAAAGCAGGTGGAACCGGACTTGGTCTGTCAATAGTAAAAGGTTTTGTTGAAGCTCACCAAGGTAGTGTTTCAGCCTCAAACGGAGACAAAGGAGGAGCTGTTTTCATCCTGAAAATTCCGACCAAACAAATGGATTTACCTCAATGAAAATTCTATGTAAAAAAAAGGCCATAACTACAATTGCAGTTACGGATTTTTTTCATATTCCGCTAAACCGATAGCCTATTCCTGATTCTGTAATCAACAATTTTGGTTTTGAAGGATCATCTTCTATCTTTTTACGAAGCTGTGCTATGAAAACCCGCAGATATTGAGTTTGTTCGGTATATCCATATCCCCAGATTTCCTGAAGAATATAAACATGGGTAAGCACACGTCCTTCATTTTTGGCCATAAGTGCCAATAACGTGAATTCAGTAGTTGTTAGTTTGATTATTTCATTATTTTTTGTTGCAATGTGCTTTGCCAGGTCGATTGTCAGATTATCAAATATCATAGAAGCTTCCTGCTGGCGAATGGTCTGATGCGTGGCTACACGTATCCTCGCAAGCAACTCACGGGTACGAAATGGTTTGGTCAGATAATCATTGGCACCATTTTCAAGGGCTCTGACAATATCTTCTTCTGAATTTCGGACAGATAAAATTATGATTGGTCCTGTGTACCACTCGCGCAATTTTTTCAACACCTCCAACCCATCCATGTCAGGCAAGCCCAAATCAAGGATAATAAGTACTGGATTGACAGATGCTGCCAGTAAACAACCATCTTTTGCTGTTTCGGCCTCGATAACCCGATATTCATTTGCAGCTAAAATTATTTCCAGAAGCCTCCGTATTTGGATCTCATCATCAATTACCAGAATCGTTTGCTTTGTATCCATTGCATTGATTATTAGTGTATGTTCTTAAAGTCAGTTTTAATAATACAAAGGTATATTCTTTATTATAAAGATTATATAAAGAATTATAGGTTGGATATAATTTTTTTATGAAGAAAAAGAATAATATAATAACCAGTTGTGCGTAGCATGTGGTTACTAATTTGTTCATTGAGTATATTACATTTATCGGTAGGAATTACTTTTAGCACAATTCAGACAGGAGCCTGGGCCGAACATCGGGTAGCACAAGCTACTCGAAACAGAGAGGAAAGATGGCTTATAATGATCTTAAAGAATTAATAGTTCATCCACCTTTCCGGCTACTTCCAGTCCTGCATTCCGTCCTGTATCGTCCAGCAGCGTTGTATTCGTTTTTTTGTCGAAGAGTAAAACTTCTATGTCGGAAGTCATACTTTCTTCAATGCGTCCATCCATAAAACCGGATATGGGAGAAGCGAGTTGGGTGGGAGTTTCGCGATGCGCGAGAATTTCGAGGCGATGGTTTTTGTTTTCCATCACTAATTCCACTTTTGTTTTATCGGCAAATGATTTACGTAATTTGGTGCCGTTGTAAGTCGTAAACTGTATAAGTCGATCGTACAAACATACACCGGCTATGCATCCCACAAATGAACTTCCAAGCCAGGGAATATTGGCCACAGAAGCTTTAAGTGAAATGTCGGGTTGACTGAAATGATTGGTTTGCATCCAAAAGTAGGCACTTGGGAAGGAATGTCCCCAATCTTTTTCCATATATCCTCGGCCATCAGTGAAATCGATGGTTTCACCCTGTATGCAGAGTTGTCCTTCGATACTATGATTCATGCTTAAAATGCCATGGTAACATTCCATAAAAGGTACAAAGGAAAACGGACCCATGATACCGGGAGAATACCATGGACTTGGCCACGGGATTTGGTGGGTAAAGTGCAATTCTCCTTGTGCAGTTGTTAAATCGAGACAAATCTTATCAGCAGAAAAGAAATTATTTTCTATTTCAATTTCGAATTTCCCAACTTTGGGATGAAATTCACAAGCATTGAACTTATGGTATTCAGCCGTTCGTTTTTTTCCATCGAGAACTTGCACAAAAGCCTGCTGTACACCATTTGCGTCCATGGCAATGCCGGGAATAAAAGCAAAAGCTTTGGTTTCACAGACATTCACCACTTTGAAGTACCAACCTTCGAAATAGCGTTTGTTTTTTCCCCAACCCTGATATTGTTCCGGATAAAAAATGGCATGTAAGTTTTTTATCATGGAGAAAAGTGTAAATTTGTTGATTTCAAAATGTACTATTTTTGAAATGATAAACCTGTCTGTCACAGGTAAGTAGTAAATAAAAAATGTTTTATTTATAAATGACGTTTGTGAGTTTTTCGGAAACTTCCCACAGTTTACGGGCAATTTCAGTATCCAGAGCCGTTTCCTTTGGTTTTACAATTACCGGATAACCTTTCATTTCGCGTTTTCCATCAGGTCCGTAGTATTCGCTTCCTTTTGCATTCGGATCAACAGACGCACGCATTTCAGGTAAGGCACCCATGGCTGCAGGTTGAATCATTAGCAGAAATAATGGTCGCAATAATTTCATTAGCCACTTAGGAGCTGCATGATTAAATAAATTAGTGTCGGAAACACCCGGATGTGCAGCCAATGCGATGCAATCTATTTTGTTTGCTTCAAAAAAACGTTGTAACTCATAAGTGAATAATAAGTTTGAGAGTTTAGAACGTCCGTAGGCTTTCATGGGAGAATAACCTTCGCCTTTAATATAAAGCAGATTATCAAAATCCATCACGCCACTTTTGTGCGCCATGCTACTGACATTCACAACACGCGATTTAGGTGTTTTCTTTAATATTTCCATTAATAATCCGGTTAAGGCAAAATGTCCCAAATGATTGGTTCCAATTTGTTTCTCGAATGCATCTTTAGTTAAACCATACGGAACCATCATAATCCCTGCATTATTTAATAATATGTCAAGACGTGTCTGACTTTGTTTAAATTTGGCAGCAAAGCTTCTTATGGAATTCAAATCCATTAAATCAAGTTCCAGGACTGTGATGTCTGCAGCAGGATATATTTCCAGAATTTGTTTTTTTGCTAGTTCTCCTTTATTTACTGTACGGCATGCCAAAATAACCTTCGCATTTTTAGCTGCAAAAGCTTTTACCGATTCAAAACCTAATCCGCTATTACCGCCGGTTACGATAATTGTTTTCCCCGACAAATCAGGAATGTCTGTTGTAGTCCAGTTTTGTGAAGCCATAATTTCTTTATTGTTTTGATAAATAATTTGAAAATTGAAAGTTAGATGATTTAGATAATTCGGTTGTTTATTTAACTAAATATTCAACTAATTACAATTCTACGAAATACGCAAAAAGTCCTAAAATAATCAAAACAATTCCGGTAATTCTTTTTTCGTGATGCTCCAGATACTGTGTGTTGAATTTATTTACTCCTTTTAATCCGACGTAAACTAAGGTCGTCATGATAGTCAGTGTCATTGTTAAATAAACAACTGAAACAATCAATATCCCCAACCAACCTTTTGTAGCAGCCCGAAAATAATAAGCTTCAATTTCAATACAGGGTGAAAGAAACATCCCAATACACAGGGTTGTGATGATAGCTGCTTTAGATCTGATGTTTTTTAATTTATCATTATTTATCTCAAAATGATTGTGATGATGAGATCTAAAATCGAGGAATAAATAGATAATTCCAATTATAAGTAATATTAAAGGAGCTGCCACTTTTGTTATGTAGCTATAATTCTCAGATAATTTTATACCTACAAATCCAACAATAATCCCAATAATTATGGTGCTGAGTGTATGTGAGAAACCTGTTATCAATGTGGCATACACTGTTTCTTTCGTAGACCATTTTTCTGTCTTTGAGATTGCAATTAATGGAATCCAATGATTTGGAAATAATGGATGAATTAATCCCAAAACTATACTGCCTATAAAAATCTCCCACATTCTATCTTCCTGTTTATTTGTTTAAAGTCTTTTGTTTCGTGTTTGTTTTATTAATTTTCAATAAATTCGGTGGCTGATTTCGCCGAATGTAACTATTATTCTGCTTGTAATTGCTAAATTCTTTTCTCGTAACTAATAACAATATTAGTAGTCTATTGTTTGCGCAAAAGAAACTGAATTAGTTCATTTGGCGAATTCGGGTGTGTTCGGTGATGCGTTTATTTAGCAAATCAACATTTTCCCACAGCATAAGTTTGGTGCGACATTTTTCGGACAGGATAGCGGGTTGTCCGAGTAATAGAAGCGGATAATAAACACAGGCAGCTATTATTTCGAATACAGAAAATGCAGATAGAGCAGGAGCAAGGCGTTCAAATTGGTAATTGATTTCGTATGATGAAGTAGTACCAAAATCGAGTAATAAAGGTTTACCCGTGGAAATTATATCATTTGCAGGCAGTCTGTCAGTGACATCGACATAATTATATTTCATTACAAGTTGGGCGATTTCAGTTGGTGATATATTTTTTTTTACCGAAACTATTTCGCCGGATAATATACCGTCAAAAAATAAAGTCTGAGCAGATTCTACCTGATTACCGTCCAGACTGAATAAACGGGTAACCAGATTTTGTTCATCTTGTTCTACCACTGTTCGACGGAGAATGAGTTCCGGTGAACAAAAAGTGAATTGGCTGGCTACTCGGGTCATATGTTTAGTTATAATTATCAATGTACAATTGATACTAAAGATAGAAACTACAAACAGGCTAACTATCTTTTTCATTAGCCTGTTGCTGGCATCCTATTTGTTAAACAAAACCTTTCTGCGGATATCTTTTAGTGGCACTGAGACTGGACTAATAGCTACGGTTTTCAATTTTGAGGGTTTTTTGTTATAGAGCAATGAGTCGGCTTTTTGTACTATTTTACGTAAACTATCCTGTTTAAGTCCATTAAATTCGCGGATCAGCGTGATGCTGTCGAGCATAACATTGAATTTCCCTTTATAAGTTTTACTTCCCAATAATTCACCCGAGATAGATTTTATTTTCAGTTTTTTGACTGCAGCTAACCGGAACGTGTATCGACGCAACAAACTATCATTGTATGTTACAATATAGGCACTATCGGATTTTCCATTAGTATAATTAATACGTAATATCACATGTTGCTTTGAACAGGAATCTTCAGGTGCTATACGTTGCAAAAACCTTAAAACATATACATCGCCCAACAGTAAACTGCTATTTGGGATGTCAAAATCTAGACGTGTGCGAGCAGAATCATTTGTTAAGTTATATTGTGTTCGTTTGTTCCAGATGTTGATTTTCATCATGGCCATTTCGGCAGATTCAACCGGATGATACTTGCCACTCTTTACGTCATTCTCCTGATTGGTCAATTGAATCAAGACATTTGCATATATTTTATCGAATGTCTTTGGGTTCTTAGTGTACCACACCAACGATGAGTCGAATTCAGCCTCAGTGATGCCATGTTTTTTTAAAATGAAATTGTAGTAAGGGGTTTTTTCGGGATAATGTCCGTATTGGAATCCTTTTTCAGCTAAATACCCATCTAATTTATGTAAATCGGTTAATACATTGGTCATCTTGCTTTGGCTGAGAACACCTTTGGGGCGGCCTTCGCAAGCAGTCAGCAGCAAGATTATTCCCAATACGAAAACAATCCGATAGAATAATTTATTTGGCAGGTTCAACATCTTTTTCTTTTTTTGATTCTAGACTATTATTCAATTCTTTGCGGAAGAAAAGGAGAATAATAGTTACGGCTACACTAATAGCTGAATCGGCAACATTGAAAATGGGACTAAAGAAAATGGTTTCTCCCATACTATTTTTAATTATGGGGAAATAGAGCATATCCACAACCTTACCATAAAATAAACCTGCATATCCACCTGCTTCAGGAAGGAATGTTGCTAACGGTCCCTGGTATGCACTTGCACTGAAAAGTATACCGTAAAATAATGAGTCTAGAATATTACCCGCTGCACCTGCCAACACCAACGAGATAGTTAGAATGTAACCCGTACGGACTTGTTTTTTGATTAGAATATGTATGTAATAGGCGAGCGCACCAACAGCAAAGATGCGGAAAATGGTGAGAAATAATTTACTTATAATTTCCATTCCGAAAGCCATACCGTTGTTCTCGATGAAATAAATTTTAAACCAACTGAAAACATCCACGTGGTCGCCCAATGCAAAGTTCAACTTGATGTAAATTTTAGAAACCTGATCAACAAGTAAAACAAGAAAAATGAGTAGGATGGATTTTTTTGTTATGGACATGGGAAGAATTAATAATTAAAAATTAATAATGCATAATTCAAAATGAAAGAGCAGTTCACATGATTTCTTATCTGCTATTTTACAACAAATTCGACAACCGACATAGCTGCCATGTTGCCGAATTGCGTGTGAGAGTGATTCGTTTATTTTTTATCGTTTTTTGCTTCGATACTTAAAGTGGCATGAGGAACCGCACGTAAACGTTCTTTTGGAATCAACTTACCGGTTTCGCGACAAATGCCGTAGGTTTTGTTTTCAATACGAATCATAGCTGACTGTAGATGTTGTATGAATTTCATTTGGCGTTGAGCCAAACGTCCCGACTCTTCTTTTGAAAGGGTTGCAGCTCCTTCTTCCAATACTTTAAAAGTTGGAGAAGTGTCCGAAATATCATTTCCATCCAAATTGGTTATGCCATTGCGTAGCAATTCATATTCCCTTTGTGCTTTTTCAAGTTTTTCGGTGATTAATGCACGAAATTCATCTAATTCAGCATCAGTATATCTTGTTTTTACAGTCATAGCATTCAAATTTAATTGATTTTGGAAATGGGTGAAATCTACAATATATTTTGGTTTTTAAATTGCCTGCGAAAATAAGAAAATTGTTTCAGTTGGACAATTATTTTGGCAATTATCTTTTCAGTTATATGAAAATAAGTTTTGAGTTTTAAGAAGCTAGTCTTTTTTTGCTAAAAACATTAAATTTCGTAGAACCAGCCTTTAGCAAGCAGGAGTTAATATCGACTTAAATAAGCTTTTTACACCTTTATTACGGATATTTTTACCATATATTCATCAAATTCAAGTTCGGTAGCATTTGCTAAATTGTCGACTAAGATTACCGAATTGGCCAATGTTTGTGAGGCTATATAATTTGAAAATTCTTTAACTGCTTCGGTTATTTCATCGCGTTGTTCAATTTCTATCACAATTTTATCTACAATTTCAAACCCATTTGATTTGCGAATATTTTGTATACGATTTACCAATTCGCGTGCAATTCCTTCACGTAACAAAGCATCAGTAACAGTTATATCCAATGCTACCGTTAGTTTCCCTTCGTTGGATACCAACCAGCCCGGCATATCTTCGGTAATAATTTCAACATCTTCGGGAGTAAGTTCTACATTGCCAGTAGGTAAAGTTAGCATATATTTTCCGTTACGCTCAATTTCACCGATTTCATGGTTGCCGAAAGAATTCATTGATTGCGCAATTTCTTTCATTTGCTTACCGTATTTCTTACCCAGTGTTTTAAAGTTAGGTTTGATTTTCTTGACCATATTTTCCATGTCTGCATCAGGCGAAATCACTTCCAGTTCTTTTACATTCACTTCGGCTTTAATCAAATCGGCAATGTAAAGTATTTGTTTATAAGTAGTTTCATCCGGTGCCGGAACAACAGCTTTCGATAGCGGTTGACGTACTTTTTTATCAGCTTTACGGCGTAAAGCCAATATCATCGACGAAGTTTGTTGTGCCAATTGCATACATTCTTCAAGATTGTTGTCAATTAATGCAGTATCGTAAGTAGGGAAGTAGGCCAGGTGAACCGATTCGTGTGTGTCTTTTCCGGTAACTTTATTCAAATCGAGGAATAATCTGTCGGCAAAGAAAGGTGCTATTGGAGCCATCAGTCGTGAAATAGTTTCCAAACAGGTATAAAGCGTCTGATAAGCAGATATTTTATCTTCGTCGTATTCTCCTCCCCAATAACGTTTCCGGTTGAGTCTAACGTACCAGTTACTGAGATTTTCGCCCACAAAATCCGAAATAGCGCGTCCGGCACGGGTAGGTTCGTAGGTTTCGTAGTATTCGGTAACATCTTTTACAAGTGTATTGAGCAATGAAATAATCCAACGATCTATTTCAGGACGTTTTTCCATCGAAATTTCTGCTTCTGCATAATGGAAATTATCCACATTGGCATAAAGTGAAAAGAAAGAATAAGTATTGTACAAAGTTCCGAAGAATTTCCGACGGACTTCTTCAATGCCATCCTCGTCGAATTTTAAATTATCCCAAGGCGAAGAATTTGTCATCAAGTACCAACGCAAAGGGTCTGAACCGTGTTTTTCTATTGTAGAAAACGGATCAACTCCATTGCCGAGTCGTTTAGACATTTTATTGCCGTTTTTATCTAACACCAATCCGTTTGAAATTACATTTTTGAACGCAACCGAACCTTTAAACATGGTGCTGATGGCGTGTAAGGTAAAGAACCAGCCGCGGGTTTGATCGACACCTTCAGAAATGAAATCGGCTGGAAAATATTTGTTATTGTCAATCAACTCCTTATTTTCGAATGGATAATGCATTTGCGCATAAGGCATAGCACCTGAGTCGAACCAGACGTCAATCAAATCCAATTCGCGTTTCATCGGTTTGCCCGAAGCCGAAACCAGAATGATATTATCCACATAAGGACGATGTAAATCAATATTTTTTACTGCGTAATTATCGGTAGTATATTCTCCTACTTTGAAGTTTTTATACGGATTTTCTTTCATATATCCGGCGGCGATTGATTTTTCAATTTCCGAAATCAGCTCTTCCACCGAACCAATACATATTTCTTCTAATCCATCTTCGCTGCGCCAGATAGGAAGCGGTGTTCCCCAGTAACGACTGCGTGATAAATTCCAGTCTTGCAGGTTTTCCAACCATTTGCCAAAACGTCCTGTTCCGGTCGATTGTGGTTTCCAGTTGATGGTTTCATTCAATTGCATCATTTCCTCGCGACATGCGGTGGTTTTTACGAACCAACTGTCCAATGGATAATACAATACGGGTTTATCGGTACGCCAGCAATGCGGATAACTGTGAATCTGTTTTTCAATTTTAAAAGCCAATCCTTGTTGTTTCAACATCACGCAAAGATCAATATCCAATGTCGCATCATCTTCACTGAGACTTTCATCGAATGCATTTTTCACAAATCGTCCGGCAAATTCGCTGTATAAATTTGCGTTGACATTAGTTTCAACAAATTGAGGATCCAAATCTTCGATTTTGAAGAATTTACCTGTTCTGTCCACCATTGGTTGACGGTTTCCATCTTTATCGATAAGAAGTAGTGGCGGAACCTCATTTTGTTTGGCCACTCGGTCATCATCAGCACCAAAAGTAGGTGCAATATGTACTATTCCTGTACCATCTTCGGTAGTTACGAAGTCGCCGTTGATAACACGGAAAGCACCTTCACCAGGATTTACCCAAGGGAATAGTTGTTCATATTTTATGCCAGTCAATTCAGAGCCTTTGCATTCGCCAAGCATTTTGAACGGAATATTTTTATCTCCTGTTTTGTAATCTTCTAAAGCTAAATCTGCATTTTTAGGATTGAAATATACGTTGACTAAATCCTTTGCCAAAATCAATGAAACCGCTTCTCCTGTATAAGGATTAAATGTTTTAACCAGTTGATAAGATATATTTGGTCCAACGCACAAAGCGGTATTCGAAGGCAAAGTCCAGGGGGTTGTAGTCCATGCGAGGAAATAGCAATCCCTGTCAATATTGACATTAAACGGCAATTTCTTTATATTGGTAATTTTAAATTGTGCCACGCAAGTAGTATCTTTCACATCGCGGTAGCAACCGGGTTGGTTTAACTCGTGTGTACTTAGCCCTGTTCCGGCAGCAGGTGAAAAAGGTTGTATTGTATATCCTTTATAAAGTAAGTTTTTGTTGTAAAATTGTTTGAGTAACCACCACAATGTTTCGATATAGCGGTTGTCATAAGTAATGTATGGGTCGTTCATATCCACCCAATATCCCATTTTTGTGGTCAATTCTTCCCATTCTTTGGTGTATTTCAATACATCATGACGGCAAGCAGCGTTATAATCGTCCACGCTGATTGTTTTGCCAATGTCTTCTTTGGTAATTCCCAATGCTTTTTCAACACCCAATTCAACAGGAAGTCCATGTGTGTCCCAGCCGGCTTTTCGTTTTACCTGAAAACCTTGCATGGTTTTATAACGGCAAAAAACATCTTTGATGGTACGTCCCATAACATGATGTATGCCCGGCAAACCGTTTGCAGAAGGCGGTCCTTCATAAAAAACGAACGCGGGTTTCCCTTCGCGGGTTTCGATACTTTTATGGAAGATATTATTTTTGTCCCAGTACGACAAAATTGTCTTGTTGATGTCCGATAAATTCAGATTGGGATATACTTCAAACTTTTTCATTCTAGAATTGTGAATTATGCATTATGAATTATGCATTAACCAAGTACTTTATGGTCTGTTTTTTTATTGAGGTGCAAAATTACAAAAAATAAATGGAAAGGGAAAGTGTCTTTTACTTGATTAATAGGCAAATTCATAACCAAATTGAATCGTTCCATTTATGAATCAGATTGGTTGGTAAGTTTATAAAAAAACCACAAACCGTATTGGCTTGTGGTTCTTTATGATTAAAAAAAACAATCTAGTATGAAGTACGTGGACTTGCAGCATAGATTATTTTGAGGGCATAAGCTCTTCGTAAAGCTTGTTTAATGTCTGCAATAATACCCATGTGGGTATCTTTATCTGCTTTGATAGATATAGTCATTAAGCTTTGATCTCCTTCCTTCATAGCACTCCGTTCACTCACTACATAATCTTCCAATTCACGGATATCAGCAAAAGCATCACTCAATTGAATACGCGTTTCGGTACCATATACTTTAGTATATTCTGGTGTTGGTTTTCCAACATAAACGTAACGTAGCAACGATTTATTTTCCAGTTTTTGAAGTTCGGTAGCTTGTGGAGGCGATATTTTGACTTTGAAAGTGACCTCTTTTAATGTTGTTACAGCCATAAAGAAAAACAATAACATAAAGATAATATCGGGCAGAGAGGATGTGCTCAATGCAGGCATTTCTCTTTTTTCGTCTCTTCTAATTCTTGCCATTTTTTTTCCCTCCGTAATTTTTAGGTTCTGCTTCCGATATCTTTTGCGGATAAACTGCTTGTACAGCTTTTTGTTGATCTTCGGTTAATTCATCGTACACTTTGCCGAAACGTTCTCTGGAGAATTCGTTTCTTAGCTCGTTATAAGCTGCAATCAACTCGTTTTGCACTTCGATATAAGCTTGATATTGGGTATCAACATCATTTTGAAGTGAAATTACGTGATCTTTGGTAATTTCAATATTGCCAATTAAATCAATGTTCACCGTTGTTTTTTCGGGGAGGTTCGGATCATTCGCTTCGTTCTTGATAAACTCTTTGGTTTTTTCTCTCAGTTGTCGCACACTGATTTCCTGTCCTTGAACCATCAATTGATTCAGACTGTTAACCTTAACGACGAAGATATTACGTTTTTTAATATCAATATCCTGTGGTTTTTGATTGGGTGGAAGAGGAGGAGGTAGTCGTCTCGACAAACCCGTGCTAACATTCATTGATGTAGTTACAAGGAAAAAAATCAAGAGCAAAAACGATATATCTGCCATCGAACTTGCATTAATATCTTGTACTTTTCTTTTCGATTTTCCCATGATAATTTTATTCTAATTGCTTGAATTTGGTGACTCCAAAACTCTAACTATTATTTCTCCTATTTTAAACTTACGTAAATTCTGGCACCTACAATAGTTATTCCTATTGCAGCAAACAATGCGTAAGTTGAGTAAATTACCATATCAGTAAATTGTGCCCAGAATCCTTCATTTTCAGTTCCTTCATATCCAATTATAGATATTTTTTCTCTACTACCCAAGTTCCATGCTATAATAAATATCAATACAAATAGAGCAATAGGAATAAGTGATTTTAATGCTGATTTGGGATTGCTAATAAAGTCCTTGATATAATTAAATAAAGCTCCTAATATGGTAATACATACAGCCAGTAACATTAGCGCATAAGTCCAATATAACAATGCATCGGTGAATTTAGGGACATCCAATGCCTCACCTGCAAAATTAATTGGTTCTCCTTTACCACCCACATATATTAGTGTCACTAAAATAACGGAAATGGAAACGAGTATCAATGCTGATATTCCAGGTATTTTTTCTGATAATTTTGACATGACTAATAATTTTTATTATTCAAATTAATTTTTTGAATGTTTTACAATAATATCCAACAAAGAAATTGAAGCATCTTCCATATCGTTGGTCAAGCCTTCTACCATTGAAAGAATATAGTTGAAAAACACCTGGAGTATCATCGCAACAATTAGACCGAACACCGTTGTTAACAATGCTACCTTGATACCACTGGCTACAATGGTTGCAGAAATATCACCTACTTGTTGGATTTTGTCGAATGCCTGAATCATCCCTACTACTGTACCAAGAAAACCCAAACTAGGAGATAGAGCGATAAACAAAGTAATCCAACTCAGGTTTTTTTCTAATAACCCTAGTTGTACACCACCATAAGATGAAACGGTTTTTTCAACTACGTCAATACCTTCATCGTGACGAGATAATCCCTGAAAGAAAATGGAAGCTACCGGGCCACGAGTATCACGACATACATTCATAGCAGCACTAACACCACCTTTATCCCATGCTTCATCAATATTCGTCAATAATTTTTTTGTATTAGTTGAAGAAAGGCTCAGATAAATGATACGTTCGATACACAAAGCTAATCCAACGATTAAACAAAGTGCAATTGGAGCCATCCAACCTGCACCACCTTCAATGAATTTTTGTTTTAAACCTTTGTGCATACCACCTTCTGCAGCAGGAGCTGCTACTTGTGTCTCTTCTGTTTTTTTAGTCGAGTCAGCGACTGTAGCAACTGATTTTTTTGTACCTACCTGTTCGGTTTTAGTTGGAGCATTTTGTGCTACAATGCTTACAGGGCTTACGAAAATGAAAATCGCTACGATAGATAAGATTGCAAATACCTTTTTCATTTTACTTTTTTTTTAAGATTACTTTATTTTGCTTTTTTTTGTTTTTTGAATCATTTTTTTTGATGAGAAGCAGATTCGTGAATTTGTCTGCTTATAGTCTCTAGTTATCAATATATTATGATTGTTGTAAAGTTGCCTTTTACAAATTAGTCCCAAATTTTTGGTCGTTATTTTTTTTAGCTTTAGTCTAGTTGAAACAGGCAATTATTTCGTTTTCAAAAGTATGCTATATTTTTGATATTACCAAATATTAGAAGGTTAATTTTGTATTAGCAGAAAAGGATTGTAAAATGACTTTTTGGAACTTGAATATTTTGTTTTTTTACATTAATTTGGGTTAATATAGATTCAACCCTATAACAATAGAAACAGATACAAAAGAATTATGACTAAACTGTGACTTAGATTACAACTTTATTATAAAATGGGAAGATGAAAAAACCCTACAAAATTAATATTTTGTAGGGTTTGGCTTTTAGATGTTGTTTTTTGGCCTATTCTTTTTGCGGAGAGGAAGGGATTCGAACCCCCGGTACCCTTTTGGAGTACATACGCTTTCCAAGCGTACCTCTTCAACCGCTCGAGCACCTCTCCGTTTTTTTTTGGAATTGCAAAAGTATAAAAATAAACCGAATTATGAAAATGAAAGAATGGAAAAATGAATCAGATATTAAACAATGAATTTGCATTTTGAGTTGTTTGATCATCAATCTGTTCTGGTGTGCAATTATATACTTCGGCTAGTTTGTTGGCAACGATTTGTGTATAGGCACACTCATTACGTTTTCCACGATACGGCGCAGGTGTAAGGTAGGGTGAATCGGTTTCAAGCAATACATGTTTCAAATCGATTTTCTTTACTACTGCGGCTAAACCGGAATTTTTAAAAGTAACAATTCCGTTTATTCCAAGATAAAATCCATCAAAATCGATAATTTCCCGTGCTTCTTCAATCGTACCGGTAAAACTATGGAAAACACCTGTCAATCCACTATTCTTGTAAAATGCCAGTGCATCCATAGTTTCCCGAAATGAGTCCCGAACATGAATAATGACGGGCAATTTATATTCCAATGCCCATACTATTTGCTGTTGAAAAGCCTTAACCTGTTCTGCATAAAGTGTTTTGTCCCAATATAAATCAATGCCAATTTCGCCTACGGCAATGTAATCCCGCCGTTCCAGTTCCGATTTTACCAATTGCAGTTCCGTTTCGTAACCAACTTTCACGCTGGTAGGATGCAGCCCAATAGCTGCATGGCAATATCCCGGATATTCTGCTTCCAACTCCAACATGCGAGGCAAGGATTCGCTATCTACATTGGGTAAAATGATGTGCTGCACACCAATTTCTCTGGCTCGCTGAATGGCTTCAACACGGTCAGTGTCGAATTCTTCGGAGTAAATATGGGAATGGGTGTCGATCAATTTACAATTAAATTATTTGTAATTTACAATTGAAGTGCTGAATTTATTGGCAAATTGGCATATTAATGAATTGGCACATTTAATTTATTCCCATTCAATAGTTGCGGGTGGTTTAGAGCTAATGTCGTATACTACCCGGTTTACACCTTTTACTTTGTTGATGATTTCGTTGGACATTTTGGCTAAAAAATCATAAGGCAGTTGTGCCCAATCAGCCGTCATGGCATCAGTGGAAGTTACTGCACGCAAAGCAACTGCATTTTCGTACGTACGTTCATCTCCCATTACACCTACCGATTGAACAGGAAGCAGAATAACGCCGGCCTGCCATACTTTATCATACAAGTTCCATTCACGCAAACCACTGATAAAAATATCGTCGGCCTCCTGCAATATACGTACTTTTTCGGCTGTAATATCTCCCAGAATACGAACTGCCAATCCAGGTCCGGGGAAAGGTTGACGTTTAATCAGGTGATGCATCATACCTAACTGCGTTCCCACACGACGTACTTCGTCTTTGAACAGCAGGCGAAGCGGTTCGCAGAGTTTGAGATTCATTTTTTCGGGAAGTCCGCCCACGTTGTGGTGCGATTTAATTACTGTCCCGGTAAAGGAAAGCGATTCGATTACGTCAGGGTAGATGGTACCTTGAGCCAACCATTTTACGTTTTTTATTTTATGCGCTTCTTCATCGAAAATATCGATAAAGCCGCTGCCAATGATTTTACGTTTTTGTTCAGGATCCGAAACACCTTTCAATGCTGCATAAAAACGATCTTTTACATTCACTCCGATTACATTCAAACCTAAATGTTCGTAATCTTTCATCACGTTTTCGAATTCATTTTTACGAAGCAAACCGTGATCAACAAAGATGCAGGTCAGGTTTTTTCCTATTGCTTTGTTGAGCAATACAGCTGCAACCGACGAATCGACGCCACCAGAAAGACCAAGTATTACTTTATCGTTTCCCAGTTGTTTTTTTAGCTCTGCTACTGTCGATTCAACAAAGGAAGCTGGTGACCAGTCACGCGCACATCCGCATATATTTAAAAAGTTTTCGAGTAATAAAGTTCCATCAAGAGTGTGGTATACTTCGGGGTGAAATTGTACGCCCCAGGTTTTTTCGCCTTCAATACGAAATGCAGCTAATTCTACATCATCGGAACTGGCCACTTTTTTGAAATTTTTCGGAATATTGGTGATACTATCTCCGTGCGACATCCATATTTGCGAACCGGCTTGAATGTCTTTCAACAATTCGTCATTGGGATCAATAAATGCTAAATTGGCACGACCGTATTCGCGCGAACCGGCCGATTCTACTGTTCCGTTCGAAGTATAAGCCATTAATTGCGCTCCGTAGCAAATGCCCAATACCGGAAATTTTCCGCGAATTGCACTCAAATCGGTTTTGAAAGCTGTTGGGTCGTATACTGAGTATGGGCTTCCGGAAAGAATCACACCTTTTATATCGTCGGTTTGTTCGGGAAACTTATTGTAGGGAACTATTTCGCAATACTCATTCAGTTCACGCAGGCGGCGACCTATCAGCTGGGTGGTTTGAGAACCAAAATCGAGGATGATTATTTTTTCGAGCATGATGCTATTAAGAATTTATGGATTTGCAATTTACTATTATTGTCTTTTTTCATTAAAAGTCAACGTGTTGGATCTTTTAATAAAGTTGTGCAAAAGTAAGGAAAATCGGCGTGTTATACAATAGGCGAAGGTAATTTTACGTTAACAGCAGCGAGCTGTCTCCATAACTCAAAAACCGAAAATCATGAGCAATAGCATAATCGTATATGTCCGTCCACTTGCCATCCACAAAAGCCGAAACCAGTAGCAACAATGTGCTTTTCGGTTGATGAAAGTTAGTAATCATACCGTCGACCAAATGAAACCTATAACCCGGTTTAATCATAATTTGTGTGTCAGCATGTAAAGTGGTTAGTTTATTTTTCTCTAGATAATTGAGAATTTCTTGTAATGCTACAGTTGTCGAAATTGGTTCGTGTTCTTCGTAAGGCATCCATTGTGAAATATGAAAATCGGTATTGGTAGGGTCAATATGCAATTTCAGACCAATATAGAACAAACTTTCTAGTGTCCGCACAGAAGTGGTTCCAACTGCTATAATATTTCCAACTTTTTGCAGTAGATGTTCAATGGTGCTTTTGTGCACCGAAATCACTTCGGTATGCATGTAATGCTCATTTATAGTCTCTGTCTTTACCGGTTGAAAAGTTCCGGCACCCACGTGTAAAGTTAGTTCTTCGGTATCAATATTCTTAGTTTTTAAACTTTCAAACACCTCGGGTGTGAAGTGCAATCCGGCTGTAGGAGCTGCTACCGAACCTTTTATTTTTGAATAAACGGTTTGGTAAGTAGTTAGATCGCTTTCTTCTGTTTTGCGGTGAAGGTAAGGCGGAATGGGCAATTCGCCTGCTTTTTCCAGAATATCGGCAAAATGTATATCCGAATTATCCCACGTAAAACGGATACTGTGTGTATTATCATCGGTTTCAAGGAGTTGTGCGCTGAAATTGCAGGTTTTTCCATCTATCACAACGATTTTATTCAATAATCCTTCTTTCCACTTTTTTACATTTCCCACCATACATTTCCAAACACATTGTTCGATTGCTCCCAGTGAAAGTGTATAATCGGCAGGTGTAACCGGCTCCAGACAAAAGACTTCGATGCGTGCACCCGTTTCTTTGTGGAAAATAAGTCGGGCCTGGATAACTCGCGTATTATTGTACACCAACAAACAATTTTTGGGCAAATAATCAGCTATATTCGAGAATGTACTTTCTGTAATGGAAGTATTTTTATAGATCAACAATTTGGAATCATCGCGGCGTGGCAAAGGGAACCTGGCAATGCGTTCGTCAGGAAGTGTATAGTCGAAACTATCGATATAGATGAGTTGGTTTTTTTCTTTATTATTCACAGAAAATTTTGATTTAAAACGGAAGACAAAAGTAGTAAAAAAAAGTTTTCTATGTGTTTTTTGGTAAATTAACAATCAATCTTTATAAAATCTTTATGCTTTCTCAAAACATCTTTATGTCAGATTTATATAATATGTCGGAACTTTGCATCGATGTTTTTAGGTTCAATTTAAAGGTATTAGAAAATGACTGATGTTATCAAAAAGGTAAAGGAAACTGTAATCGGAAATCCGCGAGATTTGCAGGATAGCAGTACGTTTCGACAAATTTCGCTTGTTGTTTTTCTGGCATGGGTTGGGCTTGGCTCAGATGCTTTGTCATCTTCATGTTATGGTCCTGAGGAAATTTACAAGACGCTGGGCGTTCATGTAAACTTGTCAATTATTGTTGGGTTAATTACTATGGTGACGATATTTATTATCAGTACCAGTTATTCACAAATTATTAAATTGTTTCCTCACGGTGGTGGTGGATATCTGGTAGCCACAAGGTTAATATCGCCTAATGTCGGTATGATTTCGGGGAGTGCATTACTTATCGACTATGTATTAACCATATCAATTTCCGTTTCGAGTGGTGCCGATGCCATTTTTAGTTTTCTGCCTATTCAGTTTCACGATTATAAAATTGCATTCGCTCTTTCAGTTTTAATCATACTTACAATATTAAATCTGAGAGGTGTAAAAGAATCAGTAACGGCATTGACACCTATTTTTGTGACATTTATAATTTCTCATATTTTTCTGATTGTATATGCATTTACGACCCATGTTCCACAAATAAAATCAGTAGTTGTACAAACCGGAACTGAGTTTGGAAGTACCGTTCATCAATTGGGAATATATGGAACGATATTTCTGATTATGAAAGCCTACAGTATGGGTGCCGGAACGTATACCGGTATTGAAGCAGTAAGTAACGGAATTCCCAATTTACGCGAACCACGTGTTAAAACAGCTATCAAAACCATGCGTTTGTTGGCAATTTCGTTGTCTGCTGCCGTGCTTGGATTGATTATTTCGTACTTCCTTTTCGGAGTTCATATACAACCCGGAAAAACGATGAATGCAGTTTTGATTAATACTGCCATAGCATCATGGAATCCTGTTGTTGGTCAAACTTTTCTATACGTAACGCTTATTTCGGAAGCTACTTTACTTTTTGTAGCTGCTCAAACCGGATTTTTAGATGGCCCGCGTGTAATGGCTAACATGGCGCATGATTCATGGTTCCCGCGTCGTTTTAGTATGTTGAGCGACCGTTTGGTTTCGCAAAACGGTATTTTGATTATGGGTGTAGCAGCTTATATTGTTATCTGGTTATCAAAGGCTTCTGTTGGATTTCTGGTGGTTCTTTATAGTATTAACGTATTTATTACCTTTTCTTTATCACAATTTGGAATGGTAAAACATTGGATAATCGAACGAAAAACGGATAAAAAATGGTTGGGTAAACTGTTGATAAACGGAACCGGATTTATACTTACTACCTTTATTTTGTTTACTGTAATTGTAATTAAATTTGATGAGGGTGGTTGGATTACCATTCTGATTACAGGAGCATTGGTGTCATTGGCGGTTTATATCAAAACACATTACAATAAAATTGGAAAAGAAATTGGCAGAATACAACAAATAATGAATGGCAAAATGCCGGAAACCATTGCAGAACTTAATCAAAATCATAAACGGAAATCTGATGTTAAAACGATGGATGTTCACGATATGACTGCTGTAATTTTAGTAAATGGTTATTCAGGTATCGGTTTATATTCGTTGTTTAAAATTTTGAGTAAGTTCAAAGATGTATATAAAAATTTCGTGTTTATACAGATAGGAATTGTAGATGCCGATAGTTTTCATCAGGAAGCTGTGGTGGAAACCATTAAGGAAAACATAGAACAGGATTTGAGCAAATATGTATATTTAATTAAACAATTGGGTTATAATGCTGAATATCGATACAGTATTGGAACTGATGTGGCTGAAGAAGTCCTTAATCTTGTTCCTGAAATTGTTGAGAAATACAAAAATACAACCTTTATCGGAGGACAACTTGTATTTAGCGGAACTTATCGAATTTCCAGAATATTACATAATTATACCATTTTCTCAATCCAACGCAGGTTATATAAACTAGGACTTACAACAATTATTATCCCGATTTCGTTGAGAAAAGCAGTGCAAGTAAATAATTATAAATAAAATAAAGATATGGAAAAATTAATTGAAGACCTGATTTCACGTATTGAAATAGAAAAAGCTCATAGCTTTAGGGTCATAGAAAACTCACCGTTGAACGATAAATCATTGGAATACGTTCATACCGGAAAAATATTTGCTTATGATTTTTGCACAAATGAATTACGACGTCTTTTAGATTATCAAAATGCAAATGATAATAAACATAAAAAAAGCTAAAATTAGTCCAAATGCTTCTTTGATTTGTTTAATTACAAATAAGATTTTAAATTCTCTTTAAAACTAGAATATTATGCTGATAATTGCATTAATACTGGCTATTCTTCTGCTGGTTTATCTTTTTTATTCTTTATTTAATCCCGAAAAATTTTAAAGAATTATGAACTACTTTGATTATTTGCAGATATTTGTATATCTACTGCTATTAGTGGCTTTAACGCCATTGATTGGAAATTACATGTTTAAAGTTTTCGATAACCGACCCTTTAAAGCTAAAGGCATTTTTTCGTGGATTGAAACAGGTATTTACAAAATTATTGGTGTAAAATCCGAAAGCCAGCAGAATTGGAAACAATATGCTTTTGCTTTGCTGAGTTTCAATTTGCTTGGTTTCCTGTTCGTATTTGTTATTCAATTGATACAAAAACAATTGCCTTTAAATCCACAACATCTCGAAAACGTAAGCTGGGCATTGGCTTTTAATACGGCCGTTAGTTTCATTACCAATACCAACTGGCAAAGTTACGCCGGCGAAACCACATTAAGTTATTTCACTCAATTAATCGGATTAACAGTACAAAATTTTGTGAGTGCCGCTACTGGATTTGGAGTTGCATTGGTGTTGATTCGAGGAATACGCAATAAGTTAAGCAGTCAGCTTGGTAATTTCTACGTGGATTTAACCCGGTCGGTGGTTTATATTCTTTTACCGTTAAGTATTTTATTCTCTGTTGTTTTAATAGGTCAGGGCGTTGTCCAAAATATAGGTGAATACAAGACGATTACCACCATTGAAAATGTACAGCAAGTTATTCCGCAAGGACCGGCAGCTTCGCAAATTGCCATCAAACAGCTGGGAACAAACGGTGGTGGATTTTTTAATACCAACAGTGCTCATCCTTTCGAAAACCCAACTCCAATATCCAATTTCCTGGAAATGTTGGCAATTCTGCTTTTACCAGCTTCATTTATATATTGTTATGGTAAAATGGTAGGATCAATCAAACAAGGTTGGTATATTTATCTGACCATGTTCATTCTGTTTATTGTAGGTTTGGGAATTTCGGTTTATTCCGAATACCATTTTTCGTCCGGCATATTCGAGGGCAAAGAATTACGGTTCGGAACAATAAACAGTATAATCTGGGAAAATGCCACCACAGCGGCTTCCAACGGTTCGGTAAATGCCATGCACAGTAGTTTATCTCCGCTTTCAGCTCTTATTGCTCTGTTTAATATGATGTTAGGCGAAATTATTTTCGGTGGTGTAGGAGCAGGATTATACGGTATGCTCATTTTTGTCATCCTGACTGTCTTTATTGCCGGTTTAATGGTGGGCAGAACTCCCGAATATTTGGGTAAAAAAATCGAAGCTTTTGAAGTGAAAATGGCGATAATGAGTGTCATTGCGCCAAGCTTTATCATTCTTGTTTTCACGGCTATAGCTTGTATGACCGATGCCGGATTGAGTAGTTTGTCAAGTAAAGGTCCGCATGGGTTTTCGGAAATGTTGTATGCATTTACCTCGGCGGGTGCAAACAACGGAAGTGCTTTGGCAGGATTAAACGCAAATACAAATTTTTATAATCTGATGATTGGTTTTGGGATGCTTGTTGGGCGTTTTGGAGTGATTATTCCGGTACTGGCTATTGCCGGCAGTCTTTCTGAGAAAAAACTTATTCCGGTTTCCTCGGGAACTTTCCGTACCGATAATTTTACCTTTGTTTTTCTGCTTATAGCTGTTATTCTGATAGTTGGTGCTTTGACATTCTTCCCTGCATTGTCGTTAGGTCCTATTGTCGAACATATTTTAATGATTACGGGGAAAACATTTTAATTGAAAAAAATATGAAACGAGATAGAAATTCAAGCTTTTTTGAAAAAGCACTTTTAATAGAAGCACTGAAAAGTTCATTTGTGAAATTAAATCCACGCAATCAACTGAAAAATCCGGTTATGTTCGTTGTTTTCGTTGGAGCAATTTTTTCAACATTCCTGCTGATAACCAATTTTAGTGGTTTTAATCTACAGATTGTTATTTGGTTGTGGTTCACATCATTATTCGCAAATTTTGCCGAAGCCATTGCTGAAGGACGTGGAAAAGCACAAGCTGATTCGCTTCGAAAGCTGAAAACCAGTGTGATGGCCAGAAAAATGAATGGCACTAAGGAAGTGTTGGTTGCTGCTATTGAATTGAGAAAAGGTGATGTGGTGGTTTGCGAGGCAAATGATATTATTCCTATTGATGGTGAAATTATTGAAGGTATTGCTACGGTGGATGAATCTGCTATAACCGGTGAATCGGCTCCTGTAATTCGCGAAAGTGGTGGCGACCGCTCGGCGGTGACCGGCGGAACAGTAGTGCTCAGCGATAGAGTGCTGATTCAAGTTACCTGTGATCCCGGAAATTCTTTTATCGATCGCATGATTGCATTGGTGGAAGGAGCAAAACGCCAGAAAACGCCAAACGAAATTGCATTAACGATTTTATTGTCAGGATTGACAATTATATTTGTTTTGGCAACTGTTACACTTTATCCATATTTTTCGTACAGTGTTAGTCAATCGACCACAAAAATTAGTTTAACATTACCAATACTTATTTCGTTGCTGGTTTGTTTAATCCCAACAACTATTGGTGGATTGTTAAGTGCAATTGGGATAAGTGGAATGGATAGGTTGTTAGCCCGGAATGTAATTGCAAAAAGCGGTCGTGCTGTTGAAGCGGCCGGAGATATTGATGTGTTGCTGCTCGATAAAACCGGTACAATAACTTTTGGAAACCGCATGGCCACCGAAATTGTTGCTGCAAATGGTGTTGCCGAACATTATTTGGCCGAAATCACCCAGATGTCATCTTTGTCTGACGACACACCCGAAGGTCGTTCAATTGTAACACTGGTAAAAGATAAATATAACCTTCGTGGCAGGGATTTATCTGGTTTTCATATCGAATCGGTTCCGTTTACAGCGCAAACCCGCATGAGTGGTGTGGACATTCGTGAAAAAGATGGAAAATTGTTGAAAACAATACGAAAAGGTGCTGCCGATTCGATTAGAAACTACGTGGAAGCAGCTGGTAATGTGTATCCTGTGGAGATAGAACAGGCAGTATATCAGATTTCTAACGAAGGATCAACACCGCTTGTTGTAACTGAAAATGAAAAAGTGCTTGGTGTGATACGTTTGAAAGATGTTGTTAAAGGAGGAATCAAAGAACGTTTTGCGCAATTGCGTAAAATGGGAATAAAAACGGTAATGGTCACCGGAGATAATCCGCTGACTGCGGCATCCATTGCTGCCGAAGCTGGTGTTGACGATTTTATCGCAGAAGCCAAACCCGAAGATAAATTGGAATTAATCAGGATAGAACAAGCCGATGGAAAGTTGGTTGCAATGATTGGTGATGGTACAAATGATGCGCCGGCACTTGCACAGGCTAATGTGGGTGTAGCTATGAATACCGGAACGCAGGCAGCTCGTGAAGCAGGTAATATGGTCGATTTGGATAGCAATCCTACTAAATTGATTGAGATTGTGGAAATTGGTAAACAATTGCTAATGACTCGCGGAGCATTAACTACGTTTAGTATTGCCAATGATGTGGCTAAATATTTTGCAATTATTCCGGCCATATTCGCAGGTTTATATGGTTTTGGAGGTGTGAGCGGACCACTTTCAAAACTGAATATTATGCATTTGCATAGTCCCGAAAGTGCTGTTTTAAGTTCGATTATTTTCAATGCTTTGATTATTATTGCATTAATACCATTGGCGTTAAAAGGAATCGCATACCGACCATCGGGTGCAACGCAGATTTTACGCCGGAATATCCTTATTTATGGTGTTGGCGGACTAATAGTTCCATTTGTTGGAATAAAAGTTATCGACATGATTATCAATGTATTGCACTTGGTCTGATTTTATTTAAATTGTTTGAAAAAATAGTTTTTGAACTATTGCCAAAAAATTATTACTTTTATACTTTTAATTGTGACTTTTCAAATAAATATTTCTTGTAACTTCTTATTTATAAGCTTGCTAAAACTCTGAATAATGAAAACAATACTTATATCGTTAAAAATATTTCTGGTTATGACCATTCTGACCGGAGTAATTTATCCACTTTTTGTTACTGTCATTGGTCAAACTATTTTTTACAATCATTCAAACGGAAGTATGATTGTTGTAAATAATAAAACGGTTGGAAGTGAATTGATTGGGCAAAAGTTTGCCGGTATTCAATATTTCAACAGTCGTCCTTCGGCAATTGATTATAATCCAATGCCTTCGGGTGCCAGTAATTTGTCAGTTACAAGTAAGGAATTACAACTGCGTGTTAAACGGAATATTGCTTTATTCGATTCTATCAATCAAATTCCTACGTCTCAGTCAATTCCTTCCGAAATGATTTATGCATCCGGAAGTGGACTCGATCCGCATATTTCGCCTCAAGCTGCATTGATGCAGGTAAACAGGATTTGCAAATCTAGACATTTACCTGAAACAGCCGTGAAACAAATTGAAGATTTAATCTCCCATTCAACCGAAGGTCGTCAATTGGGTTTTCTGGGTGAAAAGCGAATAAATGTTTTGAAACTAAATCTGGAATTAGATAAACAATTTATTGTCAGATAATTATGATAGAAGAACTGCGCCCCGATCCGGATGAACTACTTCGGAGAATAAAACACGAAGAAACCATCAAACACCGTGGAAAATTTAAAATTTTCTTCGGAATGTGTGCCGGTGTAGGTAAAACCTACGCCATGCTGGAAGCTGCTCAGGCAGTAAAATTGGAGGGGAAAGATGTGGTGATTGGTTACGTGGAAACACATAAACGAAAGGAAACAGAATCTCTTACGCAAAATTTGGAAATTATTCCAAGAAAAAAAATAGAATATCGGGGAGCCGAATTTGAAGAAATGGATATTGATGCCATTCTTCAACGTAAACCGGAAATAGTTCTGGTTGATGAATTGGCTCATACCAATATAACCGGAAGCAGGCACTTGAAACGTTATCAGGATGTTATCGAAATACTGGAAAGCGGAATTGATGTTTACACCACCATTAATGTTCAACACATTGAAAGCAGGTCTATTACGGTAAATGAAATAACAGGAATATCCATTCACGAAAAAGTGCCCGATTCGATATTCGATTTGGCAACAGATATTGAGTTGGTTGATATTTCACCCGATGATTTGTTGAAAAGACTCGCCGATGGGAAAGTGTATATTCCCGAAAAAACGGTTCAGGCAACACAGAATTTTTTCAGAAAAGGGAATTTACATGCTTTGCGTGAATTATCCCTGAGAATTACTGCCGAGAAAGTTGATTCAGAGCTGATTAACTATAAAAAGAACAAAAATATTGGAGAAGTTTGGAAAACAACCGAAAAACTGTTGGTGGCCGTTGGACCTGGACCGTACTCTGTAAAACTGATTCAATGGACACGCCGAATGGCATTTAATCTGGGTGCACAGTGGTTTGCAGTAAATGTAGAAACAGGAGTTCATTTTTCGGAAAATGAAAAATTAAATCTGAATAAAAATATCCAGTTAGCAGAGCGATTAGGTGCAATTGTGATAAATATTATAAATCCTGATGTAGTGGCAGGAGTATTGCAGGTGGCGCATGAAAATAATGTGAACCAAATAGTTATTGGAAAATCACTTAACCGGAACAAGTTAAGTTCTTTGTGGAGTAAAAACATCTCTAATAGGATTTTAAATGAAAGTGGGAATATTGATGTATTCGTTATAAAGGCTGACAAATCTGTTGGTTCGGATAAAAAACAAAAACTCCATATTCAATTAATTACTTCAACATTCAATGATTATTTGATAGCGTTAGGCGTAGTGGCGATTATTACATTGATTTGTTTCCCATTTACGCAATATATCGGTTATCAGACAGTAGGAATGATTTATCTGCTGACAATCACAATTCTATCTTTGTTTTTAGGTCGAAGTGCAGTTGTTTTTACCGCTATTTTGAATTCAATTGCATGGAATTTTTTCTTTATTCCGCCACTTTTTACATTTCACATTAATAAAATTGAGGATTTAATTACTTCGGCTTCTAATTTTATTATAGCTCTTGTTGTAAGTATTTTAATTACCCGTATAAAAAAATATCATAGAGTTCTTACCATTAATCAACGGCATAGTGTTATTATAAATTCTTTGCTCGAAAACTTGAATAAAACTACCACAATTAAGGAAGTGGTGGCGATCACACGACATGAATTACAACACAGTTTTAATGCCGACGCCGTAATTTATCTAAAAGAAAAGAAAGGTAAAGGCTTGGCCAAACGAGCATTTGGCAATTCTGATTTAAATTTGGTAAAAGATTTTGCAGTTGCGGTTTGGGCATTTAATAGTAATGAAATTGCTGGGAAATATACAGATACATTGAGCGATTCAAACATACAACTTATACCATTGACAACAATTTATGGCGTTTGGGGAGTAATTGGCGTACGATTTATGGACAACAAAGCACCTTCTTATGATATTCAACGGATATTAAAAACCATTTATGCGCAAGTGGCTTTATCCATCGAACGAGAAATAAATAACGATAAACGCGTAGAATCCGCTCAAAATAATTAATTTTGAGGACTTTTCCCGCTGATATTGTTGCATTTTTGTTAATCGTTTGTTCTTATGAATATCAAATATTTTAATCAGAATCCCAGGAATCAATTCTTTATTAGTATTGTTGTGACAATTTTTGTCTCATTAATCTGTTATTCACTTTCCGATCTGATAGGATATCGTAGTGTAGCATTACTTTTAATGGCCACAGTATCCATATTGGCCATATTTTTCACTCTTTATCCTGTATTGGCTGCGGCCACATTAAGTGCATTAATCTGGGATTATTTCTTTATTCCACCACATTTTACCTTCCACGTCCAAAACTCTGATGATGTATTGATGTTGCTGATGTATTTTGTTATTGCATTGATAAATGGAGTTTTAACTTCCAAAATCAGAGGTATGGAGAAATTGGAACTGCAAAAAGAAGAACGTCATAATGCTATTAAGCTTTATAAAACTCTTTTCGACTCACTTTCGCATGAGTTGCGAACACCAATTGCAACCATTGTGGGAGCATCGGACAATTTGCTGCAAAAGAATTCTAATATTTCCGAAAACGATAAAACGAAGCTGGTTGATGAAATCTCGATAGCAGCTTTCCGTTTGAACCGATTGATTGATAATTTGTTGAATATGCAAAGACTGGAGTCGGGCATGCTAAAAATTAAACCCGATTGGTGTGAAGTCAATGAGCTGATACATAGCCCTGTAAATAGACTAAAGTACGAGCTCTCAACACATAATCTGCAAATTGATATTCAGGAAGAAATTTCGTTAGTAAAACTTGATGTGGGTTTGATTGATCAGGCTTTGTTTAATCTTTTGCATAACGAAATATTATATACTCCAAATGGATCAACAATAAATATTTCAGTAAAAATGTCTGATAATTGTTTGAATATCTGTATATCAGACAACGGAAAAGGTTTTACGGATGAAGAACTGAAATTATTATTCAGTAAGTTTTATCGTTCTACAGCAAAAACAACCGGTGGAACCGGACTGGGATTATCTATTGTAAAAGGTTTTGTGGAAGCACATGGCGGAAAGGTAAAAGTTGAGAACAATATTCCTCACGGTGCAAAATTCACCCTGGAGATTCCGGTCGAAATTTTACAAATGGAAGATTATAAAGACTTTACTAATATTGAATCACCGCAATAATTTAGAAATACATGGAATCAAAAATGAGTATTTTGATCATCGACGATGAAGTTCAGATTCGTAAGTTGCTCGAAATTACTTTGAATAGTAATGATTATCATACACTTTCGGCATCCACGGCTCGCGAAGGTATTACTACAGCGGTGGTTCATCCACCCGATTTGATAGTACTGGATTTGGGTTTGCCTGATGAAGATGGTCAGGTAGTTTTGCGAAAATTACGTGAATGGTATTTGGGAGCAATCATCATTTTGTCGGTGCGAAGTTCAGAAGAAGATATTATCAAAGCTTTGGACAACGGGGCGAATGATTATCTGACAAAACCTTTCCGTACCGGTGAATTGCTGGCTCGCATTCGCACTGCACTTCGTCAGACTCAAAATATTACACAGATACAAAAACTGGTATTCGACAATCTGGTTATCGATCTGACTACAAGAATTGTAACAATTGATAATGAACCGTTGAAACTGACAGCTACCGAATACTCGCTGCTCACGTTGTTGGCAAAAAACGATGGAAGAGTACTGACACATCAATATATTTTGCGTAATATCTGGGGACCGGGTTCTACGCAACAATCTCAATATCTGCGGGTTTTTGTGGGACAATTGCGAAAAAAGATTGAACCAAATCCAAATAATCCCAAATTTATCCTCACTGAATCCGGCATAGGTTATCGTTTCTGTATAAAAATAGATGAATAGGTAAATCTGATTAAATGAGCGTTTTTTCGTTGAATGTTTCTTTAATGCTGCTCGCTACTGACCTTGTCTGGTGAGCTTGCCTGCTGTAGTGTTGGTTATTTTGCCTACTTTTTTGTGTAAGTGAATAAAAGTAAGTGAGGTTTAATGAAAAGCATTAAAAATGCTTTTTCTAATACTAATTACTTCTTAGCAAATTTAAATTACCTTTGTTGTTGAAAAAACAAAGACATAAGTAATCGACCTACCTGCGGTAGCAGGCTTTTCGGTAGAAATAGAATTCAAAAGTCCATCAATTTTTTCAAAAAGAATATATTCTATTAGTCAAATTATTTTAGTACCAAAAAATAATAAATGTATCAATAAATACTTTCAATTACTTAATTATCATTGTAAGTAAACATCGTCGAAAATAAACGAATTAATTATTAGTCAGATAATAAAAAAATGAAGCCATGAAAATGAAAATCAGAACAAAAGTTTTACTTGGAATCCTCTTCCTTTTTGTTGAATTTGTAATTATAGGTTTTCTAAGTATGTATAATGTCTCAACTATAAAATATAGTTCGGATATGATGATAAAAAACAATTACAGGACGGTTCATTATGCTGAAAATATGATACAGGCTATTGATGAGACGAATACAGCTGTTAATTCATTGTTTTTAAATAAAAATTATCATTACGACAAGAATTCTTTGACGGTTTCATTCAACAAATTTGAAGAAAATCTAAATCAGGAAGAAAAAAATATTACTGAATTTGGTGAAAAAGAACTGGTTCAATCGATTAAAGATAAATATTTTAAATATAAGTCCTTGCTAGCGGAACAAAAAATCGATTCTATCAATGATAAAATCAATTACTATTCTGTAAATATATTGCCACTAGTGAACGAATTAAAAGCAAAAATATTTTCAGTATCAAATCTGAATATGCATTCTATTGTTCAGAAGAATGAAAATTTGAGCGAAAAGGTAGGGCATATTTATAAGAATTTGTCCATTCTGTTAGCTTTATGCTTTGCTATCACTTTTACTTTTATGATTAATTTCCCGAGTTATATTGCTGGTCCGATCAAGAAAATCACTGAAAACATTAAAGAAATTACCAATGATAATTTCAAAAGTCGTATTGAAATATCGTCTTCTGATGAATTTAAGGAACTGGCTGAAGCTATCAATTTTATGGCAGAAAAATTGGAGATGAACTACCGTTCAATCGTTGAAAAACCAAAAGTAAAAGTAGATAAAACCATAGATGAAACCCAGATAGTTCTTAATATTGAGACATTACTATCATCGGTTAAAACTCTTATAGGTTCCATGTCAAAAATTAATGACAACGAAACATTACAAAAGCAATCTGAAATTATTAAAGAAATTGAACAGGAATTGACTAAAATAGTAAAGTCATAACTTTCTAATCTACAGTGAATTTATTATGATAAAAAAAGGAGATAATGTGCGTTTTCTTAACGCAGTAGGAGGAGGAATAGTTACCCGTGTGGATGAAACACAGCATATGGTGTATGTAGAAGATGCCGATGGTTTTGAAGTGCCTGTTTTTGAACGGGAATGTGTGCTGATAGTCGCCATTAACAATGAAACTAATTTTCCGATAAAGGATTTTAGTTCAAAATCGAAAGGAAATGTTGAACAAACACAGAACGTTATTTCTGAGATAAGGAACGCAGAACCCGAAACCCCGAAACTGGAACCAAATGTCGAAACTCCCGAAGGTGAAAAACTAACTGTTTTTCTCGCCTTTTTCCCGATAGATATTAAACAATTGCAAACTACTGCCTACGAATGTTATTTGGTGAACGACAGCAATTATTATCTGTATTACAATGTGATAAACGGAGAACATGAGGTGTTGAAAAGCCTGTCAAACGGGCTTATTGAGCCAAACACACAAATATTGTTGAGCGAAATCAGCAAAGAAGAATTGAGTGCATGGGAACGTTTACGGATTCAACTTTTACCTTTTAAACAAGGGAAAAGCTATACACCGCAATCAGTAGTGGATGTGAATTTGAAAATAAATGCGGTGAAATTCTATAAATTGCACAGCTTTACCGAAAACGATTATTTCGAAGAACCGGCCATGTTGATTGATATTACTGCAGAAAAAGAAAAAGAAGTTGAAAATCAGAAAATGGCTGAAATTTCTCCCGAAGAAATAAAACAAGCGATGTTCCAAAAGGAAGATACCGGAAGACCAAGAATTATAAAACGTCCGCAGGTTTCCGATATTATTGAAGTTGATCTGCATATCAACGAATTACTCGACTCAACAACGGGCATGAGTAATGGAGAAATGTTGCAATGCCAGCTAGATAAATTCCACGCAGTGATAGAAGAAAATAAAAACCACAAAGGACAAAAAATTGTCTTTATTCACGGTAAAGGCGAAGGTGTTCTGCGGACTGAAATTGAAAAACAATTGAAAACACGTTATAAAAGCTATTATTTTCAGGATGCTTCATTCAGGGAATATGGGTTTGGTGCAACTTTGGTAACTATTAAGTAAATTGGAAAATAGTTAATTGGGTTAAACAGAATCCAATTAACTAATAACCCAATCAACTATTAACTCAAAACTCACTCGGTTAAAAATAATATCATCCGCTCAACTGCTTGTTGGCAAACGGGGCAAAACTCTTTTGCTTCATTAGTCCGCATTCGACAATCGAACATGGGTCGATACATACCTTTAGAGAGGTAACCACCGCCTTCGAAAACACCTGGCTTCGTTTTATTTTCTTCGGTAAGGGGTGTTGGAATCTGAGTTCCATCTGGCAATTGATCTTTCCATTTTTTATCAAATTGCACCAATGACGTGATATTTGGTTCCCAGGGTTCTTGCTTTATATTATACATACCATCCAACACGTCAGCATCTTCCCTGAAATATTCATCAGCCAACCCGGCAAACGAATGTCCGAACTCATGAACAACAACTTCAGTTTGAGCCCGTTTGCTGTCGGCGGAGGCTAGCGCATAGAAGTTGTAAATTCCACCACCGCCATAAATCGGCGTATTTGCCAGTACGTATATGGCATCATAAGGAACTAAGGCTGCATAATCGCGAATGCGAAACACATTGGACGAAGTCAGGTATCTCGGTTCGTAAAAAGTGTAATAATGTGAGTTGACAGCCGTGTTTTTCCAACTGTCATCCTGTGGCATAGTGATCCCTGAATTTTCTGAAGCTGCGGCAATTGCATAAACATTTATCCGGTTTTTATATTTTGCAAAAGGTTCGTGAGTCAGAAGATTTTCAGCGAGTTTTTTGGCATCTTTGTAGAATTTCTCCTGTTCTTTTACAGTATAACCTTCGGCAATAACAGCTATGTCAATAGCCTTTTCAGGCAGCGCATTTTTCATTATTGCTTTTACAGGCACATTGTACGGTTTGTTTCTACTGATTAGTTTGTCTTCAGGCGAAAATCCGAACTGCAATAAGGTTTCCCACTTATCGAAATCCAAACGTTTCTGAATAATTACTTTTACAGGTTTTTGAGGATACGGGAATTGAACCGTTTGTTCGAAACTTTTATTGACAAGCAATGCTTCTGGTGTCGATTGCCATTCGAAGTAAAGTGTACTGAAACCATCATTATAAATCAATTGGTTGCTGATGCTATCTAACACCTCAAAACGGTATTGACCCAAGTTCAGGTTTTCGGACAAATGTGCCCGACGTCCGCCCCAGAAAGGTTCTTGTTTGATCTTATCGAGATAAGCAGTGGTAGAATTTACATTTCCGCAAAATTGAAAATCAATCCTACAGGCTTTTTCAGTGAAAAAATCTTTGTATTGTTGACCATTAATTGCGGAAATGCTAGTAAGAATAAAGAAAAAAAGGAATAATATTTTTTGCATGGCAATGGATGATAAATGAATCTGCAAATTAAGTAATAAAATATTCAAATTACCATCCATTCTCCATTTTTTTTAAAACTATTTGTGTTTTTCGGAAATTCTCAATTTTCTTACTCTGTATTTTCTATTACACATTGCTATTGAATCTGTAATACAGATTTAATTAAGTCCTGATATTTGTTAGCCAATAATCCATCGATATAATAGGTAGTTTTTTCAAGATAATCGTTATTTTTTGCTTGTAACTCTTTTACAAAAGTTGCTAATTGAACTTTCAAACTTAAAATCGAATTATCATCGTTTGCTGTAATATTAGATTGATTGTTTTTCTGGCTAATGTTCCTGTTGTCTACAAAAGTTTCTTTTGACTTAATTTTACTTATGTTTTCAGCTGTTTGTTGTTTCAATGGACGTTTGGCAGTAACAACTACTTCGTTGAGTTGCTGCATTGATTGATTCAATACAATATTTTTTTCCACTTTTAGATCTTTGCTTTGATCAACTATTATTTTTTCAGATTCATCTTTTGCATAACCCAACATTCTTACTGAGAGAATATATTCACCCGGTTTTACATTTTCAATCACAAACTCGCCCTTGTTATTACACATATCGCCTTCTACTATTTCCATTGTATTAGGATTAAGTAAAGTTGCAGTGGCATAATTGATAGGTTGTTTTTTAATGTCCGTTACCCGGCCTTTAATAACTGCGGATGCGTCGGCAAAATTTGAATTACATAGAAGTATAAAGCCTGCAATAAGCAACACCCGACTGATTCGGAATTTTTCTGTTGTTTTCATGATATTTTAAGTTTTATGAGTTTTAACTATTTAAAGGTAACCAGTTTACATTTAGTAAATGCGTCTTTAATATTGAATTAGATTTTGAAAATATATTACATGGAACTTTGTTATTTTTTATTATTAGACGTAACAAATAGCAGGTTTAGATTTTCAATTATGAAAATAATTTTTTATAATCTTTTTCCGGTTGCCCTTTTGTTTTTTGTCTCGTCCTTCTTCATTGGGTTTTGTTATAAATATACACCTGTAACGACTATATCATTTCCCCGGAATATATGAAACGGATATCCACTGACTCCGATTGAGAATAATTCATGCCGTGTTTTACCGGAGTTTTTGCAAACATACATTCTGGTGGCTTTTCCGTTTATGTAGAAGAAAGCATCAGTATCCTGATCGAAAATCCGGTTTCTGAACTGAAATCCATTGACCAGTTTTTTTATCGGGATTTTCAGGAATTCCTTCCGTTGAAAACAATTGTACGAGCCGTATAACAGAATATGTTTCTTGCAGTCTTTAGCAGTTACTTCCGATTCTGACTTGTAAGTGTAAACCGGCTTGTTTTCGCTTTTTACCCAAAAGACATAATTTTCAATGTCCTTTTTATCTGTTTCGGTTAATGTGCATGCATCGGGAGCAACAACAAGGACAGTATCTGTTTTGTAAAATGCCATTGTTAAAGTGTATTTGTCATCCGAAGGGTTGAACTCACTGTTTTGCCCGTAAGTGTTTAAACTATTCAAAAGAAATAAGCCTGCAAATGCGGCTGTTAATGCGAAGGAAAATGTTGTTTTCATGACTTAATTATTTTTTAACTGTTTAAGAGTAAATGTTTTGTGTTTAATAAATGATTTTACAATATTGACTTAGAATTTGAAAATATATTACATCGATCATTGTTATTTTTTATAATTAGACGAAACAATTTGCAGGTTTGGATTTAGGGAATTGAAAATTTAAAGAAATTGTTACTGATTACTGCGATATAAATTTTAAATTCCGGTATTACTTTTTATCTATGCCGTTTTTCACAAAGGATTTAATCTGTGGATCAAATTGTATTCCGAAATCAGGTCGTATTTTCGATCTTCGACTGTCTTTGAAATTCGTAATTTATTTGTCTTATAATCTGGATCATTTGTCTTAAAAATAAAAAGATACATCTTTGTTGTAGTGCACTAGTGAAATAATACACTGCAAAAGTATATCGCATTTTCAAAATAGCAAAAGAAAATATATTAAATAAAGTTAAATGACTAAAAGTTTAACGATTTGCGCTGACCAGTGTTTTATATCTATAAGATAATGAGCATAAAAAATAGAATTTTCGAAATCAGATTTTTTGATCTTTTAAGATGATATTTTCCAAAAAAGAAAAGGAAATAGTTTTAAAATTGGAAATATTTTGCTGTATTGAATGTGAACTGTCTTTTTTTTTTTGAATGGATCGCTTTACTTTTGGTAAAATTACCATTTTCGATAAAGAAAAAACAGTAACTTTGCCGAACATTTTAACCGGTATAACCAAACTAAAAAAAAACTATTCTGTCAATGTCTTTTCAATCTTTATTTCCTGTCCGTTTGAGGATACACGCTGTTATCATGTTACTTTCATTCCTGTTTTTTTCGTGCAAAGGAACAACGCCCGAAGAACCGGGTGTAAAACCGGCTTATATTTCTGAAATTTTCGACTATGTCTATGCCCCGGGACAACATGCAAAGCTGGCGAAAACAACAGATGCAGCAAATTTTATAGGTGAACCATCGAATGATAAAGGTTGGTTGTATCTGGGCGGATTTGGTGGTTATGTTATAGCGGGTTTTGACCACAATGTCTTAAATGCTGATGGAGCCGATTTTGAAGTTTTTGCTTTACAGGGTCCATCACCCGAACCTGCAGTGGTATATGTAATGTCCGATACCAACGGTGATGGAAAACCCAACGAAACCTGGTACGAACTGAAAGGTAATCAGTTTGAAAATTCAAAGCGAAACTATTGGGTGCGGTACTACAAAGCAATATCTGACAGTACGAATATTACATGGCTGGATAGCAAAGGAAATCGTGGAGAATTAATTTCCGGATTTGGTTCAAAATATTCTGCAGCATGGTGGTGGCCTGCCACTTCAAGTGATAGTATAACTTTCCACGGAACCCGTTTGCCGGATGCTTACGACAATATTTCCACCAATGGTACGCAGTATTGGGATGTACCGCCGACCCGATTTACCTGGGGTTATGCCAAAAATTTATATGGAACCGATTATGATTCTGCTCTTGGAGCAAATAAATTTGATATTTCAAATGCAATTGATTCTTTAGGAAATCCAGTAAACTTATCTAATATACGATTTATCAAAGTGCAAACCGCAGTTTTCCAACAAGCCGGATGGCTTAATGAGGTTTCGACAGAAATAAGAGGAGCAAAGGATTTAAGGGAATAAAAAAAATATATTTTCTTATTTTTATTCAATCTCAATCCCATACTTATCCAACAATCCCACAACTCCCAATCTAGAAAACCTGGCTTTTTTAATCCGATTTAGTTCCGGATCTATAGAATAATGGAAGGATGTTCGGAAGTCGGCTTTTTCAAGTATGGTTTTATGAAATATTGCCCTTTGCAAGTCACAATTATCAAATGTTGAGGCTGTCAGGTCGGTTTCTGTAAAGTCAGTTTCCTGCAGGTTGCAGTTTTTGAAGTGAGTCTTTTTTAGCTTTATTTTGTTGAAAACAGCCAGTTTCAACAAGCAGTTTTCAAAATCTACAGACAGTAAAAACGGATTACACTCTTCGAATTGAACACCTAGTAATTTACAGTCCACAAAGCGAATGTCGTTCAAAGCTGTGTTTTTCAGTTTGGCTAAACTAAAATCGCAGCTATCAAACTTACATTCGCGGAAAGTGATATGCGATAAATCCGTATTGTAAAAGACGCAATTCAGGAAAGAACAGTTTTCATACTCTCCTTTAGGCAGACTGTTTGCGGTATAATCAATTCGTTCAAAAAGCTGGTTTTCTGTCACCATGATAGAAGTTAAATTGGCTACAAAAATAGTTATTTAACATCAGATTTTACCACTTGCTATAAAAATAACTATTTATCTTCGGCTCAAATTATTTATTCCTGATGAGAATCACGAAATGAATACTCTTTTATTTCTTCTTCGCTACCAGTATAAATTGTTCGAAGTCGGCAATCACACCCTCAATTCTTTCTCGTGACAAGATGTTGTAAACATGCACTTTTTGCACGTCAAATCCGGCATTTCGAAATTGTTCTGACAAAATATCGGTATCAAATCCTCGATGTGGAATGGGTTCGAAGCGGTGAAAGGAACCATCCTCGGTTTTCAAATCTCCAATAACCACCATAGCACCTGGGTTTGTGATTGTCGATAGGTGTTGGAGGGTCCTTTCAATGTCGGGAACATGATGCAAAGCCATACATGAAAATATCAAATCAATATCTTTTTGATTATAATCGTACACTTCGCCATGGAGGATTTCAGCTTGGTTCTTTTCTTCGAGTTTTTGTTTCAATACATCCAGCATAGCGGCTGAGGTGTCTTCAAATACCACCTTCCTGACAAGGGATAGAATCTGCATTCCTACTAAACCGGTACCTGCACCTATTTCCAGGGCTTTCCATGTAGGTTGTGGTTTTACATGTTGCAACATTTCAGCTACAAATATTTCAGTCATTTTTGTTTTTTCGGACGTGTCCCATTCTGCTGCACGGTGTGCAAAGTCGTCGTTCATTTTTCTTAATTTTTTAATTACGTAGGTATAACTCTTTTCATGTGATTTTGTTTTTAATACTGAATAATTTTCACCTATTGAAACAATAAATCATAATTGCATATTAATTCATAATTCGCTATATTTGCAGGCGAAAAGGTATCAGGATATTCGCCATAGGGGATATTAAGTAAATATTAATGGATATTGTCCCCTGTATGCTGTTAACTAGTTCGATGATCGGTGAATTTTAATTATAGGCCTTTGACTTAAAACATTAAAACATTAAAACATTTTAAAAATCTATATATGAACATATTAATAAAAATAAGTATTATGGCGATAGCTGTTGTAGCTGCATCGTGCGGTGTTAAAGATGAAACTCCGATTATTGGGAAACAACAACCAAAAATTAAAAATGGACGTATGACGCCAGAAGTGTTGTGGTCGTTCGGACGAGTAGCAGGAGCGCAAGTTTCACCCGACGGAGCAAAGGTTCTGTACAGCGTTTCCTACTATAGCATCCCCGAAAATAAAGGAAATTCCGAAATCTTTGTGATGAATGCCGATGGTTCGGATAAAAAACAAATTACCAAAACTGCCACCCGTGAAGCAGCAGCCAAATGGATGAAAGACAGCAAAACAATTGCATTTTTATCTTCCGAGAAAGAAAGTATGCAATTGTGGACAATGAATGAGGACGGTAGCAATCGCCAACAAATCACTGAACGCGAGGGTGGAATGAACGACTTTAACTTCTCACCCGACGAAACCAAATTGCTTTTTGTGGCTGATGTAAAATCCGGTGAACGTACTGTGGATAAATATCCTGACCTACCGAAAGCCACAGGCGTTATTGTGAATGATTTGATGTATAAACATTGGGACGAATGGGTGCAAACTGTTCCACATCCGTTCATCGCTGACTTTAAAAATGGCAAAATTGAGAATGAAGTTGATGTATTGAAAGGAGAACCTTTCGAAAGTCCAATGAAACCTTTTGGCGGCATCGAACAACTTGCATGGAGTCCTGATGGAAAAACAGTGGCTTACACTTGCCGTAAAAAAACGGGAAAAGAATATGCCCTTTCCACCAATTCGGATATTTATTTCTATAATTTAGAAACAAAGAAAACAGAAAATAAAACATCCGGTATGATGGGTTACGACCAAAACCCGGTTTTTTCTCCCGATGGTAAGTGGTTGGCATGGGAAAGTATGGAACGCGATGGTTACGAAGCTGACAAAATTCGCCTGTTCATTATGGACATTGCAACCGGTGCCAAAACCAATGTTTCATCAGATTTCGACCAAAGTTCAACTGGCCTTATCTGGACAGCCGACAGTAAATCGATTTATTTTGTAAGCTGTTGGCATGCGTTGACCCAAATTTATCGTGTTGATATCGCCGACAAAAAAATCACTCAAATTACCAAAGGTGTTCACGATTATTCTTCAGTGGCTTTGGCAAAAGCTAAGCTGATTGGCATAAAACATTCGATGAGCAAACCGGACGAGATTTATTCAATTAATCCAAAAAGCGGAACCGAAACTGAACTTTCGTTCGAAAATAAAGAAATAATGGCTCAGCTGAAAATGGGTAAGGTGGAAGAACGCTGGATTACCACCACCGACAATAAACAAATGCTGACCTGGGTTATTTATCCGCCGGATTTCGATAAAAATAAAAAATATCCGACTTTACTTTTCTGCGAAGGTGGACCACAATCTACTGTTAGTCAGTTTTGGTCGTATCGTTGGAACTTACAATTAATGGCTGCCAACGATTATATCATTGTAGCTCCAAATCGTCGCGGACTTCCTGGCTTCGGGATGGAGTGGCTGGAACAAATTAGCGGAGACTACGGCGGACAAAACATGTTGGATTATTTCTCGGCAATTGATGCGCTAGCAAAAGAACCTTATGTAAACAAAGATAAATTAGGTTGTGTGGGAGCAAGTTATGGTGGATTTTCGGTGTATTGGCTGGCCGGTCATCACCAAAAACGTTTCAAAGCATTCCTTGCACACGATGGCATGTTTAACCTTCCTCAGCAATATCTGGAAACCGAAGAAATGTGGTTTGTAAACTGGGATTTGGGTGGTGCCTACTGGGATAAAGCCAATGCCATTGCGCAACGTTCGTACGCTAACTCTCCTCACTTATTTGTAGATAAATGGGACACACCGATTTTAGTGATTCATGGTGAAAAAGATTACCGTATTTTGGCTTCGCAAGGTATGGCTGCTTTTAATGCTGCAGTTTTACGTGGCGTTCCTGCCGAAATGTTGATTTTCCCTGATGAAAACCATTGGGTATTGCAACCGCAAAACGGTATTCTCTGGCAGCGGACTTTTTATTCGTGGTTGGATAAATGGTTGAAATAATTCACTAAAATAGTTTTCGAAAAAGTAAAACTCCTATTTTTAATCAGATTAAAAATAGGAGTTTTTTTATACAAAAATTTGAAGAAATAATAATCAATTGTTCTTTTAAAAAGATTATTTGTTCAAGCTATAATTTGATATGGAAATAAATTAATTTTTTATTCAAAAAACCATTAAAATGATATATTTTTGTATTTTCACAACTATTAATAAATTACTCCATTGAACGATGCAACGTTTTGATGCAAACTTTCATCTTAGTATTAGAATATGGAATTGAATAAGCGGATAATTGACGAACAGCAAATTATTGACGGATGTGTGCGCGGTGAACCGTGGGCTCAAAAGAAAATCTATGAGCTATATTCATCGGTCATGTTGGGTGTCTGCGTTCGTTATGTTTCCGATAAAGAAACAGCCCGCGACCTTCTACAAGACGGCTTCATCAAACTATTTACTAAAGCCGATACTTTTGCTGGAACTGGATCATTTATAGGCTGGATGCGACGGATTTTTGCAACAACAGCTTTGGAATATCTTCGGCGAAACGATGCACTGAAACAAAGTGCAAGCATTGACGAATATGATTATTTTATTGAAGATGTGGATGTTTCAATTTTGTCCAAAATTTCAGCTGACGACTTAATGACTTGTGTTACAGAACTTCCAAATGGCTACAGAACCGTATTTAATTTATATGCTATTGAAGGTTACTCGCATTTTGAAATTGCCAATATGCTTAATATCAGTGAAAATACATCACGTTCTCAATTTATGAGAGCAAGAAAAATTTTACAAAAAAGTGTTCAAACACTAATCGACTAAGACAATGCAAGACAATATAAATAATATGGATCAACTGGATGATTTTAGCAAAATCATTCGGCAAAAATTGGAGAATCACCAATTGCCGGTTGATGTAAACGATTGGAGTGCCATTGAAAAACAATTGAAGCCCAAGCGCAAAATAATTCCTTGGTGGATGTGGTTGCCAATCGGTTCAGCGGCTGTTTTGGCTCTGCTTTTTACACTTCGCCCTTTTAATGAAACACCGACTTTTACTAAAAATTCAGAGCAAAAGAATACTCGTTCAATTGAAAAAAACATAAATCAATCTATTACTAAAAAAGAAAGCGATTCAAAAAATACAGAAAAAGCACTTTCAAATCAAAAAGCCATAAATAAACAAGTTGCAGTTCAAAATAAATACTTTAAAGTTCAGGTAAAATTAATAAGCCATCAGGTTGTTATAAAAGATTCTATAGGTAATTTAAATACTTTAAAAGAAATAAATACCAATAATTTTTCTGAAAATAAAACTATTGCTGAGATAATAAATATAAACAAAGATTCCATTTCATCAAAAACATCGAATAATAAATTACCCGACAATTTGCCTGTTAATCAAATTGTTGAACAGAAAACAGATCCTGTTTCAAAACCAAAGACCAAACATAATTGGTTGCTTGCAGCTGCATTTGGTGCTGGTGGGTCAGGTGGGTCAGGTGGTGGTTCACTCTTTGGTAATTCTGATTTGCTTAACGAAAAAGGAAATGAAAATCTGGTAAATGCTGCAACAAATTACACCAGTATCCTTACACCGAATGATTTCACTAATATTGTTCATCATGCTCCTGTTTCGTTCGGTCTTGTTGTTCGCAAAAATCTCGACAAAGTGTTGAGTTTTGAAAGCGGCTTGGTTTATACTTATCTTTTTTCAACTTTCGAGAATCAAGGGGTGCAACATTCTGATGCTAAATTGCATCTACATTATATCGGAGTGCCGCTGAATTTAGTTGCGCAAGTCTGGAAAAATCCGAAATGGGAATTGTATTTTTCTGCCGGAGGAATGGTGGAAAAAGGTATTCGTTCTGTCTATATTCAAAATGAATATTGGGGTAATCAGGTAATCACGACCAAAGCAGAAACAAAAATTGATGGATTCCAATGGTCTTTAAATTCAGCATTTGGAGCAACCTATAAATTGCAGCGAAACCTGGGAATCTATTTCGAACCGAAAATATCGTATTATCTTGAAAATAATCAACCCATGAGTGCACGTACACAACAGCCATTTACTGTCGGATTAAATGCCGGATTGAGATATGAATTCTGATCTTTTTAATTTTGAAAAAATGGAAACACTTTATCGTCAAATTTTGGGGTTGATATTATGTGTGGTATTATTTTCTTCTTGTTCCAACGAACTCATTTACAATAATATCGCTCAAGTAAACTATGGTACCTCATTTGGTGAATGTATTGGATTTTGCAAGCGGGAAGTGACTATAAAATCAATTAATGCAACGTACAAATGTTATAGTTGGTATCCGACAACGCAAACAATTACAAACAATGCTGAAATTAATGTTTCGACAATGGATTCAATCAGAAACTTAAATACAAAATCATTTTTCGATTTGCCCGAAACCATTGGATGTCCCGATTGTGCGGATGGTGGTTCTGAATGGCTTGAAATAGAATTGGTAACAGGCGAAAAACACAAAGTCACTTTTGAATTCAATAAAGAACCGGATTTGTTGAATATTTACATATTAAAACTAAGGGAATTGTTGAGTAAAAATAATTGCAATTAATTGTATATACGTTTAATGAAATCTAAGAATGACTATGAAAACAACTATCAAAATACTTGAAATCGTATTTTTAATATTCATTTTTGAAGGTTGTAAAACAGAAGAAATCAGTTTAAATATGCTTGATGAGTTTCCAACAACCAAATACTATTCTACGGATATCATTCCGGAACAATACAATCATATTTACGGAATATGGAAAGTAACAAAGACTTCAGGTGGTTTTATAGGAATTGGATATGAAAAGGACTTCGATTATTTGATTCTTAAAAAAAATGGAATCTTTGGAATTATACGTAAAGACTCATTAATAACTTACGGAAAACTGACATTATTACCCGATTTAGACATGAATTTTCCAATTGGAATACATTGTAAATTCGATTTTGAAAAATCAGTAAATATTGAATTGTGTAGCGATTCAGAAAAATATATTCAGTTGATAAACAATGACACTTTGAACCTGATTGCTCCTTGTTGTGATAGATATAACATTCATTTCATTCGACAGAAATGATGTATTGATTGCTTAAATAGTTATATATCAAGTTAATTAATTCGTAATTTTTTAATGCCATGAAAAAGCTATTCCAAATTTTATTAATCGTTTTCCTGATTGCAGGTTGCAAAACTGAAAACGAACCGGAGATTATAGACGATGCCAAGCCGATAAATCTATCTGCAGTTTTAGAAAAGCGTGTTGCTCAGGATAATGAATTTGCTTTCGATTTATTTAAAAAAACGATCGAAGATTCCGGCGAGACCAATGTTTTTGTATCTCCGTTAAGTGTAAGCATTGCTTTAGGTATGGTCTGGAACGGAGCAGTGGGTGACACCAAAACCGAAATGGAAACTGCTCTTAAGATGAGTGGTTTATCTGTTGGTGACATCAACGAGTATTACAAAGTGATGCAAACTACTTTGCCGACGATCGACCCGACAACAAAATTAAGTATTGCCAATTCAATCTGGTATCGTGCAGGATTCCCTGTAAAACCTGACTTTTTAAAGGTTAATACCGATTATTTTAATTCAGAGGTGCGCGAACTCGATTTCAAACAGGCCTGGGCGGTGGACACCATCAATAACTGGTGTGCCCGAAAAACTAACAACCTTATAAAAAAACCGCTTGATCAGATTTCGCAGGATGCCATGATGTACCTGGTTAATGCCATATATTTCAAAGGTATCTGGCGCAATAAATTTGACCCGGAACGTACTTTTATCAGCCAGTTTACGAATGAAAAAGCTAATCAGGTTGAGATCAATATGATGCATCAAACAGATACTTTTGCTTACAGGGCAGATGAAAATGCCCAATACCTGGATATGCCCTACGGCAACAAGGCTTATAGTATGACAGTCATTCTGCCAAACTATCAGAAAACTACAGCCGGTATTTTGAATGAGTTAACCGTTGACAAATGGAATGCAACTTTGCAGAATCTTACAAATCAGGAAGTGGAAATATATCTTCCACGGTTTAAATCCGAAAATAAATTTGAATTGAAACCAGTGTTACAAAAAATGGGAATGAACCTTGCTTTCACAGAAAATGCCGATTTTTCAAATATATCTGATATTGGTTTATTGATTTCCCGCATTATTCACAGCACTTTTGTTGAAGTGAACGAAGAAGGAACTGAAGCCGCTGCTGTTACCATTGTTGAGATGTCGACAACTTCCATGCCCGTCCGACCTGTGTTCAGGGTTAACAGACCATTCATATATATAATTCGCGAACAAAGTACCGGTGTAATTCTCTTTGTCGGGAAAATGGGCAGTGTGGAAAAATACTGAGCTATTTACCAATTAACTAATAAATCATTAAACAATAAAAATATACGGATATGAAAAAGCTATTTTTTTTATTCAACCTTGTTATTTTGGCTTTAGTGGGCTGCGAAGATAAAGTTACAGAAACGGTAACTTACAAGATTAATGAACCTGTGTTTATGTCAACCGAAACCTTTCGGAGTTCAGTAAAAGTTACTACCGAACCGCAAAAGATTGTAAATTATGGAAAAATTTGCTTTTACGAAGGTTACTTGTATATTTCCGAATCGGAGAAGGGAATTCATATTATAGACAATCGGAATCCGTCTAATCCTGAAATTATAGGTTTTATTGAATTATTAGGAAATGCCGATTTATCTATTCGAAACGGATTACTTTATGCCGATTCTTATGTCGATTTGGTCTGGTTCGATATTAGCAATCCTGCTCTGCCTTCGTTAAAAGGGAGATTGGAAGATGTTTTCACAAATGCTTTACCAAAAATGGATAATAATTATGGATTCGATTATGCTTCTTGTTATCCGACAGAAAATAAAGGTGTGATTGTTGGTTGGAAATTAAAAGAAAAGACTGAAGATTTGAATCATTATACCGGTGGTTGGTGGTGGGGAAGAGAGACTTTTATGATGGACGGTGTAGCTTTAAATTCCACTAAAAGTGGTAGTACAACAGGAATCAATGGCTCTATGTCTCGTTTCACTATTTACAGCAACAATCTTTATACAGTTATCAATAATTATATGAATATTTTTAGTCTGGATGCAGAACAACCGATTAAAGCAGCCGAAAACTTTTATATAGGCAGACAGGTTGAGACAATTTTTAGTTACAAGGACAATATGTTTATGGGAACACCAACCGGATTGTTGATTTATTCAGTTAAAGATCCACTAAAACCTGAATTTCAGTCATCTTTTCAACATTTTTACGGTTGTGATCCGGTAGTTGTTGACAATGATATTGCTTATGTCACTGTTCGTTCGGGAAACACTTGTGGACAAAGTAGTAACGAATTGTTTGTTGTGGATGTGAGTGATGTGAAATCTCCAAAGCAACTTGTTTCGTACACTATGACCAATCCCAAAGGATTGGGAATCGATAAAGGTACATTGTTTTTGTGCGATGATGGTTTGAAAATCTATAAAATTGGTGATCCTCAAACACTCATGTCAAATCGTCTGGCGCATTATCCGGGTATGGACGGATTCGATGTTATCGCTTATAATAATGTTTTAATGATGATTGCCGATGATGGTATTTATCAGTATGATTATACAAATTTGGATCAAATTAAATTGTTGAGTAAACTGGCGATTGGGGAATAAGTTTTAAAACAAGAAAGAGACTGAATAATCTTTCAGCCTCTTTCTTATATCAATAAATAGTGCAATATCAATTTTGCATTATGAATTGTGTGTTTTTTATCCGTAAATTATATTTCCATTTTCATCTTTGAATTCATCAAAAGATTTATTGTATTGTTCCATTACGCGATAACTCATAGCCATACTCGAGAATCCGCCATCGTGAAGTAGGTTTTGCATGGTTACTTTGCGTGTCAGGTCGCTAAACATTACCACACAATAGTTGGCACATTCGGCTGCTGTGGCATTACCAAGCGGCGACATCCGTTCAGAATAATCTAGCAAACCTTCCATGTTTTTTACACCGCTACCGGCAGTGGTTGGAGTTGGTGATTGAGAGATGGTGTTTACTCGCACATTGTGTTCGCGGCCGTAAATGTAACCAAAGCTACGAGCAATAGATTCTAACATCGATTTGGCATCGGCCATATCGTTGTAACCAAATACTGTGCGTTGTGCAGCCATATACGAAAGTGCTACTACTGAGCCATATTCATTGATAGCGTTCATCTTTTTGGCTACTTGCAACATTTTATGAAACGAGATTGCTGAAATATCAAGCGTAGTAGTAAGCATATCGTAGTCCAAATCGTCGTAAGTGCGTTTTTTGCGAACGTTTGGCGACATACCAATTGAATGTAACACAAAATCAATTTTTCCACCTAACGCTTCCATCGATTGTATAAAAACTTGTTCTAAGTCAGTTACACTTGTTGCATCGGCAGGAATTAATTTCGCATTAAGTTTCTCTGCTAATTCGTTTGTTGTTCCCATACGCACTGCCAAAGGCGTGTTTGATAAGGTGATAATTGCACCTTCTTCTACTACGCGTTCTGCAACTTTCCAAGCGATGGACATATCATTCAACGCTCCAAATACAATACCTCTTTTACCTTTTAATAAGTTATTACCCATGTTTATACAGTTTTTTTAGTTCTTTCAATGAAACATATTTCAACACGAAAAGTTTCGATGACAAAACTTAATTTCGGCACAAAGATACACAAAATGTGCAATAAAATAAAACAAACGACTTCTAATTGATCAAAGTTAAAACATAGATGTCTGAATAATAATAGTATATGGAACAATTTTTGTTATTGAATAAAACCATTTACTAACCTTAAAAATAATTATAAATGAAAGCAAAATACATAATTTTCATATTAATCATGACTTTGATAGCTTGTAAAACTGAGTATCCAAATATCAATCAAAGAATTTTGTTTGAAAAACACTATACTAATTGGGCATGGGGTTTTCAAAATAACGGATACCTAATCGACTCATTAGGTTCTGTCAGAACTTTCGATTTATCGAAAGTTACGATAAAATGGAATGAACCTGACAAAGATGGATATATTAGCCTTGCGGAAATGAATAAAAATTTTTCGCATTGTGATTCTATTATTTATCAGATAAATACAGACACCCTTTCTTATTATGTTGGGAAAATTTGGGCAGCATCTAAAGGCAAAATTTCAGAACCTGTAAATCAAATGGCCGATGCCGGATGTATAACTTATTCAGCATTTATTTTCGATGAAAAAACAAATTGTTACAAAAAGGTTCTTATCAAAACATGGGGAGATTGGTCAATTGATAACGATGCACCTGAGGCGGAGGAAATTTATCAATGGATGATGAGGATAGGTAAGAAGTATAAGTAACTATAAATAAGAAGAGAAGAAAGCGTGTAGCAATCTTCTCTTCTTTAATATGTTGTTTAATATGGAAATTTTTCTTTTTCGCTGAGAATATTTTTTAAACACTATCGAGTTATTTCCTATTCTTCATTTCTTCTTCTGTCAAAACCCGTGTTCCGGGATTTTCTTTTACCATTTTGCGTAAAAATTCCTCAGGATAACCTGCACGGATAATTCCTAGAGGAATGCCACTCTCATTTTGAAGAAATTTACCGTCTTGTTCTTTTTTGATATTGCCATCCATATATTTTACAAGCAGATATTCGCCCAACTTTTTCCAGGAAGCAGTTGATTTTTCGGCTTGCGCAAGGCTGAAGTCGGTTAGGAAGACTCGTGCATCACTTTCGGACATGGCTACCGTTAATTTGTCAATGGCCGGGACCAAAGCGTTAAAATCGCTTTCCCATTTAGCTTGTACTTTTTTGATATCGGGGAGCATATATGAATATTTACTGTATGCATAGTTTGCTACCCAATTATAAGTCCAGAATGCTGAAGTGGAAGAATATTCGAGCAAACTGCCATTGCCGACCCGATAACATTCAGGTACAGCATTGATACCACAATACATTGGAACATACAAGTTACTGGCTGCATCGTCAACTCCAAACCACAATAAACCACCTATATAGTCTGGAAGCCAGCTACGCATTTGTGCTACAAAAGTAAAACCGGTTTGTTGCGTTGCTGTTGGGCGTTCATGTTCATATTCAATGCTATCTATTTTAAACGTTAAGGGACTGCAACGAAGTTTACTGCCGAAAGGTCCTGCTGCAAGTCCTTTAGTCATATCGAATTCAGTTCCTTCATATTGGTCTCGCATATAATCTTTAATTTTTTGAGCATTGAGTTTAAAGGTAGGTTTAATCCACAATGGTATACGTTCAGATGTTTCTCCTTTGATGTAAGAGATGTATTTTTCCATGGTAGGGTCTACTTTCCTGAAAAATGACCAAACACGGGCTTCGCAAGCACGCAAAGCAACAAAATCAAGTGGAGCATAAGTGTCGGAGAAACTAAAATCTTTGTTTTTTCCTTTGAAATAGCCTTTTTCGCGTGCGAAAGCTATTACATCTTCGGAATAGAGGCAATTGTCTTTATTATCATAAGGAAATGTGGTGATACGAGCTTGATTGGCATGAGCTGACACACAATCATCGGGAATCCGTTGTGCCACCCAAACAGCACCTTTGTTGTATTGACCTTTCCCAATCATTTCCATAATCCATACTTCGTTGGGATCAGCAATAGAAAACGATTCACCTTCGCTGCAATATCCGTATTCTGCTACCAGGTCAGTCATTACTTTGATGGCTTCGCGTGCGGTTCTGGCACGTTGCAAGGCAATGTACATCAAACTACCATAATCCATTATGGCTGTGGTATCAACTAATTCGGGTCTTCCGCCATAAGTTGTTTCACCAATGCTGAGTTGGTGTTCGTTCATATTGCCTATAACCGAGTAGGTTTTTTCTACTTGTTTAATTTTTCCGAGATATTTACCGGTATCCCATTCGTGAATGTCAAGCATAGCATCAGTCGGATAAGTAGCAGCCGGATAATGATATAATGCACCGAATAGAAAATATGAATCTGCCGAATAGGAAATTAATGTCGAGCCATCTGTAGTCGCAGCTTTCCCAACTAAGAAATTGGTACACGCAAATATGGTATTAAATGTCAATAAAATAGTTGCTGAGAAAATTACTTTCTTTATCATTATTGATTAATTGTCTTTTGATATAAGCAAAAAATACGTTGTTAAATAAAAAAGGTCAAAAGACAAAAGTCATTTGACCATAGTCTTTTGATTATAAACTTAATCTATGTTTTCAGAGTTGTTTTTTGAAAACGATTTTTTTATCCAGTTTGGTATTACCAGTACACCTATCAGTAGATACAAATAATAGCTGACCATTCTCCATATTAACGTTACAAAGATGATAGCACTATTTGATGATACACTGTTAGATGAAAAAATATCTTTGTAATATTCTTTAAAAGCATATTCTGTAACACCACTTCCGCCCGGAGTTGGACTTACAACCATTACAACCCAAAGTATTAATTGTCGTGCAAAAACCAATAAATGGTCACCGACAGGAACAAAAGCCATAAAGATGGCGTTCACTACCAAAAATCGGGCCGACCAGGTTAAAAGAGTCATGCAATATGCTTTCACCCAAAATAAATAGGAACGATTGCCTATATCATGCGAGGCTTGAACTAAATTATTGGTCAGTAAATCAGCTTTATAATACCAACGTCGTAAAATTGGAAGTTTGAAAAGCGTTAAAAGTATATTTCTTATCCAATTTGGACGTTTGAAAATACCTATAAACATAATACTTGTCCAGATAAGTCTCGTAAAATAAAGTCCGGCAAAAACAACTCCAAAAGTAGAAACAATTACTGATGAAGAGTTGAAAAGTTCTTTAAGAGGAATGAAGAGAAAAATGAAGGGACAGACAGTAAGAAAAAACAACTCGTCCAAAAATAAATTTACAAACATGATGGTAGTACTTCGTCCGGCATTGATACCTTCTTTGATAAGAAAAATAACAACCAGACTGGAGCCTCCTACTGCTGGCGGAGTTACTGCAGTTGTAAATTCACTCAATACATTAATGTGAAAAGCTTGTCTCCAGGTTAAGTCATTGTCAGTGAGTAATCTGAATCGCCACATCATGCCGAAATCCCGCATTAGCATTAATAAAAATGCTAAGAGGATAAACATCGCACTGACGATCGTAAAATCGAAAGTAAAGAAAACATTCGGATTAAATTCACTGAGAAATAGCCATCCAATTACAACTAATCCTAGAGAAATGGGAATTAGTACCTGATATGTTTTAAAAGGTTTTGAAACCTTCTTTGAGTCTGCCGGGATTATCGTCTCCATGTTCTCTTCATTAATTTTTGATATCTATCCAATACTTCTTCCGTAACACTTTCCCACGAACGGGCTAAACTTTGTGATGCATTCAAACCAGCTATTCGAATCTTTTCGGGTGAATTTATCAATTCTCTTAATTTCGCTCCAAATGATTCCGCTGTGTTTTCTGTCAGGAACCCATTAAAATTGTTGGATATATTTTCAGCAGAAGAAGTTCCTTCAACCATAACCGATGGAGTTTGTAAAGCTGCGGCTTCCCTTATAACCAATGGTGCGTTGTCATAAATAGATGGAAAAAGAAATAAATCCGCAGCAGCATAATATTTTTTAATTATCTGTCGTTCAGTTATCATGCCTACGAATTCGACTTTGTCACTTATGTTCAATTCTTCGACCATGCGTTTCAAATCGTCAGCAGCATACCCAATTCCTATAAAAAACATTTTGAATGGAAGGTCTTTAATAAGTGCTAAAGATTCAACTATTAACCGCGTGTTTTTCTCCCAAATATGTTGTCCTACAAAAAGAAAAATTGTGTCTTTTTCATTTAATTTTAAATCTATACGAGCTTGTTTTTTAATTGGTTCCACGGGCTCATCATTTGCAAAATCATTGCCATTATCCACTACTTCCAGTTTACCTTTAAAACCGTATTCACGTATGGTTTCTTCAACAGAAGCTTGTGGAATCCAGACTTCGTCGGCCTTTTCGAAGAATCGAATGACTTCTTTGGTCATCAGTTTAGCTATCCTTTTATTGTACACAGAGTGTTCAAAGTCGTCTCGGTATTTGGAGTGAAAGGTAGCAACAAAGGGAATTTGTTGCTCTTTTGCGATATTAAGTGCAATGTTGCCCGCACTGAATGGACTATGAGCGTGAACTAAACCAAAAGAAATTTTATCAAGTTCCGTTTTAAACGAAAGATCCATTTTAGGTAATCCAAATCGATAGGGTTTACGTCCTAAAATGGGTATAGATGTATATCGTAATACAGGGTATGGCTCGTTGTCAGTGTAATTTGGAGATTTGGGTGTTATAACACAAACATCTTGATTTTTTTTTTGTAACCAATAAGCATAATTTTGTACAGTTAGTGAAACTCCATCCATAATGGGAGGAAAACTATCATTGAAAATTCCAATAGTTTTCAATTCTTCGTTGTGAATATTACTCATGTGTCCTGTTTTATTGTTTTATTGAAAAAATGAATCTTTAAATATTCTGATATTCGAATTGGGTTGCAAATTTAATGAAATATTTTTCAATTTTCCATAGTTTTGTTCATAAATCCTGAATGTATCTGTTTGAATATTTTTTATTTAACGTAATTCAAGCTTTAACAACGTCATTATGATAGTACAATAATATCAATTTTGATGTACTTTTGCACAATATTTCCATCAAGTATTGTAATTATGAACCCATTTATACTTTCTCTTCTCTTCGTATCTTCGGTTTATGCACAACCTAATAATGTCGTTTCAACTACTGATTCCATTAAAAATAAAGAGATAAAAGAAATCACTGTGTTTGGCGATTTGTCCAAAACGCTTGCTTTACCTATGGTGGTGGTTAATTCCGCAACTTTACAAACTGCCTCTTTTTTTACGCCTGCCGATGCTTTGCAACGTGAAACAGGTATTTCAATGGCGCGTGATGGCATTTGGGCTACATCGGTTAATATCCGTGGTTTATCTGAACAACGTTTATTGATAATGGTTGATGGTGACCGAATTCAAACTGCTTCCGACCATGCAGCAGCTTTGTCGACTGTTGATATGAACAGCTTAGAAAAAATTGAAGTAATAAAAGGAGCAAGTTCTGTTTTGTATGGCACAGGTGCTATGGGTGGTGTCATAAATTTTATTTCAAAAAGACCTGATTATACTCCAAATTTTCAGACCAAAGGAAATATTGGAACCGAATTTAATTTAGCAAATAGTCTCTGGGCAAACAATGCAGATATGCAATTTACTACCAAACAATGGTATATTGCATTAAATGGAAGCTTCAGAACAGCGCAAAATATGCAAACTCCTGGTGGTGAACTCTTAAACAGTCAGTTTCATGATGCTTCGTGGGCACTGAAAGCCGGAATTAAATATGCTGCTAATGAAGAATTTCTGGTTAATTATCAACATGTAGGTGCCTGGGATGTGGGTATACCGGGTGGTCGGTCATTTCCTGCAACTGCTACCGCCCGCTATACTGCTGTTGAACGAAATCAATTAAGTGGTGAGTATATTATCTCCAGTATTAATAGGAATTTAAAAGAAATTCGAATCAAAGCTTATACTCAAAATATCAGTCGGTATGTAGAATTGAAACCGGCTGATCCAACAATTATTATGTTCCCGGGTAGCCTGAATAAAACATCAGGAGCCAAAATAACTTCTGACTGGCGATTTACTGATTACCATTCTCTGACGTTGGGGGCAGAAGGTTGGGTGCGTGATGCTACAACTGATCGTTTGACTATAAAAACGACCTCGGATACAACAACCGTTGGAACAGGTGATCAACCAACTCCAAAAGCTCAAATGCTTGATTTAGGTATTTTTGCACATTATTCATGGAAAATTGTTCCCCTTAAATGGACGTTAAATGCCGGACTTAGGCTCGATTATATTCAAACTGCTAACGATACGGCATTTAATCCACTTTATCAGTATACTGTAAATAAAGGAGTACGAACCAATGTAAAAAATCTTCCACGAGCTATATTGTTCTTAGCATCTGTAAATGATGAGTTAGCATATGCTGCTCACCTCGATTTGGTTTATAATCCAACCAGCCAACAGCAATTTGCTCTTTCGGTGTCCAATTCTTACCGGGCAGCTTCTATCGAAGAACGATATAAATACATTGTACTTAATGGACCAAAACACGTAGGTAATCCTAATTTAAGGCCTGAAAAGGGTACATTTTCTAATTTGAATTATACACTAGCCGGCAATAAATTCAGATTAAAAGCAGATGTTTTTGCCAATTATTTAATGGATTTAATTACTGAAACACCAGGAACTTACAATTATATAAATGCTAGTGGAGTCAATGTTTCTGAACCTGCATTTGTGAATGTGAATGTTAGCAAAGCCTTATTTCTAGGTGCTGAACTGGAAGGAAAATGGCAGATAACAAATCAGTTTTCTTTGCTTGCCAACGCTTCGTATACTCGTGCACGAGACATTGAAGCAAACATTTTTTTGCCGCAAATTCCACCAATGAGTGGTTTTGCATCATTTAATTATCAGTCGAAAAAACAAATAGGAGCTTCATTTTCAGCCTTGTGGGCAGCTACCCAAAACGAAATAGCAACAGGAGAAACAGCAACTGTCGGTCATATTATTTATAATTTGGATGTGCATTCCGGAAATATAAAATTGAATAAAAGTCAGTTGAACTTATTTGCAGGAGTTGATAATATTTTGAATACAGCCTATTTAGATCATCTTTCTACAACACGAGGAATTTTAAAACTTGAACCGGGGCGGAACATCTATTTGAAAGTGAAATGGGGATGGTAATGACCCCCAGCCCCCAAAAGGGGGTTTCTTAAGTCCCCTTTACGGGATTTAGTGGTTATTTAGATTAATTCTTATCTTTGCATGTTTGTAAATGAGTTATTATAGATTTTAAAAAGATATCTATGTCACATTCGCTTAGTTTGGAGATGCTTAATAATCTCTGTAAAAACACAATGATGGAACATTTGGGAATAGAATTTACCGATGTTTCCAATGGTAGAATTGTGGCAAGAATGCCGGTTGACGAGCGAACTATTCAACCCATGAAACGTTTACACGGTGGTGCAACCATGGCTTTGGCCGAATCGGTAGGAAGTGCGGGTTCATTGACTTTGGTCGATCCAACAAAATTTAATGTGTTGGGAGTTGAAATAAGCGGAAGTCATATTGGGACAACTTCCGAACCATTTGTTTTCGCAACAGGAATAATTGTTCATCAGGGCAGAAGTTCTCATGTTTGGGAAATACGCATAGAAGATAAATCAGGGAAACTGATATCTATTTGCCGCCTTACCAATCGTATTATTCCAATTAAGTCTGAAAAATAGAATGACTTTTGAAAACTCATCATATAAATCACTAAGCGATTTACAAACGGTTTGTCTGAAACAAAACATTCCTTTTGCGTCCTATCGTTTACCGCTTCAATCGGAAATTATTACCTTGGTTCAGTATCAAGCGATGCCCGAAAAGCTTGATTCACTTCAAAACATTGATCAGAAGTCGGGCTTCATTATGGCACCGTTTGTGAAAACAGAAAAACAGGGTGCCTTTCTGCTGAAACCTGATAATATTTTCTATTCTAATAAAATTTCTGCTGAATTTATTGAAAATCTGAAACAGAATTCCCGTTTCTTATCAGCTGAAAAACCTTCGGAAAGCGAAATCAGTACAACTCCTCCGGCAGATTTTATCAGTCAGGTAAATATGGCAGTAAAAGCCATGGAAGAAGGTCAATTCCACAAAGTAGTTTTGTCAAAAGTTCGTTTGGAAAAGTTGAACGAAGATTTCGAAGCAAGTACTTTTTTCCTTCGTTTGTGCGAAAAATATCCACATGCTTTTGTGTATCTGATTCAGCTTCCGCAGGTCGGTTGTTGGATAGGAGCAACCCCCGAACCTTTGTTGGTGATTGAGGATCAGTATGTAAAGACTGTTTCGCTTGCAGGAACACAGGTTGCTACTGATGCCGATATAAATTCTTATGTTTGGAGCGAAAAAGAAATTGAAGAACAAGATATTGTGACTAATTTTGTCGAGCAAACGTTACGTTCATTGCAAATTGAAGACTACAGTAAGTTAGGCCCAACAAATTACAAAGCTGCTAATTTGATTCATCTTAAAACTAGTTTTGAATTTGCACAAGCCGATTTAGGTAATCGATTAGGCAATTTTATAAATGCATTGCATCCTACACCTTCGGTAGGAGGACTTCCCAAAAATGCAGCACGTGATTTTATCCAGAATAATGAAAAACACGATCGTGCTTATTACACCGGCTTTCTCGGACCAATTAATATAGAAAGTAAAAGCCATGTATTTGTAAACCTACGTTGTTTGCAGTTGTTCGATAAAAAATTTGTTTTATACAGCGGTGCAGGGATAACCACTTCTTCTATTGCAGAAAAGGAATGGGAAGAAACGGATAATAAAATGATGACCATGATGAATGTTATGAAGTCCTAGTTTTCTAATAATAACTTTGAAAAAGTTTGATATAAAATTAAAATAATGATTCATTTTAGACAAGGAATAAAAAATATACCCGAAATTTGTGTTCAACATGGTGTAAGTAAGGTGATTATTGCACCGGGTTCACGCAATGCTCCGTTGATTTTTGCTTTTACCGCTCATCATGAATTGGAATGTTTAAGTATCACGGATGAACGTTCAGCAGCCTATTTTGCATTGGGTATTGCCCAACAGAGCGGGGAAGCAGTGGCATTGGTTTGTACTTCAGGTACAGCAGTTTTGAACTTTGCTCCGGCCATTGCAGAAGCTTATTATCAGAATCTACCTTTGTTGATTTTTACTGCTGACCGACCTGCCGAAATGATTGATCAGGCTGATGGACAAACTTTAAGGCAAACGAATATTTATGGCAACTATGTAAAAGCAAGTTTCGATTTGCCGGTAGGAACTGTTCAATCGGTTGATTTACAATTTTCCGACCGCCAGGTTTCGCAGGCTATCGATACAGCTGTTTCCTATCCGCAAGGTCCGGTGCAAATCAATGTGCCTCTGCGTGAGCCAATTTATACAGCTTTACCCGAAAACCATAGTAAGCCGAAAATAATTAAAACCCTTGCTGCTGAAGTTTCGCCAACTAAAGAAAGTCTGGATACTTTGCAAAAATCATGGACTTCATTCGGTAAAAAATTGATTATTATTGGCGTAAATCCAAAAAACGATAAAATCAACGAACTGGCAAACAGTCTGGCAAACGAACCGGATGTAGTAGTCGTTGCTGAAAACCTGTCGAATATCAGTGGAACGAAAATCATTATGCAACCCGAATCGTTTTTTGCATCGCTTTCTGTTGAAGAAAAAACTGCATTTAAACCGGACTTGCTGATTACGATAGGAAATTCATCTATTTGTAAACAAATTAAATTGTTTCTGCGTGAATATCAACCGTCGGAACAATGGCAACTGGAATCATCCATGCCTTATATCGATACCTATAGAAATCTGACAACCATAGTTCCCGGTTCGGCTGTTGATGTTTTGGGAAAGATGCCTTTTGGAAAAACTGAAGGCAATTATTCGAAAGTTTTTCAGGATCAAATGCAAACGATAGCCAAACGGCATAATGCTTTTGTTGAAAATTCGGTTTTGTCGGATATGAGTGCGGTAACAAACTTGCTGAAACTTGCTCCTGCAAACACCGTTCTTCATTTAGCAAACAGTACTTCGGTACGTTGGACGCAATTATTTCCGACCCGAAGCGATCTGACTTATATCTGCAATCGTGGAACATCCGGTATAGATGGTAGCTTGTCGACTGCTGCAGGATATGCTTATTCGTCCAAACTACCAACTGTTTTCCTGACCGGTGATTTATCTTTTATTTACGATTCTAACGGTTTATGGAATAATTATATCGGCGAAAATTTAAAAATCATAGTGATGAATAATAACGGAGGTAATATCTTCCGTTTTATTGGTGACAAGGAACTGATGGCAAATAGTCTTGACTTTTTCACTACACCGCATCAGGTAAAAATTAAATCGTTGGTGGAAGCGTATGGATTGAAATATATGGCATGTAATAAAGATGAAGAGTTGGAAGATAGTATGGTAAATCTTTTTAAAGCTAAACAAGCCACTATACTTGAGATTTTTACTGATGCAGATTTAAATACCGAGAATTATAAAGGATATTTTAAGAATATAAAAGGATGAAATTATGAGAAACTGGACAACCATTAAAGAATTTGAAGAAATAAAATTCGAATATTTCGAAGGAATTGCAAAAATAACGATTAACCGCCCGCGTTATCGTAACGCTTTTACGCCCGATACGATTAAGGAAATTATTGAATCGATGGTTTTTTGTCGTGATAGTCAGGATATAGCTACTGTAATTCTGACAGGTGAAGGGGATAAGGCATTTTGTAGTGGAGGTGACATAAATGTAAAACAAATTGGCGGATATATTGGTAAAGATGGTATTCCACGTTTGAATGTACTTGACTTGCAAAAACTCATTCGCAGTCTGCCAAAACCGGTTGTAGCCATGGTAAATGGTTTTGCTATTGGGGGCGGACATGTATTGCACGTGGTTTGTGATTTATCTATCGCTTCCGAAAATGCTATCTTCGGGCAAACCGGACCAAAAGTAGGAAGTTTTGATGCTGGATTTGGTTCTTCTTACCTTGCCCGTATTGTCGGACAAAAGAAAGCCCGTGAAATATGGTTTCTTTGCAAACAATATTCGGCTGCAGAAGCTTATGAAATGGGTTTGGTAAACAAAGTTGTTCCATTCAATCAACTCGAAGATGAAACAGTAGCCTGGTGTCAGCAAATGATGCAACATAGTCCGTTAGCCTTACGAATGATCAAGGCAGGATTAAATGCTGAACTTGATGGACAGGCAGGTATTCAGGAATTAGCTGGGAATGCTACTATGTTGTATTACATGACGGAAGAAGCGCACGAAGGTAAAGATGCTTTCCTTCAAAAACGCAAACCTGATTTCTCGAAATTTCCAAAAATGCCTTAAAGCACATGATAAAATCCTGGATTCATTCTTTCCGGTTAAAAACCTTGCCGTTGGCATTGTCGAGTACCATTATTGCTACTTGTCTGGCTGCAGCTGACGATAAGTTTCGTTGGTCTGTATTTGGATTGGCAGCATTGACCACAGTATTATTGCAGATCCTTTCCAATATGGCCAATGACTATGGCGATTTTGTAAATGGTAAAGATAATGCCGAACGCATCGGTCCGAAACGAATGGTACAGTCGGGAGAAATAAATCCTAAAACCATGTTGCGGGGAATGATTGTTGTAGGTTTGTTATGTGCCATTTCAGGTGTTTCGCTCATTGTTATCGGAACTGAAGGAATTGCCATTTCCAATATGCTTATTTTTGCTGTGTTGGGAATTGCAGCCATTGCTGCTGCCATTAAATATACAGTTGGAAAAAATCCGTATGGTTATCGTGGTCTGGGTGATGTATTCGTGTTTGTTTTCTTTGGATTGGTTGGTGTAATTGGTACTTATTTCCTGCACACGCAGTCTTTCCGTTGGGATATTTTGTTATTGGCTTCAGCTATTGGCTTCTTAAGCAGCGGTGTCTTGAATATGAACAATATGCGTGATTATGAAACGGATAGAAAAGCAAACAAAAGAACTTTGGTAGTTGCATTGGGAATAAAAAAAGCTGCTATATATCAATTACTTTTGGTTGCCGGAGCAGCTTTGTTGGCTGTTATTTATACTTTAATAAATTATGAAACGCCCTGGCAATGGCTTTTCCTGCTTTCATTTCCATTGATGTTCTTAAACCTGAAAAAGGTTTTTACTTATAAAGATGCCATTGAACTTTATCCGGAATTGCCCAGACTGTCAATGGCTACGTTGGTGTTTGCTCTGACTTTTGGAATAGGATTACTTCTTTAGATATTTGCCCTGCCTGCCGCAGGCAAGTTCGCGTTATTAACTTCATGTTATTTGGTTTTGCCGTTATTATTTTTTGCCAAATCAACAATTAATAACGTTCGAAGAACAAATAACCATTAATAACGCTTTGGCAAATAACAAATCAATTTATGATTGCTCGTTATACAAAAATAGATCTTAAATTCAAATTTCCCGCCGGAACTTCCCGCGGGATTTTGTTGTATAAACCTTCTTCCTTTCTGATATTGGAAAAAGATGGGTTGACGGGTATTGGTGAATGTTCTACTATTCCCGATTTAAGTATTGACCCGGTAGATTCTTACGTTGAGAAAATGGATGAACTTTGTCGGTTATTGAACGAAGGTTATGAGCCGGGTACTATTGATTTGGATGCTTATCCTTCTATTGCCTTCGGACTCGAAACTGCTTTGCTCGATCTGGCAGCAAAAGGTTCTAAATGTCTATTTCCATCTCCTTTTACTGAAGGAAAAACAGGAATACCTATCAACGGTTTGGTGTGGATGGGTGATAAAGCTTTTATGCAAAAGCAAATTCGTGAGAAAATTGAAGCAGGATTTCATTGTATCAAACTCAAAGTAGGAACCATTGATTTTGAAACGGAATTGGAGATTATTTCTGATATTCGCAAACAGTTTTCGCCTGCTGATATTGAAATTCGGTTGGATGCCAATGGAGGTTTCAGTCCCGAAGATGCCCTCAAAAAATTAAAGAAACTTTCCACTTTTACTATCCATTCTATCGAGCAGCCTATCCGTCAACAACAAATTGAAGCTATGGCTGATTTATGTAAGCAATCACCCATTCCCATTGTATTGGATGAAGAATTAATAGGGCTAAACTCGTTTGAAAAAGAAATACTATTGCAAACAATTAAGCCTGCTTATATTATTCTGAAACCAAGTCTGATCGGCGGATTCAAGCAATCGGAAGAATGGATTCAACTGGCAGAGAAACTGAATATAGCTTGGTGGGTAACATCGGCTCTTGAGTCCAATATCGGACTAAATGCCATTGCACAATGGACGGCAACCTTAGGTTCTTCTTTGCCTCAAGGTTTAGGAACCGGACAATTGTATAACAATAATATTCCTTCACCTCTGTCGATTGAGAATGCTCAACTATTCTATCGAAATCAACAGACATGGGATTTAAGTCTTATTTTATAATGACAACTGAAAGCATTCTACTCAACGGAAGTTTGTACAACCGCCATAATCTGGATAAATTGCTCGTCATTGATGAAGCGTCGGATTCCTGGCGAAATGCTATCTTTCACTTTCTTCAGAATTGGTTCGATGATTCAGACTATATCCTCGCTCAAACTTCAGGTTCAACAGGCAAACCGAAGGATATTCATTTGTTGAAAAACAGTATGGAAAATTCTGCACGCGTGACCAATCAATTTTTCGGATTAAGTGCTACGGATACTGCATTACTTTGTCTTCCTACTTCTTATATTGCCGGTAAAATGATGTTGGTGCGTGCTATGGTTGGCGGATTTAATCTGATCGCTGTTGAACCAACAGCTAATCCTTTCGAAAAACTTAAGATAACCATTGATTTCACTGCTATCACACCCTATCAGTTGCAACATTCAGTCAAAACTTTACAAACTAAAGTTGTTAGGAAAATCATTGTCGGTGGTAGTCCTGTAACTAGCAAACTTGAAAAACTTGCTAAAGATATTCCATCTGAATTGTTCGAAACCTATGGTATGACCGAAACCTGTTCACATGTGGCTTTACGTCGTTTTAATGGCAAAGATAAATCCGACTGTTTTACAATTTTGAATGGTGTAAGCATTCGGCAGGATCAGCGAGGTTGTCTTGTTGTCAAGGTGCCGCATTTAATGGACGAAGAAATTATAACCAATGATATAGTGGAACTTGTTGGTCGTAATTCTTTCCGTTGGTTAGGTCGTGCCGATTCTGTTATTAACTCCGGCGGTATTAAAATACATCCCGAGCAAATTGAAAAAAAGATGGAAGGAATTATTCCCACCAACTTTTTTATTACTTCAATCCCCGATGAATTATTGGAAAATAAAGTGATATTGATTATTGAATCAAATTCTTATACCTCCGGTGAGGAAGAGGATTTAAAGGTAAAAATGGAAAATGTTCTTGGCAAGTATGAACTTCCAAAACAAATTCTCTATCTTCCGCGCTTTATTTACTCCCAAAGCAATAAGGTTTTACGTAAAGAAACATTAGCAAAAGCTAGTAACTAATAGTTATTATTTCCCGGTTGATAATTTAAAATCAATATTGAAACTTTTTCTTTCCAAAGAAAAACCGCTACCAATTCTACTTTCTTGCATATCCTGACGTTCCCCCATTTCACTACCACCCATTTCTCCACCCATTTCATTTCCACCCAATTCTCTATTACCGTTCATACCTCCGTTCATCCCTCCACCCATTCCTCTACCAACACTGCCACGCATTCCGCCTTCGCGTCCTCCTCCACCCATTTTGCCTCTCATTTTTTTGATTTCATTTTGGGAAAGATCATTGATATTTACTTGTAGTTGGATTGGTGTGGCACTGACAGTCTCCAGTGCATAATCGTTACCATATATTTCGCGAAGTGGAATGCGTATTTCGTAAGTACCCTGATCACGAATTGATTTACTCCTTGCAAAACAAATACTTTTATCGTCACTACATTCGGATACAATCTTTCCTTTTGCGAATTGAAAGCCTTCCAGCATAGCTGTATCTTTAGGTATGAATTCACGATTTGTAACCGATTTATCTACCAGTTTTTCAGTTCTTCCTTCCTGATTATTCATCATGGGAGGCATTTCAGCATTTTTCGAAGCTGAGAAAATAATACCGACTTTGGTTGGCGGCGAAGTTTTTACTTTCAGTTTCACGCTGAAACCGGCTCGCATAAGTTGCATTTGTGTAGCTCTATCTGCTGCTTTTAGAATGATATACAAATTTTGTGCATCGTTTCTGAATTCATACTTTACATTCGATTCGGTATTAAAAAAACGAGGTAGAGTTGTCCAGTCAGAGCCATCACCATCTATAACAATAGTCTGAGCCTGCCATTTTGAAGAACTTACTTGCGCAAAAGAATTTGTACTTATACTTAAAATCCCAAGTAAAGCTAATTGAAAGAATCTTTTCATTTGAATAATTGATAATTTGGTTGATATATAAGTAAACCCGATTGAAGTGCATGATGTAATTCCGTGTTATTATCAAAGCGTAAGTTCTGTCGAAACCAAAAAACAGCAATACTCGGATTTATTTTCGTCATCATTAGAACAAAAAAGGAAATTTATGCGTAAATTTGTCACAAATGTAGATGACTTTTCGTTTGTTTCTTACTTCGGGACTTAATTTTACAAAATATTATCCAAAACAAAGCTACTTTTATTTTTCTCTACTAATTCTATTTACAATGAAAGAGTTTCCTTTCCTTTCTGAACCTTCTTTTGGTTTCCATTCAACTCCCTTTGGTGAATGTTGCATTGCTTTTTCGAATGATGGTATTTGTGCGCTCACCTTTCCCGAAACCAGAGAAAGTGCATTGGATGATATGGAAAGACGCTTTCCTGATGTTGATTTTAAACGAAATGATGATAAAGCATCTCGTTTGGTACGTCAGATTTTTGAAAATGGTAAAAATCCTGTTATAAATCCTATTGGCACTGAATTTCAACTTTCAATTTGGAAAGCTTTGCAAGAAATTCCAAAAGGGAAAACGACCACTTATGCTCAGATTGCCGATACCATTGGTCGTCCCAAGGCCGTACGTGCTGTAGGAACTGCTATCGGTGCTAATCCTATTGCTTATCTGATTCCTTGTCATCGTGTGATCCGTACAGATGGAACCCTTGGTGGTTTCCGTTGGGGATTGGAATGTAAAAAGGCTATGTTGGAGTGGGAAAAGAAGTGTTTTTGATTTTTTTAATACAATGTTGTTCAACACATTAGATATAAATACTTGTTTTTTTAAAGCTATTTTCCCGTTTTATGATACAACTTGTAACTCAATATTAATACAAGTCTTTGATAATCTGTTTCCCACATTGTGTATTTTTCAAGTAGTCCTCTGTTTGAGTAATATCTGAGTTCTGTACTAAAACTCCTGTAACTGACACCTGCACCCAAAGCAAAATTGCTGATCTGTTCAATATCCAATTGTGTGAACTTACCCACGTTGAGTTCGGGATTTAGTGTAATGCATAAATTGGGAATATATAATCCATTTATAAAACATTTAAGATCACTGTTTATGTATTTATTGTATCGAATACCAATTGGGAATGTAATCGTATGAAAATTCAGTTTTGTTTCATATTCATTGATTACTTTGCTGGTATGTATATACTGATAATTAGGTTCAATTAATACACTCCAGCTGTTTTTATTAAATGGCAAGAAATATTCAGCCTCCAACCCGAAACTAAAAAATAATTTTCTGTCGAACGAAACATTATAGTAATCAGTTAAATAAAATGGGAAAGCAATTTTTGTGTTCTCAGCACTTCCCAAAACTTTCAGATTGAAAATCTCTCTTGTTTTTTTGCTAAAATCGGTTTTGGTACAATAAGCCCCGGACTTATTGTATAACCTGAAATAGTTAACCAAAGGATTTTCTGTGTATTCCAATTGTCTAACCTTTATATTTTGAGTGTTTTCGTTTTGTACAGTGTTCAGCAGTTGTTGCTGATAGGTATTGTTGGTGTTAATCCTATTTTCAACAATGTAATCTTTAAAAATGAGTTGTTGAATTTCGCTGTTTTTAACCGAGAAGAAAAACCATGAACGATCTTTGTCGGTGTACACGAAAAGAGTCGCATCACCACAGACAAGTTCCTTTAAAAACAACTGTTCTTTCGACCAAACCGGGTTTCGTTTAGCAGAAAGTTCATTGATATCAACTGAAGAACGGTCAATCTTTACATTAATCCGTATGAATTTGGAGAAATCATAGATTCCAAACTCTTTAATCGCGTTGATGTCCGCCTTTTGTACAATGTTTGAATCATTGAGTTTATACTCGAATTTCACCGGATTATTTTTCCAGTCGTTGTTTTTTATCAGACATTCGGTTTTTAAATCATTGTTATCAATAAAATACCCTTTTTCAAATATTATTTGTCCGAAACATGGATGCAGTATAAGAAAAACAAAAAAAACGATAAAGCACTTTTTCATATTAATTTGTCTGAAAAATTTGATTTAATCTGAAGATATACAAGATTAAATCTTAAGATTGTAAATATAGTAATTTTTCTTTGTTTATTAAATAATTAATGGGTGTTATTTCCTCCTGTTTCCAACAAACTTATTAAATCAACAAACTTGATCAATAACCAAACAGGAAATATAAAGATTGAGACAATTGCTAATTATAAAAATGGACGCCCAAGAATATACCCTGTTAAAAAAACCGTCCGTAAAACTTTTTTACGGACGGTTTTTTATAAACAAAATATTTCTTTTTTATTATTGCTACGGAAGAGATCAAATAGTAAATAATAACACTAAGCTAATATCGTGCAGCTAATTATGCTGCAGGCATGCCTATTCTTCTCTCCATCTCTTTGTCAAATCACCAAACGCATCCATGCGTCTATCGCGGAAGAAAGGCCACATACGGCGAACGGTTTCGGTACGGGAAAGGTCAATATCGAGAACAATGTTTTCTTCTTTATCATTCGAAGCCTGTACCAGAATTTCACCTTGTGGACCAGACACAAAACTGTTTCCCCAGAACTGAATACCATTGGTCACACCCGAAGGATCGGGTTCATAACCGTTACGATTGCATGAAATAACATGTAAACCATTCGCTACAGCATGAGCTTGTTGTATTATTTTCCAGGCATTGGTCTGTCGTTGTTTCTCTTCGTCTGTATCGGTACTTTCCCAACCGATAGCGGTAGGATAAATCAACACTTCCGCTCCCGCCATAGCCATAAGTCGTGCAGCTTCGGGATACCATTGATCCCAACAAACCAACACACCCAGTTTACCAACAGAAGTTTGAATTGGTTCAAAGCCCAGATCACCGGGCGTAAAGTAAAACTTTTCGTAATAAGCAGGATCGTCAGGAATATGCATCTTGCGATATTTTCCGGCTATTGTTCCATCCTTTTCAATTACTACAGCGGTATTGTGATATAAACCCGACGCGCGTTTTTCGAATAAAGAAAGTACAAGAACAACTCCTAATTTCTTGGCTAACTTACCAAACAAATCGGTAGAAGGTCCCGGAATCGTTTCAGCCTGTTCAAAAACTGTGGTATCTTCGGTCTGACAAAAATACAATCCATTGTGTAGTTCCTGCAAAACGATCAGTTCAGCACCTTGTGAAGCACAAACGCGTATATTTTGTTCCAGTTTAGCGATATTTACTGACTGGTTTACAGAATTGGATTGTTGAATGATTCCTAGTTTCATATTATAGATATTAGCCCTGCCTGCCGCAGGCAAGTTCACGATATTAATAGATATTTGCTTCCTTCTGTCGCGATATTTATTGTTTGTGATTTTTTATAATTATAAAAATGTACAAATGACCAATTACTTACTACTTATTTCTTCTCTTGCCTCTTGCTTCTTACTATTCGGATACTGCATCGTAACACAATGTAACGATCCATTTTGTTTGATTAGTGCCAAACAATTTATTCCCACGATTTCTCGATTTGGGAATGCTTTTTGTAATTGTTTTTTGGCAATTTCATCTTTCGGAGAATTGTAAGTTGGCAATAAAACAGCTCCGTTTATAATCAGAAAGTTAGCATAAGTTGCCGGTAAACGTTCCCCATCTTCATAAACTGCATCGGTCATTGGAAGCGGAATCAGTAGATAAGGTTTTCCTTCCAGGGTTTTAAATGCCAGAAGTTCAAGTTCCATTTTTTTTAATGCTTCAAAATGTTCGTCGGTCTCATCTTCACATTTTACATATGCTATTGTATCTACTGAACAGAGACGTGCAAGGGTATCCACATGGCTATCGGTATCATCGCCTGCAAGGTAACCATGGTTGATCCATAATATTTGTTTTAAACCGAAAAGCTCTTTCAATTTGATTTCAATTTCTACTTTCGTTTTATTGTTGCGGTTATCAGATAACAAACATTCCGTTGTGGTTAATAAAGTCCCTTCACCATCCGATTCTATACTGCCGCCTTCGAGTATAAAATCAAGACAGTCGTGGTATGTTACATCTTCTCCAAAAACTCCTTTCTCAAATAAATGACGGGTAATCTGATTGTCATAATTTGCGGCAAACTTCATTCCCCAACCATTGAAAGTGAAATCACAAACTACAGGTCTCTCGTTTTTAAATACAATAATTCCTCCATGATCGCGTGCCCAGGTATCGTTAGTAGGCAATTCAACGAACGTTATTTTCGATAAATCAATATTTACCAATAATTCTTTCACCGTTTCGGCTTCCTGACAAACAATCAGCAATTCTTCGCGTTTAATAATTTCATGCGCAATGTTAACAAAGCAAGCATTTACTTCGTCGAGCATATAATTCCAATCGGTATTGATATGTGGCCATGTAAGTTGAACAAATTGTTGTTCAGCCCATTCGGCGGGTAATATTTTATTCATTGTTTTATTGAAATTAGGTCTCTAAATCCACCAAAGGGGATTTAGAGAATCAGTATTATATAGCTCTTTAAAGTATCTTTTCATTGAATTTCATTTGCAAAAATACAAAAAAAATGTTATTCATTCATTTCTCATTGCTTTTGATTAATTTTGTGTTCTCAAAAACGAAATAAAAATGAAAGATATAGTAATACTTTATTCAGGTGGAATGGATAGTTCGGTGGCTCTTTATCAACATGCCGACCGAATCCGCCGTGCATTGACCTTTAATTATGGGTCTAAACATAATTTACGGGAAATGGAATATGCAGCCAGAAACTGCAAAGCACTTGGCATAGAACATCGCGTGATTGAAATCGACATGAATAAAATGGGTTTTGTTTCAGATTTATTGCAGTCGGGTGGCGAAATACCAAATGGTCATTACGAAGATCAAAATATGATTAAAACGGTGGTTCCTTTCCGTAATGGTATCATGTTGAGCATTGCTGCCGGAATTGCAGAAAGTATTGGATGTGACAAACTTATGATTTCGAACCATGCCGGCGATCATGCTATTTATCCCGATTGCCGACAGAATTTTATCGAAACGATGAGTCATGCTATAAGTCTTGGAACGTACAATCATTGTGAGATTCTGGCACCTTACACCAATCTTTCTAAACGCGAAATTGCTTTGATTGGAAAAGAAATCGGAGTGCCATTCGAAGATACTTATTCTTGTTATAAAGGACAAGAAATTCATTGTGGCACTTGTGGCACTTGTACCGAGCGGAAAGAAGGATTGGCCGGATTTGATCCAACTGTTTATCAGAAGTAAGAAGTAGTCGGTAGTTGGTAGTAAGTAGAAAAAATGATTCAGGTTTTCTACAATTTAATTTGATAGATTTGTAGATTTGCATAAAAACTAATATTTATTCATTTTTATATTACCATAAAAACAACTATTTTTGTAGGTTCGAAATTAAAAAAATAAAACTCTCAATAATTCTAAGGAAATGGGGAAAGTATTGATTATTGGCGCCGGAGGCGTTGGAACTGTAGTCGTAAATAAAATAGCTCAAAATACCGATGTGTTTACGGAAATCATGTTGGCCAGTCGTACCAAATCGAAATGTGATGTGATTGCTGCCGATGTAAAAAAACGTTTTGGCGTTGAAGTAAAAACAGCTCAGGTTGATGCTGACAATGTTCCTGAATTAGTAAAACTATTAAACGCTTATAAACCTGAATTGCTGATTAACGTTGCGTTACCATATCAGGATCTGACCATAATGGATGCCTGTCTGGAAAGTGGCGTTAACTATATGGATACTGCCAACTACGAACCAAAGGATGAAGCTCATTTTGAATACAGCTGGCAATGGGCGTATAAAGAAAGGTTTGAAAAAGCAGGATTAACAGCCATTTTAGGTTGCGGTTTCGACCCTGGTGTAACAAGTATTTTCACTGCTTATGCAGCCAAACATCATTTCGACGAAATTCAGTATCTTGACATTGTAGATTGTAATGCCGGTGATCATCATAAAGCTTTTGCCACCAATTTTAATCCCGAAATCAATATACGCGAAGTAACTCAACGCGGTAAATACTGGGACAACGGAGCATGGGTGGAAACCGAACCGCACCAGATTCACCAACCGTTGAATTATCCTGAAGTAGGATTTAAAGAATCGTATGTGATTTATCACGAAGAATTGGAATCGCTGGTAAAAAACTATCCTACTCTTAAACGTGCCCGTTTCTGGATGACTTTCGGACTGGAATATCTGACACATTTACGCGTGATTCAAAATATCGGTATGGCACGTATTGACGAGGTGGAATATAACGGACAAAAAATTGTTCCTATTCAGTTCCTGAAAGCTGTATTGCCCAATCCGGGTGATCTGGGTGAAAACTATACCGGTCAAACTTCTATCGGTTGCCGCATCAAAGGTTTGAAAGATGGCGTTGAAAAAACCTATTACATATATAACAATTGCAGTCACGAAGCTGCTTACAAAGAAACCGGTGCACAGGGTGTAAGTTATACTACCGGTGTTCCAGCCATGATTGGTGCTATGATGTTTATGAAAGGTTTGTGGAAAAAACCGGGTGTTTATAACGTAGAAGAATTCAATCCCGATCCGTTTATGGAACAATTGAACAAACAAGGTTTACCCTGGCACGAATTGTTTAATATTGATCTGGAATTGTAAATTGTCTGAACTATGATTAATCTGATTAAATGATTAATCATGATTTTAAATGTCTTTCTAAGTGATACTTTCTTTTAAACTATGATTTGAAGGATTATGGAAATAATTAAGGAACAATATAAGTATTCTCAATTGACCGGCAAGATTATTGCCTGTACCATGGAGGTTCATCAAATTTTAGGGAACGGTTTTCAAGAAGTAATATATCAGAGGGCGTTGGAAATGGAAATGAATCTAAAGGGACTTCGTTTTAGTAGAGAACATGAAATGCCAATATTTTACAAAAATAATCGAATTGGAACCCGCCGTGTTGATTTTCTGGTAGAAGATGTTATTTCAGTCGAAATAAAAGCGGTAATAAATCTTGAAGATGTTCATTTAGCTCAGGCAATTAATTATCTGGAAGCTTATAATCTTGATATAGGCCTGCTAATTAATTTCGGTTCAAAAAGTCTTACTTTCAAGAGACTTGCTAACTCAAAATTTAAATCATAGAGATTGTAAAATCATTATAATCATTTAATCACAAGAATCATAGTGCAGACAAACAACATACCTTCCCCTTGTTACGTCCTTGATGAAGTAGCTTTTCGTAAAAATCTGGAACTGATACGCTCGGTAAAGGAACGTGCCGGTGTGGAAATTATTCTTGCTTTCAAAGCTTTTGCAATGTGGAGTGTTTTCCCTATCGTACGCGAATATATTCCTTATTCCACAGCCAGTTCGTTGGCAGAAGCCCGGTTGGCTTTGGAAGAAATGGGAAGTAAGGCACATACTTATGGGCCTGCATATACAAATAAAGAGTTTCCTGAGATAATGGCTTGCAGCAGTCATATTACTTTTAATTCACTGAACCAGTTTCAACATTTCTATCCACAAACACAGTTTGATAATATATCTTGTGGATTACGTATTAATCCTGAGTATTCGGAAGTAGAAACAGATATGTACAATCCTTGTGCTCCCGGTTCACGTTTGGGTGTGGTGGCGGAATTATTGGGTGATAAATTACCCGAAGGTATTGAAGGACTTCACTTTCATACACTTTGCGAGTCAAATTCGTTCGATTTGGAAAAAACATTGAACGTGGTGGAAGAGAAATTCAGTAAATTTTTTTCGCAAATCAAGTGGTTGAATATGGGGGGCGGACATTTAATGACAAGCGAAGATTATGATGTAGAACATTTAATCGGATTGTTGAATGCTTTTAAAGCAAAGTATCCGCATTTGGAGGTGATACTTGAACCGGGAAGTGCTTTTGCCTGGAGAACTGGTGTATTGGTTTCGAGTGTTATTGATATAGTTGAGAATAAAAGAATCAAAACCGCTATGCTAGATGTCTCTTTTTCCTGTCATATGCCAGACTGTCTTGAAATGCCATATAAACCCTCAATAGTAGGAGCAACGGATGCCATTCAGGGTAAACCGACTTACCGTATGGGTGGAAATAGTTGCTTGTCAGGCGATTTTTACGGTGACTGGTCGTTTGTTCAGGAATTGAAAATTGGTGACCGCATTGTTTTCGAAGATATGATTCATTATACCATGGTAAAAACTACTATGTTCAATGGAGTTTCACATCCAAGTTTGGGTATGTGGACAAAAGATGACGAATTCAAATTGATTCGGGAGTTCGGTTATGAAGATTATAAAGGAAGAATGTCGTAAGAATCCACAATTTGGATATATTCAGTATAATAATGAGAAAAACTCTTGAAATGTGATTGATAGTTAGAATATTTTGTATATTTGTAGCGTATGAATAAAAGCTAAATACTAACATTTAAATAAAATCACAATGGACAGTCTTGAACATTTTTATCATTCAATAGCCTGGTTTATTCCGCTTATTGTTATTTGCGTATTATGGGATAGTGTATGGAAATTAATTGCCATGTGGAAAGCAGGACGAAACAATGATCTGGTCTGGTTTATTTGCATTGCTATTTTCAATACCATGGGAATATTACCCATTCTTTACATCTATTTAACCAGAAATAAATCTATAGATAATCAAGTTCAAAACACCTAATTGACATTGAGTATGAAAAATGAAAGAATTATATTTACTGTTATTTTTCTGATAATTTCAATAGGAAATTATTTTAGAATTATTTCAGATGGCAGTATCCGAACTGTTGAGTTTATTTCTATATTTTCTATTGGGGTATTAGCAGGAATACTTCTAATTCAGATTATCAAAGTCATAAAAGACAGAAAAAAAATAGTTTGAAATCCTTTGGAAACTTTAAATAAAGGGTTTATGGGAATCTATTTACTTTAATATATTATCGATTTCTAGCTTATTTTTAATGACAATCATAGTTGCAAAATCACTTTAGATTTTACATTTTAAAAAAATCTCATAGCTAACGAAATAAGCTATGAGATTTTTTAGTTTAAAGACCTTATAGTATTACAGTTTAATTACCTTACGTAAAAAGGATCTGTTATTATTTGTTGTAACTCTTACAAAATAAAAGCCAGGATTCATATTACTCATATTGATTTTGTAACGTTCAGTATTTGAATTTGTTATATCTGTAGAAATGATAACACCTACCTCATTTATCAATTCAACTTTTACATCACCTAATAGCCCACCAATGGTTACAAAACAAAACTCTTTTACAAAGTTTGGATAAACCTGAATAGTAGCTCCCGAAATATCTTCAATACCATCGGCCAGATCAATGGATATAATTCCTTCGTTTATACGAGAAATGTTCCACTTTAATCCTTCAGCAGGCAGAGTAGGAGAGATGGCATCAAACTGACCACTAACTGTTGCAGCAGATAAAATTGTGTAACTGTTTCCAGCCTGATAAGCTGCTCCCTGATTTATCATTTCGAGCGTTCCTTTCAAAATAACTGTTCCGGTAATTGCCAACTTATCATTCGTGCTTCCTGAAACTTTTATAGTTGTTTTTGAACCTGTTTGTAATACCAGATTGTTAGTTAAAGTAAGCGTTCCAATAGAATTGTTCCCCGGTATTAGGTTTGCACCAGAATTCAAAATAACACCACCGCCAATAATTCCGGTTCCGGCTAAAGTTGCAGTATTATTTACACTTACTGTTCCTGTTCCGGTAGCACTTCCGGTTGTATTGCTAACGATCAATTTCCCACCATTGATGGTAAATGGGGAAGTCATTACGCTTGCACCGGTTAATGTCCAGTTGCCTGTTCCAAGTTTGGTAACTGTAGCACCTACGTTAAATATTCCGAAAAAAGAAGCATCACGGTTATCGCTACCTATTTGCCATATTCCTGCACCAACAGTTGAACCGGCTATTCCTGAAAGAGATCCGATTTTTACGGTTGTGGAAGAACTCGTACCACTTGCACCGGTCGTAGCATATGCACCCATATCAACAATATTTGACAGATGGATATTGGCTAATGGAAAACCAGTAGCGTTGGCTGTGATACGGAAAGTTCCACTGCCTCCGTTGACAACAATTAATTTTCCGGTAAAATTAGCGCCTCCTGCTACCAAATCGGCGCGAACATAAGGTACATTATAATATAAAATACCTGCGCCACTAATACTGCCATTAATAACACATCTTCCAGAGGTAACCAAAGTTCCGGTATGATTCAATGGAACTGTGATGTTCCAGGTTGGTTTTTGGTTATAATCACCGGTGTTGTAATACATTAACAGTCTGCCTCCGCCTTGTAAAGTAACAGGTCCTGTCCCCAGGCCAGTGGTGTTCATAGCCAATGTGGAGAGACCTACAGTTCCGCCGGAGATAATTGTTCCTCCTGAATACGTGTTGGCTACACTACCAGAAATGTTTAATTGTCCGGGTCCGCTTTTAACCAGTTTCCCTGTCCCTGTCAGCAATCCCGTAAATGTAACCACGCCGTTGGATTTTGGAATATTAATCGTGTCGTTTCCCGTCAGTGTAACAGCTCTGTTGGTATTGGTTGAAACTGCATTTACAATTAATCTGGAATTGTTTAAAACAAAATTTGCAGGAGCGACAGTTGCAGCACCCAATGATCCTTTTGATCCGGCATCACTTAATGCAGCAACCTGCACAACCGCGTTTGTAATTTCAACTTTCCCTGTGAATGAATTGTTTACTGTCTGTATATCGAGCAAACCAGCTCCGGTTTTAACGAAGTCGCCGGTTCCTGAAATTCCGCCGGTTCCTTTTAAAATGATTGTTGTTTTATTATTGATGAACTCCGTTTTTGAAGTGGATAAATTATCGGTAAGATTTACGGTATTTATTTTAGCCGAATCATTAAACAGAACCGAATCGTTATTTACGAAATAGGTTGGGTTCGATTTCAGATTGAAATTTTCAGAAACATAATCCCAGTCACCGTCTTCATTGCCGGTCCAAACCACTGACGAAGTAGCACGAACTGCATTTACAACAAGTTTTAGTGTATTATCCTCGATGACCAGCGACATTGGTAAGCCGCTAATGCCATCAATGGCAAAATTATCCACAGTTCCGGTTAAAGTACCTGTCCAGTGAATTAAAGAAAATGATCCTGAAGGTAAAGTTCCGGTCAGGGTTTTAATGATAACCTTGTTTACTCCGGTTACAGTCAGATTTCCCCTGATTTCAAGTGAATCGTTTTTTCTGGCAGCCGAAGGTAAAATGTCCAGTTCAACATTTACTTTTCCATTCATAATTACATCGTTGTTGATGATCATCTTCCCAAGCTTATCAGCAGCCAGACCATTTCCCGGAGATAATCGTCCACCTTCAATATTTAAACCCGGATTAAGTGTAATCCCACCATTTACAATTGTATTTCCACCCAGGGTTCCTTTTGCACGTATATCTACAGGGCTTGCTATTGAACCGTTTACAACCAGTGTTCCTTCTGAAATTAAAGTTCTACCGGTATAGGTATGATTTCCGTTTAATGTAAAAATACCATTTTGAGATTTTATCAACTCCATCGTACCAGTTAATTTTCCGGATCCGGATAGAATATAATCTTTTCCTTTAGGATTCATAGCCAACAGTTTTGACGGAGCCAGGTCGGCATTTAACTGAATATCAGCAGTATTGTTGCCGGAAATGTCGAACATGACATCATCTCCATCGGCAAAAGTCAAAGCTGTTTTTTCGTCGTCCGAAATGAAATTAGTAGAAGTCTTATCAAATGCTGTTCCATTTTTCCATGTCAATTTTGCTTTTAAAACGGGTGGAATAGGAGGGGTCGGCATATTGAACCCAAGGTAATAATCGGGGAAAGCAGATTGATAATAACCTTTGGTTGTAGCCTGCATCCGATAGGCAGGATTTTGCATCAGACAATAAATCCTTTTATTCGTTGGGTAATCGGTAGAGAATCCAACAAATCCGGGGCAGGTTTCGGTAACACCATCCGTAGCAACACCTTTTTTTGTCAGTACTACTTCTTCGCGCCAGTCACCCGTAATATCTCCAAAGAAAGCAGGGCGAACTCCATAAGATGATCTCACGGTCCAGTTTGTCATTTTAGCAAATTCAATCAACCTACTACCAAATGAATGCGAATTAATATCAAATTTACGAACGTCTGCATTGAAGCCATTCCCATCAGCAGACGATAAGTCTTCCCGGTCTAATTCTCCATCCCACCAAACGCCTTCGTGTGGAAATGGAGTGGCTCCTTCATAAATAGTATTACCTTTTGCATCATAGATGTTGGCCATGGTTGAATAAAATTCATACCCTAAATGTGTAGAATCAACATCCATGCATTCTCCACGACCCACATCCCCAACAGCAGATAAAAATTTCTTGGTTATGGCAGTTCCGGTTGATGCATCATATAAAAGCATTCCCAACATAGCATTTTGTTGGATGGCAAATGTTTCTAAACCGGGACGCTCCGGATCAATATCTCCAACACGGAAACGATCACCGTGCGTAATGTGAGCATTAAAAGCAACAGTTCCGTCATATTTAATACCGTACCCAATATCCAGCAACTCGTCGCGACCATCCAAATCAACATCAGCTACCCGTATGCCATGACCTTCGGCGGCATCGAGATAGCCACGTTCCCAGTTATATTTATTTACCCACTGGCCTGTTTCGTTGTATCCCCATGCAGAGGCATAATAGAAATGGTACTGGCTTAATTCTCTTGTTTTATAGATAAATCCCACACTTGGATGTTTCCCATCTAAGTACACAATAGCCATATGTCCGTTGAGGTTATAATAACCGTCACCCATAAAATTAGCTTTGTTGGTGCGTGTGTAATTCGATGGATAATTCATTTCAATACTGTTTTTTTCTTTACCTGTTAATCCATCGATAACCGTAATATATTGTGGGGCATTTTTCACCGTCTGAGTTTCGTAATTAACGATGCCATCGTTGTCGGTATCGAGTGATGTGGATCCGTTTACGCCTTTCCCATCTGCAAAAGTGGTTCCGTCACTGCTTTTTATTACCACATCAGCTTTTCCATCGCCATCCATGTCGTAGGCAATCACCATATCATCCTGTCCCTGGCAAATACTTACATTTGGTCCCATATCTACAGTCCAGAGTAAAGTTCCATTCCGTAAATATGCCTGAACCTTATGTGTGTTAAGTCCATCGGTTGAAAGGCGGTCCACAACATAGTCGTATTCGCCATCGCCATCCAGATCGGCTGGCCAGATAAATTTGGTGCTATATTTAGATATATCCAGACCATCGTTAGCAGGATTATAGCTGATGTCAAGAAATGCGCTTCGGTAGGTGTTAAACCCTGTAGAATTGACCGTGAAAATTCCACCCGGTATTCCTTCGACACCATTTACTACCGGAGTAGTATAAAGTTGCGTTCCGTTTCCGATAGCGCCAGTTGCAGGTTGATAATTTGTTTGGGTGAGCGGAGTGGTATTCAGCTTAGCAAAAGAAGATGCTCCAGCTTTCATAGCATACAGGTTGAATTGAATGTTTTCGGGGTCTGTAGCCAGAAACCTCCAACTTACAAAGTAGTTGCCAACATTGTTTTTTACAGCTACAACGCCTCTGTCTAGCTTTTCCATTTTGCGTTGTGCAAATATTGTAGTTGGTGTAATAGTTGCTAGTAGAACAAGTAAAAGTAGTCCTTTTTGAAATATAGGTTTTATAATCATAGGGGTAGTGATTCTCTGTTGATAAAAGATTATAATGGTTTAAAGTGATTTTTTGTAAAGTCTAAAGAGTCAATCTAAAAGAAATAGATTGACTCTTTTGTTAATCGTTCTTGTGTTTAAGAATAGAATTAGTCGTTTATAATTTTTGTATTCTGATTTCCAACTCGAACAATATAGATACCTTTCGTTGGTAAATTGATCGCCATTGTTTCGCCGTTAGCAATAGTTTGTGAAACTAGCTTACCTGCCAACGTGTAAACCTCAATTGAATTTTTACCATCAATGTTCGAAACAATCAGTTGACCATTTGATACATGTACAGTAAACTTAACTTCTGCAGGGTTTTCTACAGCAGTAGTTGCTTCTACGACTTTACTTATTTCACTCCATTGTGGAGCGGCCTGATACTGAGTCTTTGAACCATAAGGAACATACAATGTACAAGCGCTGTTGATATTGTAAAATACATCTACAGAATTACTCAAATTTACAGGTGACGCACTATTGGTAATAATACTTTGCAAAGCTGTACAGTTATAGAATGCCGCATTTCCAATTGTTGTTACCGATGACGGAATAAATATACTACTAAGTTTACTGAAATAGAAAGAATAAGCCCCAAGACTTGTTACTGTACTTGGTATTGTATAAGATCCGGTTTTGAAAATAGGACATTGAATCAATGTAGTCATTGCTTTATTAAACAAGATTGAATCAGAACTGCTGTAATTTGCATTCGCAGGGTCAACAAACAATGGAGCACCACAGTTAGAGAAAGTATAATTTCCAATAGTGGTTACTGCTGCAGGGATTGTAACTGCCTTTAGTGCGGTACAATTTCCAAAAGCAAGATCGCCAATAGTTTTCAAAGTGCTTGGAAGTGTAATTGTATTCAATGAATTACAATTTTGAAAAGTGTAGGTACCAATACTCGTAAGGGCAGCTGGCAAAGTTACAATAGTCAATCCGTTACATCCCATAAAAGCATAGTTAGGAAGTGTAGTAACCAAATCTGGAATTGTTATATTTGTCAACTTTGTACAACATGAAAAAGAATATTGTCCTAAGGTTTTAAAAGTTGAAGCTGGGAATGCTATTGCAGTCAGTCCAGTACAGTTGTAAAAGGCATAATCACCAATAGTTGTAAGGGCAGTTGGTATTGTAATGTTCTTTAGATTAGTGCAATAATAGAAAGTATAGGTATCGATCTTAGTCAAAGTTGTTGGCAATGTAATATCTGTAATTCCGATACATTCATAAAAAGCATAGCCACCAAGCGTTGTTACTGTGCTTGGAACAACAGCACTTGTTAACTTAGTGCAATATTCAAAAGCATTAGCACCTATACTTGTCGATCCTTCACGGAAATTTATATTTGAAAGCAAATCACAGTTTGAGCATACTCCGGCAGGAATTGCCTTCAAAGTAGTAGGAAAAGTTATAGAAGTAATTTTACGACAACTTTGAAAAGCATAGGTACCAACAGTTGTTACTGATTCAGGAATATCAATACTGCCGGGGATATTAGTACAAGCCGAATAGGTGTAACTTCCAATGGTTAAGAGTGAAGCTGGGAAAGATAAAGCTTGGTTCAATCCCACACACCTTTCAAATGCATTATCGCTTATAGCAGTAAGGGCACTTGGAAGAGTGAAATTTGTTATACCTGCACAATCAATAAAAGCACCATTACCTATTGTTTTAACAGAGGCTGGGATATTAAATATCCCTATCAAGCCTGTACAAGTACCAAAAGCATATTTGTCTATAGTAGTTGTTGCTGGGGGGAAAACTATCGATTTCAAAGAAGTCTTACCCGTAACAGTTAGAATCGGATAAACAGTGGTTACTGTAGACAATGTATTAGCATAGGAGAACGCGAATTGCGGAATTGTATTCGCAGCAAAGATAGCACTAACAAGAGTTGAATGTGTGGAAAGGCCATAATCACAATTATTTGTTCCTCCTGTACCTGTATATGCTACAATAGTGGCACTTCCTAAATCCAGATTCGTCATGCTGGTGCTATCGCGTAAAAATTTGAAATCACGGGCATCTATACTTCCTGTCAATGTAAATTGGGTAGCTGCAGCATCAAAACTTCCTGCAAAAACGCGAATATTTGGTGAAACCACTGTTGTCATTTTGCTACAACCCTGAAATGCAAATTTACCGATTGATGTAACTGAAGCAGGAATATTTAATGGGGTGGCAATTTTTGAACAACCAGAGAATGCATAAGTACCAATAGTTGCCAAAGAATTGGGCAGTACAATTCCGGTTAAGGCTGTACATTTGTAAAAAGCATAAGTACCAATAGCTGTAACTGAGGACTGAATTGTATCGATACCGGAAACGTTAATAGGTGCTTGTATTAATGTTGTAAGCGTCTTATTAAATAATACTCCTTTTGAACTCGAATAATTTGGATTGGCTGGGTCTACTTTTACTCCAATATTGCAGTTACGAAAAGTGGAAAGACCAATACTTGTCACAGTAGATGAAATTGCGGTTGTGTCAACTAAACCAGTGCAACTCTCAAATGCATAATCGCCAATTGTTGTAACGGATGCAGGAATTATAATCTTAGACACCTTAGTACAATTCTGAAATGTGTTAGCGGCAATACTGGTAAGTCCATTTGGTACTGAAATTACTTGCAATGCATTACAACCTGCAAAAGCAGATACTCCTATGCTGGTCAGGGTTGTTGGTAAATTAAGAGTATCTTTGAGTCCGGAACAGCCAGAAAAGGCATTGTTACCAATGCTTTTTAGGGATGTTGCTAATATCGTTAACTTTCCTGTCAAGTTGTAATTATTAATAAAAGCATTGTTTGCAATGCTGGTAACTTTATACAGAACAGATTTATAGCGAATGGTATCAGGAATAACAAGTGCAACGGGAAGTGTAATTGTATTTCCGGTTACGGATGCAGTATTGTCTGTACTGCTCAATGTGTAAATTATATTACGATCACTCATATTAGTAGTTTGGGCTTGCGTAATAGAAACAATGCTCAATAAGGCAATGATTAGAAGTGAAATTTTGTGTTTCATAGCTTTGTTATTATTTATACATGTATTAGTTTAAAGATAGATTATTTTGTCAATTATCAATTGAGTCCTAAAGTATCAATCATTGAAACTATATTTTGAAATTGTTATTATTAATTGCAATTTGATTTAGGAAATTACACTGATATTCAAAAAAGGTATTATAACCTGCTAAAGCTAATTAATAATGATACAAAGATAGAAATAGATGTTATTTTAGCTAATGGAAAATTGTACTTTTTTATAAAATAGAATTCAATTTAAGTTTAAATCAGTCCTTTTTTATATGACAATTTTTGTTGAATCCTGTTGCGGGTATAATTTTCATTTATATCTCGTGAGTTCGATAATCTAATTCTTACGGAACCAACTATAAATTCTAAAATATCATTGTCAAGGCTGCGTATATAATTTCATGTTGATTTGTTGTAGGCAATCTCATGCACGAATTACGAGTGAGTGAATTCCGACTCGCTAACCATTTAAATGTTTTTCCTTCTTCCTGAATAATCCCATTTATTCCTAGCACATTATAGACACACAACATTCTAAATAAATTTTTTATATCTAAAAGAGGCAACCTTAAAAAACAGGTTGCCTCTTTGTTTAAAACAGTGTTATTGAATTGTTATTTTACAATTAACTTAGTTGTATTATTGTCGTTTCCAGAAATAACTTTTACAATATAAACAGAACCCTGTTTCATTGTCGAAGTAAATACATCTGAAGTGGAAACAGTATTCAACATTACTCTGCCCAATAGGTCAGTTACCATGATTTTTGCTCCGGCTTTAATCCCTTTTACTGTAAGAGTTTTATTAACTGCATATGTTCTGATATTTGTTGATTTTAATGTGTTTAGCGCATTAAAGTTTCCTACAGTAAATGTGCCATCTTTGATCCATAAACGTGTACCTAATGCTCCAACTGTCGTTGAACTTTCGGTATAATTAAATTCCTGATAGTAATAATCGCCATCGGCTAAATCACAAGTATAAGTTGAGTCTGAAGTACTAACTACACCTCCACTTACTCTTGTCCATTTATCATTTTTGAAAATAACTACGTTATCAACTCCCGTTAAACCTAAATTAGGATCAGTAACACCTAAATGTTGTAGTGTATATGAAGTTTTAGTGTATTCAGTAGGGTCAGTAACCTGAAACGGAACTGCGAGTTCAGTGCTGTTTGCATAAGTGATATACGAAGCTGTAGAAGTACTAGCATAACCACCTGAATTGAACAACGGGAAATAGGTTTTAGCTAAACCTGCAGCCGCTGATATATTAACATTAACTGAATCCTGATCTACAGGTATAAACTCCATCATATCCAGCCATGCAATCTGGTTCGTACTGCCTTCAGTTGTGCTGGTGCAGGTTAATTTCAATACATGTTGACCAGAAGCATCAAGAACAACCGATCCTAAATAAGACATCTGATTCAGACCATCATTTGCGTTGGCATTCCATCTTCTTTTGTTGTTATTAGCACCTCTTATACTGTAACCTGACAATTCAGCATTAGGATAATAAAATGTCTTACCATCCATTGTTGCAGTAGTTTTCATACCAGCATCAAGATTAGTTCGTTGATTCATATAAACATTATATGCACCTTTATTTAACCATGGAGTTGTAAATGACATCCAGCTTGGATTGGCTCCATTGCCATAAGGAACATTCAATGCGTCAGATGATCCATAATAGTCAGCAGTCTTAGCAGGAGTAGTTAATCCATTTGCGGACCAAGTAGCATAAATAGTCTTGGTAGTTGTTAGTGTATCGGTAGAAAGAATCAGACTTTTCAATGAATCACCTGCAAATGCAATACCTGTTCTTGGAGTGGCTGCTGTTGTGTATTTCAGTCGGTATTTCATAATTGCAGGCATAGTGCCTAAATCATAATAAACAGGATAAGGAATTACACTTGATAAAGAAGGAGTTATTTCAACTGCAACACTTACAGTATCACTGGTATTATAAGCTATTCTGTCTCCAACATAAACGGCTTTAATATTTTCAGTTCCTACCAGTAAATTAGGGAAAGTAACAGAGCCCATACCCAAAACATCCGGAACAACAGTGTTTTTCAAAACTCCACTCACCAAAATATTTACCGGTCCTTGTGAAACTACATCACCAGTTGGTGTTTTTACAGTAAAGTTCACTGTTACATTGTGGTAAAGTTCTGCTGTTGTTGGACCAGATATGGAAACAACAGTGTTTTTTGGAGTAGCTTTAATAAAGCGTAGGTTAATTTCACTACCACCGGTAGCTACAGTAACGCTGTCAACAGAAGTTAGATCGTAAGTATAAAAGTCACCGCCATAAATAATATTAATTTTATCACCAGCAATAGCTTTACAAACGGCGCTGACCTCTAGATTTGGTATTACTCTTGCTGCTTTAATTTCTGTCCCGGTTGCATCTTTATACCTAATTGTAACGTTAGCAGCTGCTGCTACTTGACGCATATTATAAATATCAAAATTATCAAAACGTTGTTCAAAATTTGCAGTTCCACCACTTGTTCCACCTTCAGAGTTGCCGCGTGGAGTTGCAATCTCGAGACGTGAAACGTCCGTAGCACCTGTATGTACAAATGGTAAATTGGTAAAACTTCTTTTGTTTTCAGGTGTAGAACCTGTTTGAGTGACATCGAAAGAGATAATTTTTTTATTTTGGAAATCAATGACGGCTTTAATATGATACCATAGATTCATTTTGAAAGTAGGTCCCAGGTCGGTTGACTGGTTTATGCTATCACATTTAGCCGCATAATAGTTTGTGGAAACATTTTGATCCAACATGGCAAATGGTATAAGAATATTGGTGTAATATGACCATGTAGCCAAAGTTGTAGGATTCGTTTGAGTAATAACTTTTGGAGGTATTGGATTATTCACGTCAGTACTTATGTTCATCAAGTGAAGATCTCCCAAAGGTTGTGTGCCGGTAGAGGTATTAAAAGTTGTTCCGTCTTTCAAACTCCAGCGTTCGTACCAGAGACCAAACACTATACTGTCGTTAACGCCGCGAACAACACAGATACCATATTGATTGGGATTTATACCAGCTGTTCCTGTGGAGTTGGCTTGTCCTCCTAAACTGTAGGGATTCCAGTCAAATTCATAATAGACAGTATCCGTTCTAGCCGTAGTAGCGGTCATATTTGTGATTTTTGTACCACGACCTCCCGAACCACTAGTAACACCTGACCACATATATCCTCCCGTGGTGCCGGATAAAGGTACGGTGGTAGCACCTGAAGTGTTGTTTCCCGAGAGATTCGAGCTAGCTGTGGTAAAAGCTGGCGATGGCGCAAGCGTAAAATCATAACTCGCAAGTTGTACATTCTTTATCCAATCCGCCTTAGCAGAATAGAAAGAAGTTATGGCAAATACTGCCAATAGAGTAAAAAGTTTTTTCATGATATAAATTATTTAGTTAGTAATTAAATTTTGAATAATGCAAAACTACACTTTCTTTTAAACAGCGAGAATGGAAAAATGTATTTTTATATGGAAAATAATACTCTAAAGGAATACACTCACAGCTCCTTCAATAATATTAAGGGAGCTGTGAAATGGTTATCAATCTTATTTTTTCATCGGTAAAAATAAGTTGCTCTCATTAATATTGGCTGATCCACCTTTAAATTTAGGAGAAACGGCTGCATTCATTATGGTTGCAACCGAACCTTGCCCATCTTTACTTTCCCTACGAGCCACACGCAATAAATCACCCCAACGTTGACCTTCGAAACCACACTCTAATGCAGCTTCTTTAATTAGTGCTTTTTCAATCCATTGGATGGAGTCGTTATGATCATTTCCAATACCATCATGAACATAAGCAGGTGTTGGTATATTCACTAAAAAGGCACGTCCTCTGATACCTGTATTATCTCTCCAGGGTGATCTAAGGAAAGTATAAGGTGCATCATTCTGACGGGCATCTAAATAAAAGTAAGCCGGATAAGGTTGTGCAAATACAGCATCGTTTAGCGGTGGGTAACTGGTATATTGAACTCCTTCTTTGTCTGCTCTTGGAGTTCCATTGGATCTTGGCCAGTCATAATTTGCTTTGATACCGTTATTTAATAATGCGTAGGCTAAACGTGGGTATCCTGCACGATTGGCTGCTTCAGCGTAACGAAGATGCAACAAAGCTGCCCTGTAAAGAAACCATTTCCCGGTTTGGGTATAAGGATTTGAAATATTTAAATAATCCAGATGAATAGTTTTATTTAAATCGGTGGTATAGGTTGAATAATAGTCGTAAAGATATTTCAAAACTACCGGTTGTCCATTTACATAATCAAATGAAGATTCGCGACCACGTCCATCAAATACGAACCCGTTTGATTGTTGCACTTGGGTTTCCCACAAACTGTCAATAGCATACGATGAAGGTTTGAGTTGATATTCTCCGATTCCTGAATTGGCAAATAATTTCACAAAAGGACTGGCTGAATTCGCAGAACCACTGAAACTTATCATCCAGATCATTTCATCTTGTAATCCAATTCCACCAGATGTTCCGGCATCTGTTGATGGTCTGAAAAATATTTCTTTC
>Ga0209540_10000155_pt1 | contig 88291 bp, 46 predicted proteins | sample BarGraIncu01121A_FD_184501 | JGI IMG/M metagenome (GOLD analysis project Ga0209540, IMG submission 184501) | Arctic peat soil microbial communities from Barrow, Alaska - Barrow Graham LP Incubations 011-21A (SPAdes) (version 2) | ecosystem: Environmental > Terrestrial > Soil > Wetlands > Peat... | reverse complement strand
AAATAATATTAATCAAATAAAACATTTCGTTATAGTTAAATTATTATATCCATCTATTTTTATAAAAACTTTAATATAGAGAGGTTTACTGTCTACTCATACCCAATTTTAATAGTTCCAATGCATAATAATGGGCATTTTTTAAAGACTTCATACCAAATAAAGTAAGGAAAACAATTTTAATATCCCACCACAAATTCCAGTTTTCGAGATATATCATATCATATTCCACACGTCTTTCCATTTTCCAAAGCTCATCGGTTTCACCCCTATAGCCACTTACCTGTGCCCAACCCGTTATACCGGGTTTTATGTAATGACGAACCAGGTAGCAAATATCTTGCTGTTTTCATTTTTTTGATTTATATTTATTTGCCATTATAATCATATCATTAACAACCGTTTTACGTTGATTTTTCCGGTCGAAAAGGACAGGATAATCCTTTCTACCACGGATTGGAAATCCATTCAACCACGTTCCTGCATCGTTCAACCCCCAAACTGTAACCCGATCAACGACATCGTCGTATTTAAGAAACAGTCCGAACATATCCAGTACGCGTTTATTCCATTTTTGTTGAACTGAGTCAGGCACTCCTTCACGATAAGGATCCAACTCCTTTGAATAAGCAAAACTAGCAGAAACATTTGCTCCATGATAAGGGCTTGGAAGAATAGAAATATCCCATTCGGTGATAAGAATATGTACACCGGCTGCTTTAAGTTTTTTAAAGCTTGTTTCTGTAGCTTCTAGCGTAGGTGTTGTCATATGCATATGCGATTGCGAACCAACAGCATCAATCCGACAACCGGCTGTCTTAAGATCTTTTACCAATTGTACTATACCATCACATTTAGCAGGATTTTCCACATTGTAATCGTTATAATACAATTCGGCATTAGGATCAGCTTCATGAGCAAACTGGAATGCATATTTGATAAAATCCTTGCCCAAAATTTGATAGAATTTGCTTTTACGGTATGTTCCGTTGTCTTCAAAAGCTTCGTTTACAACATCCCAGCCTTTTATACGACCTTTATAACGACCAACAATAGCAAAAATATGTCGACGCATACGTTCTTTCAGAACTTCGGGAGATACATCTTTCCCATCTGCATCAACAAACATCCATCTGCCTGTTTGAGAATGCCAGATAAGACAGTGGCCGGTTACAGCCTGTTTGTTTTTTTCTCCAAAAGCCACAAATTTATCAGCATCATCCCAAAAGAATTTGTTCTCTTCAGGTTCGGTAGGTTGGGGCTTCATACAATTTTCAGGAACAATTGCACTGAATTCCTTAGCGATTAATTCTGATTCGCTTGGGTTAACGCCATTGACTTGTTGCATACTCACAGCTACACTAAACAGAAATTTTCCTTTGGTAGCATCTGCTAGTGTTTTTTGTGCCATTGTTCGTACTGTCGACAAAGAGGCAATGATCATAATTACGAAGATAGTTCTGATTTTCATTTTTACAACTAATAAAAAAAATACACAGTGATTTCCAATATTTAATTTAACAACATCTATTTTTACAGTTTACAGCTTTTCAGCCCTGCGGGTTTTAAGTTCCGCTTCAATCCTTACTTCCATTTTCTTATCAATTGTGTAGAAAAAAAACAAACCAACACCCTATAAGGAATGTGATTGACGGAAATATGCTCACGATTAATCTTGCTCCTTCAGCTACAGATTCCGGTTGAATAGTTGTGTGCCCTACAACTGCACCTTCTTTAGAAATATACCCATACAAACCTAAAATTCATGTAACTAAAGCTCCTCAAATTGAAAGCCCAGCTTTAAGTCCAACCATCATTGCTAAAAAAATAATTGCAGTTGCCCTACGGATGGTTTTCCATTCTGAATAATCGGCAACATCGGCAATCATAGCCCCAAAGAATAGGAATGGTAATGCCATACGAAAATCCATGTAAAATTTGTGATCCAAACATTAAGAACACATTATCCGGTTTGAAAAAGAAAAAGTCGAAAATAAAGAATGTCGCTACAAGCAAACCATATTTATAAACATCTCGTTTACCATACTTATCCGCAAGTCTTTTTGACAATGAAATTCCTACAATCATGAAGATAATACCTCCTGCGTTGAACAAGCCAAAACCTGCAGCCACTGGATCCGATCCAAAGAAATTGATGCCTACGCCAGATAAAACGGAAATAACAGGACTAATAAAGTTAGATAGAGCGACCTTATCTACGTAATTATTAAAATAATATACATACGAACTACCTTTCATTGCAAGGGTAATGAACACCAAAATGGTTAAACTGAGCATGATTAGCCAAGGCTTATTCTTTACAAGATCCGAAAGGTCGTCTTTTATTGATGATTTTTGTTCTATACTGGGAACTATACGTTCTCTGGTTGTGAAAAATGTTATAAGTAACAAGATTGTTCCAACAATGGCCATCCATGTCATTACCGATTCAATTCCTACAGCCATATTTCCATGTCCGACATATTCAATAATTGGTAACATAAATACCTGAACAAAAAATTGAGCAAACATTACCGCCACAAAACGGTAGGACGATATACTGTTTCTATCGCTCATATCTTCTGTTATTACACCACTTAATGCTGAGTATGGCAAGTTACTTGAAGCATACAACATCAACAGAAGAGAATACGTGACAGTGGCGTAGAATAGTTTTCCTTTGTATGAAAAATCCAATGTTGAAAATGCAAGAAGTGCAACAACACCTAAAGGAATAGCCGTGTAGAGAATCCAAGGTCTGAATTTACCCCATTTCGTTTTGGTTCTATCAGCCAAAACTCCAATTATCGGATTAAAAATAAATGCAGCAACTAAGCCTACAACAAGCATTACTAATGAAGCATCGATGCTTTTAAGTCCATAAATATCGGTATAGAAATAAGCCAAATAGGTGATTAATGTTTGGAAAACCAAGTTAGCAGCCAAATCACCCAAACTGTATCCTATTTTTTCGAATACTGATATTTTTTAAGAGTTATGATCCATAAGTTTCTGGTTTTAATATTTTAAATATTATAATTGTTTTAGTTGTTTGCTGCTAGGTGAGTCTTATTACTCATTCTCAATTTAAAAAATTTGAGTCTATTGGGAAATAATATCACTCAAAGTAAAATATACACAACACTCCTAATTTTAAAACTGACAATTATTCTTTTTATAAAAGCTCCTCTATCAGATTTATTTACAACTTCAAAAGTAGGAACTATTAAAGTAGTCGACTTTCAAATTGAGGTATTCTAATTCTAATTTTAGATAAAACGGAACTGAAAGTTTCCAGAGAAATGACTAACATGAGAATTCCTATTATAGAATTATACAAAATGTATGAGAGGGCGTCATCCACAAAGTGTTTAAGACCAAATTGGGGAAGTTACGGTTTATACGGTTTATAAAACTTGAATTGATTAATAAAAGAAGTTATAAAGTTTATTTGCATAATTCATAATTCACCTAACAAGCTTATCCAAATTATGTATTTTTTTTCATTTTATCAATTATTGAAAAAGAAGCGGAGCAAATTCATGCAGACTCCTTCTCCATGATTGCCATTCGTGAGCTGTTTCAGGTGAAATATAGGAAACTCCTTTTATTCCGATTTTAGTCCACTCGTCAGCAGCTGCAGCAATTCTTGCCGAACCACCTTCGCGACCACCAAAACTCATAAAAACAAGTTTTAGCTCTTTTTTAAACGATTCAATATCTTTGATTTCAGTCGGAGAGAAAGTTCCACTACTGAACATACCTACATACGAGAATTTGTCTGGGTTGGCAACAACGATGGAATGAGTTTGCATACCACCCATTGACAATCCGGCCATAGCCCTATGTGACTGATCTGGAACGACACGATAGTTCGATTCAATATAAGGAACCAAATCATCGAAAAGTATTCGTTCAAATTGTCCGGCAAAATTAAACCCGTTCATTGAGCCGCCGGGAGCGCCTTGTCCCGGAGCGCCACCAGATCTCTGATGGTGAGTCATTTTGCTGAGATCCACACTACCATTTTCCATAACTATGATAAACGGTACAGCTTTTCCTTCGGCTATCAGATTATCCATAATTAAGTTCGCATGTCCCTGGTTTCCCCAACCGGTTTCGTTTTCGCCCATACCGTGCTGAAGATACAACACCGGATATTTTTTTGCGTCTTTGTCGTATCCCGGCGGTGTATAAATGTAAACACGACGAACATTGTTAGTAGTTTTGGAGAAATACTGACTTTCACGTAACTGTCCGTGAGGAACATTCTTCAACGCGTAGAAATCCTGATCTTTGGCAGGAATTTCTATACCACTACCCCAACGGCTGGCTCCGTAAAAATACAAACTTCCCGGATCGGGAACCGAAGCTCCATCGATATTGAGTTGGTAATAGTGGAAACCTTCATCCTGAGGAGCAGATTCGCCCGTCCAAACCCCGCTTGTATCCTTTTTCAAATCATATTTCACACCACCAATATCGAGCAGAACCCTTTGAGCTTGCTGCGCTGAAATACTCGCCCGAACTCTTCGTTCAGAATTTACCTGAGGATATTGATGCCCTTGTTGAGTAGTTGCTGTTGGTTTAAAATCTTCTACTACGGCAGTCTGAGCCAAACAAACTCCGGTAGTTAATGCCGTCATTAAAATAACGGCTAATGTTTTATAATTCATTTCAGAGTTATTTATTATTCAAATTTTACCCAGTCAACTTCTACAGCTTTATCTCCGTCATTTACAAGGATCAAATTATGAACGCCTGTTTTAATGCCTGATATTTTTACCCGAACGGTTTTCCATCCGATACCTGCAGGAATTTTTATTTTCGCTGATGCCGGTTCGTTAACATTATCTAAACTCAAGCGTAATATCCCGCCTTTTTCTGACAGACTTCTGACGTTTATCCATTTGTAATTTTGTACACTAAAATCTACGCTATTGTATTGAACCCATGCATCTTCTTCTTTGAATACAGTTTTCCAACCTCCGAAATAATTCAGAGTATCATTAAATTCAATGCAAATACCTTTATCGCTGATACGACTGTATCTGTCAAATTGTATTTTGTCTGTAGCTTTGGTTATCCCCACACCACGTAAAGTTGGTTTTACTTTTCGAATTGTACCGTCTACATTGAAAAACAAGCTGTCAATACAAACAGAACGATTTTTGTCAAACTTTGGAGACAAGTCGTTTTGGTGGTAAAACAGATACCATTGTTCTTTAAATTTTACAATCGACTGATGATTTGTCCAACAACCTGTAGGCGATTCGTCCATGATGACTCCGGCAAATTTATAGGGTCCCATCGGATTATCCGACATAGCATATTCGAGCCTTTCGATGTTATTTTCAACATGCGGATAAGTCATATAATAAATTCCCTTGCGATCAAACATAAACGGACCTTCTTTCAAACCTTTAATGGGGAGGTCTTTAATTTCCTGAGGTTCGGAAGCCAGTTCAAGCATGTTATCCTTCAATTTTGCGATAGAAATCCGTCCCATTGCCCAAATAAGATAAGCCTGCCCGTCCCTATCGATAAAAACATTGGGATCGATACCGGGAACGCCTTTGATAGGTTCATCCTGTGGAACGTAAGGTCCTTCCGGTTTGTCGGCAATAGCAACCCCAATACCGAAGCCTTTTCTACCATTGGGATTGACCTGATTGCTATTGGCAGGAAAATAAAAATAATACTTTCCGTTTCGTTCGATACAGTCGGGAGCCCACATGCTGTACGAAGTTGAGTCGACCCATTTTACTTTATTCTGGCTGACAATAACCCCGTGGTCGGTCCAATCCGTCAAATTATCGGATGAGAAGACATGATAATCGGCCATGCAAAACCAGTCTTTTTTGAGTTTTTTGTTTGGAGGCGTTTGAATATCATGCGAAGGATAGAGATATACTTTTCCATTAAAAACCCGTGCCGTCGGGTCGGCGGTAAACTGGTTTCGAATAATAGGATTTTGTGCTTTGACATCGAGCAAAGACAATATAATTACAATACTAAATAAGAAATAATATTTACGATCTTTCATTTGTATTAAATTTAGCTATTAGATTTTATCAATCAGCTTATCAACTTCTTGCTAAAATTTAATTTTTGGTAATCTTATCTTCAATTCGGAAATAATCAAAATCAACAAAACCGCCAATATTTTTAGTGGCATAATTAAACAAACCAAAACGATAGCCCATAAAGTGTGACAATGAATATTCCATTTTAAGTTGAGAACCTATAGGCGTCCATGATTTACCATCGAGACTGTAGAAGAAATACGCAATATCAGTTTTATTTCTAAAATCGCATTCAGCTTTCAGATAAACGGTTTTCTGATTCAATGGAACACTTTGAGCCTCAACCGGTCTGCGACCTTCGCCATTTACCATTACAATTGATTTTACGCCATCAACAAACTTAACCCCGACCTGTCCAAATTTTCTTTGCAAAAGTGAAAGCCCTGCAAAATCACCTTCTTTCATGTTTGTTACATCAATAGATGTTATACCTGAAGATACCGGGCCAAATGTGCGCTGAGTCAATGTATTTTTAGCCTGAACGTACATTGTATCAATGCGTCCGGTAGTCAAACGCAAATAACCTTTTCGCTGAGTAACCGACCATAGTTTGTTATCTGGGTTGTGATTCCATTGCCAAACCAACGGTAATGCAGGTCCGCCTTTTTTATGGTTGAACTCGTCGGAAGCAACAATGCCCGGTATTATACCCTTACTTGCAGGAAGATCTATTGATTCAGGAAGTTTCCCGTTGTCACCTATTACCGGCCAACCATCTTCCCATTTCATAGGAACGATAAATGGAATACGCCCTACTGATCCGTGATCCTGAAACAAATATGCAAACCATCTTCCATCTGGTGTATCTATCATTCCTCCCTGAGCAACACCCTGATCCTGAAAAGCAATTTTGCCTTCCCAAGGTCCTGTAATCTTATCAGCTCTATGAATGAGAACTGTACGCATTCCACCCCTTGGCCAGCATATATTAAACAAATAGTAGTTGCCATCATGTTTGAATAACTGGGATCCTTCAGCAGAAAGCATAACATTTCCGGCAGGAGTGCTCGCATTTTCAATAAGTACCTTTTCAGTTCCTTCTTTTACACCTGATAAATCTTCTTTCAATTGAAGAATTTTGAGTTTCCCTGCACCGGTAATTAAATAAATTCGTCCATCATCATCAAAAAATAAGGAATTATCATGATATGAAGGTGAGAATGAATGTTCAATCCATGGACCTTTTTCAATATCTTTTGTTGTAAAGATGTAAGTTTTGCCTGTTGTTTGTGCAAATGTTGAAACATAGAAAAGCCCTTTATGGAAACGGAGACTACTCGCCCAAGATCCTTTTCCATAGTTGTTTTTACCATTATTCAGGTTTAACTCGTCCATTTCACCAAGAGTGTTATAAGCATAATTCACTATTTCCCAGTTCACAAGGTCTTTCGATTTCATTATTGGAACACCCGGATTCATGTGCATAGTGGTGCTACTCATATAATAAGTATCACCCACGCGAATCATTGACATATCAGGAACATCTGCAAAAATAATTGGATTTTGTGCTAGCTTAGTCTGAGCCGGAAGTATCGTAAAGCATACAGATACGATGAGTAAAGCTACAATTGAATTAATTTTCTTCATTGATTATTTTTTAGTTTTTATTAACAATTAATATTTTCTCTCTCCCTATAATATACAAGCCATTTGGAAGTTCCTTCATTATCTGTTCCCTTTTTATTTGTGACCGTATTCTGATTCCCATTATGGTATAAACATCTACAATTTCATTAGGATCATTATTGTACGAAACTTCATTGATACCATTAGGCTGGTCGTAAGTATCTGAGTTCGTCATATACACATTATCAATAACAATCGGCTGATTACCAGATGACCAGAATCCAATAATATATATATGACTAGGATCGAATTTGGTCGTTGTTCCTGTCTTGTACATATTGGCAAGAGTTACAACAACCCTACGGCTACTTCCAAAATCATACTGCGCCGGTGTTGTCCAGTAATTATTTTCATCAAAAAGACGGAACGAAACATTACTGGTATTATTAGCACTTAGTTTAGCCACCAAATATTTATAACCTGACATATCTACGCCATTGCTATACTGCCAACCTCCAAAGCCCCATTGACCGGTAACCAATGTCTTAGTTGCCTGATCAAATGTTCCTGTAGTCCAAATAGATGGATTGAAAATACCACTAACCAATGGAAAAGTTGAAGATGTAATGTGTAAATCAACTGATTTGCGGTCACCCAATGCACCTTTATAACTGACAGTCACTGTAGCTGTTCCATCTGCCTTTGCAATAATCTGTCCATTGACAATCTGTACAATGTCCGGATTAGGGTTTGTATAAGTAGCTCCAATACTTACATCTTCGGTATGACCATCGGCATATACAGCCTTTACGGACAAACCTGCCGTACTGCCTGTCAATAACGTTATGTCAGTTTTATCAATTACAAGGTCTGTCAATGTCAATGCATCGGCACTGTATCCTACAAACGAATTGTCAAAATATTTATCCTGAGTAAAAGCACTTTCAGTTGAAAACCAGTCTATATCCACATATCCACCCGTTTGCTTTGTTGCAAAATTGAAAAGGCAGAACTTATTTCCGGTAAATACCGACAGATCAAATTTCATATTCAGATCAGTACCCAGTTTAGTATAAGTCACGTTGTCAGTACTATAATAAAAACCGGCAGTACTGGTATTGTAATTCGCAATTGCTCTCAGGTAAATAATCGAATCTGCAACATCCGAACCAATTACTTGTACTTTATTATTCTCCATTATGAGCTTTTTTTGACCATTAACCATCTTAATACCAATATAAGCATACGGATTCTGGAAAACAGCTAAACCAACCACATCACCTTCTTGCATATTTTTGATACTCATTTTCATTGTTCCATATGAATGAGCTAAATCCTGTGGATAAGCAAAAATACGTTGTGTGAGTGTGTTTTTTGCATTGCGAAAGCTATCAACGACACTCACCGTTTTTAATCGCAAATAATCAGGACGTTCTGTCAATGACCACTTTGAATTATCGGGATTATGATTCCAACTCCATTGCATACCTAATTTGTAGTTTCTGAAGTTATCGTTAGTCGGCAATGAAGTTACAGGATAATATTTCCCTACATTTGGTTTTTTATTCGTAGTAACCGCTCCAATTACCGGCCAATTGTCAACCCAGGTAACAGGTAGTAAATTTGGAAAACGACCTAAAGCACCTTTGTCAGCGAACAATATAGTCCACCATTCGCCAGTCTGTGTTTGAACCAAAGCCCCTTGATGAATGCGGTTATTGTTAAAAACTTCTTTTTCGTCATAAGGTCCAAAAATAGATGTTGAACGATAGGCCACCTGAGTCGCATAATAACCTCCGGTAGTTGAATAAATATAGTAATATCCATTAATTTTATACAAATGACTTCCTTCTGTTGCCGAATTATCAAGACCTGTTTGAATAGTGCCTAATGTTATAGCCTGTTCTTTGATGACTTTAAAATTGGCGTCAAGTTGGGCTATATGCAAGTTATTGATACCAGAAACTATATAGATCTTACCATCATCATCGAAAAACAGACCTGCATCGTAGAAAGAGGAGGCCAACTTTGTCTTTGTCCATGTACCTTCAGGATCGGTAGCAGTTAACATATAGCTTCCTTCATTTAGAGTATTGAAATGAAGGTAGAACTTGCCGTTATTATATTTCAGACTGCTGGCCCACTGCCCGTGACCGTATCGGTTGCATCCGTCTAAGTTGTAACATGCAGAGTTTTCAATTTTTTCCAGCGGATTGCAGCAATATTCCCAATTCACAAGATCGTGCGATTTCAGGATTGTAGCTCCCGGAAAAGTAAACATAGTTGTGTTAACCATATAATAGATGTCGCCAACTCGAATAACGTCCGGATCTGGGAAATCGGCAGATATTATTGGATTAGTATAAGTTCCGTCACCATTATCGCTGTGTGACTGATACACAAAATCAGGCCGTGCAAAATTTTCTTTTGAGTATTCTTTAAACCATATATTGCAAGCGTTTGCACACGCCTCGGGATTATTATTAAAGGCAATTACACCAGTTGGGTCTCCTTTATCAATCAGACCTTCGGGAGCAAGCAAATTCCAACTTACATTGCCCGATTCATCCATTATTCGTTTGAAATTGTAACCAAAACCAGGACTAACAGCAGTACCGGTTGTACCGGTACCCCAGGTTCCCATGTTATAAGATTTACCATTTGCATCTACTCCCACCTGAGGCGACCAGTCAATTTCGGTTATGGCAATTGGTGCAAAATCTGCTACCGGTTTTACGTTTTCATTCCATCCGCTCTTAAAGGCATTATAATCGGGACCACTGTTCAGAAATCCGGGATAGATATGTACAGCATAACCGATATTCGTTCCATCGATAGGATTGACTGCATAACCTTTATATTGAGATTGATAACCAGTTCCCGGTATCCATAGAATATTATTTGCTCCATTAGCGCGTATTGAATCAACTATGGGCTGAAAGAACAGTTTAAGCTGATCAAAATGTCCTTGTGAATTGCTTCCATAAGTACCATTTGGTAACATTATTTGTACCGGTTCATTAGCCAATTCAAACATCACGTTATCAGCATTTTTCAGTTCTGGCAGACTTGATACATATCCCCACACCTTTAACAGATATTTATTATAATCATCACCCACGGCAATTTTTTCGGGACAGACACCGGGCGGACGAAGTATCACATACATCCCTCTGGACTTAGCGTGGTTAATCATTGGAATTATGACGTTATTAACAGCAGTTTTAAATCTATTAAAGTCAAATGCCGAAATATCATTCTCGCCGGTCGTTTGCATACCCGGAGTATTTGACCAATAAGGATCCATGTGAAGTCTTATATAGTTTAAATACCATCCGGCTGTTGTATCAGTGAGTCTATCCATGACGGAGTTATTGTAGCTTAAACACCCCGCAACATCATAATTATTCCATCGCCAGATACCTGATCCGCCCCCATTAAACCAAGGACTTGGAGTTATGGCCACACCATGCAGATTTACTGTATTTCCGTGATTATCTTTCAGATAGCGACCTTCCACATGCAATTTTGGCGTTGATCCACCTATCCATGCACTTGCATTTAATCCAATAAAAAGAATAAAAATAGTCATGCCTATTCTTCGGATGTATTTTGACCCGGCAAATCGATTCTTCGATATGATTTTATAAATCAATCTCACTTTCTCGGTGGGAAGTTTCCCCACATGGTCTACAAAATAATTTTTACACATTTTAATAAATATATTAGTTTTAAGGATAAATAGTTTTATTATAAGATATATTTAAAATTTCTTCCTAACCAAACGAATGTAATAAACACCGCCGGCTGCATTTCCGGGTAGAGCCATAAATTTCACTCTGAAGTTTGTTTTGCCTTTAGTCATAGCATTAGGTATAGTATATTCCAAATCCTGAAATTTTGCTTGAATCCATCGCCCTGTATTGTCTTCTGTCAATAGTTTTTCGTCATCAATATAAATATCAAATTTTCGACCACCCGGTTCGGCTCCACAATAGCGCACAATTAACGACAAGTCGGTTTCAGAATTTGTGGACATTTTATAACTGAAAAAACCACCATTACGGGCATCGCGCCAAAATTCATCAAGTTTATTACCGGTATTCGAGTTTTCTTTTTGAATAAAATGGTCTGCTTCCGGTTGCTGCTCTCCCGGTGCTACAAAATCGATAGTGCGTTTCTGAAGCTCGATCTTTTGTTGTTCAAGAATTGAAAGTGAATCGAGATAAGAGCGATAACCGTTGTTGGATAAAGTCATCCAGTACATTTCGTATCTGGCATCATGTATTTTATAAAATGGCTCCAGTACTAAATTAGCTGCATTGATTATTTTAACCTCCGGAGCGAATGTAAAGGTGAACGGTTTTCCGGCTACCGGAACTATTTTATTTACCAGCGAGTTAACATCGTCCTCAACTATAATGGGCGCTTCGTTTAACGGCAACTTTTTGCCACTTGGTATATGTCCCCACCGACTATCATCAGCAAATAATCCTTTCAAGTCTTCAGTTCCTGTTTTTGCACTTAACAAAATAGGTCCGTGCATAAACGCAATGTAGTTGGATACATTAGGCAGATGTTCTATTCTGTTGTGCATTGGCAATTTAACGATAAGTACATCGCCTTTTTTCCATTCTTGTTCAATACAAACATAAGATGACGGATGAGCTGTAACCGGGATATCCTTTCCATTGACCAAAACTTTCAAAGCGCCGTCATTCACCCAATACGGATAACGAATCATTAGTTTAAACCGGGCTGAGCCATTAGTTATGGTGAGCTTAGTCTGTTCTTCATCCGGAAAATTGGTTTCCTGTCTGATTTTAATTTTCTTGTTCTGCCAGTTAAGTTCCGATGCGATAAAAAGATTCAGGAACAACGAATCATTTGAATGTGTATAAATAAATTGCCCGTATTTTCCATGATTTTCCATTCCACTTCCTACACAACACCACATGCCATCGTTGGGAGACGAATAAACTCTGTAATGACGAGGGCGAGCCGGGGTGAAATAAACGTAACCTCCAGTTTCGGGATTTTGAGTAGATAATATGTGATTATACATTGTCCGTTCGTAATAATCGACGTATTTGGCCGCAGGATGAATGCGAAACAAATCCTCAGTCAGTTTCAACATATTAAACGAATTGCAGGATTCGGGACCTTCCACATCGTTTACAAAATCGGTACATGCTGCAACACTTGGAAAAAATTCTCTCCGGCTGTTTCCTCCGAATGCAAGCGAACGATTGGTTGTTACGGTTTCCCAGAAGAAACTTCCTGCTTTGCGGTATTCTGCATTATGACTAAGTTCCCCTATTCTTTCAAACCCAATAGCTTTAGGTACTTGAGTATTTGCATGTTTGTTGTCCAGATTATCCTTACCTTCTGACATTGGAACAAGCAACATTTTGTGTGAAAAGCGTTCTGCTGCAGTCAAATATTTTTTATCTCCTGTTATTTGATACGCATCTGCCAGCGTTTCGTTCATGCCCCCATGCTCGGTGTCAAGCATCGATTGCATTTGATCATCCGATAGTTTGGAAGTAATATTGATTGCCCAGTCGCAAAAATTTAAAAAGATGGTTTTAGCTTCTTCGTTTCCGGCATATAACCATGCATCCCTCAATCCGGCATACATTTTATGTACATTGTACCACGGAACCCATGCAGAGTGAAAAGCATCAAAATCGCCATTCTGAAATGTTTTCCATATATTTTTACTATTAGGAACAGCACCTGCATAACCTTTTCCCCAGTCGGGATAATTGGCCGTATTTGCATCTTGACAAGCTTTGATCTCTGCAATCATGTAGTTCATGCGGTTTTTGCATTCTGCATTGCCGGTTTCGGCATAATTCATTGCTAAAGCTGATAAATAATGACCGCCAATATGACCGTCCAGGCCATCCCAGTTAGGATAGCTTTTTGCTTTTTCGTGCAATCCGGCTTCCTTTCTGTATCCTGCTAAAAGCCTGTCCACATCATATTCCAGAAGTGTTTGAATATTCAAATCACGGGCATATTTGAACGGACCGTCAAGCAATTTCACATCTCCAATCGGAAATTCATTCGGATATAATTTGTCCTGAGCCTGAACAATCATGCACAGAAATAAAAGACAAGAAATCAAAAATGAAACCTGATTAATCCTTTTCATAGATATATTTTATTTTGAATCGTTTATTTTATAACCCAGAATAGATAGCATTTTTTCTGCATAACGTTTGCCCAGCTCTCTGTAACCGACAACGGTAAAATGCAAACCGTCACCTTTTTGAGGACAACCAGCCGAAGATATAACATAAGAATTTGGTATTGTTTTTGGCAAAGTTGCAATAATTTTATTCATACTCGCACAAGCACCTCCCTGATCGGCATTCACCACCTCACCTGCAAGTAAAGGCACTTGCTTTGGCTTAAGTTTCAAATCTTTCAACATATTATCGTAAACGAGCTTCACTTTTTTTGTCCAAAGCGTATCGTTCGTATTTGATTCTCCCTGATGCAAAAGAATACCTTTTATGACTCCGTCTTTTTGAGCTAATTTAGCCATTTCCATAAGGCGTCCATAAGGATTTCCGTCGTACTCTTTCACCATATTTTTCAACCAGTCAGGGGAAGTTGAAACATAGGATTGATAATTATCCTTATCGAATAACTCAATCTTACAACCTCCGACTGCAACATTAATAACGCCTACTTTGATGTTTTCAGGGAGATTTGCTACCATGGTCCTACCAAAATAATCTACCGGGGTTAAACCAGTATAACAACGACATAGAGGTGGAACAGCTGTATACCAATTTCCCTTTGTACGATCAAGTTTATCACAATCAATAGTTTCCATGACTTTAAACCTCGGATCAACATTTACAGTGTCCTGCGCTTGAATTCTGGCGTTACCTTCCATATTCGATTGCCCAAAACAAAGGAAAATGTAGAAATTTGAATTCTGAGAGAGAACTTTAGTTCCTGACAGTAAAATTCCCAAAAAAACAATTAATCCAATTTTAACCTTCATGATTTTTGATATTTTAAATATAAATAATTATAAACATGTTATTTAGCCCATATTTTCTTTCTATCGAGCGACACCATTTAAAATAGCTATCCAATTTTCATCGATTCGGCACTGAAGACACAATTGTTATGATCCGTTTCACCAAAAAACAATTAGTATAGAATTCTTATTCTATTCATGATGCGTGAATTTTGGAGATAAAATTTCCTCAGATTGAGTATTATCAATTTATTATTTACCAGAAAATAGATTCAGGCAATAAAGTTCTTAAAATTCTGATTACAATATTTCCATTTTTAAATAAAAATGTTTTAAAAATAGATAACAATTTACTATTTAGACAAGGCAGCACCTTCAGGCGAACGACGCCATTTGAAATAAGAGTCCAATACGTTTAACGATTCGGCACTCGGCACCGGTCCTGTATGTGGCGTTTGTTCGAAATACATCAACACCGGATTGGCTTCACTGAAAGCAGGCCACTGAGGAACGCCTACACCATTTGGATTTCCAAATTTGGCAAAGTTTGTCCAATAAGTGCTCATTGCATCCGAAATTTCAATGTCGCTTTTTGTAGTTTGAGGATTCGATGCATCAAGATGATTAAAAACATAAGCCACTTCCTGACCATGCGGAGATCCATATCCGTAACGCGGCGAATCTTTCGGATAATCTGGATGCTGATCAAAATAGTAATAATACACTTTCGATTTTCCTGTTTTAGACTGAAGCCTTGCCCAAGCCCATGTCTGCCACCCAAAAGCAGCATCGCGGGCTAAATCACGGGCGGTTTTCGGTACGGAATTTTCTCCTACCGGATAAGCTTTTATCAAATCATCGGCAAATTTGCCATAGCGATTTTTTACTCCGGCAATATATTCTTCCGGTGTACGTCCGGGCGAAAAACTGGCACCTTCATCGGAGTTGTATCCTACCAAAATTGGAATATCGTTGTATTTTCCTTCTTCATAAAGTGTATGTTGATCGTCGGTAATTACATAACCATCAACAATTGGCCACGAACCGCCAAAACCACGCGAAGGAAGTTTGTCGGCATCCATTTTTCTCAATTCGGTAACAGAAGCAACTCCTGCCTTTTTTACATAAAGTTCCCCATCTTTTTCAGCATATTTCAGGCGTTTCATGTTTTCTCCCGGAAAGGTTTGTGTTTGGCGCGAGGGTCCAAACGAACCGCCACTTTCGGAAATTGCGCCCTGAAATAAACCTTTAGCCAAAGGCGATGCACACAACATACTAACAGCAATACCTCCGGCCGATTCTCCAAAAATCGTCACCTTATCAGGATCGCCACCAAAAGCAGCAATATTTTTCTTAATCCATTTCAGACCTGCAATCATATCAAGCAGTCCGTAATTTCCCGAAACACGATTTGGATTTTCGGCGCTCAATTCAGGGTGCGAAAAAAATCCGAGCTGCCCTACCCGATAAGCAGTACTAACCAACACTACGCCTTTTTTAGCCAGCTTTTCGCCACTATAAGGCCATTCGGAAGTTGCTCCGGCCCCAAATCCACCACCGTAAATCCAAACAAGAACAGGAACTTTTTCTTTGGCTGATTTTGCCGGTGTCCAGACATTCAGATACAAACAATCTTCACTTTTCCCCGAAGGAGGATTTCCTCCCTGCATTGGAGAAGGAGCGAATTTATTGGTTTGCGCCACTCCTTCCCACTTTACAGCAGGTTGTGGAGCTTTCCATCGTAGATCGCCAACCGGAGGTGCGGCAAACGGAATACCTTTGTAAACCGTCAGGTCACCTTCAATTATTCCTTGTACCAAGCCCTCTGTTACTTTAACCGGAGCCGACTGTTGCGCAATGGTTTGCACTGAGAAGGACATCGCAACCATCGCAGCTAAAAAAGTTATTTTTTTCATAAAATATAAGTATTAATCATTGAATCGGCTTCATACAAGCAACAAACCCACCTCTGCCCAGTAATCTTACTTTTACGGTGCTTGATTTATCAACTACCATGTATTGTGTTACTAATTTTTTATCATGCTCACCATCCGCTATTAATGTCAGTTTATATTTCACGTTCTCTGGCAGATAATTGAACGTAAGCGTTTTTTCTTCAGGATATTTTTCTGCACTAATACCACCAATGTACCATGCATTGCCTTTGCTTCGGGCAATAATTAAATCCTTTCCGGGATATCCGTCTATTAGTTTTGTGTTATCCCAGGCATTAGGCACTTCCATGAGGAAATTCTTTGCAGCATCAGGCAATTCATAATAACCTGAAGGGCGGTCGGACATGTGTTGAATACCCGACTCGAACACTACACTAAGTGCAAGTTCATGTCCGTAGGATGTGATATGTGGAAATTGTGAATTTGTAAAGGTAACCGGTGTATAATCCATAGCTCCGACTACATTTCTGGTGAAAGGTAAAATGGTATTATGTTCAGGTGCAGTAGTAGTGAATTCCGGTCCGTTATTGTACCATTCTGCTCCACGTACAGCTTCGGATGTCATCAGGTGAGGATATGTACGAGCCCATCCACGGGGCACCAAACAACCATGAAAGTATACCATCATATCAAACTTGGCCGCATCGTCTAAAATATCGAGATAATACTTAATCATATCTTGTTTTTCACTCTCGAAAAAGTCTATTTTCACCCCCACAACTCCCAGCTTTTTCAATTTGGCAAACTCTTCCATACGATTTTCATGGGTAAGCATACGGTCTTTTGGCGTAGCAGAAACCCAGGTATGATCTCCTCCCGAATTGTACCACATCAAAGGTTTTACGCCTAATGAATGAATATACTTTAAAGCATCTTCCAAATTTCCTCCATTGCCCATGGCATCCCATTCCCAATCAAGAAGAGTGTAAGGCCAGTTCATTGCGGCCGCCAAATCAGCAAACTTACATACAATTTTAAAATCTTTAGTTCCATGATTACTCGACCAGTAATTCCACGAAGCGATACCCGGTTTTATCCAATCGGTATTGGTTATAACTGAAGGAGGACAAACATCATCCACCAAAGTTGATTCTATAATATCGGCAAGACTTCCCATAATAACTACACGCCATGGTGACTTCCAGGGGAGTGTGATGGTTGGTTTCGATTCACCTTTTCCTCTTCCGTTCCATTGATCAGGAAAAGTAATTTTATATTGTGATTTATTGGCAATATTGCTTAGTTTTGAACCACAGTAATTCCGGTTTAAATCGGCTTCATGGACCAAAAACCAAGTCTGTTTATCGGGTGTATTGAAAAGTGCAGGATAACCCCAGTCTTGTTGAGTATTTCCATTCAGCATGGTAGAATAAAGACCTTCATTGGCTGGGTTAAATTTTTCCATCCAACGTTTTGTACTATCCGGGATGGAATAGGCAGTCAGTTCATCATTCATCACAAAAGAACCTTCCTTATCGGGAAACTCATAACGAAATGCGACTCCATCATTATATGCTCTGATAATTAAGTTCAATTTAGTTTTACCCGGATTTTCAAAAGAAACAACCGTTTCGTTTGCCGAATTACTGCATTGGGAACGTTTTCCATGTAATGCCTTATATTGTTCATTTATTAATAATGACTTACTTACCTTCAAAAATTTGAGTTCTTTTGAAAAGTCCTGATCTGCACGAGAAAGTCCCAGTATTATTTGGGGAATGGCCTCACATACTTTTCCATCATTTATATAGTTCACTTTTAAATACCATTCGCCCGCTTCAGCACTTTGTGTATTATAAAGCCCGATATTTATCTTGTGATTGGGCGAAACAACTGTTACTTTCTGAGAAAATACAGTTATTGAACTAAGAAAAATTAGTCCGGTTATTATCTTATATTTCATTTTCCTACAATTATTTTTGTTATTTTCAAATCTTTTGTATCGGAACAGTTCCCATACATAATCTCATATTCTCCTGCAGTTACATCCATTCTTACACTATCTCTATTGAAAAACTCAAACGCAGTATAGGGTAGGTTGATAACCGCCTGAACTGTTTTGCCGGCAGCTACCTCAACTCTCTGAAAGCCTTTCAAGGTTTTTAGCGGTCCATCAGTATCATTTACTTTATGAATATATACCTGCACTATTTCCGTTCCTGATCTATTTCCTGTATTGGTGACCGGAACCGTTAGTTTTACTGTTTCATTGGATTTGATTTCTGCTTTATCTACCGAAGCATTTCCAATTTTGAAAGTTGTGTAACTCAACCCGAAACCAAATGGAAATAGAGGATCGGACATGAATCGATACGTACGTCCCTTCATGGAATAATCTTCAAAATCAGGTAACTGTTTCAGATTCTTGTAAAAAGTAACAGGTAATTTTCCCGATGGATTATAATCTCCAAAAAGTACATCGGCAACCGCTTGTCCACCCGATTCACCACCATACCAAGCCTGAAGAATGGCATCACAACTTTCGGTTTCAGGAACCATAGCAATAGCCGAACCCGAACAGTTTACGAAGATCACCTTTTTGCCGGCTTGTTTCAATGCCTTTAAGCAGTTTCGTTGCACAGCCGGAAGTTCAATATCTGTACGGTCACCACCCTTGAATCCAGGGTATGAAACCGGCATTTCTTCTCCTTCCAACAGTGAAGAAAGACCACCAACAAATACTACGACATCAGTTCCCTGAAGTTTCTTAATAAGTTCTGTAAAATCAACATCAACTTCTTTTCCAAAATTAAATTCGATATTAGCCTCCCAATTGTTTAATTGTGCATAGCGAATTTCAATTTTATATTTCTTTCCGTTTTCAACCTTAAATGGAATTCGTGAAGGCAACGTTCTCCAGTTATTATATTTAGCAAGAGATTCTCCATTTACCAACAATTCAAAATATCCGGTGGCTCCAGACTTGAATACGACTTCTTCAGTCTTGGATGGTGTGAATTCTGTTTCGTACTTACCCGAAAATCCTTCGAGACGAACTCCGGTAGCAAACTCGTGTTGTCCGGCAGTAGTTAATTTTATTGGTTCTGTAATCTGTTGTGTTGCGACAACATCTCCGGTAAGGTCTTTATTGTTCCAGTAAGTGGCTTTAAACCCCTTCTTTCCATCAATTGAACATTGCGAAAAATAACTTACGGTTACTTTATCCTCAACCAAATCGCATCCTTTCTCATATACAATTTTATTGGCTGAAAGTTTGGAAGCAATACCATCGAGAATAGTAATTGTTCTTACCGGAGTTCCATTATAATTTCCCCATAACATAGGTTTATCATTCGCATTAGGACCAACTACTGCTATTTTTTTTGATCTTGTCAGGGGAAGAATATTATTTTTATTCTGAAGAAGGCTCATTGATTCAAGAGCCATATCTAAGGCAAGCTTTTTATGCTCATCATTATTTACAACCGACATAGGAATTTTTGTCCATGGAACCAAAGCATCATTATCCATTTCACCCAAATCGAACCGACCAATCAACACCCTCAACAGATGCTTATTTATTTCTTCTTCCGTTATCAAACCTTTCGCAACAGCATCAGGCAACTGTTTATAAATGTGACCAGCCCATTGGCATTCTACATCAGTTCCTGCCCAAACAGCCTTGGATGCTGCATGAACAGCATCAGATGATACTTTGTGGCTGGTATAAAAATCGGAGACAGCACCACAATCAGAAACGACAAGGTATTTAAAGCCCCATTCATCCCTTAAAATTCGTTGAAGCAATTGAGTACTTCCACAACAAGGTTCATCTTCCAAACGCTGATAAGCACACATTACCTCACGAACATCGGCATCCTGAACCAAGGATTTGAACGCCGGAAGATAAGTCTCCCACAAATCACGCGGATCAAGATTATTAACATTGAGGATATGACGGCTCCATTCGGGTCCGGAGTGAACGGCAAAGTGCTTGGCACATGCCAGAAGTTTTTTGTATCTCGAATCGGCGGGTCCTTGCAAACCTTTTACAACCGAAACACCCATACGTGAAGTCAGGTAAGGATCTTCGCCATAGGTTTCCTGACCACGCCCCCAACGTGGATCACGAAAAATATTGACATTAGGAGTCCAAACCGAAAGGCTCAGAAATCGCTTATTTTCCTGTCCTTTTTGAGTTGCTTCATTATATTTGGCTCTGGTTTCATCAGAAACAGCATTGAAAATACGATAGACTAAGTCATCATCGAATGAGGCAGCCATACCAATTGGCTCGGGAAAAACAGTAACATCATTGTTATTAGCGAGTCCATGCAAAGCTTCGCTCCACCAATTAAATTTTTTGATGCCTAAACGCGGAATAGCTTCCGACACATCACACATCAAGGTCGCTTTTTCGTTCAAAGTCAAGCGTGTTATTAAATCATTAGCTCTTTGTTCGGAATTTAAATTCGGATTCTGATAAGGCAATTGCTGTGCCCATAAATTTGTGGAAACAACTAGAATTAAGAAAATTAGTGATTTTGTTTTCATATATTATTATTTTGAATCAAAAAAGAATCATTCGGTTAAACGCACTTGTATTAGAATCAGGAACAAATTATTATTTTCCTTTCGATTTAACTTCGATCTGTTTGCCCGAATAATATACTTTCTTATTCATTGCGCTCACAGTTATTCCAATTCCTTCGGATTCGGTAACAAAAATAATATTAAAAATACGGTTTGTTAAGCTACCCGGATAATTCCCTTGTTTAACTCCAATAGTTAGCGTATTTCTCTCTTCGTCCCATTTGAACGGGATGATTGTATATTTCCCCTTTTCGTAATTGTAATTATCACCTTCGTCTTCATATAACTCGAATTTGCCTGTAGCTCCTTTATATACGCGGATTTCGAGTGTATCGGCCGATTTTTCAACTGCATATTGGATCATCTTACCCATTGGAATAATGGATCCAGCCTTTACAAACAACGGAATTTTATCAAGAGGAGCATCGCTCTTTATACTTTGACCTCCATTAAAACGCTTGCCCGTCCAGAAGTTATACCAATCAGTTGATTTCGGCAGATATACATCCCTTTTGATTGCACCTGCTTCGGTAACTGGAGCAACCAGAAATGCTTTTCCAAACATATATTCATAAGCTTGTTTTACGGCAGTTGTATCGTCGTTGAAATCCATTACCAACGGACGCATCATAGTTGATCCGTTTTTAGTCACCTGCCAAGCTTCAGAATAAATGTATGGAAGCAAGCGATAACGCAGATTCAGCATTTTACGCATATTATCCTCTACCTTTTCACCATATTTCCAAGGCTCAGTCTCTGTCATATATCCATGAATACGAAAAATCGGGTTGAAGGTGCCCCATTGATACCAGCGTGTAAGCAGCTCGTGGTATTTTTCGTCGGTATATTGAGAATTCCCGGGACGGAAAAATCCACCTATATCGGTTGTCCAGTAAGGAAAACCGGTAATCGTAAAGTTCAATCCGGCAATAATTTGTCGTTTATAGGTATCCCATGTTCCACCAATATCACCTGACCAGTTAATCACTCCATAGCGTTGTTGGCCCGAGAAAGCTGAACGGGTGAGGATACAGACCCGTTTGTCGGAAGATGTTGCACGTTGACCTTCATACACAGCCCGACTTACCATCAACGGATAGGTTAGGCGGTAAAAATCGCCCAATCCCAAATTTGTTTTTTCCCCTTTCAAAGCATCATTCTCGGGTTCGACAGCATCCATCCACCATGAATCAACACCATTATCGAACATATTTACTTTTAATGTATTCCAGTATTCTTTTCTGGTTTCGGGGTTAAAATAATCCAACCATTTGGTATTGGAAATAAAGCGGTTTTTAGCCACATACTCTTTACCTATTGTTGAATTCTTATCGGGGTTCGACCAAATAGAAATGTTGAAATGGGCATTCAAATCGTGTATTTCTTTTATAAATCCGGAAGGATTTGGATAATTCTTCTCATCGAATTGTGGAACACCCCATCCTCTGCTACCCCAGTATTGCCAATCTTGCACAATTACATCCATCGGAAGATTTCTTTCGCGAAATTCCCTGACTGTTTCTACCAACTGTGTACCGGAAGTATAACGTTCGCGACATTGCCAAAAACCGTAAGCCCATTTAGGAAACATAGGTGCATTGCCCGATAGGTTACGGTATGAAGCAATCACACTATCGGCTGATGGTCCGTAAAATACGACATAATCAAGTGCTTTGGTAACAGGTGAACGAAACGTTGTAAAGTTATCACTTTGTCTCCACGACAATTTAGGTGTATTGTTTGATTTACAAAGTACCTGTACCTGATGCTCACCGCCTTTTAGATTTACCAATGTTCCAACAGTGGGTGGCAGCCACATATTGCTTTGGTCGATGCAAGGTTTCCCGTCGATAGCTACAAATTGGCGGTTGCCCATGTCGCCCAAATCGAGAAAAATAGAATATACACCGTCTTCCGAAACAATAAACCGGCCATTATAAAGCGATTGATTTTGTGATACTTTTTGAGTTCCAGATGTAGTGGTTACTTCGGCCATTTGATTATTACCTGTGGTTGATTGCTCTTGCTTTTCGAGTGTAATGAAGTTATCTGTCGGATTAAAATCGGTAAGTCCGTACTGATGCCACAATAAACCATAGCCTTTGCTTGAATAAATAAAAGGTATAGAAATCTGCGAGTTGACCTGCGTCAACCGACGAGCAATGTTCTTTAAATTATATTGTCCATCCTGAAATTGTCCCAAACCGAAAATATATTCATCAGTCGGCGATTCAAAACTTTGCTCAACAGAAAAACAAGGTTCGCCCTGAATGGAATCGGGAGTTAACTTTCGCGCGCCTGATTTTTCGCTCAAAAACACTTTACCTGAATTATCGGCATACGACAATCTACCTGTTTGCTTATCCAACAAAACAATCATCTTTTTTAATTTTATTTCAAGATTTGATTGTGAATCGGAAACTTGATATTCAGGAGTTGCCACGTCTGATGTAAAAACAAGCTCCGCTAGGTTTCCTTCTGTTTCTTTATAGAATTTGACCCTTACGGCATTCCCGGTTAAAGGAGAAATACTGAGTGTTCCATCCAATAAAGTAACGTTTACTTTGTCGGACAGCTGTTCAAAGCCTTTCACCACTTGTCCCTGGCAAAGAAACGAAAATAAACTAACTATTAATAAGACTTTTAATTTCATTTTGCTATAATCCATATTACGATATTAGAGGGGTTATTATTATAAAAAGTATTTTATTTTGCTATTTCATTTCAGTCTTCACGGTCAAAATAGCTTTGGTAAGTCCTTGCGAACTTACTGTAAGTTTTATATTACCAGCATTTTTTGTACTTCTGATTACAACAAGTGCACGACCATGCCATGCTTTGCGCGAAGTACCAACGTATGAATCAACATCTTTAATATTGGCATTATCAACACCTGCGATTACGCCGGGACCATCAATTTTGAATCTTAAAAGGTTTTCTGCATTTGGCTGTAGCTTTCCATCGGTGTCAGTTACCTCAACCGTAACAAAAGATAAGTCCTGCCCATCAGCCGATATTTTTGAACGGTCAGGTATTAATCTTATTTTAGCTGCATTTCCAGATGTTTGCAAAATGGTTGTTTCCACTTCTTTATTATCAATTACGCCCACAGATTTCAACTCACCTGTTTTATAAGGCAGGGTAAACGTTGCTTTAAACTGCTGTTCTTCTGTAGTAGCCTGCTCACCAACAAGTTCATTATTCAGGTAAAGCCGAACTTTTGGATATTTGGAATACACCTCAACTTGAATTTCTTTTCCTTCGAAACCCGGCCAGGTCCAACTTTCCCATGTTGGCCAAACAGCCCAGCCTGTTATTTTTATTTTTCCAGAATCGGGATTTGGTTCCCGAATCGCCATATAGAGTTTTTCATTATCATTATATAACATGCTTCTGTAATGAGAAATTGGTTTTCTCCATCCGATAAGGTCAATGTCGCCACAGTATGCGCCATGCCACGGAAATATTTTGCCCTGATAATGTTCGCCAGGCACATCCCCCGGATAGTACCAGCGACCAATGCCTGATTCGCCTAAATAATCAAGCGCGGTCCAAACAAAATCTCCCAAAATATAATCGTGGTTTTGAACCAATTTCCAATTAGCGAAAGCATCCCTTGGATACGATTCGGTTTGAACAATAATCCGTGAAGGGACTCTTTCATGGTCTTTTTGAGCCCGGTACAACTGATAATTGTAACCACCAATATCCTGAACGGCAAACAATGGGTCAAACACCTCCCAATCACTGTCCCAGGTAGTCATAGCTGAAGTAACCGGACGTGTTGGGTCGTTTTTGTGTACACAATTAACAAGCATTTTGGCCGTTTGAACCGCTTCAGGTTTCTTCCGCTCTATAACTTCGTTGCCTATGCTCCACATAATAATGGATGGGTGATTACGGTCGCGCTGCACCATGGCTTCGATGTCGCGTTGCCACCATGCATCAAAATACATGGCATAATCGAATTCATTCTTTTTTTCTTTCCAACCATCAAAAGCTTCGTCAATCACCAACATTCCCAATCGGTCGCAGGCAGCTAAAAATGCTTCTGATGGCGGATTGTGTGAAGTTCTGATTGCATTAAAACCGGCTGATTTAAGTAACTCAACACGACGTTCCTCAGCACGATCGAAAGCTGCAGCACCTAAGCAACCATTATCGTGGTGAACGCAACCTCCATTAATCTTTAACGTTTTCCCATTAAGTTGAAAACCATTTTCAGTAGAAAATTTTATTGATCTTATTCCAAAATTGGTTTTGGTATCATCTACTATTTTATTGGCTTTAAAAATCTGAACCTGTGCTTGATAAAGTTGTGGTATCTCCAGAGACCAAAGCAACGGTTTTAAAACCTGAATGGTTTGCTCAACCTCCTTTTCACTGTTGGCAAGAAGCTCCACCGTTAGTTGGTGGTCATCTGCTTTATTTACATTTTCTACAGAAAGCTGAGTTTTCAGTGTGATGCTTTGTGGTAAATTTGTTTCATTCTTTATCCTTGTTTTTACCTGAACAGTTGCTTTTTCAGATGAAACATCAGGGGTCGAAATTGTGACACCCCATTGTGCAACATGTATAGGATTGGTAACAACCAACCATACATGCCTGTAAATACCTGAACCACTATACCAACGACAGTTTTTTTGCTTTGAATTATCAACCTTTACTGATACTAGGTTTTCCTTACCAAATACAAGGTCAGGAGTAAGGTTGTAACTAAAAGTTGTATAACCATAAGGATGAACTCCCAACGATTTCCCATTAATAAAGACTTCGGAATTCATGTAAACACCTTCGAAATAGATGGAAACGCGTTTATCCTTCCATGATTCAGGAACCGTGAATGATTTACGGTACCAGCCAATTCCGGCAGGGAAATATCCGCCGTCGTTGCCCATCGGATTATTTGAATCCAGTGTTCCCTCAATACTCCAATCGTGCGGCAAATCAAGGTTGCGCCAGCTTTTATCGTCAAAGCTAATAGTGCTTGCAGCCGGAGTATCTCCAAGATCAAATTTCCAATCATAATCGAAAAGCTGTTTCCGTTGAGTACCATCTTTTTCCTTAGCAGCCATTCTATTGGCTGTAATAACTAACATTGCTATAAACAAAAACTTTAAGTATCTTAACATGAGTTCTAATTTTAATTTTAATTTTTAATATTTATTATCGTACCATCAAGGCATCAACTGCTACCGGGCCCGAACCGCGATTGACAATACTAATTGTATGTTTGCCTGAGACCAAACCCGATATTTCACCCACGACTTGTTGAGCCTGACGTGCTCCAACAATCGACAAATCCGCTGTTGCAAGGTTTTTCCCATCAATCTGAATTTCTATTTTTCCTGCTCCGGATTCTTTTGGAGCAATTATCTGAACACTAGTTCCAGTGAACGAGCAACTCCAGATATCACCGGGCGTGTCGCTGGTGGTAAGATCGTTGTTGAAGTCACCAGTGCCAAGGTTACATTGGCGAATCCAGCCGGGATACGTCGCGCCTGGATCATCGTCGTTGAACCAACCCTTGTCATGTGTGATGCGCAAAACGCGGCACATCGTCGCCAGCGATTGGTTAGTGATTCCCGCCAGCGGCTTCACGGTTCCGCTTGGCGTCACCGTCAATCCTTGTTCGTCTTGAGTAAAAGTCATTGCAACGTCAGAGCCGAGCATTTCGACCTTGGACACTTTGCCGAGCGTTGCGCCGTCGTCGCGCAAGTCTTTGAGCGTGATCGGGCCGCCGTCCCAATTCAAGAGCGCGGCATAGACGTTGCCGTTGTTGCGCGTATAGCAAATCGCGTTTGCATTTTCCTCGCAAACTTCAAACGGGCGCGACGCATAAACCGCTTCGCCGTTGATCTTCAACCACGCGCCAATGTCTTTGGCAATTTGAATCACTTGCGGATCGAGATCGCCGCGACCGTGCTGAGTGAGGTTGAGAAGCATCGCGCCGTTGCGGGAGACGTTCTGCATCAGTGATTGGACCAGGCTTTTGGCGTCTATGTATCTCTGACCTTTTCGGTAGTGCCAGTCCTGGATGGTGGTCTCCGTCTGGAACGGATAGGCCATGATAGTCGTTTCAATGGTGGCCTCGCTGCTTTTGACCAGCGCGCGTTCAACAATGGGAATGAGTTCGGGGTTCTTTTTGAAGCTGTTGTAATGTCCACCCACGCACTTGAGGTTGATGACCACATCCATTTTACCCTGGTTCCAGTTTAGTGATTTGTTATAATAGTTTGCAACCAAAGAAGGAGCGAGAAATCCCAAGCCCATTGAAACGCCCAAATCTATTAAGGTATCACCCGCAGCTTCATCGAAATAAATCACATCGGGATGGTACTTTGTAATGGCATCGTCCACCCGCCACATGAACTGGTTGGCAAAAGGTGAATTCAGCGGATCTTTAATATTATGTACCGGTCCATAAAGGTCAACCGGATCCAGACCTTCCCACCATTTGCCTTTCCCGTCAAGTATTGTTTGAAGTGCATCGTATGGCACGCCCTTCATCGAACCGGTTTTGTCACTTGTGTACCGTACGGTCATGAACTGACCCCAGGTTCGAGGTGGAGAGTTGTGAAAGCCGATTCCGAACCGCAGACCGTGCTGACGTGCGATCTTTTCCCAAATGCCAACAATGTCCTGCTTGGGGCCAACATTAACAGAATTCCAGGGTTGGTAAGCAGAATTCCAGCAATCGAAGTTGTCATGATGAACACCCATGGCCATGAAGTAACGGGCACCCATTTCTACATACAAATCCATCAGTTCCTCAGGATTCCATTTATCAATGACCCAATTGTGGCAGATGTCTTTGTACCCATATTCCGACGGATGGCCAAAGTTTTTGAGGTTATATTCATATTGTTTGTTGCCCTGCATATACATTCCTCGTGCATACCAGTCTCCCTGCTCGGGCATCGACTGCGGATCCCAATGTGCCCAAGCTCCAAATTTAGCCTCGCGCCACCAATCCGGAACAGTATAAATCCGACTCAATCCCTTCCAATCGGCAGGATATGGACCAACAGCAACGGGCAAAGGCGGCAGGTTCCAAATATCGGGTGGAATTCCTAAGTCGCCTATTCCAACAATGATTTTATCAATATTCACAGCAACATCGTTATCTGCCAAACTAATGGTCAGCAAACCATGATTTGGAATCGCAATGTCGATGATTGAATAGAGAAACGACCCGGTGAGAGCACCCGATGAATGAATATTTACTTTACGCGCAGGTTGATTGTTGACCGCAACACTGATGGTACCAACACTAACTGAAGCATAGCGGATCGCTAGTTTAACGCCTGTTGGCATATTGGAAAATTTGACACCTTCTCCTGTCCTGGATAAACAAACTACATCTCCTCCGGAGGCATTACTGTCAGACACTTTGAAAGCACCTGTGATGAGTTTGGCTGATTCCGCCTCTAACGTATGCTGCCCGGACTTATTCCTAAAATTGGAGTCTTTTATTGGAAGTTGTAATGTCTTACTATTTCCTTGAGCTAAGATGTTTACAGCATAACCTGTTATTAGTACGGTAGCTATTGTTAAAACCTTAAAGTGCTTTATCATAGTATTATAAATCAATTAATAATTAAGGGTTATTTGAAATTCCACATCAATTAACAAAAGTAAATCATAAGCAATTTCCTTAATTATGTTTATTAAAACCTTTATTCAACCCGGAACACAATAGCCGTTGCAAATGGCATATTCGTTGGATAAATGATAGCAAGGCCATCGGGTTCGAGTTTCCATTGCAGTTTGCCGTTATATCCGAGTAGCTTCACATCATTAATTGGCTTACTAAAGTATTTAGCAGCTGTACCAAGCGATTTGATTTTCAAGTGCATGCCTGGAGCCGGTACGTTCATACAAAATGCATAAAGTGAACCGTTTTTACCAATAGTGAAACGGATGTCTTGAGCATCGAATTTAAATTCCGCATGCTTACGATTCAATGCACCACCCGGAAGCATTTTTAACTTGCCATTGACTTGTTCTCCTTCGCCGGGAATAGTCCAAGCATGGCTTCCGTAAACAGCTTCTCCATTCCGACGCATCCAGACACCAACTTCTTTCAACATTTTAAGGCTTCCTTCATCCAACGAACCGTCGGGCAGAATAGAAATACACAGTGCTGCATTGCCGTCACGAGCTATGGCTTCAATAATATACCGAATCATCATTCCTGAATCGTAGGTAAAGCCCGGTGCATAAAACCAGTCACCAACCGGTGCCTCAGCAATCCAGGGTTGATCGGTTTTGATATTTGCCGGAACACCAAATTCCTCGGTATTTACTGTGCCGTTGGTCTTTTTTCGGAATTTTACAATGCTGAAAGTGTTCACCTCACCACGTTTTTTAAGTGTGCGGTTATAGTAATCGGCAATGACCGTTTGCATGGCATTGGCTTTGAGTCCGGTACCAGTACCATTTCCTGTGAAGGGTTCCTGAACCGTGCCGTCCGTATAGATAAAGTCAGGATCGTAATGTTCCACTACATCCATCATCCTTAACGCCCACCTTGTGGCATACCACTTTGCATATTCAAGGTGATTCGTAAATATGCCTGCAGGCGGAGGCGACCATTCTGAGTTAGCGGCCTTAGTTACACCCTTATATTCACGCAGGTCAATGCCGTAAAGCAAACGAGGATCATATCCTTCCCACCATTTGCCCTTGCCATCGGCAAGTGTGAGGTTGCCATCGTAAGGAACACCTTTTTTAGTCCCTACAGTATCACATCCAAACGCCGTTTGCCACCACCACCAGGTATATTCGTGGTGGAAAGTTACGCCATAATGCATCCCGTTAGCACGGCAAGCCTTAGCCCATTCGCCTATCAGATCGCGTTTGGGTCCGATGTTGACTGAGTTCCACGGCTGATAGCGCGAGTTCCACATATCATAATTATCGTGATGTACACCTTGGATCATCAGGAAACGAGCACCTGCATCCTGATATATCTTTGTAAGTTTAGCCGGATCAAGTTTGGTCGGATTCCAATCGCGCAAGACTTCCTTATAGCCAACCTCGGATGGATGACCATATTTCTTGAGATGATTTTTGTAGGCAGTCGTGCCCGGCTTATACATTTTCCGTGCATACCAGTCGCCACTCTCGCCTGCAGATTGTGGTCCAAAATGAACCCAGATACCAAATTTCGCTTCGCGTAGCCAAGCAGGTTCGCCGGGATAATTTTTCTCAATGGATTCCCACGTTGGCTCGAATGGCCCCGATGCGATGGGGATATTCAGCTTCATTTCCGGGAATGTTCTCCAATCACCCACAGTAACACTGTCTATTGGTAGTGTGGGTGGTACTTCAGGAAACTGTGGCAGCAGATATGGTTCAGCACTCGATTTCGTATTTGCGTTCTTATTTTGGGCACTCAAGCCAAAAATAGTTATCGAAATAATAAAGATAATTCCTAAAATTCTTTTCATGGTTTATTATTTGATTTATTTTTTAGTTCTTAGTAGTCTAACATAGTATACTTTACCTGCTGCATTTCCAGATAGTGCTTTGAATTTCACGCGAACAAATTCTTTTCCGCTTTGCAAGAATAGGTGATCAACTTGATTGCCTTTTTGTGCGATTACGGGCGTAACAAGAATAATATTCAGTAACACGGCAAAACACAAGTTCTTATTTAATTTTAAATTTTGAAAAAGTATTTTAATGATATACAGCATTTTACATTGAGAGTTAATGGTGATTTTCAAATAGAAATAATTCTTTATTGAACAGTTATATTAATCTCTCCTGTTATCAAACTATTTGCTTCGGCTTTAAGAGTTATTGTTCCTATTTTTATATCTTTTAAAGGTCGGAGAATAACCAGAGCCTGACCACGATACGTTTTACAAATTGAATTATTAAAACTTTCCATGTCAGTAGGACATGCATTTCCTGAACCTGCAATTTCGCCCACTCCTGAAACTGTGAATGTAACAGGTATAGTTGCATTTGGAATTAAATTGCCCTGAGCATCAGTCACCTCAACTTTTACATACGAGAGATCGTTTCGATCGGCATTGATTGTACTTCGGTCGGCTGTAAGTTTAACTTTAGCCGGATCTCCAACGGTTCTTAGTTCCTTTGAAGCTACTTCAATTCCATTATTCAAAGCAATCGCTTTTAAAACTCCCTGTTCGTATGGAACCTTGAAGGTCGTAATCAAATTGGTGCTGTTAATTACAGGCTTCTCTGCAATGAATTTACCATTAAGTTCAATTCTTATTGTCTGGCATTTTGAAAAAACTCTCACATCCATCAATTTACCTTCACTCCCTGCCCAATTCCAGCTCTGATATTCATTCGGCCAACCCCAGTAGCTATAAGTTTCCTTCATTCCTTCCGGAATTGGTTCATGAACAATCATTTCTAGTTTACTGATGTTCCAAACCACATCACGGTAAAGCAACTGCGGTTTTTTAAAACCACAAAGATCGATATCGCCACAGAATGCATTGAACCAGGGCCAGGGTTTTAATCCAACCCGTTGAACTTCTTTGGGTCCATACGTTGAGCTACCACAACCTGTTTCACCAAGATAATCCATTGCTGTCCAAACAAAGTCACCAATTACCCACGAATTATTCTCCACCTGTTTCCAAAAAGCAAATGCCTCAGCAGGATAGGATTCAGTGCCAACCATGATTCTTTCCGGGAATTCTGCATGATCGGCCTCGTACTGATAATTCAAATAGTTATACCCACCAACATCCAAATCAGAATAAGCCGGAGCAGATGTTGACCATTTTTGACCCCAATGATCCCAAAATGAACAGATGGCTTCAGTAACCGGCCGGGTTTTATCAAGCGTATGAACTTCTTTTACCAGTTGTTTTCTAATTACAAAGCCCAAAGAATCTGCCCGCTCGTTTATTTCATTACCTATACTCCACAGGATAACTGAAGGGTGGTTTCTATCCCGATAAATCATAGACTTCAGGTCTTTTTTCCACCACTCCTTGAAATAAAGATGATAATCCTGAGGGTTTTTGGGTCTTTCCCACATATCAAAAGCTTCCTCAAGTACAAGAACACCGTTTCGGTCGCACGCATCAAGAAATTGCTGAGAAGGTGGATTGTGACTAGTGCGAATAGCGTTAAAACCATACGCTTTCATTAGTTGCACGCGCCGTTCCTCGGCACGATCAATGGTTGCCGAACCTAAAAAGCCGTTATCACTGTGCAAGCAACCGCCTTTTAGAAGTACCTTTTTCCCATTTAATGTGAATCCGGTCTTTGCATCAAAATGGATAGTTCGAACGCCAAAGGTTGTACGGACTTCATCTGAAATATTTCCATCTGCAATTACCTGTATTACTGAAACATAAAGATTTGGAGTTTCAGCCGTCCATAATTTCGGTTGAGGAATTGTGATAGATTGAGTGATAAATTCATTTCCAGAAGAAATAGTTTTTAATGGCGATTCAACTTTTTGTACTGACTTTCCATTGGAATCGAGAATGTTGATTAGAAGTTTGGAAGCAGTGCTTCGGCCCGATTTATTTTCAACTTCTGATGAAATATTTACAACTGCATTGTTATCAGTAATTTGCTCTGTGTTAATGCAAATTCCATTTTGCGCAATGCTCAACGCCTGTTTCTGAATAAGCCAAACGTGTCGGTATATTCCCGAACCACTGTACCAACGTGAATTTTGACCTTCGTTCTTCACTTTAACCGCAATCACATTGGGTTTGCCTGAAGAATTAAGATAACTGGAAATATCGTAATCAAATGCAGTATAGCCATAAGGATGGTTACCCAAAAACTTGCCGTTAATCCAAACATCACAGTTCATATAAACACCGTCAAAACAAATGATAGTAGTATTATGGTTTCCATTTGGATTTAAAGTAAATGTTTTGCGATACCACGCCACCCCGCCAACAGTATAACCTGTGGCTGTGGTTCCTTTACTTTCTTTCGTAAACGGACCTATCACCTTCCCTGCTTCCTGTCCGGAAAGTTTTTCAATGCTCCAATCGTGTGGTAAATCAATATTCCGCCACGACTTATCATTAAACGAAGGCTTCTCTCCACCCTTTACATCTCCCAAGTAAAATTTCCAGTTACTATCGAAGAGCTGGTTTCTTTGGATTTTATCCTGTGCATTGAGGTTTATAGAACAGACAAGCAAAAGTACAGAAGTGATTAGCAAAATTTTCAAGTATTTCAACATAGTGTTCAATTTAATGATTTTTTGGTTCTTAGTAATCTCACATTATATACTTTACCGGCCGTATTTCCGGTTGTAGCCTGAAATTTTACGCGAACAAATTCTTTTCCGTTCAGCATTGTATCGGGAATCGGATATTCTACATTTTGAAATTTGTTTTGTTTCCATTTGTCGGAAATATTTTCAGTTGTCAGTTTTTGATCGTCAATATAAATTTCAAAAGATCTATTTCCGTTTTCAGCACCCCAATATCGAACCAACAAGCTTAGACCTGCTTCTTTACCTGTGGCGAGTTTATAGCTAAAATAGCCTTCGTTTCGGGCCTCACGCCAAAATTCATTCATATTGTTTCCTGTTGAAGAGTATTGCCTTTCCATAGCATGATCAACCTCAGGTTGTTGTTCTCCGGGTGCAACAAAATCAAGTGTTCGTTTCTGAAGTTCCATCTTTTCTTTTTCAATACTCGAAATCGAATCCGTGTAAGAACGATATTCCGAGTTGGTAAGAGCCATCCAGTACATCATATACCTTGAATCGTGGATTTGATAAAATGGTTCTAACTTTATTTGATCAATTGGATTGATCATTTTGACATTAAGAGTAAAATTCAGTGGTTTATCTTTAATGGGCACTAAGTTGTCAGCAATCTTTTGAATATTGTCATCAACTAAAATAGGAGCTTTATCAATAGGTAGTTTTTCTCCACCCGGGTATTGTCCGAAGCGGCTGTTATTGGCAATCAGGCCTCTCAAATCTTCGGTTCCTGTTTTGGCACCTAACAAAAGCGGACCATGCATAAATGCAATATATTGAGACACGTTAGGCAGATATTCGATGGAGTTATGCATTGGAAGTTTGATTTCCACTACATCGCCTTTTTTCCAGGTTCTGTCGATACACACAAAAGAGGATGGATGAGCCGTAAAAGCGATATTCTTGCCATTTACAGTAATCTTTAAAGCACCATCGCTCACCCAAGCCGGGTAGCGAACCATTAATTTTAATTTAGCACCACCTTCCGTAACGGTAAATTTGGTTTGTTCCTCATAAGGAAGCGTGGTTTCCTGTTTGAATTTAATCTTCTTTTCTTTCCAATTGAGTTCAGAGGCAATAAAAAGATTTAGAAATAACGAATCATTTGAATGCGTGTAGATAAATTGATTGTATTTGCCATGATTTTCCATGCCGGTACCAACGCAGCACCACATAGCTTCATTAGGAGCAGAATATATTCTGTAGTGACGAGGGCGAGCCGAAGTAAAATACACATAACCTCCATGCTCAGGGTGCTGAGTAGAAAGTATGTGGTTGTAAATAGTCCTTTCATAGTAATCGGCATATTTAGCCTCAGGATGTAGTCTAAATAAATCTTCAGTCAATTTCAACATGTTGTAAGAATTACATGATTCAGGACCATCAGCGTCATTTACATAATCAGTACAAGATTCCGGATTTGGAAAATGTTCTCTGCGGCTGTTACCACCAAAAGCCAGGGAACGTTTCGTTGTAACCGTTTCCCAAAAAAAGCTGCCGGCTCTATCATATTTTTTGTCACCGCTTAACTCAGCAATTCTTTCAAAACCGACGACCTTTGGTATTTGAGTATTTGCGTGTTTATTATCCAGATTGTCTATCCCTTGCGACATTGGATTAAGAAGCTGTTTATGGGAGTAGCGTTTTGCAGCTATCATATATTTTTGATCTCCTGTCATCTGGTAGGCATCGGCAAACATTTCGTCCATACCCCCATGTTCCATGTTAAGCATTGATTGCATTTGTTCATCGGTAAGCGCAGAAGTGATGGAAATTCCCCAATCACAAAATTTCAAAAACATTACTTTTGCATTTTCATAACCACAATATACCCAGGCATCTCTAAGACCTGCATACATTTTATGTAAGTTATAAAAAGGAGCCCATGCAGCATTATACGGACTAAAATCTCCTTTTTTAAAGGCAGTCCATATTTTTGTGCTATTTGGAAATCCTCCTACATAATCAACACCCCATGCAGAATTATTTAAGGCATTGGCTTCTTGGCAGGTTTTAAGTTCTGAAAGCATATACTCCATACGTTTTTTGCATTCTGCATTACCTGTGGATGCATAATTTAAAGCCATTGCAGTCAAATAATGTCCCGCGATATGACCATCGAGACCGTCCCAGTTTGGATAGCTTTTTGCCTTTTCGGGCAATCCGGCTTCTTTTAGGTAAGGTGCAAGCATTCGGTCAACATCATACTTCAAAAGAACCTGAATATTAAGATCGCGTGCGTGCTTAAATGGTCCATCGAGCAACTTAACATCGCCTAACGGGAATTCATTTGGATAGAGATTATTCTGTGCATTGAGGTTTAAGTTTCCGAACAGAATGCAGTTTATTGCAAAAAAGTATAAAAAGTATTTCTTCATATTATCAATATTAGATAAATCGTATTTTGATTTAATAGTCAGGGTATCAACAAATACATTGAGACACCCTGACATCATATGTTTTAAAATAAAAAATGTTAGACTTATCGTTAATAAGTAGCCTTAAAGCTTAACAACAACTTTTTTCCCACTATAAGTTACAGCTTTATCAATTTTTTTACCAGCCGCAACAATTACAATATTAAATTTACGAGTTGTAAGCATTCCGGGGAACGAACCTTTTCGGTCGTTGATGGTCAGCATCTTTTTTGCATCATTCCAGGTAAAATTTATGGTTGAATAAATTCCTTTTTCGTAGTCGTAATTATCGTTTTCGTCTTCGTACAATGTAAACTCACCATTAACTCCGGGGTAAACACGGATTTCGAGCTTATCCCATTTCTTTTCGGTGGCATACTGCACTTGTGGTCCGAATGGAATGATACTTCCGGCCTTAATGTACAAAGGAATCTCATCGATTGTTGTTGATTTTGCTATTTCCTGACCGCCATTGATTTTCTCGTTTGTCCAGAAGTCATACCAATCAGCTCTTTCGGGTAAATAGACTTTCGTAGATTTAGACTGAGTGAAGTCCACTGCTGTACTTTTATTTTCATTATCTGAATCTTTTTTGTCCCAACCGGTTTCTGTGTTTGATTTTAAAATAGTTTCCGGAGTATATTGCGCATGAATAACCGGAGCCACCAATATGGATTTTCCAAACATATACTCGTCGTTCATGTCTCTAACGTTCTTATCATTAAAATCCATCACCAAAGCACGCATCATAGTGGATTGGCTATTTGTAACCGACCAGGCAGTAGAATAAATGTATGGCAACAGGGAGTAACGTAAATTAATAGATTTGGCTATCGCATCGTAGATAGTCTCTCCTTTTTTTCCGAAGTTATAGATCTCCCTGGGAATATCCGTCCCGTGCGAACGCATCATAGGGGTAAATGCCCCGAACTGTAGCCATCGAACATACAGTTCCTGAAATGATGGATTCTTGGCTCCGGAACCATCGTTCCAGTTCCTGTTATAAGCGCCAGCGAAAAAGCCACCAATATCAGTGTTCCAGTAAGGAATTGCACTCATACAAAAGTTGAGACCTGCCGGTATTTGGTTGCGTAATGTTTGCCAAGACGAATTCACATCACCCGACCATGTATTGGCACCGTAACGTTGTTGGCCTGCAAATGCCGAGCGTGTAAGGATAAATACACGTTTATCCGAACTTGCAGCACGCTGGTGTTCTGCAACTCCTCCTACTGCCATCAGCGGGAAAGCATTGCGGACTTTACGGAATGAGCCGAGGTAAGTTTGAATGTCAAAATCGGAAGGTTTGAAATCCAGGTGGTCAGGTTCTGTTGAATCCATCCACCATCCATCAATTCCCACAGAAAAAAGACCTTTATTCAGATACTTCCAGTAAATATCACGTGCTTCAGGGTTATATGCGTCATAAGGTTCTACTCCTGATGGATATTCACGGTTTGGCGGCCAGGTTTCCAATCCTGATTGTGGCCATGTTCCAAAATTCAAAAGCATACCCTTAGGTTTCATTTCGCGGTATTGCTTTGTTTGTGGACCAAATGAAGACCATATGGAAATAATCAGGTGGGCATTCATGTTATGAATATCTTCAACCATTTTCTTGGGGTTAGGAAATTCGGAGTTGAGAAATTCCATCGAGTTCCACAGGTAATTATTGCCCCAGTATTGCCAATCCTGAATGATACCATCAAGTGGCACACCTATTTCACGGTATTTTTTTACTACACCCACCAGTTCGTTTTGGCTTTTGTAGCGTTCTTTACTTTGCCAGTAACCAAAAGTCCATAACGGAAACATGGGAGATTGTCCTGTCAAATCACGCATATCGGCAATTGATCCATCAATATTTCCACCGAACATAAAGTAATAATCAATGCAATCGCCAACATCCGATTTGAATGAGGTCCTTTCGGGCTTATCTTCAAAAACAGTTGGGGAATAATTATCCCAAAATAACCCGTAACCTTTTGTTGAAACAAGGAAAGGAACGTAGTCATCGGTATTTCCCTGAACCATATAGATTCTTGCGTTTCGCAGGGACAATTTGCCCCGCTGTTGCTGACCCAGACCATAAATATCCTCGTCTTTGTCAAGTGAGAACGATTGATTAATGGTATAGGTTTTTGATCCTGCATCGTCAAAATCAGTAAACGTTGCACCAGATTCTTTTTCACTTAAAAGTTGTACACCTGCAAGAGTAAAATAAGATATTTTACCCGATTTCATATCAACATCGACTTTCAACTTATCGCTTTTCAATGAAACTACATCACCTTGCTGATTGACAGTAAACTTTGTGGCATGTGGCTTTTCTACTACTGTTAAGCTTTCCTTGGTAAAGGCTTTCCCAACTGGCGATTTCAATATTCGCACCGTGGTAGGTCCGTAGAATTGGATCTCAACATTTGTTGAGTTGATTTTGGTTTTGACACCCAAATCTGTTTTTTGATAAGATTGTGCATGAATACCTATGGCAAGAACCAACAGCAACGACAGAATTAAATTGTTTTTCTTCATAAATTATTTATATAACTATTATTTTATTTTTTAAGTGGCACTCATTTCAAAATTAAATTTATCGATCATCTACAAATAAATCTTATTTACAACAACTTATAAACTCCAATAACTACATATGGCTCCTCCCCCGCTTTCAACTCAGGCATTTTTAAAGTCCCAATAAAAATAGCATGATTGAGATAATCGTAAGGACAATTTTTTGGTGCTTCTAAATCAAGAACAGATTTACAATAAAAAGCATTCGTCGTTGAATCAGTGTGAATCAAAGCATTATTAGTGACCTGAATAACATATCCATCATCGGTTTTCAGTAGATAACAGGCATTCAGTTCCGTATCTCCATCAGGACGAACCAATTGACAGTCTTCACCACCAGATAAAACTTCGCCTTTTATTTTGGTGCCGGCAAATGTTCCTCCTGTAATCGGTATAACTCTTCTAACACCTCGCTTGCTTTCGCCCACGTTTATCATATTGGCAATTTTTACTTTTGCCTCCCATATAAATTCAGTCTTGAAATTTTGATAGATATTACCGTTATTTCCAGTTGTACTATTCTGGGCACATAGCTTTGGGGGAAATAGCACCAAAATAGCTATTACGCTGATTATCAATATAATTTTAGAAGTTAATTTCCATGATTCTGTTTGTGTATTTCTGTTCAATTGCATTTTGCGAGTTTATTTATTGCGTAATATCTTCTCTTCTTTTATGTTTTAGTGCATTAGCGTAAAGGAGTGATACGATAGAGTCCTGCACCATGTTGAGGCAATTCGCGATTGAAACTTCCGTTGAAAGTACCAAGGTCTTTGCGACTCCACAAATCGCGTACTTTGACTTTGCCTTTTAGACCAATAGCTTCGAAATTTACGTTTATCTTAGCGTTTTCGGGAAAATCAATTGAGCCTTTGCTTACAAGGACACCAAAAACAACCGAACCCTTGTCTTGAGTAACTACTCCGGTGGCTGTAAAGGTCTCGTAACCTTCGGGCAAATCATAAATTATTATAGATTCTCCATGCGTGCCAATACCTTCGGCCGGTTTATCGTTGATTACAATCGGCTCGTTGCCACATGTTCGGTTCACGCGAGCTTCGCCCCAACCGGAGGTAGCACTGATCCATTTCAAGTCGGTAAGTTTAAGTTCGCCTTTTGGTCCATGAAGCACAGGATCCACCCACACCACGTGATCCCAATCGAAACCATTGCCACCATCTTTGACAAATAAAACAAGCTTCTTTCCATCTTTCACCGAAACTTCCACCTTTTGCGAACTACCCTTCCCAGCAATTAGCGGACTTGCGTAGTTGGCATTGTTGAAATCAATATTATCACCTTTACTTTGTGCGTTGAAAAGTGCAACATATTTATCTTTACTTTTGGGAACATCGGCTGTCCATACAACCAGATTTTTATCGCGCGACACCTGACGATTGTTTGTGCTCAATTGGTTTACTTTCAGCATCTCGGGGTTGGTGAGCATATCTTTGGTGAAATCATCAAGTTTGGTCATATCGCCTCCGAAAATGAGCGGTGAACGACCAATGGCCCACAGGCTCATAAGCGTGTATTGTTCATTTTTAGTGAAGTTGGTAGGGCGGTTGAATTCAACAATTCCGATCGGAAGCATATCGGCATCCGGGAAATGCCCGGGACCACGGTAAGGAGTCCATGTATCCAAGCGTTCAAACATTGCTAACAACAATCCCCATCTGTCCCAAAAATCGTCGGTAATTCGCCACATATTGGCATGGTTCATAACATGTTCGCCCATTTTAACGGGCGTTGCTCCCGGCGATAAACTTAGAAGAATAGGACGACCAGTTTTATCAATTGCATTGCGGAGTGCTTCAATTTCGGCTTTCTGTACATTGTCGTAAGGGCGCGAAATATCGTCGCACTTTATGAAATCTACTCCCCAGTCGGCATACATTTGTACGATTGAATTATAGTATGCCTGACCTTCGGGTTTGGTGGCATCAACACCGTACATATCCGGATTCCATGCACATCGGGAATTAGTTAATGCAATGTCCTGAGCCTTCACTGTTGTACCAAAAACAGGAGTATTTTTTTCAACAGCCTGACGAGGAATACCACGCATAATATGGATTCCAAACTTGAGCCCTTTTGAATGCACATAATCGGCTAGATACTTAAATCCTTTGCCATCGGCAGCCGAAGGGAACTTTTTCAGCCCTGGAGTTAAACGGCCGTATTCGTCCATGGTGAGCACTGCATTCGGATCGTAAGCATGTCCCTTTGCCTCAGGTTCGTACCATTGAATATCTACCGTAAGATAGTTATAACCACTTGGCAAAAGATACTTTGCCATTACATCAGCCTGATCCTTAATTTGTTGTTCGGTAACGGTCGTACCAAAACAATCCCAGCTATTCCAACCTAGTGGTGGAGTCGTGGCCCATGCGTGATAATTTTTTTTTGACTGTGCGAGAACAGTAGACGCACTGATCAAGCTGCATACAAGCAATAGAATTAAATGTCTTTTCATATTGATTAATTAATTAGAACTTTATTATATGCAAATTAGAGAAACAATCCGAATCAGGAGTAGCGACTCCCTAATTTTTAGTCGGCAAAAATACTTCTAATGATTTATCTAAAGTGTTAAATAACGATTTATTTTGAATTATGCCGAATAGTTGGTGCTCCGAAATAACTCGGGTGATCGTTATCCGGGTTTACAACAATTTTCTCAACCACTACTTCTGGGTCAATCATAATTATTTGCAGGGTATGGATACCGGGCTCTTTTACATCCATTTCAAAGTCCAACCAACGCATATTATCAAAAATCTCATTTCTGCGGAATTGACCGACACCAATCAGGGTAATATCCTTATTGATTGACGGGTATGGTTTCAAAACCGTCGATCTGGCTAAAATATCAGGTGTATATTCCTTGAATTCGTCCCAAAATCCTTTTCTGGCATCCAGTATTTGCGATTCTTTACCGTCCAATGCAACAGCAATCCTTAACCCACGTTGCGGATAAATATCCTGAGTTGGGAGGATGCCCATACAAAAAACAGCTTTTCCAGTATTTGGGAGGAATATTTTGTACTCAAGCTTCGGACCTTCAGCCGCAGTGGCACTTGGAGCTGTTACGGGATAAATACCCATACAAGCCATATCTTTTCCTAAATCAGGCAAAACAATCCATTTTGCAACTTTGCCGGGAATGCTAACATTAAATTTATCGGCAGGAATAGTGAATTCACCTGTGAAGTTACCAAAATAAGGTTCTTTCACGATCGGCAAAGCGGCTTTTATTGCGCTAACAGATACAGATACAAGCTCGTTGCCCTTTTTAATTTCTACAATTCCATCTGATTTCCCTTCGGGCAATGTTTTCCAATCAACATCTACCATAAGTCGGACATCCTTTTCAACCTTGCCTTTGTTCATGTTTAATTTAATCCATGGCTTATTTGCTTTAGCCTCAAACTCAAAGGAGCCCATACCCCGGTTAAATAAATCGATATAATACGATTTTTTTATAAGTGCATCAAAGACAGGTAGCTGAGGTTTAGCCTGTTGTCCCGGCCACGCCGCTTCGGAACCTTCGACGGCGACACCCATAGTGGGTTCGACAAGTGGTGTCACAGCCGTCAATTCAGGGAGTTTACTTTCACTGGGCATTTGCCAGTTGGTATATCCGATATGAATATCTGACATCATGTTTTTCCACTTGCCATTGGACATTGGACCGTTGTAATAATCACTCATTTTTTTATCTAGTTCGAAAAGGACTTTGGCTCGTTGAGCGTAATCGTTGGCACTAACCCGTCCTTGTTTGGCATACAATTGATTTTTACCTACTGAAAGATAGATTTCGGCAATGCCTGCCGAAGCTTTAGTTGGATAAAGCACCAGTTGATAGTAAGCGTCTTTTGCTTCAGGTGCAATTTTAACTTCCAACGCTTCGGCTTTTACCACAACGTCACGCCAAAGTTTGAGCATACGGTCGGCTTCGTTGTGGTTGACATAATTAAAAATCCTAGGCGTTTGGACTTCCGCCTTTCTCAGAAGATTGTATTTTGAATACTTTGAAACTATGTCGGCTATTTCTTCGGCATGTTCTTTTCCAAAAATATTTTCAGCCCAATTAACCGTATAGTCCCATGTTTTATCTGCCGGATAAGCATCGGGATTCCATGCAAAGTGCATGATGAAATCAATAGGTAGTTCCTTGGGTTTGAGGTCACCCACGTTAATTATCCAGATACGGTCAAGTCCGCTTTGGTAAGCCAGATTTAATTGTTCACGAAGCTTAGGAATGGTGGTCGTATTAACCCATCGATCGCAGTTTGGGCCTCCATTCATATCGATATGGTAATACAGTCCGCAACCGCCTTTCCTGTTTATTTCTTTAGGTGGTGCAATGCGTCGGATATAGCCCCAGTTGTTGTCGCAAAACAGTAGAGTAACATCATCAGGGACATTAAAGCCGGCATCATAGTACCGTTGTACTTCAGTAAATATAGCCCATAATTGTGGATGATTGGCAGGATCGTCATTATAAACCTTTTGGATAATATCTCTCTGACTTTTTATTACATTATCCAAAGTCTTGATATTTTCAAGGTCATTCCCTTTTCCCATAGCCACATCGCCATCACCACGCATGCTCATAGTAATCAGGTTATCGTAATTTTTGTTGCGACTGAGACCTTCAAACCAGAACTTTTCAAGGTTCGCACTATTTGTAATAAAGTCCCAGGCACCGATTTCTTGTTGGCGTTTGGAATATTCTTTTTGAGATCGCATCATCGGTTCGTGGTGGGAAGTTCCCATCACAATACCGTATTCGTCGGCTAAAACCGGACTCATAGGATCATCTTCATTAAATGCATTGCCCCACATAGCCGGCCACAGGTAATTGGCTTTTAAACGCAAAAGCAATTCAAACATGTGTACATACATTTTGGAATTAACGCCACCAAACTTAGCATTGCACCATCCGGTGAAAGAAGGCGATTCATCGTTAATAAAAATACCACGATATTTTACTTTTGGAGAATCCTGAACGTATCGACCTGCTTTCACAAAAAGACTGTTGCTCTTTTTTACAGGTGCATCTACCCAAAAATACCATGGTGAAACGCCAATTTTTTCAGAAATATCGTAGATTCCATAAATAGTTCCACGTTTGTCACTTCCGGCAACAATCAGATTACCATCAACAGTTTGAATAATAAATGATTCCCATTGTCCTTTTACTCCAGAAACATCTATTTTTTTATCAGCAATTAATTGGTCTATTATCTTGCTTTTACCAATGGTGCCAATTAAAATTGCACCTTTGGCGGGATATTGCGATTTTTCAACAACTTCGGATTTTATTCCTGATACCTTGCGCACATCATCACTCAAGTCGTTGGCAGCTCTTATAACGCCTTTCCAGTCTGCGTCATCGACGTAAATTGTTGTAGCTTTTCCATTAGCAACTATCGCGAAAGCATTTGAGGATGTTACATGCTGAATATACTGAGATGGTGTCCTGTAATTCGCCTTATCAGCGGCTTTAATAGAAAATGATTCAATTAAAATAATTCCTGCAATTAAAAAAAGATGTTTCGATTTACCAATATTATTCATTATACAATTATTTGAACCCGAATAGTTTATTTATTTGCCTTTACACTCACACCTTCAGTTGTCAATGTGATTGGTTTAATACTTCCATCAGAATTAAAGTATAGATATTCTGCACAAACCTGACGACGACAGTCACCACCGGGTGTACCGTCCAAAGTATATGAACCATCATGGTAAAAGAAATACCATTGTTTTTTAAACTCAACAACAGATGGATGAATCGTGAAACCATGCTTTGCAGATCCGGTTAGTAATCCACCATAGATCCATGGACCGGAAATTTTCTTGGCAGAAGAGTAGCAAATCTGTTCAGCTTGCTCACCCGGTGCATCGGCAGCATATACCATGTAATAGAGATCACCACGTTTGAAAAGCCATGAACCTTCCGAATAATTTCTAAATGGCACTTTAGTGATTTGTCCATCAATCTCAACCATGTTACGCTTTAGTTTGACCATGTAGCAGTCGCCATTGCCCCAAGCCATCCACGGAGTACCATCGGTGTCGATAAAGACAGTTGGATCGATATCTGCATTTGCCCTGTGTGAATCAGTTGTCATCGCATCGGTAATGAGTGGTTTACCAGGGCGCGCCTCCTTAAAAGGACCAGTAGGACTATCACTTACAGCTACTGTAATGAAGTGTCCTTCGTTGCAGTCTAGCGTAACATAGTAGTAATACTTGCCATCCTTTTCCACCACTTGTGCCGCCCAAGATGATCCGGCATTCGCATTGACAAAATCTTTTGCTGCCAAAACAGAACCATGTGCTTTCCAGTTCTTCATATCTTTTGTAGAATAACATAACCAATTGGGCATGTTGAACCATCCACCAACCGAAGCATCATCCTGACCTACATAAGCGTAAACGGTATTGCCGATAACAGTCATTGCCGGATCGGCAGTAAAGAAATCAGTGAAAAGCGGATTTTGACCTGCTACACGAGGCATTGCCTCACCTGAAATCTTCACCTCATCAATTGCCCCATCAAGTACCTGAAGACTATTGGGGAAACCACCGGGGAAACCGCGACCAATTACCCACATTCCTGCATTGCGATTCAGAGCCTTACCTTTGAAAGTAATGGTCGTAGATTTATTAAAACTTTTTTCTATTGAAGATTTCACTTCAAAACGAAGTTGAGTTTGATCAGTCTTTGAATCATATTCGGCTTGAGCACGAACATCATACCACTTGCCCGCTTCAACGTCATTTCCTGCAACAATACGACGAGGCACACCATCGGCACACATAACCTCAACAAAGTATTTTTTATACATGTTATCAAAGCCAATAGACAAATCGCCAAACAATTGCCCTTTCGCTCCTTCTTTGCAAAGATAAACCTGCTCAGTACCAAGTAAGTTGCATTTCAAACTGGCTTCTATCGTCCAGCTTTTCTGCATATCGTAATAAGCCAATGGGCGGTCAAACGTCACCACATACTCACCATTTTTCAAAGTAAGCGATCGAGTGTTCAGTTTTCCATCTACCTGAGCTGTTGAAACATTGTCGGAAAATACATTTGGCGATGGTCTGCTACCGCGCACCTGTAGATAGTTACCCTTACCCGATTCATCAAATACATAAGGTTGCGGTTCGTTTGAGCCACGGTCGGATGCTGTGAGTGGTTGACCCACTGTAGGAGTTGAGAGAGAATCATCCTTGAGGTGTTTAATTTGCTCAAATCTCCAGTGAGCAAGCACTTCGCCGATCGGTGAAGCTGCTTTAATTGAACTGACCGATAAAGCTCCAACGAAAATGAAGGCTAATGCTAAATTTAAACTTTTTATATGTGACATTTTCTATTGATTATAGATTCTTATTGTTGAAATTTCCACCAGTCAAAGTTGAATAATTCGCGTCCGGCAGTGATGTTTAGGCCATTAAAACAAAAGTAAACATCATGTTTTCCAGTCACTCCTTGCTTTAATTCCGTTGTAAATGTTTTGAATTCTTCCCATCCTCCTGTGCGAGGTAATTGAATCAAAGAAACAATTGAGCCCGAAACACTATCCAAACGAACTTCCAAAATACCACCATCAACTCCCGCAGCCAGCGAAGCTGAGAATGATTTGGGCGATTGATTACCAAAGTTTACCTCGCGTACCTTTGTATAACCTTTCAAACGAGTACTTGAAACATATACACCATTTTTTTCATTTTGAGCTACAGAACATTTCTGCGACCAAGCCATTGTTTCAGCTTCAACTCGCTTGTAGGGATTGATTTCACCAATGGGTTTGGGGCCTTCTTTTGAAATGGAGACAGAAGGAATTGTTCCATCCGGATTGTACGTAAATTGCTCCACACAAGCAGCTCGGCCATAGCTTCCTCCTCCCGGTAGCAATCCGGTGTGATAGAAAACATAAGAATTGCCTTTGTAATCAATAATTCCACCATGATTGGTAAACGTGTTGGTTTTTTGGTTCTCCATGATTTTCCCCTGATATTTCCATGGACCGATGGGACCGTTACTTGTTGAATAAGAAAGGCTTTCTCCCCCTTTTCCCATTCCGGCATACATTAGGTAATACAGATTGTTTCGTTTGTAAAACCAGGGACCTTCCACATACATGTCTTTGTTGGGATTTTCGATACTTTTGTTTCCCCTTACTCCTCCGAAAGATTCGACAGAAATCGGTACAGTAACAATGTCACCCGAGTAAGTAGCCATGTCTTTGTTCAGTTTCACGTAAAACAGACTGCTGTTCCCCCAATAAAGGTAGGCTTGCCCATCATCATCAATCCATACCGTCGGGTCAATATTAGACCAACTTCCATTCATAATCAATGGTTTTCCAAGTGCATCTTTGAATGGTCCTGTTGGCGAATTGGAAACAGCCACACCAATGGCCATGTCGTTTTTATCGCTTTGAGCACACATGTACCAATAAAATTTACCATTACGTTCGATGCATTGAGCTGCCCATGCACGGTCGCGCGCCCATGTGAAAGATTCCAGCGAAATGGGACTTCCATGGTCTGTCCAGTTTACCATATCGGTAGTGGATAGCACATGCCATTTGGTCATGTAGTAAAAATCAAAACCCGGAATATCATCACCAACGTATGCGTAGAGTGTGCCGTTATAAACCATCGGTGCTGGGTCGGGACCAAAATGTGTTTGAACAATCGGATTTTCGGCGCGGCAAACACCACAAAGTATCATTGCAATCAGGACTAAAACTAAATATTTCTTCATCTCAATAGTATTTTTAAAGAGTTAATTATTTATTAGTTATTAAACTTCCACCAATCAAAATTAAACAATGTCGCATTATCACCTTTAAACACAAAGTAGATATCATGCACCCCTTTGACCTTATTCACCTTGCATGATAAAGTTTTCCAGGTTTGATCACCACCTGTATTTTTCACTTCTAAAGTTCCTAACAAGTTGCCATTTTTACCATCAACACGTATTTCAATTTTGCCTTTAGACGAAGAAGCAGCAACGCTTGCCAGAAAAGTTTTAGCTCCTTTACCAAAATCAACACTACGCACTTTGATAAAGTCATTATTATTAATGTCGGTAACATAAACGTCTGCTTTATTATCTTTTGCAGTTTCAATGCCTTCTTCCCATGCAATGGTTTCAGCCTCAACTCTTACAAATGGATTCAAGTTAGCGGCACTTTCTTTTACTCCTTCTTTTGTAGGAGCAATTAATGGAATAGAGCCATCAGCATTAAATGTAAACGGCTCAATACAAACAGAGCGTTTAAATCCGCCACCATCTGGTAGTGCTGCGTTGTGATAGAACAGATAAGATTTTCCTTTAAATTCGATATAGCCCGGATGATTCGTAAATGCTCCCTCATTTTTAATTACGTGCATAATAGTATCGCCATAAACCCATGGACCCATTGGACCTGTACTGCTGGAATAAGCAAAATGCTCGGGCACACCACCTGCAGGATATAAAAGATAGTATTTACTGTTACGCTTGAATAACCAAGGGCCTTCCTCGTAGGACGCTGTGCGGTTGTCTATTTTTTTTGCGCGGTATCCAAAATTTTCGTCTTTCAAATCTTCCTTTACAATGCCAAGCTCCTGGTTATAAGAAACCATATCTTCATTAAGTTTCACGTGCCAAAGGTTAGGATTTCCCCAATACAAATAGGCTTGACCGTCATCGTCGATAAATACAGTCGGATCGATATACCCATAGCCAGTCAGCAATGGTTTGCCTAGTGCATCTTTGAAAGGACCGGTGGGACTGTCGGATACTGCAACACCTATGGCATTTCCACCGTCTTTTTGATTTACCGGCAAATAATAATAAAACTTACCGTTTCGGTATACGCACTGACCAGCCCAAGCATCGCCGCGCGACCACTCAAAAGTTTTGTACGACAAAATCGAACCATGGTCGGTCCAGTTCACCATGTCAGTGGTCGAATAACATTTCCAATCATTCATTGAAAAAAAGTTATTTACAGTATTATCTTCATCGTGTGAAGTATAAAGATAAACAGTGCCGTTATGAACCATTGGAGCAGGGTCGGCCGTGTAATTGGTTTGAACAATTGGGTTATCTGCTTTTAATTTCAATGGCAACATTGCTAACAAGATTAATACTATAATAGCAGATACTTTTAGTAATACTTTATTATTCATCTTTTCATTTTTAAAATTTCAAATTATTTTGTAGAAGTGAATTTATAAAGAAGCACACCGTGAACAGGAACCTTGAGGGCGAGTTGATCTGTTTTGGTTTCGATGGTGCTGATATCCTTCTGCCTCCAGAGGTCGCGTACTTTAAAATGTCCGTTAATACCTAGTTTTTCAAAATCTTTGTATGAAAGATCAATAATGTCGGTACCAAAGTTACAGAAGCCAACTGCCCGGCTACCATCTTCAAGTTCTTTCACGTAAATACGAAACTCACCAATTGTTTGTAAGCATGTAGCCTGCTTGCCAAGCGGATCTTGATTGATATCGATTACCTCATCATTTGTCAGCAAATTCAAAGTGAAGTCATCGAGTTTTTCCATGTCACAACCAATGAGAAGCGGTGCAGAGAACAAGCTCCAAAGACTGATATGGAGATACTGCTCGTCAGGTCTTAGTTTGCTTTTATGCGGATTTCCCCAACCAACTGTACCAACTACGAGCATGTCAGGGTCGTTCCAGTTGCCGGGTTTTGCATAAGCGGCGGATTTATCCTGATCAAGTACTATATTTTTCACACTTACCCAGGTATCGGTAATATCATTGGTTGTACGCCAGCAAGTTCCATTAACAGAGCCACCCCATTTCCATACATCAGACATACCGTACTGACATACGCTAAATACAATGTCGCGGGGTTGCTGACGAAGATATTCGCCCATCACCTTAAATGGTTTAATGGCGGTATTCAATTCGTTACCACCATTATACGACAAAGACGATACTTTAGTTGGGTCGTTGTTTGGCAAACCATTGATGACATTGCCATAACTGCACCAATCGTATTTCAGATAGTCGAAACCCCATTTTGCATAGCTTTCGGCATCTAGTTTTTCATAGCCGTAGCTTCCTGCACAACCGCCACATGTCCAAGGACCCGGACTGGAATAAAGCCCAATTTTTAACCCTAGACCATGTACATAATCGGCAAGTCCTTTCATATCAACAAACCGCGAATTAGGAACAATGTTACCAGCCTCATCGCGAAACTTGCCACGTATCGACTGGTCTTCGGAATCACGGTTATTTTCCCAGAAATCGTCAATATTGATATACGTCCAGCCGTGATTGATAAGTCCGCTTTTTACCATTTCATCGGCAGCACGTTTCACCTTATCTGCCGAAACTTCATTGGCAAAACAGTTCCAGCTATTCCATCCCATTGGTGGGGTAAGAGCAATCCTGTCACCACATTCAACTCGTAGTTTTTTCTGAAACTTACCTTTTGCATTTTTAGCTTCCAATGTAACGACATACGTTCCTGCCTTTGAAAGTTTACCAGTGATAAGACCGGTTTTAGTATTAATTTTTAAACCTTTTGGCAAACCGGAAGCCGAAAAAGTCATTGGTCTGTCACCAGTTGCTGTTACAAGATATTGAAATGGCGAACCCGGACGCACACCAAAAACTCTAGCTCCGGTAATTTTGGGCTCAGCCGATGGTTTAGGAGTGAGAATATACGGTTCAGTTGCCACCGGACTGTAGGTCTTAAAAGTATTTACTCCTGCGGTTTCAAATCTTGCATCCACCCAGTCAACGTGGTCGTAATAATTTCCATTACCTCCATCAGTTACTACCAATTCCAGTTTTTGTACGCCAGCAAGGTTTACAGAACAAGGTCTGGCTGCATCACCTAAACGCATTACACCGCTCGACCATAATTTTTTGTTATCGCCATATACAACAAATTCAGCAGCAGGCTCATGACCCGCTACCTCGTCATCAATTCCTACTTGAGCCAAGAACTCAGTTGCCTTTCCATTAAGCAGAATCATCAACGAACTTTCAGAATGACTTCCAAAACCACGCTCGAAGGTTTTACCGGCTATAGTAAGTGGTTTGCCGTCAATTGATTTATTTTTCATCGGAATTCCATAGCCTTGTGTCGCAGTACTAAGATCCAATTGATCGAGCCATACTGTTTGAGCAGATAGCTGACTAATTCCTATCAGGCTGGAAATGATAATAAGACCTGTAATGAGAGTTAATCTAATGTTGCTTGTTATTTTCATTTATGCTTTCTTATTTGATATTTTATTTCTCGTATTTTTGAATTTGTTGTTAAATATTGAATTTCCACCAATCGAAATTAAACAAATCTTTTTCTCCTCTGAACACGAAGAACAAATCGTGAACTCCTTTAATATTCTTGACCTGAGTATTGACTGTTTTCCAAATATCCCCTTCACCGGAATTATTTACGTTGACTGTTCCCAGTATTGGCCCATCTATCTTATCAGTATGAATTTCAATCTTACCACCCGACAGCGAGGCAACACTAACATCAAACGATGTTGTTCCTTTTGAAAAGTCAACACCTTGAATTTTGATATAATCACCGTTATGAATAGCGGTCACAAACAACCTGTCAGCAATCTTTTTTCTTTTGTCCCATGACACGTTTCGTTCCCATTCCGTAGCAAATTCCGTTTTAAGACCTTCGCTGAAAGCCATTGTTTCGGCTTCGTTTTTTCGATAAGGGTTTAAAGAGCCAATTTGTTCTACCCCTTTTGTTGACCACCAGGGAGCTTTCAGAATAGTGCCATCGTTGTTGTAGGTCATTTTTTCAGCACATATCGAACGTCGTTCATTATGTTTTGACAATGTTTGTTTCTGAATGGCATAATTAAATCCAAACACATACGCATTTCCTTTGTAGTCGATAATTCCCGGATGGTTTCCCGATGACCTTTCGTCCGGATCCATGATGGTTCCCTTACATTTCCATGGGCCGGTTGGGCTATCACTCATGGCATACCCGATTCCTTCGGGGCAGCAGCGGGATGCCCAGGCCAGATAGTAATGACTATTCTTCTTCCATAACCATGGACCTTCCGTGTAAGAAGCTTCGGGTGGAGTTCCTGTAAAATCAATAGTTGCCACCTGAATGTCGCCCGAAATTGAAATCATGTCTTCATTCAACTTCGCATAATAACAGGGGCCATTCCCACCCCAATATAAATAACCCTGCCCGTCATCATCAACAAACACAGTTGGGTCATAATCGCTCGGATTTGAACGAGTTATTAAAGGTTTGCCCAAAGCATCGGTAAACGGACCATACGGACTGGTTGATACGGCTACCCCAATTGCCATTTTCCCCTGATAGATGGTGGGGCAATAAAAATAGAACTTTCCGTTTCGGGCAACACACTGTGGGGCCCAGGCACTGTGGCCATCGGCCCAGGTGAATGTCCTATTAGGTTCTTTTACACCTGCAATGATTCCACGGTCGGTCCAATTGACCATATCGGTTGATGTATAAAGCATCCAATTTAGCATTTTAAAACCTGTGGCATCATCCTCATCGTGACCAGCATAAAGGAACACCGTATCGTTGTAAACCATCGGAGCCGGATCGGCCGTAAATTTCGTTTGCACTATCGGATTATCGGCATAACAAGTCACCCAAGAAGTCATCACAGAAATTAGGACAACGCTAATCGTTTTTTTTAAAATTACATATCTATTCATCTTTGCTCTATTGTTTTGTATATAACACATAAAAACTCTTTTAATTATTTACGGATATTTCAAAAAAAGCTTTCCTTTAAAGTAATTGTTTCTTTGTCGGTTTCAATTTTTGTAATATAAATTCCTTGTTTTACATTAGGAAGCAATAATTGCTTACTTGGTGCCAAACCATGATAAATACATTTTCAGGAAACATCATACATAGATATGATGTTTCCATTTTGTGTACTTAATTTTTTAATTATTATTTATAATAATTCGTTTGAGTTGAAATTGCTTTTCATTGCTGATTTTAACAATATACACACCACTCGACAGATTCACCGGTATATGTAACTCGGATTCATAGGCTGTCAATTTGCTTAAGACAGTTTTTCCCGTAATATCAATAATTTCAACTTTATTGTATCGAAAATCTGCAGTACCAATGATTATTTCTTTTGACACAGGATTTGGATAAATATTAATTATATCATCATGCAGGTTTTCGATCCCTGTCGCCAATTTTTTAATATCAAGGTAATTTATATCAAAACCGTAACTTGTGACGACTATTTTAAAATAATGTTTCCCCTGGGGTATGGTAATATTTTTAACAACCGATTGCCAGGTCTGCCAGCCACCTGTATTTGGAGCAGTAACCTCGCCTATTTTTACATTGTCAAGATAAAAATCAAATTTACCATCGCCGGAGGGTGATGCAACCCTGAAAGTAATTTCATAAGATATGTCTGAAGTGTTGTTGTTTATACCATACTCCAACCAATCTCCTGCATCATTATATCCTATACTAAACCCGCCACCTATATCACTGGTACTTTGAGTAACAGTACCCGATTGTGCATAATAATTTTCCGCTTCAATTTTACCGGGAATCGCTAACCAATGAGGTTCGATAATCGGGTTTGTAATTGGAAAATTACTGAAAGCTCCCAATATGCCCAAATCGGTAGCTGTTACATTTCCAGGAGTGTAACTTGCCGTAATGGTATCGCCAAAATGCAAACTGCTTGAAAGGGTAAACAGGATGGTATTGTTAAGACTATAAAGATCTTTAAGCGAAACACTTTTTTTGTTTACTTTAATGGTAAAAGCAGATTGTTTTATTATTAAGGCCAGAGGCTTGGAAAATGTCAGCATTCCTGACAATCCATCTGATCCTATTTTCGCGGTATCAATCTGTACCGAGAAACCTTTTGAATTATTTGTTACCAAAGTATCAGAAAATGTTTTTAGCAAACCGCTATCAGCAGAAACTATATTAGTGCCTGAGTAAGAAAGTAAAAGCTGGTAATCTGCATAAACCTTTTCATCCAGGGGAAATACTAACAAAGTAGAATCATTATTGAAAAAGGAACTTTCAAGAATAGGAATACTTAAATCTCCATTGTATTCGGCTTTTAATGCCAAAGCAGAAATATCTGAAGGAAGTTGCATTTTCATGTTAAACTTTGCAATGAGCGTATCGCCATCTTTACTGGTTTTAAGTTCGGTTAATCTTGGGGGTGCACCTTTAAGCAGGTTATCGACCAACGTATCATTAAAATCAACCAGGTTTTTCTCATAAATGGAAACAACGTTACCGTTATTGTAAGATAACAGAATTTGATCGTTTTTTAGAATACTGACATTTAAATTGATGACCAATTGAGTTGTATCACCTAAAACAACACTGTCAATCGTTACAACCTGGTTGTCAATTTTTACCGTGAAGCCATTGAAGTGGCTTGAGTCCACGATTGACTTACTCATAGTCACCTGTATCTGCTTAGGATTGTTACCAGTTACAGAAGCATATTCAAATTTAGGGGTGCCGTCGTCAGGAGCAGACTCGGTATACGTTGGCCACCAGTCAAAAGCCGCCTGGCCGCAGTCCGTTGTGGGATAGGTGATATTGGCCCAACCTTTGTTCAGGTTCCCAATATCGTCGCCGGTCATGCCAATAAGCCAACTAACATTGCCCTGGGTGTCGAAGAGAGACTTGGTGGTGCTTCCAAAACCATCTGTTGTCCCATTGATTAAACCGTAGGAATCATTCGCGTTCCACGCACACTCGGTGATGAGCAGCGGATACCTATCCGTACAAGGCTTCCAATTGGTTTTGAAGCTGTTTGTGAAATTACTCATGTTGGAATCCCCGTAAGGATACCAATGTCCCACGTAGCCAATGTCGTTGCCAGAGATGGGGTAATTGACGAACTGGGACATGGATGTTTGCCAACCGAGCGAGGGAACCCAGGTGACATTGTTGGCGCCCGTATTCCGGATGGCGTTTACGATGTCCTGCATGTAGGTTTGAAACGCCTTGTTGTGGGTGTTGTCGCCCCAGCCCCATTGGCCATTTCCCAATGAGCTTTCGATGCCCACCGGCTCATTGCAGATTTCAAACATCACGTTGTCCGCATTCTTGATGCCCGGAGCGTTCGCAACGGCTGTCCACCACGTGATGAGGTTCTGCTTGTATTGAGAGGTCATGTTTTTCGAGCCGTCATCATCGGCATTTACCCAAGCTGGTTGGCCGCAGATAACCACATAAAGGCCCACGGATCGGCAATAGTTGACGTAGGGCACACACATGTTGGTAATCCACCGGTTGAACTTGGCGGGGTCGGTCAGGGTATCGTTATCCCATCCGACTCTCCCATCGAGATAGCGCACGAAACTGGAATTCCAGCCGTGGCTATTGCCGAAAAGTGGCCCTGTATGCGTCATCAGTCCCGCCACTTTTTTGAAATAGTTGAGTTCACCCGCAACGTCTGACGGGTAGTAATTGGTCGGATTGGTATAATTGACCCCACCATTAAAATACGAGGTGGACGGCTGCATATACCCGTGGAGAAGGACATTTTTCCCGGTTGGGTCCTTAAGCCAGCGGCCGTCGACGTGCAACGGGGGCGTTGGCATACCCTGCCATGCAAAAATTTTAACAGTGAAAAATAAAATAACTGCAAGAAATGTAATTTTCTTCATATACGTATTATTTATATTAAGTAATCAATAATAATTAATGATATGTTTTGAGCCAACTAAAAGTAATGTTTCGCTCAGTCGCTCTTTGAGATTTTGAAAGTTTTGATAAGCATCTAATGGAATCCATTGATATTTAATGAATCTCCAAAGTATTTCAATTTTGTTCAATTCTGGTGAGTATGGTGGCAAAAAGTAAATATACAAATCTTGTTCTCTCCACCGAGTAATATTGGCAATAAATCTTTTTCTCCTCTGAACACGAAAAACAAATCGTGAACTCCTTTCACTTTATTTACTTTATAATATTAATATCCACTAAATCTTTGATACAGGCATTTGAACCTGATATTTACCACTCAAGTGCATTAAACTAAACAAATACAAAAAACCATCGTAATATGGATCGAAGTAGCCATCTTCATACGGTTCAAGTTTTGCATTCCACAAAGCTTTAACAAATTCGGATCTGTGTTCTCCTTTGCCGATAATAGATGCAGAAGCAGATGTTGCTACCAATCCCAAGGAATGGCGAAGTTTCTTAAAGTTCCCAGCTTTTAGAATAAAATCAGGCCTTGTACCATCTTGGTTATACTGATCTTCAAACGTATTTACTCCTTTGCTAAAAAGAAAATTCTGAAATCTCCGGGCATAGTCTTCTTGCCACTCTTTATCACATCCAAACCAAGCATAGTCCATTGCAATATTCATTGGAACCCTCCAGGAATCATACCGAAAAGCAGCAGGCATCCAGGGAGTTTCATGAGGTTTTCCGCTGAATTCAGCATAATCTGTATTCAAACCGGTAATGGAACTACATGCTCTATGCAGAAACACTCGGGCTGTATCAGCACACTCGCGATAAAACTCTTCTTTGCCGTCTTTAGCATATTCAGCCCATATTTCAAAAAAAGCAGGTAATTGATACGACGGATCTGTCCAGTTATAGCCGTATTTGTCAGGTGTAAATGTTATTTGTTTATGTTCAACATTTATTAAATTGTAAATTCCACCGGTACCATCCTTAAGCCACATAGCATCCAGAATTCTTCTTGCCTCTGCATAATAATTAATTCCCGTATTATTTCCCCAACGGTTTGATGCGAACAATAGGTCGGTGATAAAATACAACTCACCATCAGATGCCGAACCATCTGAGTTACGTTTTTGCGTTTTCGGATTGATACTCCATCCAAAATAGGCATCACGTGAACCTCCCTGATGCTGCAAATACTTTTTCGTCCATCTCCAAATTCGATCGAAAACATCCTTTTTATTCAGTTGAACTGCCATCATCATACCGTAGGAAAGCCCTTCTGTCCTGGCATCGTTATTCTTCAAATCAGAGACATAAGCCATAGAATCGCCTACCTCAAAATAGACCTTGTTTGGACCTTCAAAAAGATCATAATAGGCTTTCGCGACTTTACTATCAATATCACTTTTCTTATAACCAAATTCAAGAAACACATTTCTATATTTTCCGGAATAAAAAGAACCAATATTTTTTTGCTTTTCCTGAACAATTTTATCTTTCCCTTCCAGATGGGAAGTTGAAAGATAAATACATCCAATTAGAAAAATAAATTTAATAAATTGCAGTGAATTAACCAGGTATTTGATGTTTTTTTTCATTTTTAGATTAAAAGTATAATTGAAACAATAAATAGCATATAATTAAAACAAGTCAATAGTGTACGTAAATGAAGTAGGCTCAGCAAAAACCTGATATTTTTCAAGAGGTCGAGGTCCACAACTGGCCGAGCCTACGCCCAACGTTTTAGTGGAAATGCAGAACACCGTTGAAATACTGGCAGGCAAATCTATTTTATACTCAACGGGGTACATTTGCTCATCGGTATGAGGAAGAGCCGCCACCTGCATTAATTTTTCATCGGATTTTACGAACAAAGAAGGCATATCTTTGCCGCTCAGTTTTGCCCATCTTACTTCTTCATGATTACCACGTTCCATAGGTGATCTGTATTCATATTGCTCATTTACACCCAATTCATAGATGCCTACATCTTCAGCACTTTTTCGGTCTGAGTAGTTCTCAATAGGACCCCGGCCAAAATACGTCATACGGTCAAGTCTCTTATCAAGCAGCATCCGTACGCCAATCCGAGCTAAGTTGATCCGAAATCCAACAAATTTCACCTGATTGTCAACCTTAATCGAACCATCGCCTTTTACCAAATAAGTTGCCGTGTGATAGACGCCAAAACCATTTTTTCCATCGGCTTTGGTTGTCGATGTTACCTTCACCGAAGTGTTATCAATAGTTTCTACTTTAAAATCGACCATTGTGTATTGAAGCGTAGTTACTCCGAACTTTTCCCATTGTTGGTAAGCCCAGTCGTCGTCATTACGGTGAGAGGCACGCCACAAATGCAATTTAGGTGCACCATCCGCAACTAATAGATTAACCCCGTTTTTTGTCAACTGACTCATAAAGCCTGTTTTCTTATCGAAACACACAGAAAAATCTTTTCCCGAAATGATAGCAGACTGAGCATTTTGAACGAGTTTCACCGCTTGGGTTACTTTTGTTTCTACAACCGGCGGAGTGTTAATCGGAAGTCTAAATTGCTCGGTTGCGACTTCAAAACCTTTATCAGCCCAAAGTGCTTTATCCTTTAGCTTGTACGAAATACGTAGAAAATATTCCGCTCCAGTTTTAGGATGCTCAATTTTATAGGGGATATTTGCCTCAAAAAGTCCTTTCCCCCACCAAATGGAACGCATTTTTATTTTTCCGTTATCAATTTCTTGTCCGTTTTCGGATAAGCTCCACGAGGCATCAAAACCATCCAAAGAAATAAACTGATATTTATTTTTAATTTGAATACCTCCATTAACCGGATCGGTGAGTTCGGTATCAATCCATTGGAATGCTTTTTTCATTTCGGGATAATGTGGTTTTACATTCTTTCCTTCGGTAGAACGGTCGTAAGAAATTACTCCTTTATGAATGAAATAATGGTCATTCGGCGCCTCACCAAAACCACCGCCATAGGCTAATATCGGGTGATTGGGGTCGCGCTTGTTCCATAATGCCTGATCTTGGAATTCCCAAATCGCACCACCAAGAATTTCAGGGTTATTGTCAAAAGCTTTCGAATACTCCTCAAGCGAACCCATCGAATTGAACATGGCGTGAACAAATTCGCAGATATAAAACGGTTTTGTCAATCCCTTGTCTTTGGCTGTATTAGAATAATCTTCGGCTGTACCATACATCCTACCATCTAAATCAGCCGGGTTATTTTTTCCGGTTCCAAAACGTTCGTAATGAACAAATCGTGTTGGGTCTATGGCCTTAACGGTTTTCAATGCTGCGACAAAATTGGAACCAACACCACCACATTCATTTCCGAGCGACCAAATGATAACCGATGGATGATTTTTAAAATTTTCGACATTCGCCACGTTCCGGTCAATAATAGCCGCTTTCATGGTGGGCTCTTCGTCAAAACGCCGATCATACCCGTGGCATTCGCAGTTTGCTTCTGCAACCAACCAAATACCGTATTCGTCGCACAGTTCGTACCAACGGGGATCATCTGAATAATGACTGGTACGGACGTGATTACAATTCCCTTGTTTGATTACTTCCAAATCACGAATCATTTGCTCTTCTGTGATGGCATGACCCACATTCGACCAATGTTCATGACGGTTTACGCCCTTCAATTTGATTGGCACACCATTTACTGTAAAAATCCGTCCTTTGATTTCAATTTTTCGGAAACCAATTTTTGACGATAATATTTCGCCTTCAGAATTAGTCAGGACAACCGTGTACAGATTAGGCGTTTCAGCAGTCCATTTCAGCGGGTTAGTTACCTGTATTTTTACATTCAACGGTTCTTCCTGATTAGCTTTGAGTGCGGTGCCGATTGCGCTGCCTTTGGCTATTTCTTTGCCTTCTTTGTCGTAAAGCGTAGCTGTGAATGTTTGCGCTTTGGCTGTTTTATCGCTATAATTCTTAATTTTGGCAGATACATCCAATGTTGCATCTTTGTAATCTTTATCCAAATCTGTTTTTACAAAAAAGTCGCGAATATGCACTTGTGGAGCACTCCAAAGCGTTACATTGCGGAAAATTCCGTGCAAACGCCACATATCCTGATCTTCCAACCAAGTGCCCGAGCTGTATTGATAAACCTCAACGGCTATCATATTTTTACCGGGCTTCAGGTATTTGGTGAGGTCAAAATCGGCAGCATTACGACTATTTACGCTAAAACCTACTTTTTCGCCATTTACCCACAAAAAGAAAGCACAGTCAACACCATCGAATGTAATAAAATTGCGACGACCATTCCATTCGGCAGGAATATTAAATTCTCTGCGGTAACTTCCCACGGGATTACGTTCTACAAATGATGTGTATCTTTTATCCGGTTCACTCATCACATGAGGGAAATCTTTCTTGATGGTATATCCCAAATTGCGATAGAAAGGTGTGCCGTAACCTTGTACTTCCCAGTTGGAAGGTACCGGAATTTCTTTCCAGTTGGAAACATCGTAATCGGACTTATAAAAATCAACCGGACGTTTTTCAGGCGTTGGCACCCAATTGAATTTCCATAATCCGTTTAAACTCTTACAGAGCGACGAAGCATGTCGCTTTGCTACCAACGCCTCCTGTAAATTGGCATAAGGCATTAATGTAGCGTGATAGGGCTCTTTATTTATCCCAAGTAGTTCAGGGTTTTCTATTTCCGGCGGAATTGGAGCTCCATTTGAGGTTTGTGCACAAATCCGGGTAATAGAGAAGAATAAGAAAAAAAATAGAGTTGAGAAAATTAGTTTTTTCATTTTTGTATAATTGCTGAATGTTTTACTGAATAGATATCTTTACCATTTTCAAATCTTTTTCGTCAGAGCTGGTTCCATAAGAGACTTCATATTCACCCGGAGTAACCATCATTTTTCTTTGAGTCCAGTCAAAAAATTCAAAATTTGAAGGTGCAAGTTTAATGTTTACATTGCTGATTTTACCCGCAGGAATTTCAACCTTTTTAAAACCTCTCAATGTTTTAATCGGACCATCGATATCATTCAATTTCTTTACATAAACCTGTACTGTTTGAGAACCGGAACGAGCTCCTGTATTTGAAACCGGAATTGTTATACTTAGTATTTCGTTTTTCTTGATTTCTTTTTTAGAGAATTTGGCATTGCCCAACACGAAAGTTGTATAGCTTAACCCATAACCAAATGGGAAAAGAGGTTTTTCGGTCATGTATCGGTAAGTACGTCCCTTCATCGAATAATTCTCAAAATCAGGAAGTTGATTCACATTCTTATAGAATGTAATTGGAAGTCGACCGGAAGGATTGTATTCGCCAAACAATACATTGGCAATAGCAGTACCGCCAGCCTGACCCGGATACCAGGCTTGTAGAATGGCTTCGCAAGACTGCGATTCAGGAACAAATCCCATAGCAGAACCTGAGAAATTTACAAATATTACTTTCTTGCCAGCAACTTTTAAAGCTTGTAGCATACGGCGTTGAATGGATGGAAGTTCAATGTCGGTGCGATCGCCACCTTTAAATCCTGGTATTGTCACCCGCATTTCTTCACCTTCTAGCGAAGGAGCAATACCACCTGCAAAGATTACGACATCTGCATCCTTTAATTTGGCAATACTGGCCTCCAAATCTACAGGAATCAGTGAACCTAAGTCAAAATTCAATGCAGCATCAGCATTTCTTTGAGAAAATGAGATTTCGATGTTATATGATTTTCCGGCCTCAGCTTTCAAAGTATATACATTAGTTGGAGTGTTGGCAAAAACATTTTGTGTCACCATTTCTCCATTGATAGACAAAGTAGCTCTCCCACTGGTTTGGAACTGGAATGCAACATCTCCTGATTTGCTTGGTTGAAAGAGTGTTTTGTAGCGTGCTGAGAAATTTCGGATATTTACTCCTGCAGCAAAAGCAGTAGCTCCCATAGTAGTTAGGCGGAACGGAGTTGAAAGTACATCTGTTGCAACAGGATCTCCTTCAGGAGTTGTACTGTTCCAATATTGAGCATTAAATCCTTTTTTGCCATCAATACTGCATTCAGAGAAAAGACTACTTACTGCAACATCCGTCGTACGATCACAGCCCCATTCGTAAATCAGTTGAGCCTCTGGCAGGGTCTTACGCATAGCCTCAAGCAATGTAACCGTATGTGCCGGGAATCCATTATAATTTCCCCATTGCATTACCGAATCATTTGCATTCGGACCCATAATGGCAATTTTCAATTTTTTATTCAATGGCAGAATATTGTTTTTATTTTGCAACAACACCATACTTTCTTGCGCCATACGAAGTGCCAACACCTGATGTTCTTTACTATTAACTACCGAATAAGGAATATCCCAAACCGTCTTGTCGTTCATCTCACCCAACTCAAAACGTGCTTTTAGTAACCTTTTCAATGAAATATCAATACGGCTTTCTTCAACCAAGCCCGCTTTCACAGCATCAGGTAAGTTGCGGAAATCGCTTCCACACTCCAAATCAGTACCATTCAATACAGCATTAGCAGCTGCATGTGTAGCATCCGGTTGCGTAGCATGGGCATTAGTATGATAAAAATCGGAAATGGCCCAACAATCCGACACCACCAACCCGTCGTAACCCCATTGATTACGGAGAATCTGGGTTAAAAGGCGATTACTGCCACAGCAAGGTTCTCCCTCAAAACTGTTGTAAGCGCACATTACTTCCTTAACTTTAGCTTTTTGTACCAAATCTTTAAAAGCGGGTAAGTAGGTTTCCCATAAATCTCTAGGATTGATATTCTCGGCATTGAAGGAGTGCCTGTTCCATTCAGGGCCTGAGTGAACTGCAAAGTGCTTAGCACAAGCGTGCAATTTGTCATATTCAGCATCGTCCGGTCCTTGTAAACCTTTCACTACCGCAACACCCATGAGACTCGTTAGAAATGGATCTTCGCCGTAGGTTTCTTGTCCACGCCCCCAACGAGGATCACGGAAGATATTTACGTTCGGCGTCCAGTAAGTCAGACCTTGGTAGCGTTTTAACCCACCTTGTTCGCTGAATTTATTAGATTTAGCTCTTGCCTCGTCCGATACAGCAGTAAAAACATCAAATAACAAACCATCGTTGAATGAAGCGGCCATACCAATAGCCTGAGGAAAAACAGTAGCTACTCCAGAGCGACCTACACCATGTAAAGCTTCGTTCCACCACTCATACGCCTTGATTCCCAGTCGGGGTATAGCAGGAGAGTTATTTTGCATCAACTCTGCTTTTTCACTAAGTGTTAGGCGAGAAAGCAAATCCTTTGCTCTTTCTTCAGCACTTAATTTCAGGTTCTGATATGGATATAGTTGAGCCCATAAACTTATTGAAAGAATAGCATTTATAAAAAGAAACAGTCCTTTTTTCATTTTTTTTTGTTTTTTGCTAATTTAATTCGTGAATTATTTTTCCTTTTGTGATACCATTCTCATTAAAGGTATCGATTGTGAAATAATACTTTTGAAAGTCATTTAGACTTCTGATGGTTACTGAATCTGTTCCAAGCACTTGATAGTTATGATACAATTTATCTTTCGAGGCACCGTATCTAATGTTATAACCTACGGCATCGGGTTTCTTTTCCCATTTCAATTTTACAATACAACGATCATTCTGGTCACGCTCGATATTCAATTTTTCAACAGTTGTAGGTGCATTTCCACCCGCATTTCCAAATACACGTAAACCTGCAATAGCAAATGTTCCGCTAGGAACTTTGTAATTGATGAGTTTTATGTAACGAGCTTTTATAGGTGTTTTCAATTCAATATAATCGTGTGGAACATCCGTTTTATTCAACGTTTTATCTGCCAATGTTTTCCAAGTTTTATTATCATTGGAATACTGGAGTAGATATTGATAATAAATATTCGGTTCACGGCCAAAAAGCTTTGTATCATTCTCGGCATAATTAATCTGAATAGCATTTACTGTACATGATTTCTGTAAATCCATACTTATCCACTCTCCTTTATTGCCGGTTTTTGCACTCCAGAAAGTACGAATATCTTCGTTGGCGGCATAATTTTTGGGATAATTTGGCAATTCGGAAGATACTTGTACAGGTTTATTGTACGACAATAACATCCACTGAGGGAACAACTCTTCAGGGCTGGAAATCTTTTTAGTAGGAACTTTATATGGGAAATCGCCAAAACCTGTGTAAACATACATAACCCCATCTTTATCAAAGAAAGTAGGGAAAAATCCCAAACGACGCTCGAACATGTGTTTTTGCGAGATAGTCATGGTCGATACGTGCCAGTAGTTACCGTAAACATCCTGGAATGTGCTGCTATGACCTGCTCCGGCAGCAAAACCTTCGGGTTTGTATGAAATTGGATTGTGTTCAGCCAATTTGAATGGACCAAGGGGTTTATCAGAAACATAAACTCCGTCACAGTAGCTCTTGAATTCAGTACCAGGTCCGGAATACTGTAAGTAATATTTACCATCGTGTTTAGTCATCCACGAACCTTCAATCCATGGATTAGCACCTTTTTCATTGTAATCGCCGGAACGTTCCCAACCATAATTTTTCTTGTCACTATTCAGAAGTGCCACCGAATTTCCAATTGGATTGAATGTTATAGCATCCAATTCAACACCTTCTATCGGATTTCGGTTAGAACAACCGTAATAGAAATACAATTTACCATCATCGTCCACAAACAGGTCAGGGTCTATCATTCCAATAGGGAATGCAGAATTGACAACTTTCCAGCGACCTGATTTTGGTTCACCGGTTTTAAATATGGTAATGGGTGCTCCTTTGGAAGACATAAAATACATGGTATCTTTCACAACTACAACTGTCGGCGCATAATCCTCCAAAGGCAAGTCGCTGGTTGTTATCAGGTTCCAACGGATTAAATCTGTAGAATGAAAATAGCCCCCTGATTTAGACGCAAATAAATAATATTCGTTCTTAAACACAACCATTGTCGGATCTGCCGCTTCACGTCTGGATGGAGCATCAAGACAAAAACGGTAACTCAGGTTTACAGGATTGCAAATGGTGGTTTGTTTTAGAGCACTAACACTCTTTTTTTGAGAATACGCAGTAAATATACAACTCAAGCAAACAAATACTAAAAGGGTTTTTGTGATTTTATTCATGAAGATTTATTTAATGTATTTTTACTTACTCGTTGAAAATGGTGATGCCGGCAAACCTTCTTTATTTTTCAGGTTTGCATAAGCAGGATTATCATCCCAGGCGTATCGTACAACTGCCGGGTTAGACACTTTTCGACTCCAAACTTTGACCTCATTGGCAGAAATTACAACCGCATTTACCCATTCAAATTTACCATCTGAGCCTGCAATTTGAAATCCATCTAAAAGGCTGTTGGTAAACAGGCCACTACCCACCGATTTAAACGTAAGAATGATGCTGTTATCGGAAATTTCCATCGATTCATATAATGGCCCTGAGCTGATTACCGAACTATCGTGATACGCTACCCGAGCGGCTTCCATTGCCAGCCGACGAGCTACTTCTTTTTTATTTAATGGGTGAATGTCGTTCCACTCACCAATATCGTAAGTTACAGCCATCCCTGTATTAGGCAATTCCAAAGTACGTCGCTGTGCTTCTCGCACATTGGCCATACCACTTTCCACAGGTTGTTTATTAGGAACGCCTAAATTGGCAATCTGAGCAAATATGAATGGCATGTTGGGTTGATTGAACTTTGCACGCCAGCCTGTAAGCAAATCACTAAATAATTGCTGGTATTCTTTCATTTTTGTTCCTGTATTGGATTCTCCCTGAAACCAGATTGTTCCTTTTAAACGGTAGCCAATTATAGGACTTGTCAGGCTATTATACAATCCGGCAGGACGAGTACCGCCACCGTCTCCACCTTGTCCCATAGCAGGTTTCAAAGAAGCACCAATATGATACTTCCACTGACCTGTTAAATCAATTTTATGTGAACCGATTCGTACTTCATAGGGTTTATCTTCAACAAATCCGCCTTTACCACCTGAGCAAATCACCCTTACCATTAGTTTATTTTGCCCTGGTTTCAACACTCCTACAGGCAATTTGTAAATGCGAGGAGGATATTGATAAGATATAGTGCCCACAAATGTTCCGTTCAGAAATGCAGAATCACTATCAATAATACGACCTAAACGAAGAACAGCATCTTTTCTTCGAACCAACGAGTCGGGCATATCGAACTCTTTATAAAACCATATAGATCCCATACGCAAATCAATACCTTTGTCGGACCAATATCCCGGAAGAGAAATCTGAGGCCATCCAGTCACATCCACATCGGCTTTTGACCATAAACCAATGCCGGGATCTTTTTTAGCCAATTCTTGATTAAAATTAAAACGAACCGGAGGTGTTGCAGCAGTTCTTGTTGCAAGAATAGAATCTGCTTTGGCTCTGGCAGCAGTCCACTTATCCATATAAGATTTCATAAAATCTTCACTTACCCACGACTCAATAGCTGAACCTCCAATCGCATTATTAATTAGACCTATTGGCACTTTGTACTTTTGATACAGCTGATCTCCAAACAGGTAAGACAGAGATGAGAAGGTCATGATATTTTCCTGAGTTGCAGGAAGCCATGTCCCTTCTTTAAAATTGTTCTGAGGCGTTTGTGAATCAGTACGTATAGTCGGTTTAAAATAACGGATATTGGTATTATTCGTTTGCTCTATTTCTTTTTGATATAAATCGAGTACCCTGTAAACCATCAATTCCATATTCGATTGTCCTGAACATAACCAAACATCGCCCATCAAAATATCTTTGATTTCAATCTTATTTACTTTCATTGTATAAGGACCACCTGCAGCAATTTCCGGAAGTAGAACTTTCCAGTTCCCTCGTTTATCAGCTTTTGTTTGGTATAATTTTCCAAGAAATTCTACTTTTACTTTCTCGCCCGGATTAGCCCAGCCCCATATTTTTAATGGCGCATCGCGCTGAAGCACCATACCATCACTAATCAGGCGAGGTAATTTCACTTCCGCATTTACTTGATTTGAACCTATTGCTGCAACTACAATCAAGACAAAAATTAATATTCTTCTAAATAATTTCATTCGCCCATTTCTATTTTTGATAGTTTACTCTCAGGCGCACCAAGATAACTTGGTTTTAAACCGCCAGTATTGATTAATATTTTTTGCAATACAAGTCCAGGTTCCTTTACCGAAAAGCGAAGTGTGTGTTTTCCTACCGACTCAATTCGATGTTTTGTATTTGACTTTATAATATGCTCGGCTTGCCAACGACCTAATTCTCCTTTGTAATGACCGTTCAAATTTATCTGCTGAGGTGCTGCTCCATCAAAAGCTATTTCGTATCGAAACCCCTTATTGACATTAAAATTCAGAGTTGGTGAAAATTATACCACGGTGATACCCCTATATTTCTAGACAGGTCATAAATACCATAAATAGTACCACGTTTATCGCTTCCGGCAATAACCATCGCTTTTTCAACTCCGGGAAGAGGAGAATCAATTGTTTGAATAACGAAAGATTCCCATTTTCCTAAGATGTTTTTTACATCTAGTTTATTATTTTTAATCAATTGATCAATAATCGGGCTTTTACTAATTGTCCCAACAATAACTATTTCTTTAACATCAGGCTTATTGGTATATTTTATTTCAGGCTCGCGTCCGGTAACTTTAACAATATCAGTTTTTAAATTTTTCAGAGCGGTAATTACTCCCGGGTAGTCTTCTGAACTGATGACCAATGGTGTTGAACCTTTGGCAGAATTGGATAATGTAAATTGATATTCTGTAGCTGTTGTGGTTACATTAGTTGGCTCTCCAACGGCATAGGCATCGAAAAACAAAAGTAACATAAACACACTAAAAACTTTATACAATCTCCTATTTTTTATATATTAAATAATATTTGATTTATTACCGGAGAATTTACTCCATCGTTTCCTTAACTTACAACCTTACCCAAGATCCCTCATTTTAAGTGAGATGGACTTTGGGTAAGACCTTTTCAAAGTAAATTGATTTTTACTCTGAATTAATCTTTTCTTTTTAAAATGCCAGTTATCCACCTGATTAATATAAAATTGGAACGGCTTACATATCCCGATTTATTTATTTCTAATTCTTACAAATTATAGTATATACTTTGCCTGCTTCTGTAGGTAAATCGTATAAATAGGTCGTTTTTAGAGCAACCGGATTAAGTTTGGTATCAGCAGAAATAAGCGGTTCTTTTACTTTTACGATTTCAAAAAATGGGTTGGAGTTTTCACCGGTTGCCACTTTCATTGCTTTTCCACCTGCCAAATTAACTTCGTTAGGTACACGAATACGACAATTTCCGCCTAAATTCGATTTAATGATGATTTTTTGCACTTTATTATTTTCCCAAGCAAAACTCACTTCAAAACCGCCATATGCTTTTAGACCTGTGATACTTCCATTTTTCCAGTCATCTGGCAATGCAGGTAAAATATCAATTGAACCATCATGACTTTGAAGTAACATTTCAGTTATCCCCGAAGTACATCCAAAGTTACCATCAATCTGGAAAGGTGGATGCGCATCGAAGAAATTAGGATAAGTTCCACCGCCACCACCAAAACCACCTTTAGCCGGATCGACCAACGTAAGCTGATCTGAAATAAGCTTGCGAGCATGATTGCCATCCAAAAGGCGAGCCCAGAAGTTTACCTTCCAGCCCATAGACCAACCGGTTGACACATCTCCCCGGTAATTAAGCGAAGTACGCGCTGCATCAAATAATTGCGGAGTAGTGTACGGGGTTATTTGATTACTGGGAAACAAACCATACAGATGCGAAACATGTCTATTATGATCATTCGGATTATCCCAATCTTCCAGCCACTCTTGCAATTGACCCAATCGGCCTATTTGCATCGGTGGCAGACGATCGAGTATTTTTTGAAAATCAGCTACCTGTGCTGCATCTTTTTTCAGCAATTTTGCCGCCCTGATCGTTTTGGTAAATAAATCAAAAAGCAACTGATTGTCAATGGTACATCCGGCAACTAATGCGCTACGATGACCGGCCGGAGTATTTTCCGGCGACACAGAAGGACTTACAACCAACCATTTATGGGTAGGTTCTTCTATTAAAAAGTCCTGATAGAATTCACATGCCGATTTCAGTACCGGATAAACCGATTCGAGATATTTTAGATCTCCGCTATATATGTACTTTTCCCACAAATGTTGAGACAACCATACTCCTCCCATTGGCCATTGACCGGCATCGGCGAAATCAACTACACCGGTGATGCGCCATATATCAGTATTGTGATGCGCTACCCAACCATCGCAACCATACATTACTTTGGCAGTTTCTTTTCCCGATTCTGAAAGTTCTTTGATCATTTGAATCAAAGGCTCATGCATTTCGGTAAGATTACACTTTTCAGCAGGCCAATAGTTCATTTCGGTATTTATGTTGATAGTGTACTTACTATCCCAGGCAGGATTATTACTCCCGTTCCAAATACCCTGAAGGTTAGCGGGCTGTCCGCCAAGCTGTGATGAACTAATAAGCAGATAACGTCCAAACTGATAATACATGGAAACAAGCTCTGGGTCATAGCTTTTCGAGAAATTTTTAATCCTCTCGTTAGTTGGAGCTTGAGAAGCAGGAGAAGTTCCCAGATCGAAACTCACGCGGTTGAAATACTTCTGGAATGCTGCAATGTGATCCTTCAATATTTGGGAATAAGGTTTCTTTTCAGCAGAAGCAAGATAGTTGGTACATTTTTCAACTTCGTTGGCAGTCAGAGTTTTATAATCTACAAAGTTTGTTGCAATTGAAATCATTATTACCACTTCATTGGCATTGCTTACATTGATTTTATTTGATTCGATGGACGTAGTACCACCGGCATTGATAATTTTGGCACGAGTATCGAATTTAACCTGACCGGTTACTCCTTCGTGAGTACCAGAAAGACCTGTCATTTCGAGTGTATGCGCATCCAAAGCGGTTGAAGACTTTTGCAATTGACTGTCAAAGCTTGCTGAGAATGAAAGTTGACCCGGTTTGCTGGCAGTTAGTCTAATTACAATTACCTGATCGGGCTGTGACGCAAAAACTTCTCTTTTATAAGTAACATCACCAACCTTGTACGTTGTTGTTGTGATTGCCTTTTCCAAATCAAGTTCACGGTAATAATCGGTGTAACTATCGCAATTATTGAAAGCCAGATTAAGATTACCTATAACCTGAAATTTAGAACCCTGCAATTGCTTAGCTGTTAAAAATTTATTTGAAAGCGTATTTGCCCGTTCGTAATTTCCTTTGAAGATATAGTAGCGAATCGAATCCAATCCTTTCAACCCATCCGGGTTATCGTTTCGGGACGGTCCGCCCGACCAAAAAGAGCTCTCGTTGAGCTGAACTTGTTCTTTGACAGGATTACCAAAAACCATCGCAGCAATGCGCCCGTTCCCCAAAGGAAGTGCTTCATTCCAATTGCTTGCCGGTTTATCATACCACATTTTCAACTTCCCACCTTTCTGTGCATTGGACTGAGCCATAGACAGAAGGGCAAGAATTAAAATTAGTACCGTGAATTTGAATGTTTTCATACTCCTTTTTTCGTTTAAAATCCAATGAAACTCGCAAGAAAGATTATCTTCATTTGCTGCAAATCTTTGTACATGCTCATTTCATGTTTGAATTAAAATTTATTTAGTTTGTATTTGAAGTACAGTGATCGAATAAGCAGGGAAACTTTGCTCGCTGCGTTTGCCGAGTCCTTTTACGATAGTTGTAGAAGGTACAATTTTCTCCGGTTCGGTAATTGTATTTGTGTCTTCAGGACTAGATGCTTTCAAAGTGATTGCCGTACCTTTCGAAGCAACACTGGCAACTCCTTGTATGTCTAGTTTTACTTTTTGAGCAATTGCAGTAGAGTTCACAACTTTTAAATAGATAATTCCTGTTTTAGTATTTTTGGTAACTGAGAAAAACATTGCCGGTATTACTTTAGGCTGTACGCCTGCCGCTGAGTCGCGGTCATTTGGTTTTTTAAGTTGTGTCGGAAGATCTTTTGCCTCAAATTTCACTACCTGATCACCAAGATTCCGGCTGAACATTTTTTGTACATAATAAGCCGGAGAACCAAAGCTAGTAAGCGTATTGTATCCGATCAAATCCGATTTCCATTGCATTCCCCCGGGATTTACATTCACAAAAAGCGGTGCATAGCAGTGCATTAACACTAAATCCGAATTGCGTTCCAATCCTGTTAAAAACGCAGCATCACCGAGAGCAGAATTGAAGTTTGTTGTAGGAAAACCTTCTCGTGTAGCCCATTCGCCTACAAAAATCTTAGGTCCGTTTCTATCGTATTTATCATATTGCGATGCCATTTCCTGCATTTCAATCGAATTGCGGTAGAAATGCTCATCTACTAAATCAGGATTTTTGGGAATTGGGAAACGACCTGAAAGCCAATCGTTTTTTCCACCAACTGTAGAAATAATTTTTAACTGAGGATATTTAGCGCGAATGGCTTCAGCAAACTGATTAAACCGTTTTGCATAACTACCCGAACGATCGAAACCATCTTCGTTACCAATTTCCACATACGAAAGTGGAAAAGGAGCCGGATGTCCGTCTCTTGCACGAATAGCCCCCCATTTGGTTGATTGATCGCCAATAACGTATTCTATTTCTTCAAGTGCCTCGTCAACAAAAGGTTGTAAAAGTTTCGGATCATCTAAATAATCGCCTTTAAGGGTATATCCTGCAAATACTGCCAAAAGCGGTTCCATCTTTAAATCTTCACACCACATAAGGAATTCAAATAAACCCATACCATCTGTTGAACGGTAACCCCAGGGTCCCTGGTGTCCGGGGCGTTGGTCTAATTTTCCGATCGTTTTTTTCCAATCGAAACGGCTTGAAAAATATTCACCTTCCAGATAATTACCACCCGGGAATCGCAAGAAAGAAGGCTTCATATCAGCCAATAGCTTCATGATATCAGGACGGTTTCCATTAGGCGTATTGTTGTAAGTCGGTGGAAATAAGGAAACCAGACTGAACCAGTACTCACCCGCATCGGTTGTTGAAATTACAAAACGCGTATTTGCCGTTGGTGTTACATTATCAGCTGTGGTAAGTGTAAGCTGGTATTGCTGCCAGCCGCTTCCTATTGCCTTAGTTTGGGCTTCGGCATAAACCGTTTTTCCATCAGTACTCTCTATGCTGAGTTTTAGCGGAGATGTTTTGCTTGCTTTGGCGTAGAAAGAAGCTGTATAGGTAGTTTTTGGGCGAACCGGAATACCCCAATAACCGTCGTTTGCTACACCAATTCTTGAACCTGCATTTTGAGCATCTAATTTTAATGAAACTGAAAGAATATCATTTACCGGATTTTGTCTGTCTAACGATATTTTTCCTTTTGCGTCTCCTTCTTGAACTAATGTCCAATGATCAGGAGTCCTTACATTATCTTTAAATGAACGGTTACGGATTAATTCGGCATATAAACCTCCATCATAAGAGTAATTAATTTCCTCGGTCATCAGTCCGTAAAGCCTGGGAGGAACCTCAAAACCCTGTTGATCGAGTTTGATTGTAACAGTTGGTGATTGGGCATTCACGTTTGTATTAAACAAAAGTAATCCCGAAAAGGCAAGAACAAAGAGCTTGTGTAGTTTCATTTTGAGCATCTTATTAACCAGTTAATATTTATTATGTATTTATTTTCGTTTTATAAACTCATTGCAAAAAATTCATTCGGTACCATCAATACTACATCCCGTTTATTACTTGCTGTATCGAAAATACCAATCTTGTTACTTAAACAATGTTTGAGCAAAATTGAATAAATTATTTCTCCAAACCGGCCAGGTATGCCCTCCGGGATATTCACTGTATGTATATTTAATTTTCATCTCATCAAGCTTTGAACGCATGATCTGACAATTTTGCCATGCAATGTCTTCTTTGCCCCCTTGAGAAATCCAGAATTGTTTTAAATTGGCATTGATCTTATCGGCATTGTTCTGCCAGTATTCATACTGCGGATCAGTAAGTTCTTTTTGGTTGGCAAACCAGCCTGAGCTGAATACTCCGAGGTACGAAAACATGTCGGTATTCCTAACCCCTGTATAAAGTGTTTGAATACCACCCATCGACAATCCTGCAAGTGCGCGATATTGTGCTTCGGTTTTTACCCGGTAATTTTTCTCTACAAATGGAATAATAACTTGCTTCAACTCTTTATCAAATACTTTTAATGATTCTTCTCCAAAACCATTTAAAGGTAAGTTTCCATCAACCATAATCACAATCATTGGAACGGCTTTTTTTGCAGCAATCAGATTGTCGAGAATCAAATCTATTTTGCCTTGAGTAGCCCAGCCGCGTTGGTCTTCACCACTACCGTGCATAATGTATAATACAGGATATTTTTCGCTAAAGTTCTCATCGTATCCGGGAGGAGCATACATGTAAAAATTACGCCATGAATTTGTCACATTAGAATAATAGCGTTTGATTCGGATATCACCGTGAGGGACATTTCTCTCTTCATAATAACTGTCTCCTTTAAAAGGTACTTCAATTCCACTTGCCATTCGACCCATACCGTAGAAAGATTCACTGGCCGGATCTGCAACAGTTACACCATCAATTATCAAAGAATAATAATGAATACCTTCGCTTAACGAATCGGTGGTTATTTCCCATACGCCATCATTATTTTTGACCATGTCGTATTTTTTACCTAAATCAAGTTGTATTTTTTGAGCTTGTGGGGCTTTAATTCTAAAAACCGCATGACCATCGGGTAAAATTTGAGGATATTTTGCTGATCTTACATTTGTTTCGGCAGGTCGACCGACATTACTTATTTTATCGAAAAATGTCACATCAACCGGCTTGAAGAGGAGTTGAGAGTACATATACAAACTGTTCTTCCAAACCTTAAAATCGTGATAACCATGATCAATGTAGAATATATGAGGAACACCATAAGTTTTCATATAATCGTGTGTTCGCTTACTAAAAGTAATCAGCCCATCTTTATCACCACAAGAAATCCAAAGCAGTTTTAGTTTAGCTTTTGCTACTTCAGGTTTAGGCATCAATTCTTGAGGTTGTTTGGTATTGGGTGCCGATGAGAATCCACCAACCCAGGCAAATTTATCGAGATTTCCTAGACCAAAGTTCAACGATTGCCCGCCACCCATTGATAATCCTGCAATGGCACGATGTTCGCTATCTTTTATTACCGGATAATTCTTTTCGATAAAAGGAATCAAATCGTTCAGCAAGTCCTTTTCGAATGTTGCGAAAGCCTGTACTTTATCAGGAGCCATAATATTACCAGTGGCACGGTCGTCTTTCATTGCCCTGCCATTAGGCAACACCACAATCATAGGCTCAACTTTATTTAGTGCATATAGGTTATCCAAAATGACCTGAGGCTGACCACCATAAAACCATTCCTTTTCGTCGCCACCTATTCCATGCAATAAATAGAGTACCGGATATTTTTTATCTTTAGAATACCCCGGAGGTGTATAAACAAGAGCTTTACGCTTGGTTCCAACAGTTTTGGACGTATATGTTATTGTATCAATTTTACCGTGAGGAATACTTTCCTGAACAATGTCGAATCCAAATGGTGCAGGTATAACTGTGTTTTGTGAGTTGGCATTGTAACCAAACGAAAGAAATACAATAATTAAAGAAATATACGATCTCATGATTTATTTAAATTTATTGTTATGTTGATTTTTTGCTATAAGAAAAATCGCTTAATTGGATGCCTGATTTCAGGAATATTTTTTCAATTTAATTCTAAAGTGCATCAAAAATAGTCCTAATATTTAAGAATCACTTTTAAATTTAGATTCTCTTTTTGGAAAATTAGGTATTTATCAAAACAATTGTTGCATTTTCACGTCAAATACTTTATGTGGATTATCGTTTGATGCGCTCGGTCGGTTCCGACAGTTTTCGTTACATTGAAAATAGCGATTATTTTTTCCAGTAGCATACACGTTTTATTGTAATTTTTCTGCTCCAATTGATATTTCTTTTTGCGCTGAATAGATGAGATGTCCCAAACTACTGACCCCTTCTAAGACAATACTATACTTTGTAGGAATATCTGCAGCATAAAAAGACAAATTAACCATTCCAGTACTATCAATCTGTACATTTGGATTCCAATGTATCGTGGTTCGATAGTCTGGGTTACTACTATTTTTCTCCTGATCCGTACCATAAACAGGAGAATAAAACTGTACAGGTTGTTTATAACCAACTGCCTTGACATATTTAATATTAGAACTTATTTTATTGGTTTGCACGAATCCTTTTTTAGTGTTAATAATTATTGCACCATTTGCCCCTCGAGATCCGAAAATAGCTCCCATTGACGTGCCTGGAGTTACAAAAGCATCTTGAATATCATCTACTATCAACATATCATAATCAAATCCTTCTGTGGGGACATTGTCCAAAAGCAGCATGGGAGTATTCCCACGATAACGAACTTCTGTGCCAGAAACAGTAACACCGGGTATTCTGCGCAGCAAATCATATACCGATATAAGATGCCAATCTTCTATTTCTTTAGCAGTTATAACCATAGATGAGTTAATCGAATAATATGGAGACTCAGTCGCAATTAAGGATTTTCGCTTTGCAGTAACCATCACCTCACCCAAATTATACATTTTCATTCCATTATATGCTGCATATTTTTTGTTCGAAGTTAACAAAAACGTATCTTCCATGTCCGGCTCTTCTCTTGCCATTATTCCTGGAGTAGTCAAAGAAGGAAAATGACTCAAAGTGTCTATTTCTAAGAAAACTTTTCTTGATCCTTTTTTAGTATTAGCCTGAATTATATATAGGGTTCCTTCCTTATATTCCAAATCATTAAAAATAAATTTTCCTTCTTTATCTGGTTTAGTAAAAAATGTCCCAATGATCGAATCTTTTAGTGCAAGCAGACTAATATTACCCTCTTTAAGTGCCGAGAATATACCTTCAGCCTTACCTGTGACTTCTTCACCTAATTCGACGGGATATTTCAAGTCCGTAGTCAGTTTCCCTTTCAGAAGATGGGGTATATCATATCTGCTCCATCCTTGAGTCATCAATAAAACATCAAATGCTGCTGCAGATTTCTTATTGTCTTTTTGCAAGTAGCTCATGGGGGCTTCAATGTATCCCTTGAGTTCAGACGAAAACAATAGATTAGAAATGATATTTGAAGTCGTGTCCACATTCATACCATTTGCATCCACAACTGCCAATGAAAAATTACCGGACAAAGGCTCTTTGTTTTCATCAGTAATGCGTATAGACATATTAATTTTGTCCCGTGCTTGATATCTCCCTTTATCCAATTCAATATTTGTTTTAGCAAAAGTGCTACTTTGAGAAGAAAACACAAGGCGCTCGCTCAATATATTTCGGTCTTTGTCAATCAACAAAAAATGGACAATTCCTGCCGGAAAAAAATCTTTCTCAAAAACAAGATAATCCTTATTGTCTTCCCATGGCTCCATATAGACGGGAACTCCCCGGATATGAGCTATTAATTGAGTTTGTGGTTGCAATCGGTAATTAGGCGACTTTAAAACCTTTACAAACAGTTTATTATGCTCCCAGACTGTCTTCAACGAGACAGCGTTATCTGATGGTTCAGGCAAATTAAACCGTTTAGACATATTCTCTTTGTTAGTACATATTACATAATACTTCTTCCCGGGAGAATAATACATATTGAAACTACCCATCCCCAAATGAGTACTTTCAAATTCCGTACACAATTGGTTCTGATCATCAAAAACCTGTCCTTTTACAACTTCTGACAATCCACTTGTGTTTATCGCTTTAAAAGCCATTGTCAGGTTGGTAGATAGTGGAGCATATCCTCCTTCCGGAAAAAAAGAGACATCAAATGTTTTTTCCAAGTAAGGAATCTTAAAATACCTTTTATACATTCTCCCTTCAATCACCCCCTGCAGCAAGAATGTTCTTTCCTTATTAATTTCCCTTTCGCTAAATGAGAAATGCGCAGTTTTCTCCATAAACGAAACGGTTTTTGAGTTTTCGTCAGCATTTCCACCATGATAAATAGTGCACTGCTGGGGGATAATCTTTTCCTTTCCGGCTTTTGTAAAAAATTGTATTTCCGCATTGATTGCGTTTCCGTCTGCCACATATTTTATATCGGCAGATACCTTTTCCGAAATGGGATTCGATATGTAAACTTGCTTGGTAAAAAAATAATCTTCTCCAATATTTTGCATGAACCGGGTGTAAGCTCTCAATAAATAATCACCTTCGCCCAATTCGTCATCCAATTGTATTTGCCCATAAAAGCAACCTGTACTATCAGGCCTTAATTTCACTCTTTCAACAAGATGATTGGTGGGGTTAATCAGTTCAACATATACATAACGGCTGGCATTGGCTTGCTTAAGAAAAACAGCATCTACCAAATGTACCCGAAACCAAATGATTTCACCGCAAAGATACCTACTCCTATCGGTTTGAACATATATTTTTTCTTGTGGAAAAAATGAGATCTGGTCTAAAAACAGTTTTTTTATCGGGTTTTCTCCTGGCTTCTGCGCCTTAAGGATCGTACCAAAAGCAAACAGCGTGAATAAAATTATTATCAATCGTACTTTCATAACCAGTTTAATAATTATTTTATAGCACCAATAGTTATATTTTTAAAAAGGAATCCATAATAACTTTTTTAGAATCAGGATTTAAGATCTAATTTAAAACAAAAGGCAATAAACATTACGTTACTTTTGATAGCGTTCAACTGTTTTGTATAAAACTTATTTCGCTTTTTAGTCATAACAGTCCTTGTAGTGTTGTCTGTTTGTGACAAGTTTCTATTCTGTTAAGCCTGTGCAAACAGCATAATTTACTTAATCAATCGAATGTGTTTTTTGTATAATTGTAGAATTTGTCTTAGAGTTAGCAATAAAAAGTGTGCATTCTGCAAGAGTAATTACAACGAAAAATATCAAAGAGGTAATCCAGAGTCTTTTGTTTTTTTTGACAATACCAATGAATAATGTTACTAAAAAGACAAGTGGCAAACAAATTAAAAAAGTTGAAATTAATTCCATAATAGATTAAATTTATAACAAAATATAGTTTCACTTTATTGATTAAGCTGTAGAATCATTAAAAATGCCCTATTCGAGTAGATAAATTACAATGAGCTATTTACCCTCTTATAGTTCGAGTTTAATATATTCAAAATAGAATTTAAAAAAAAGGTGTCTGAAAAGTCTTATGGACATTAATAATACTTTAAAACTTTATTATCCGCAGAAACAGCAATCAGAGCGGTTTTAATTGTAAGTATATTAATACATATTACTTTTCAGACACCTTCGTCTTATTATTGACCTAATGGATGTGCTTCTATCCAGTCGTCGATCACACGTTTTGCTGCAGTTGTTGGACGGTCTTTATACAAATAACCCACGGTTTTCCAGATAACCCCATTGTCGTTAAATGTATACCAAAGGTCGTACAACTTCAAATCAGGGTAATATTTCCCGCCTCCGTTTATTATTCCGAAATTTTCCCAAGTGGCAAAAGACAAGGTATTATCCGCATTCACAGTAATCTTGAATGTACTCGAAGGACGATAATCTGTAACATCACCCTGAACGAATTCGTTTTTATAATGATACATACGAACCGTTTGACCGTTGTCAGTTGCCCGCAGGTTTCTCGACATTTTATACACTAAAGTATCCTTAACATTTGTCGTATTCCTAATTACACCGTACATATAGTACAAACCCGAATAATTATTAACCATATTTATCCTTACAAGTGCCACAGTATCGGTCTTGATCAGTGTATAAGCCGAAGTTGAAGTTAGTTTCAACGGTAGCATATACAGTGAATCGCAATGAAGAGTGGTTGGTGTTATGTAAATAGGAAAAGTATTATACACCTGACCGGCTTTTATCGTCAAATTATTAGACGGATAAGTATAAATACCGTCTGCTAATTTTCGATACTGAGTAACTAAAGCCGATAGATTCTTTGTGTCATACGTTGAAATGGCATCTTGATCTTCTCCAACAGTAACCGTTACATCCTGTGTGGAAAACCGGGAACCACTTACTGCCACAGAAATAGAGACAGTATCCGGTAAATTTCCAATATTCAAGTCTCTATCGACAATTTTGTCTGGTGCCCCGACAATATATACTTGTTGAGGATACAAATCTTTGTTCATAGGAGATTCTACATCGCATCCTACAAATAAAACCGACAGAAGTGCTAAAGGCAATAATATTATATTTTTCATTATGTTCTTAAATTATTTGATTAATAAATTACCATCCCGGATTTTGTACCAATTTCCCATTTGTATCCATCACAGTCTGATCAATTGGAAAGAAGTACATTTTAGCTTTCCAGGTACGTTTCATCGATGCTAGTGTATTCCACACCCTTACAGTGTAAAATTGTGAACGCTGAGAACTTTTAGCACTTACGTCTAAACCATATATAGGTCTTTGGTATGCACTTTGTGCATCCAACCAACGGCGAAGATCATAATAGCGGTGGTCTTCGTTGAAAAATTCAACCCTCCATTCCTGTTTGATAATGCTTCTCATTGTTTCTCGATTCGAAGCATCGGCCAAAGTTATTCCCGGAAGTCCTGCCCGGTAACGGATTTGATTGAAGTAAAATACTATTTGAGCAGGATCTCTGGTTACTTTAATATCTGTTGATGTTTCAGTATAAGAGTCTGTCATTTCGTTCATGGCTTCAACATAACCCAACAAAACCTCGGCATAACGGAACATAGGATAAAATTTCGTTTTATTGCTACTATCCCAACTAAGGTTATCTTCCTGATTTGCATATTTACGACAGGTATAACCAGTTAGGTTAGAATTGTTTTGAGTTCCCCCTATGGCAGTTCCGTCTTTATAGTAGGTCGCAATCAAATTCTTAACGCTGTTATCTGAGCCTCTGTACGAGGTTGCAGGCCAAACGCAATAATTAAAACCAATGGAAGCATAGAAACGAGGTTCGCGGTTATCGTGCATTTTCGCTCTGTCGGCTGCAAGCGTATAATCATCCGAAAAAGTAATACCTGTACCAACCGGATCGCCCGATTTTTCTGCATCGGTAGCATCACTGTACTGTCTTCCATCAGCCATACGGTATTGGTCTATCATATCCTGAGTAACACTGTATGTACTGTTACCTGACTGTTTTGTAGGGAAGTAAAACCCGTCATCAACTGAACTTCTTTGACTACAGTAAATCATTTCTTTATTGTTTTCAGGTCGCAGACTTCCATCGAATATTGTTTTATACGATTTGTAAGGATCAATATCCATTGCTCCGTAAGGGAAAGCCTTCGTCTTCAGGTTAGGATCGCTCGTATCGGGAAGATCCAGTGTACCGGTTCCTTTTGTGTCAGCAATTTTTTCCGTTATGTTGAGTGCGTACCTATTCATGTCGATAATTCTCTTAAAAGCGGCTGCTGCCTTCCCCAAACGTGTAGGATCAACTGTTTGAGAAATAAACGGAGTTCCATCGGTACGTTTCCAGCTGGCTAACTCATCAATTGTACTGCTACCACCATTGAACAAGGGACTGGCCGAATACAAACGCAAACGGGCTATTACTGCCAAAGCTGCACCTTTAGTCGGCAAATACGGATACGATATTGATCTGTCGACGGGAAGCATTTGTGCCGCTTTTTCCATGTCTGCACAAATATATTCCACACAATCGTCGTAGGAGGAGCGTTCAAAAGAAGCATTCGCTACATTTTCGTCCGAACTAAATGGTTGATCAGGTAAAATTGGCACTGGTCCGTAGAGTTTCAATAAGCTAAAGTAAAAATAGCCACGAAGAAAATATGCCATCCCTGTGTAATCCTGTCGATCCATATCTGTCAAATCATTATTTCCTCCAATTCGCTGAAGTATGATATTTGCTTTACGGATACCTTTGTAATAATCAGGCCAGGGATTAATATGAGCAGTACTTCTCGGTGTAATAGCATCGACTATAAATTTAGCTCCTGCATGATTGTCATCTGCCCACGGAAGAATCGCTTCATCAGCAGCCAAACCGCTGGGAGATTTTGTATAGGCATCGGCATACCAGTCACTAAGGTATTTAGATTCATCTGTTAAATACGCAGCCGTGCCGTTAACATATTGAAGAATTCTCGTCCTGTTGACAAAAATTGAGTCAATTGTCATTTTATCATATACATACTTGTTAATATCTAAGTAGCTTTCACAAGATGTAAACGCAAAAGCGCTTACAAACACTACCGAGAACCACTTAATGCAAATCCATTTTTTTATTTTCATAATCTGTGTGTCTTTTTAAAATTGCATATTCAATTGAAATGTAACAACTCTTTGTAGGGGATAAACCGCGCCGTTAGAACTTGCTTGTGCTGGATCAATATCTTTCACTTTGCTCCACACATGTAAATTCTCGCCTATTATACTCAATGTAGTAGTTTTAATCCCTACTCTCTTCATAAACTCAGGTGTCAACTGATAAGATATTTGTACATTCTTTAGTCTCAAATAAGAACCGTCGTTTAGCCAGAAAGTGGAAGCCCGGTTGTTATTACTATTATCGCCGTACGTAAGCCTGGGAAAACGAGCATCCGGATTTTCAGTTGCAGCGGTTCCTGAAATTTCTCTCGATGTCCAACGGTCGGCGGCTACAATATCCATAACGTTACCGACTTCTTTTCCCACGAAAGGATAGAACCCATTACCACCGCTAAAATACTTTACTCTACTTACTCCTTCGAAAAGGACGCTTAGGTTCCAATTTTTCCAATTGAATTCAGCAGCATAACCATATTGTATTTGCGGTATACTTGAATAGTCTAATGGAACAATATCATATTCGTTGACAACGCCGTCTCCATTCACATCCTTGTATTTAATATCACCGGGCAATACCTCATTGGTAAAAGTCTGTTTCGGGCTGTTTTTCACGTCGGCTTCGTCTTTAAACAAACCAAGAGCAATCAACCCTCTATTCTCACCATATTGGTATCCGACAGTTGATAGGTAGGGAAAACGCACGATAGACTCTTCGTATTCCAGCACTACATTTTTGGATTGCGTTAAGTTGGCACGCAACACAAAATAGGCATCCTTATTGATTTTCTGAGTATAAGAAATATGCCCGTCAACACCCCAGCTTTTCATTTTGCCGACATTCGCAAAAGGTAATGTAACCAATCCCATTTCGTAAGGGGTACTTGCCCGTTGTTGATAAATCCCTGATCGGATATCGTTGTAAAAGTCAACAGTCATGTCTAAATTGTTATTAAAAAATTTAGCATCAATACCGAAATTCGATTTGGTTGACGTTTCCCATCTCAGGTTATTGGAACCTACCTGAGTTTCCGTGTAACCAGAACCATTATTCCATATACCGCTGCCGGTTGGTCCCATCAGTGTCAGATAGGGAAACCTGGTATCCATTCGGTCGTTACCTACAATTCCGTAAGATCCTCTAAATTTGAGAAAAGAAAGGAACGAAAGTTGCTCTTGCATAAATTTATATTGCGTTGGAACCCAACCCAAAGAAACGGCAGGAAAAACACCGAATTTTTTCCCTTTTTCGAAAGCTTCTGAACCTGTATAACCAATGTTTCCCTCAATCATATAGGTATCATTATAGGAATATGCAAATCGACTTGAAAGTCCCATATAGCGTTTTGCAATTGCACTTAAATCAGTTTTGTTGAGAGAAGTGACATAATCTTCCATGTAATAGTGCAGCAAACCTGTAATACGGTGTTTTTGATTAAACAAACGTTCGTAATTAACATGCGCCTCCCCATAGTATTTTCTGTCTACAGTCGTTGTTACAGAAAATACCGGATCTGAAGAATCTCGTTTTTTTTCCAAAGCCAGCGTACCGTCTCGTTTTCTTGTCCGTGCATAATACAACGCGGGAGTTTTTGTCCTGCCTGTTATCATTTCGCTGTTACTGTTCATATTGAAAAGAGCTGTGAAATTAAGCCCTTTAGTGATCATGCTCAAGTCTTGCTGAAACTGAAGATTGATTTTGGTATTGTTATTATAATATTTCTGGAAGCCTGTATAATTGAGCAACACATAAGGGTTTATCTGGTCGTTATTAGTGCCGTAGGCAGGAAGTTGACCGGTTGAAAAAACTATCGGTACGGTTACAGGCGTGATATTAGCTTGTGCATCCCATAGTGACTGACTGCTGTTTCCAAAGCCAGGATAATTCTGATTGATCATTATATCTTCCAATCCCAACGTCAAGATCGAAGTCGGAGTCAGATTGACATCGACATTCGCACGGAAATTGAATTGTTTGTAAGCCACATTCGTGCTGTATGCATTAATCCCTTGATCTTGTTTGAAAAGAGCGTCTTTGTTCATGACTCCTAAACTCATATAGTAACGGGCAACTTGTGCTCCTCCAGAAATACCTATGTGATATTGCTGATTCCAGGTAGAATTTTTCAAGATAGCATTCCTCCAATCCACATTAGGATGAAGATCGGGGTCCAACCCACTTTTGAACAGAGACAAATCGACAGAGCTATAAATAGGATCGCCACCTCTCGACATAGAAGCTTCGTTAGCAAGTGTTGCATAGGTATTAGCATCTACATAATTAGGCATAATAGGAGAATAAGATATACCCGCATTAGCTTTTACACTAACGGTGAGTTTGCCCGCCACACCCTTCTTGGTTGTTACAAGGACTACGCCATTGGCACCTCTAACACCATATACTGCAGTTGCTGATGCATCCTTCAAAATCGAAAAGCTCTCAATATCTTCTGGATCGATGGTATTAAGATCTCCCTCCACTCCATCGATGAGTACCAAAGCACTTGAACCTGCTCCAAATGTACTGATACCACGAATCCAGAATTGAGAAAAATCTTTTCCAGGTTCCCCACTGCGCAGAACTGTAATAATACCGGGGATACGACCACCAAGCATATTTGAGATAGATGTCGCTGGAGTCTTTAAATCCTTTACTTCGACATTCGTAATCGCTCCGGTTATGGAAATCATACGCTGCGTGCTATGTCCAACCACAACAGCCTCATTCAGTTCATTCACTTTCTCTTTCATGACGATTTGCATTTTCTCGTCTGTCTTTACTATCTTCATTTCTATTTTAGTATAGCCGACTAAAGAGAAAACCAGCGTTTGGTTCGCTTTCAAATCAGTTATCTTAAAGCGACCGTCTAAATCCGAAACTGTGCCTTTACCTGCGTTTTCTTTTACCACAATACTAACGCCAATCTGCGGTTCTCCATTTTCGGACATTACCATACCGCTGGCAGTCAAACCCGTCTGAGCATAAATCGGCAACTGACAGAAGGCAGCCACAAAAAATAGTACAAATTTTATATATTTGTTCATTGAAATTTTATTTATGGTTTTACATTTTATTTTCTATTCGATGGAGAGTTTCCTAACCGTACGGTCACTACCTCCGGCAATGTAATAGTTGCCTTCAAAATCAATCGCTAAATTGCGGGGCTCATTGAAAGTAGCCTCCAGCGGATTAGTACCATTTGTCAACGGATTTATACTGTTCGGCATACCTGCCAGCACTTCCACCGCATCTCCGGAAATCTTGTAGATATCATGCCCACCTGGAGTCCAGGAGTTGGAACCTTTGTTGACAACAAGAATATCTCCATCTGCATTTACAACTATCCCAGAAGGATTACTGAATTGGGCATCCTTGAGTCGGTCGCCAACAGTGGTTCCCTGCCCATTTCCCCCTGCATACAATATACAGGTCCAGGTATTGTCAGCATTCTTCACATATTTGTAAATTGCTTGTTCTTGAGTATAAGAAATAAAAAAGCAATGGTGGTATTTACTATAACATATATAAGAATCTTCCCAACCGCCAAAATGTGAAGGGAGTACAGTACCTACTGAAGCTGTTATTAAGCCCCCAAAATTTTTAGCATTGATGTTTCCCGGCTTCTTATCTGCAGTAGTGTATACTTTGTAGCTTTTATCAGCTAAATCGACTTCAGCGATACGTCCCTCAGTATCCAGGAGGTATAATAAATTATCGTCCTCTGCAAATGTCGTAGAAGGTGTTTTGGCACCCGGCCAGTCATCTTTTGAAACTGTAATACCCACACTAACAAATGCCCAACTGTTTTCTTTTGAATACATGTAGATAGGGTGATCTCCATCCCAGAATCTGGTAGCATAAAACTTGTCCCGAGTACTGGGAACTGCCAGTGCACTTAAATTATCAGGAGTCGAGAGTTTTTGTATTTTGTTATCATCTAGTGAAAGCAGGAACAACCTATTACCCCATCCTGTTTCAGTCATAAAGATGTTGTCATTATGTTGACCTGCAACCGTAGCTATATAGTGTACTTCACCAAAAGTTACAGCATCAAGGGCAGCACCTGCGTAAGAGGCATCAGCCATCCATGCATCAACTCCCAGCTTACCGGCAATAGTCTTAACCGATTTGCTTTGCCGGTACTTGAATTTCAGTTGGGCAGGAGAGAGGCTGTCTTTTCCTATTACTACGGATATTTGATTGTAACCATCGGGCTCTTTGGGAACGAGCCCTGTAATCATTTGGCCGTTGGTAGCAGTAAGAACTGCCCTTTTACTTCCAAAATAGACTTTCATGTCCGAAATCTTACCTGGAAAATTTCCATTTAAGATAAAAGTCTGGTCAATAACTCCAAAAGTAGGATTAATCGAATCCACCGATGTCGGCAGATTTGGATCATACTTATTTGCCACAATTGGAGTTTTTTCTATTACCTCGTAGCCACTATCACAAGCTACAAAGATTAGAAGAAACAGACTCAATAAAACGAAGTGTTTTAAAACCAAGTGTTTTCTCATCATAATAAATTAAATTAAAGTTAATAATATAAAGTCAATATTAAAGAATTTGTTTATACATATACATTATACAAATCGTCATTTATATAATTCGTATTTTTCCATACTTCAAAGCTATCTGTTGATATCTTTAGAAGGTCAAAGTCTTTCGCTCTTAAGTATTGCAGTCTATTCCAAAGACAAAATCTATAAAACGACAGAATATCTAATATTCCCAATTAATTCAAAAATGAACTTATAAAAATGCAATAAGAACTAACAACCATTGATAGAATACAAAATTAGTCTAATTAAATATTTTCAATTTTCGATTATAGACATTTTATTTCTAATTCAAGACATACAATTGTAAATTACCAAATTTATGTTTAAATATAATCCAAACCATTGCATCTTATAATTCATTAAGGCGCAATAAAGATTATCCATAATATGGCTATATGAAACAAATTATATAAATGACCCGGAATGCCATTACAAAATCTGATTCGTTATTATTTATAAAAATAAAAATCCTTTAATGCAAATAGTTTATCATCATCTTCACCTACAAATTTCAGATAAACATCGTGCCTTCCGGTTGGCTGAATAGTTTGGGCAGAAAATGTTTTAATGTTCATCAAACTACCGGTATTTCCAATCTTGCAAGTAGCAATTTTTTCCCCTGTACCAATCGAATCAAGCCACACCTCAACGCTACCGCCCTTTGAAGCTGAAGAAGCAGAGATAGTAAAATTATCAGAAATCCTGTTGTAGTTTTTATTTCCAAATTCGACTCCGGCATACAATGCCCAATCATTATTATGAATATCACCAAGTAAAACAGTGCCATCTTGCAAAACCTTACTTTGAGTTCCAGATTGATTAGCCGGACATTCAGCGAGGATAGGTGTATACGCATCACGATATATATAGAGGTCGAAATCGACAGAATTGCTCCCCTGCACATACAATCCCTGTCTATTACCACACCAGCCATTGTATTTTTCAGTAAATCTGTCAAGATTGGCTACATTAATTTTTCCACCTATTGCAGTCCATTTCGAACCATCGGTACTATAAAACCCACTCAACTCATGAATATCTCTTTCCAATTTTAGCCAAACTACATTTTCTGCTGCTTTAGTTGCAACTTCGTAAAGAATTTTATCATAGCTAAAGCAAATAACTTTCTCAGCTTTACTATTCAAAGTGATATATACTTTTGCAAACAAACTCTCCAGACCATTCATGAGTCTCAAACCAGCTTCATCCGTTGCTGAGCCAGGTTTGAAATCGACCCTTGTTATCAACGAATAGTTATGCTCAGCATCGGTTTTTATAACCGTATTTGCTTTGTTAGGACTTTTTGGAGTTAATCTTAACCAACCAGATCGTGCAGTAAGCGAACAAAGGGATGACGCTGTATACCCCAAAAATGACCATTCAGGATTAAGTGTCTGAGAAGTGAAGAAATCTGACTTGGGAACCATCCAGGGTATTCCGCTCGAAGGTAATGCCGGTGCATTTTTTTCCATATTTACAGGGTAATCTGCTAAAACATTTCCGTCAGTGTCATACTTCACCTGATTTATCAACCCCTGACGTCCCTGTCCGAACCATTCATTATCATTAGCTCTGGCCCAAACAGGATGTAAAAGCCAACTCGTCCCATCTTTTAAATCCACAACCGCCGAGGCATGATTTGGATCAGAGAAGATAGCTTCAGATTTATTCGTATCATTTTCATCAAACATATCCACAGGAGTGGTCCAGGCAGACCTAACTGCTGTAAGCGTTTTACTTCGCATAACTTTTTGCCCACCAGAAACATCCCTGGCAAATGAGTAATAATAATATCCATTATGTTTCCACATAACCGGCCCTTCAGCCCAACTATAAGGGTGTTCGTCATTTCCCGGATTTAACCAGTCCAAATTATATACAACACCTGTTGGTTGTCCTGTTTTATCCAGTTCTACAATTCCATTATTAGACTGTCCATTTTTTACGATCAGATACCATTTCAAATCGTCATCAATAAATAGAGAATTATCATACCCAAGACCATAAGAGAGCTGAGAAGGATCATTGACTTTAACCGGCATAGTCCATGGTCCTTCAGGTTTATCGGCAGTAACAAAATACATGGCGTTGGCTCTTGAGAAAAAATCCCAATAACTATTATTATAATAAACCACCTGACCACCCCAGCAACCGGCACTGGGTGCGTCCTCATATAAGGTCCATGCCGCAGAAACAGGTTGAGCAATAGCTTCCCAATGTATTAAATCCGTAGAATGATAAATGACAGGGGTTGGATTAAACGAAGATCCCGTTGTGTAAAAATGCTCTCCTACTTTTGTTAATGTACAATCTGAATGATCACCAGGAATGACCGGATTCATAAATGTTTTCGATGTAGGTGATTGTGCATCTCCAATCATGGGGTATAACAAACTGCTAATTCCGATAAGAATAGTCAAAATATTTTTATTCATAGAATAATTTTATTCACAAAATGCATTTTATAATCTGTGTTTATAGCCTAAAAACTCAATTTTAAAAATTGGCGAAGCATCTAATTTCAGGCTACAAAAGACTTATGCGATTTTACTTCTTATGTCTAAGATAAAGATCGGAGTGAAAACTCACCCCAATCTTTAAATGATACAAATCTAATTGTTAACTAACGCCTTCTTAAAAATAAATTCTAATGTAATACCTCATTTTCTGATCCATGAAGATCTTCTCGTGTTTTAAATAAACCTGATTATCAAGCCAAAGCTTTGATTCATGTTTATGATGTAAAATTATAACTTGTTTATGTTACCGACTTTTGAAATAAGATATTTAGTTTTTAATTTTAGACATACAAGGCTGTTTGACATAAAATAAACACATCACACACCAAACATTACTCAAACGGTTACCAAAGAATTAAAAAAAACATTGGGCAAAATAAAATCAGAACCAGATATGCTGCTACCACTTTATCCTACTTTAGGAGAAACAGATAGGTTAAAAGAACTTTTAATGGATGTTTTGACGGAGAAGATATTGAGAAAACTAAAGAATATCTTTAGCATTTGTGCCAGAAAGCACATGAAGTTGGAATACAAACAATTACTCAATTTGTAAATACTGTAAAAGCACAATGGTGTGGCATTACTGCATATTTTGATACAAAAGTAACAAATGGAATATTAGACTGGATTAACTCTAAAATTCAACTTACTAAAAGGAGAGCACGAGGATT
>Ga0209540_10000153_pt1 | contig 89316 bp, 94 predicted proteins | sample BarGraIncu01121A_FD_184501 | JGI IMG/M metagenome (GOLD analysis project Ga0209540, IMG submission 184501) | Arctic peat soil microbial communities from Barrow, Alaska - Barrow Graham LP Incubations 011-21A (SPAdes) (version 2) | ecosystem: Environmental > Terrestrial > Soil > Wetlands > Peat... | reverse complement strand
AATAGTACATTTTTTAGCTCCTGGATGTGGTGAAAAGATTATACCATTTCTAGTTTTTAATGCTATAAGAGCTTTAAATATTCCTGTAGAAGTTGGATTTGTAGTTGGCACAACTGCTGCTAGAACTCCAATTGGTTCATAGATTTTAGATATACCGCCAGCTTCATCATGTTCAAAAACTCCAACAGTTTGAGAATTTTTGTAAGCATTGTATATATATTCCGATGCGTAATGATTTTTTATTACCTTGTCTTCTACAAGTCCCATGCCTGTTTCTTCAACAGCCATTTTTGCTAATGGAATTCTTGCAGTATTGGCCGCAATAGATGCCTCTTTAAATATATGATCTACTTTCTCTTGAGTGAATGTAGAGAACTTAGTTTGAGCTTCTCTAACCTCAGCCATTCTAATTTTTAATTCTTCTGCGTTTGTAACTAATTCTGTAGTTGTCTTTTTGGGTTGATCAAGATTTGTTTCTTTCATATATTAGCACCTCTTTCATAAAATTTTGAGTGTTTAAAAATAACCTACAAAAATTATTTTGCCCTTTCTAATGAGATTTATTCTAGAATTATTTATAAATTCCTAACATTCCTAACATTCTTAACTCTTAACATTTTTAAAATTTAGTAAAGTTGAAACTACTTCAATTTGGCGAACCTATTCTTCGATGCTATATAGTTTGCAACTAAATATATGAAAATCATTATAGGCACAGAGTAATAGTATTCCCAATATATCTTTACATACAGTCCCAGTTTGACATTCAAGGGTTCAAAGAAAAAAGAACTAGTTATAGAATATATTACTGCTTTAATATAAGGACTCACATTAGGAAAATATTGTATGCAAATCATAGTAGCAACGGGTAATACACAAACATCAAAGGTAATAAATTCTGGCATTAAAGGAAATACCATTACTGGGTAATTCCATAAATTCATTGTTATACCAATGTTATCCAAAGCGGAGGAAAATACCATAACAAAAAAAGCAACATATAACAGTCTGTCCGTGCTTTCTTTTTTCCTAACTAATAACCAAATAATCCACGGTAAGACAATAAATAATACTGCTATCCACCATCTCCAAGTAAATAGAACATTACTTTTCCAAAAATCAAAAAACTCTACATGAGTATGATGTAGTTTTTCATACAAACTATCTGATTTATTTAACAATGTATTCCAATCCATAAACAATATACCTCTCAATCATAAAATCCTATATCCTGTTTATTATAAATAACTTAATGATACGTGAATTGAAGAAAAAATCGAAATGAATTTATCTCCCGTAAATACAACCGCACGAATAATAATGAATAGAATTAGTATCTAACTTTTTTATAAATTAATACGCATTATTTTGTTAAATACCTTTTTAGATGTGCCATCATAAACGAATATAATTTGATATTGGGGATAAAATAAATCTATTGAATAATCTACTATATTTCATCGAAAACTACATTTTAAGAATGAATGTGATATCAAGAGGATTTTATAATATAGAGAGGACGGTAATTACATGATTTATAATATTTTTCACTTATTTTTTGAAATGTTAAAAAATCAAAGTAAACATCCCCTTCCCAATACTAAATCAACTTTTAATGCATTAGTAGACGCAATAATACCAAGTACACCTGAGACCTCTGAAAACCAAGGGTCTATTCAGTTATCTGGAGCGTTGGCCTCTCATACTGATGAGTATGAGATCTGGTCACTAGATCATTTCCTTTCATTAAATATAAGTATATTAAATTTTAGTATTTATTTGGCCAATGCAACAGCAAAAATGCTAGACATAGCTGCCAGACAATTGATTGACTCTGAAGGTAATAAAGAACCTATAAATTTTACAATATTGCTTGAGGAATGCGCATTTACTGCTCTTGCATCAAATGATCGTTTTCGAGCAATAACCCTCTTAGAACAAAATAAAGTTGACATTACACTATTACCTATCCCTTTCCGTAATAACCCAGGTTTTATATTCGCCATAACAGGTGGAATAGCTATGTTCGCTACAATTGGGTACTATACTGACTGGTCTGGCTATGGATCCTCACGTATTAATACGCCTGAGAAACGAAAACTTGAGCATTTCCCTGTAGGTTGGAAGCAGGTTGGATATCCTGGTCCTTCCAAGGGATACCATGCCTTTCGAGGCTACTTAGTAGAAAAATGTACAGAATAGGAGTGGTTAATAATGGCACATGATGCTGATGTTATAATTATTGGAGCTGGTGGAGGAGGACCTGTCGTTGCTAAAGAGCTTGCTGAAAAGGGAATAAAAGTTTTGTTACTTGAGGCAGGATCATGGTACGGAAATAAAAAATGGTCTAATCCACGTAAGGAACATGGTGCCGTAAGCACCACTAGTTCTGAGGATTTACACTCTGGAACTTTAGATAAATGCTTTACAGATTATGAGGGTGACGTAAACGATACTATAACAGGTAACTTCAGGTGGGGGCCTGCAGATAGAAGTCGACACCCATGGTTTAGACGAATTCCACAGGGTGGTTTTTCCTGGCAGAGCTCCGGTATAGGAGGAACTACTCTAAGCTACTTTGCAAATTCACCACGTGCTTTTCCATTAGTCGTGGATAATGTTTGGCCTATATCCTATAGTGAAATGATTCCATATTATGAAAAAGTAGAAACAATACTTCCAGTTTCCCCTGCGCCAATGACGGAAAAGGAGGAACTATTTTTTTATGGCGCCAAAAAAGCTGGATGGTCACGTCTTATGACACCAAACATAACAAGTCCTGGGTACCGTCCCCAGCCCAATGCTATTTTACCTCCGAATACCAATGTAAACGACCCGAATTTTAAATTTGAAAATAGCACTGAAGGTTGTACTCTTTGTGGTCATTGTGTTAATGGATGCAAGATTGGACCAACGGTTGAAAAAGTGGCTAAGCGTTCTACATTAGTCAGTTATATTCCACTAGCACTTAAAACAGGAAATGTTGAGGTAAGACCCAACACATTTGTCATAAAGATCTTAACAGAAAAAGATAAAAAAGAAGGTTTAAAAGCTATAGGTGTTGGGTATAGAGATACATGGACAGGAGAAATAGGTGAACTTAGTGCTAACGTTGTAATTATGGCTGCTGGCACCGTAGAGTCACCACGGCTTTGGTTGAATTCAAAGCTTCCCAATAATCCTTGGGTTGGTAAAGGTTTAACAACCCATTGTTTTGACAGTGTCTCAGGCATATTTGACGAGAAATCTTTGATGAATATATTAGGCACTCCCGATGCACGACCATACGTTGGGCAAAATTCAGCAGCAAGATTTGATTATCCAGGGCTTGGAGCGCTTCAGGGCTTTGGTTCAAGTCCAGGAATATTTTCAACATTGTTATATTCATTAAGCAAAGATGGTTATGACTTTCTACGTAAACCAGATAAAAAAGTGCCTTGGGACATTAGGGGTAGAGTAGTAGGTAATGATTTAAAAGAAATCATGATGGAGTATCCAAGGACATTAAGTATTTTGATAATGATTGATGATGAGGTTAATCAAAACAATTCAATTATACTTGATTCTTTTATAAGAGATGAGCATGGCTTAGTACCTGTGGTTAATTACCAGCCAAGCAAGAAAGATATACAAAAGAGGGATAAATTAGCTATTATTGCAGCGGATATCCTTAGGAAGGCAGGTGCTAAAAAAATTATACGTAGCGATTGTACACCTGGTTTGTTTGTGCACATGGAAAGTACGATGCGCATGGGATATGTTACTGATATAAATTGCGAAACCAATCAAATTAAGAGGTTATTTATTGCAGATAATAGTGTCCATTATAATAGTTTGGGCGGGGCTAATCCTACTCTTACAACTCAGGCTTTAGCAACGCGTACATCAGAAAAAATAGTTAACAAGTATTTCACCTAAATTTAATTTCTAAAATCTGTTCATGAAAAAGAAAGGGAATAGAGTTAGAACTCTGTTCCCTTTCTTTTTATGCACCAAATTACACGATACTTATATAATTATATTCTTTTCATTAATGTCAAATCATCAATAAATGACTTAACAGCCTCTTCCTTTGTAGCCCATGATGTTACTAAACGAACTGCTGAATTATCCTTATCAACCTTTTGCCATATATAAAATGAATACTTTTCTTCAAGCTTTTTAATTATTACATTAGGCAATATTGGGAATATTTGATTTGTTGGTGAGTCAATTAAAAATTCATATCCACACTTAGTAATCCCAAGTTTCAACAATTGAGCCATACAGTTCGCATGTTTTGCTAATTCAAAGTAAATATCATCTTTAAATAACTCCAAAAACTGTATGCCAATTAATTTTCCCTTTGCAAGTAATCCACCCTTTTGCTTTATATGATATCTGAAATCTTCCTTAAGTGAATCCCTACAAATTACGAGAGCTTCTCCCATTAATGCACCATTTTTAGTTCCACCTATGTAAAAAGCATCAGCAAGCTTCGGCAAATCTGAAAGATTAACATCATTTTCATTCGAGCATAAAGCAGAACCTAGTCTTGCTCCATCTATATACAAGATCATATTGTTTTTCTTGCAAAAATCACTTAAATCCTGTAACTCTTGTTTCCTATATATAGTACCTATTTCTGTTGGATTTGATATATAAACCATTTTAGGCTTTACCATGTGCTCGTCAGTATGGTCATCTATTGCCATTTTTATATGAATAGGCTTAAGTTTTCCATCATCCACTTTTATGGAAATAACTTTATGCCCTGTTGCTTCTATTGCTCCAGTTTCATGAACTAATACATGTCCTGTATTTGCTGAAATAACTGCTTCATGCGATCTTAAAAAAGCAGAAATGACAGTAAGATTTGTTTGAGTTCCTCCACAAAGCATATGAATATCAACATCATTACACTTTAATTTATCCTTTAATAGTTTAATAGCACCGAGTGAATATTTATCTTCTCCGTACCCATCTGTCTGCTCCATATTTGATTCCATTAAAGCTTTCAGTATATTGGTATGAGCGCCTTCACTATAATCGTTTTTAAAACTATACATTAGTTTTTCTCCTCTCAGAATTTAATCTTTTAGGCTATTTTTTATTTTTCTAATTTCATCAAGACTTTCGAGAAATACATCTACTATTTTTGGGTCAAATTGTTTGCCCCTTTGCCCCTTAATATAATTAATTATTTTATCCCATTCCCATTTTTTCTTATAAACACGTTCTGTACCTAATGCATCAAGTACATCAGTCAAAGCAACAATCCTACTATAAATCCCTATTTCCTCACCGCTTATGCCCCTTGGATAGCCTGTGCCATCATATTTTTCGTGATGCTCGTGGGCAATTCTCGATGCAATTTTCAAGATTTTTTTGTTAGAATTTGATAACATTTCATTTCCTATAGCAGTATGCGTTTTCATAATTTCAAATTCTTCCTGGGTGAGTTTACCTGGCTTTAATAATATACTATCTGGTATCGATATTTTCCCAATATCATGAAGAGTTGATGCCATTTTTAATATATCTGCCTCCTCTTCAAGAATACCATACTTCATAGCTATATGTTTTGAATAATAAGCAACCCTGCTAATATGATTTCCAGTTTCCTGAGAACGAGCTTCCGTAACGGCTCCTAGCTTAAACACTAATTCATTTTGAGTATCTCTATTATCCTTAATAAGATCTCTTATGCTTGAGATCATATCATTAAATCCTGTAGCAATTTCAGCTATTTCATCACTATTGTTATCTAACAGTTCAACATCAAGTTTTCCATTTCGTGCTTCACCCATTATATTTTTTAATTTGCTTAATGGTGATGATATGCTATATGATATCATAAACGAAACAGGCACCGCAAATATCAAACACATTAATCCAATAAATATTATATTCCACATTAAATCTTTTGATTCTGACTGAAGGTATGTATATGGAATAGTACTTACAATAAACCAATCAGAATTCTCTATACTATTATAGGCTACCAATCGTTTTTCACCCATTATATCTAGTGAAAAGCTGTTATTTTTTTGTTCATCGTTATTTAAGATTTTTTTTATAAGGTTTTTTTCAAAATACTGTTTATTTAGAGGTATTTTAGATTCATTATTACTGGAAACTATTGTGCCTTTTGAATTCATTATAAAAACGTCTGCATCATTTCCAACATTTATTTGTTTGCAAATATCTGCAATATATGATTCATCAAAAGTTAATATTAATGTACCAATCCTTACACCCTTTATATGGTTTTCTATAATCTTCTCAATTGAAATTTGATAGTTTCCATTTAAATCCTTAATAAGCCTATAATTATACTTGTAACCCTCATTTTTAAATTCATTATAAATTTTAATAAGTTGGGTTTGATTATAATTATTTTGACCTGCCCCCATTATTGTATTCTTACCAGTAATAATATTTATACTAGTTATATCCAATGATTCACTAAAAGCTGAAAGTCTCATTTTTTCTACGAACTTTGAGTTTATATTATCCTCTATATTGAACTTTTTAGAATTACTTAAGTTCACATAATCAGTTAAGCCCTTCTGTATTTCTTCAGTCATAGAAAGCTCTTCACATATACTCTCTTTAAAAATCAATTCAGTTTTTAAATTCCTACTAACATCCTGCATAATTTGAGCTAAATATATCTGAATCTTAACCTGAATAGCCTCACTGGATTTCTTGTAGCTAATCAGGCTTGTAATTGCTAATGGCATAAATGATAGTAATAAAAATGAGACCATAAGTCTTGTATGAATTTTAATACTTCTTATTTTTATGTGCACTACTATCACCTTCTTTATGTAATTTCAACTTTTATTTATAATATGTTTAGTAAATATGATTTAATCATACAGTGATGTCTTCAATTTTTCATCATCCACATTAGTGTTGTCATACCATTTATAGCCTGTATCTATTTTACTTGGTAGTTTTTCTCCTTTTGAAGCTTCGTATGCAGCCTCAACAGCTTTGTACCCTACCCCTACAGGATCCTGGCTAATTGCACCAAGCATCACTTTGCTTCTTACTGCATCCTTTTGAAACTTACCAGCATCGTATCCTACAATTACAATCTTCCCAATTTTATTCTTTTCAGTTATACCATTAATTAGACCATATGCTGAACCTTCATTTGTTGCAAATATTCCCTTTATGTTTGGATGATTTTCGATGATTGTCTCCGTAATGCTTTTAGAAATATAATGGTCACCACCACTGTACTTAATATCTACAACCTTTATCTTAGGGTATTTTTCTTTAATTCGATTTATAAAGCCATCACGGCGCCCAATGCCTGTTGTACTTACCGAATCATGACATATAACTGCAATTTCACCTTTTTGCCCTATTGCTATGGCCAATTTATCTGCTGCAAAACTTCCAGCCGCTACATTGTCAGTAGCTACAGTAGTAACTAGAATATTACTATCTACACCTGAGTCAAATCCAATAACAGGAATATTTAAAGATTTAGCTTTCTCAAGGGTAGGTATAACCGCTTTACTATTAACCGCCGCCAAAACGAGAGCTGCAGGTTTCTTGCTAAGTGCTGAATCAATAATTTCTATTTGCTTACTAATAGCGGCATCTCCTTCAGGGCCTTCAAAAGTTATTCTAACATTATACTGCTTAGCTGCCTTATCCGCTCCCATTTTAACAACTTGCCAGTACTGATGTTGCCACCCCTTAGAAACAATAGGAATATAAATTTGTATTTTGGTATCCTTTTTTGATTGTTCGTAAGCCCTTGTGTTACCCTTCGATTTCCCACAACCAAATAAAAATAGTATACCTAGCATTAGGCAACAAAAAACTGTAGTTGTTTTCTTAATGTTCATTTAATCATCTCCCTAGAGAAATATATATATTGATACAAGTTCATAAGAAATTGACATCATTTTATGTTTATTAATTGCGTACCAGAATCCAAATGTTGCAAACAACAGTGTTTTAATGTTACCGAATCGTAGCATCCCCGGTTGCCTCCCGCTCTTTAAACTCTCATGATTACTATATCGTTGATGCTCGTCAAAACTTGACGAGCATCTTTATAATTAGCTTACTAATAAAGTCTAATTTTGTTAATTAAATTAATGACATTGGATAACCAGAAAGTTAGTATGCGTCTTTACTATAAAAGTTAAGGATTGAAACTTAATGAATTATAGATATGAGAGTAATAGCGATAAAGAATATGATGAATTATCTATATAGAATTAGGGTTGTTTATTAAAACGTAATATCTCCATCATCTTTAGCTGGTATAAAATCAAAAGAGTTGTTTAGTTTAAATTGCTTTAAATCTGCGCTACTCTTAAATGAATCGTAATAGCTATTACCTCTAAATCTTTTTCCATATGCCATTAAGCTAAGAGATTCCTCAAAAATACTTTGATCTATTTTATCTACTTTGAAATAAAAGTCCCCAGTCCAAGATATTCTTCTTACATCAATTGGCAACTTTCTTCCTTTGACAATATATAAATTATAGATTGTATCAGTTTCCCTAAATTGCTATTCCCATTAATTGACTCAACTAAATTGTTAGACATATCATCAAAATTACTAACTAAAAATTCTATTTTTTCATTAATCGTTTTATTAACAGTATCATTTATAAGTTTTATGGTTTCATTTTGAAAGTCTATTATGTTTTTATTATTAAGAGAGTGATCATTTAACAATACTTTGTTTCATCAATTACATTATCCATTTGATTAGGAAACTCACGAAAATTATCAAGTACGTCTCCTAGCTCATCTTTTTGTTGAAATATTTTTGAAAGCTCATTTTCATTTTTTACATATACAATTGTTTTGTCTAAGTCAAAAAAGTTTTTATACTCATAAAATTCTTTCTGTTTGAGTTCCTCAATTTCCAGAGTTATTTCCTCACCATATTTTTCGCTATCTATCCTTTGTTCATTATTTTCATATTACTTGAATATTTTATTTCAAGTAATAAAACTATAAAACCACATTAATTAGTTAAATATAATTAATATAACTTGCTTTTTATAATAATTCATGGTAAGATAGTAATTGACTTAAATGAATAGTAAATAATGAAGCACAGATATATTTCAATTGGTACTTTTTAAATATAGTATTTTAATTTCGAAATTTTATAGGTGAGTTATTACAAGTAGTTTAAGAAAATTAAAATTTCGGAGGTATACATTATATGAATGGAACAGTTAAATGGTTTAATGGAGAAAAAGGATTTGGATTTATTACAGGAGAAGACGGAGTGGATGTTTTCGCACATTTTTCTCAAATAAATTCAGATGGTTACAAATCACTTGATGAAGGTCAAAAGGTTTCTTTTGACATAGTTAAAGGACCTAAAGGCCCTCAAGCAGAAAATATTACTGTTTTATAGTAGTAAATATTTTTACCATTAAATAGGAAACTATTTAATGGTTTTTTTTCTGTAAGTCTCATGTTTGTGTTATAACAACACAAGCATGAGACTTTTTGTAAATTATACCTTATAAAAAGTCTAATTAAAATAATTTTTACGCAAACATTAAATAAAGTATGGAATAGTATTGCAATATATAGTAGAATAAGCAGCATTGTATGCAGCAGGACAAAAACCAGGAAAAGGTGATTACAAATGTACTACTTGTGGCGAAATAGTTCATTTAGAGCTAGATTCTAATACTCTACTTATATGCCCTAAATGTCGCAGAACTACTTTTGAAAAAATTTCATAAAACTTGTAAATATCCTTAAGTTAATAAACCAGCACTCTGAATAACTCTCTGTGCTGATTTATCAAATTTCATAAGTAAATATTAGCATATGTGTGTGATATAATAAAAAGATTAGTATGTGTATTAGGAGATGATCAAATGATAAAATCAACTTTTAACAATTATCAGTTAAGCAGTGAGTTATTAAAATCAATTAGTATGTTAAAATTTAATGATTTCACAAAAGTCCAACAGCAGGTCATACCGGCAGTTTTAGATCAAAAGGATGTAGTAGTCAAGTCCCAAACCGGAAGCGGTAAAACTGCAGCATATGCCATTCCTATCTGCCAATTAGTTGATTGGGAAGAAAATAAACCTCAGGCATTAGTGATTACACCAACAAGAGAACTTGCTATTCAAGTTAAAGAAGATATTTTTAATATAGGTAGATTTAAAAGACTTAAAGTAGTTGCCATTTATGGAAAGTCTCCTTTCTATGATCAAAAAAAAGAACTTAAACAAAAAACACATGTAGTAGTTGGTACACCTGGTCGCATTATAGATCATATAGAAAAAGGCACATTTGATACATCAAATATAAAGTATCTTGTAATAGATGAAGCTGATGAAATGCTTAATATGGGATTCGTAGATCAGATAGAAGAAATACTAAGTGGGGTACCTAAAGAACGCGTGACTATGTTATTATCCGCTACAATGCCTAGAGACATTGAGAATTTATGTAGCAATTACATGAAAAATCCTATATACATAGAAATAGAGGATAAAAATAAAGCATCCGATATTATATCTCAAGAGAGGTACAACGTACCCGAATTCGATAAAACAGAACTTTTAAGCGATATAACAATAGTAGAAAACCCTGACAGCTGCATAATATTTTGCAATACAAAACTAAAAGTAGATCAAGTTTATAATGATCTATTCGATCTCAATTATACTTGCAAAAAGATCCATGGTGGAATGGAACAGAGTGATAGATTAAGAGTAATGAATGATTTTAAAAAAGGATATTTCAGATATTTAGTTGCTACAGATGTTGCAGCTAGAGGTATAGATATAGATAACATTACCCTTGTAGTTAATTATGATATACCGGAAGACAAGGAAAGTTATGTTCATAGGATAGGAAGAACTGGACGCATAGGCAAAATAGGCCATGCAATTACTTTCGTAACAAAACGTGATAATAGATTTCTAAATGATATACATGAATATATTGGGAAAGAAATACTTTTGAAGGAAAGACCAAAAGCTTCATTCGTTAATAATGCTAAAGATGCGTTTTATAGCAAAATGAACACAAGACCTCTTGTTAAAGAACCGAAGGGTGCCTTGTTAAGCAAGGAAATTATGAAGTTACATATAAATGCAGGTAAAAAAACTAAGATGAGGGCAGTAGATATCGTAGGTACCCTTTGTAGCATTGAAGGCATGACAAAAGACGATATAGGAATCATTAATATAGTTGATATATCTACCTTTGTAGAAATATTAAATAATAAAGGTGATTTGGTGTTTGAAGCGTTGCAAGAAACACCTATCAAAGGCAGACTTCGGACAGTAAGTAAGGATATATTAGCAAACAGAATTTGATTACTAAGATAATTGTGACTTTAGACAGTCCAGTGTGTATTGGGGTGGAGGGTCCCAAGCTCTTATGCTTAATGAGCTTGGTGAAATTGTAACTGCTTTGAATAAAAATTTTAATATAATCGGAAATATTGGTATAGAGATATTGGTTTTGGACCCAGTGCTACGTGACTTACAAAGGAATTTCCAAGTAATTTATACCATTTATTAGAATGCGTGAATTATGAGACATTAATTCATAAATCTATTTTTACTTAATAATAAGACCCAATATACTTGATAGAGAAACAGCCTGCATAGTGGTAACCCTTGCCCCTTTAACATCAGCAATATTTACACCAATACCTTCAATATCACAACTAGTAAAATCAATTCCTTTAAGGCTTGTGAAATTCATTTGAGCATGAAGTAGATTAGATTCCCTAAATTCAACTTTCAAAAACTTAGAATTTTGAAAATCTGAAGAACGTAATTGACATCCTAGAAATGCAACTTGCTTACAATCACAATAACTAAAAAAAGCAAATTCACCATTACAATTCTCAAAAATTACATCTCTCAAAGTGGCTTCATTTAAATTGATGCCGATAACCTTACAATTCACGAATTCTACTCGATGTAATGAAGCTTCATTCAAATCTACATTTGATAAATCACAATTTTCAAATCTCACATCCGTCATTTCTATACGCCTAAAAGTTATTTTATTGAAAATAACTTTTTTAAATATTACTTGTTTAAAATTTACTCTATCTGCTTCATGGTTTTCTAAAGAGCAATCACTAACTGTTCCATAAGAAAATATATACTCATCCTCAATATTTTCTTTAGATAACTCAATTATATCTAAATCGCTATCAAATCTAGGTCTTGTTACTTTTGTTTTTATTCTCTTCTCTTCCATATACAATTACCTCCATTTAATCTTAGAATAAATAATTCTAAGTACAAGTATACTTAAACACCACTTTATTTACTTATTGTTTATTTTATATTATTACAAATATAATTATAACATTTTTTCACTATGCAAAATTTTAAATAAAAAAAATAGACAACATTAAATTGTCTATTTTTATATATATTTGTTTTTACAAATTATAAGTTCCAGCAAGCTACCCTATGTCCTCCACCTATATCTTCAAACTTAGGTTCCTCTTTTGTGCATTTGTCTGTACACTTAAAACATCTTGTATGAAAACTACATCCAGATGGTGGATTAATTGGACTTGGTACATCGCCCTTTAATATTATTCTATTCTTCTTCTTAGTTGGATCTGGAATTGGAATCGCCGATAGTAATGCTTGTGAATATGGATGTCTAGGCTCATGGTAAAGTATATCTCCATCTACAAGTTCTACCATCTTTCCTAGATACATTACACCAACCCTTGTACTTACATGTTTAACTACATTTAGCCCATGCGCAATGAATAGATAAGTCAAATCAAATTCCTTTTGCAAATCATGAAGTAAATTCAGTACCTGAGCCTGTATAGAAACATCTAATGCTGATACTGGCTCATCACACACTATAAGCTTAGGATTTAGAGAAAGAGCCCTTGCAATACCAACCCTTTGTCTTTGTCCACCACTAAATTCATGAGGATATCTATTTCTATGAAAACTAGCAAGTCCAACACAATTTAAAAGTGATTGAACTCTCTTTTCTATATCTTCTTTTTTTTCTGTTTTATTTACCTTCATAGGTTCAGCTATTATATCTCCAATGTTCATTCTTGGATTAAGAGAAGAATAAGGATCTTGAAATATAATTTGAATGTTTTTCCTCATATTCTTTTGCTCTTTTTTCGATAACTTAGCTATGTCGCTTCCTTCAAAAATTACTTGACCAGATGTTGGAGCCATCAAATTTACAAGCATTCGACCAGTAGTTGATTTGCCACAACCGGATTCTCCAACGAGTCCTAATGTCTCACCCTTAAATATATTAAATGACACCCCGTCAACAGCCTTAACAAAATCTGTAGTTCTACCAAATACACCAGACTGCACAGGAAAATATTTTTTTAAATTTTTAACTTCTAATAATGGTTCCATATTTACACCTTTCCTTCCAGTTTATCACTGTATAGAAAACAACGAACTTTTCTACCTTCATATTCTACAAGTTCTGGCTGTTTCTGCGTGCAAATGTCCATACATTTACTACACCTATCACTAAAGGAACATCCCTTTGGCATATTCAAAGGATTAGGTACCATTCCAGGAATCATAAATAACTGATCAACCTTTTCATCTACCTTAGGTATGGAAAGCAATAACCCTTCTGTATATGGATGTAATGGCGCCTCGAAAAGCTGAAGTGAAGTTGCTTTTTCAACAATTTTACCACAATACATTACTACAACCTTATCTGCTGTTTCTGCAACTACTCCAAGATCATGGGTAATTAAAAGAATTGCAGTATTGAGTTTATTTTTTAAGTTTATAATTAAATCCAATATTTGAGCCTGAATAGTAACATCAAGAGCCGTTGTAGGTTCATCTGCAATAAGTAACTCTGGAGTGCACGACAGAGCCATAGCAATCATTACTCTTTGCCTCATACCACCACTTAATTGATGGGGATAATCATTTATCCTCTTCTCTGGAGTTGGTATACCTACAATCTCTAGCATCTTAATTGCCTCAGCTATAGCCTCATGTTTTTTTAACTTTCTATGTCTAATTAGAGTTTCTGCTATTTGCTTTCCTACAGTAATGACAGGATTTAAAGAAGTCATAGGTTCTTGAAATATCATAGATATTTCATTTCCTCTTATATTTTGCATTTCTTTCTTACTTTTCTTTAACAAATCTTCACCCTTAAACAAAATTTCTCCACCAATAATTTTTCCAGGCGGATTTGGTATAAGGCTCAATATCGATAGCGAAGTTACACTTTTACCACTACCTGATTCACCAACGATGGCCAATATTTCACCTTTATCCACTTCAAAATCCACGCCATCTACTGCATTTACGAGGCCTCCCTTAACTCTAAATTGAGTTTTTAAGTTTTTAACTTCTAATAACATTATGTTATCCCCCTTATTGATGAAGCTTTGGATCCAATGCATCTCGGAGTCCATCACCAAATAGATTGAAAGCAAGTACAGTTATAGTTATAGCAATACCTGGGAAAAGAATTATATGAGAAGCATTATAAAAATATCCACGTCCTGCGCCCAGCATACTTCCCCATTCTGCTTGCGGAGGTTGTACTCCCAGGCCCAAAAATCCAAGGGCCGCAGTGTCTAAAATAGCGTTAGATACTCCTAGCGTCGCACGTACAATTATAGGAGAAATTACATTAGGCAATATGTGTTTAAATATTATAGCAGCATCGCCATTTCCAATAACCCTTGCAGCTTGAACATATTCACTGTCTTTAATAGACAATATGGAACCGCGAACAATTCTCGCGTATTCAGGAATGGTAACAATACTTATTGCAATTATAGCATTATCTATACCTTTACCGAGTACACTCATAAAAGCAATTGCGAGTAATAATGATGGAAACGCAAGTATAATATCCATAAATCTCATGATTAACATATCTACCTTGCCTCCATAATACCCTGCTATGGAACCAACAAAAATCCCTATGGACAAAGCTACTGCAACAGCACTAATACCAACTCTTAAAGAAATTTTAGTACCATCAATTATCCTGCTTAGAATATCACGACCCTGCTCATCTGTTCCAAACCAATGAGCACTGGATGGTTTTTGAAGACTTTGTGATAATTCTCCTATATTCGGTTTATAAGGCATAATTAATGGCCCTAAAATGGCAACAACTAAAAGAATTATTATTATTATAAGCCCAACTAGGGCTGCTTTATTTTTTTTTAACATATACCATGCATTGCCAAATTTTGATTCTTCTTTAGGTAATTTTTCTTTAGGAGTTTGTGGAAGCTGCGTTTCTTCGTTTTCATTTAAATTTTTAGTTTTCATTTATATCACTCCTTTAAGAATATTTAATTCTTGGATCTATAAACGCATAAATTATATCCACGATTAAATTAACAAGCACAAAAATTACTGCCATCATCATAACCGTACCTTGAACCACAGGATAATCTGTGACTAAAATTGCATCTACTACATATTTACCAACACCTGGCCATGAAAATACAGTTTCTGTTAATACTGCTCCACCAAGTAGGGAACCCAACTGAAGTCCTATTACTGTTATAATTGGAATCAAAGCATTTTTAAGTGCATGTCCAAAAATAACTGGTCTTTCTAAAAGTCCCTTAGCCCTTGCAGTCCTAATATAATCTTGCCTTACAACTTCAAGCATAGTAGAACGAGTCATTCTTGCAATAATAGCAGTTGACGCAGATCCAAGGGCTACTGCTGGCATAATTAAATGTTTTAAAGCACTAAAAAACGCAGGCATATTACCTGTAACTAAGGAATCAATTAAGTATAGCCCCGTAATTTTAATTGGTTCAAGACCTATATCAATTCTGCCTGATACCGGCAACCATTGAAGTTGAACTGCAAAAACTAATATAAAAATTAATCCGAGCCAAAATATAGGCATGGATACCCCCAGTAATGATATTACCATACAGATATAATCACTAATTGAGTTTTGTTTAACTGCAGAGATAACACCCATAATTACTCCAAAAATAGATGAAAATATAATAGCAGCTAATGCAAGTTCAATTGTAGCTGGGAAACGTGCCATTATTTCATCCCACACCGGAGCTTTTGACATAAGTGAATTCCCTAAATCTCCATGAAATATTCCACTTAAAAAATCCCAATATTGAACGTAAATAGGTTTATTAAGTCCAAGTTGTTCTCTTAAAGCTATTATTTGATTTTGGGTTGCATGCTGCCCAAGAATTGTGGAAGCTGGATCCGTGGTAAACAAATGCATAACCAAAAAAACAAGTATTGATACTCCAATAATAACTGGCAATAGTAAAAGCAGTCGTTTAATAATATATTTAACCATGGTTACCTCCTCTTTAAATCTTAAAAAGTGAAATACCGCGGTTTGCGATATTCCACCTAAAAATCTTTCTAAAATATAATTATTTATCTACACCACTAAAGAATACCGATCCTGTTGGATGTACTGAAAATCCAGTAACTTTAGGTGAATATGCTGCAAGGACTTGTGAATGAGAAATTGGAAGCCATGCTGCCTCCTTTGAAGCTATCTGTTGAAGTTCTTGATAAACCTTATTTCTAGCTGCTCCATTTGGTAATTCTCTACCTTTTACAAGTAGTGCATCCACTGCAGGACTTGTATATTTGGATGCATTCAAAGTAGATTTAATTTCATGTGAATCTAATAATGAAAGGAAATTATCTGCATCACCATTATCACCTGTCCAACCATAGAAGAATATATCTCCTTCTCCATTAGCAAGTTTTGCTTTGTAATCAGTCCAATTGTATGAATCTATTGTTGCAGTTACTCCAATTTTTGCCAAGTAATTTTGAACTGATTCTGCAAGTTTTTGTCCACCAACTGTATTATAAGGTCTAGGATTAGAATAAGTGATAATCTTAACCTTCAAATTTGATTTTCCAGCATCTTTAAGCAATTGTTTTGCCTTTGTTACATCATAATTATATGGCTCAACCGTCTTGTCATAACCAGGGATAAATGATGGAAGTGGGCTGTTTGCTACACTTGAATATCCTTGATATAAATATTTAACTAACTCATCACGATTTATAGCATGAGAAATAGCTTCGCGTAGCTTGACATCATTAAATGGTGCTCTTGAACAATTAAATCCCATATAATTGATATTCATTCCATCGCTTTGGTATACTTTCATATTACTAGATTTTAATTTTGGTATATCATTAGGATCAACTCCATCAATTATATCTGTTCCACCGGTCATTAAATCACTGGCACGAACTGAATTTTCTTTAGTAAACTTAAATACTATGTTATCAGCCTTTGGTTTAACTCCCCAATAGGTATCATTTTTCTTAAGTTTTAATGATTGATTTTTATCCCAAGATACAAATGTATAAGGACCTGTTCCAACTGGGTTTTCCATTAGTTTACCCTTGTATTTTGCCACTGCAGTTGGGCTTAAAACTGGAGCCGCAAGTGTCATAGCAAGATTTGCAAGAAATGGCGTATATTTATTTTTTAATGTAAACTTAACTGACAAATCACTTAATTTTTCAATTTTAGCTACTGGTCCATAAGTAAATGATGCATATGGCATATCCTCCGTAGCCTTTGGCGGAATCTGTCTCTCTACATTAAATACAACTGCATCTGCATTAAAAGGCGTTCCGTCTTGAAATTTAACATTTTTCCTCAAATTAAAGGTGTATTCTTTGCCATCTTCACTAATTTTCCAATCTGTTGCAAGGCTAGGCTCAATTTCTGTTGAACTATCTTTGTATTTGATTAAACCTTCATAGACATTACACATAACTTTTGCTGATTCACCATCATCAACGTAAGCTGGATCAAGACCTCTAGGATCTGCTCCTTGAGAAAAAACTAATGTCTTTGGTGTTGCAGTTTTGGTCGCAGTTCCGCCACAGCCTGTAAGTGTAGCACTTAAAACAAGCACTCCAGTCAGCATAATAGCAAGATATTTTCTTTTCATATTAATTTGCCCCCCTAAAATATGTAACTTTGCAATCTAATTATTAAAAATTCACTTCCCTAAATACTGTGTATTTCAAACTACAATAAAGCCCTAATAATTATGCATTTATTTTCATATTTTATCACCACACATTTTAAAATGCAAGTTTTTTTTATAAAAAATCAATTAATTATTTATTTCCCTTGTAAATGGTTTACATATGTCATAATGTTTTAAAAAACTTCGCAAAAAATTTATTGCGCCCCCTAATTAGCATAACTTTTTTAAGTTATCTCTAATTAGAGAGCGCAATTCACATTAATTAATGATATATAACTACACCTTAAGCCTTGACTTCAACAACAAATATTTCTTTTTTATTCCAAATAAATATTCCCGTAAGTACAGGCATTATCAAATTAAGAAGCATCCAAGGACTAAATCCACTACTTACAATTGCATATACTATGCTGGCCACTATAGCAATAAAATAGATATATATCCCTAATTCCTTCTTCATTAAAATTAAAATAATACCTATAACTATTATTACCGTGAATACCAAACCAATAATTATAGCAGACATTGTTGTTTCAGGAAATCCAACTGCTTTAAGCTGCGCATTTACCGCATCTAAATTTGTTATGTTTCTTATTGACCCTATTAACCCAAACCCGTAAATGACTAGTTGAATAATTGACATTGTTAGTATACCTGCTCCGACTTTTGGTTTTTGAACATTTTCCATAATTTAACCCCCAATAAATATTTTTTTGAATAATTTAATAACGACTTTCACAGAAATTTATCAAATAAATTTTAATTGTAAATTGCTTTAATTGGATCCATTTTCGATGCATTAATTGCTGGTATAATTCCAAAGATTATTCCAATAATAACAGAGATCGCAGTTGCTCCTATAACGCTTTCTGCGCTCATAACTGGAGGGAATGGCATAAATATACCAATTATTTTACAAAAAATAAATCCGAATAAAATGCCGAGTAAACCACCAAGCCCTGTAACCATAACTGCTTCTATAAGAAATTGGAGTAATATACTTTTAGGTTTTGCTCCAATAGCCCGACGTATACCAATTTCACGTTTCCGCTCAGTTACAGAAACATACATTATATTCATTACCCCTATTCCCCCAACAAATAAGGAAATACCACTAATCAGTGCTATGAAAGCAGTTAGATAACCAATAATTTGTTCAAAAATCTTAGTCGTTGCCTGAGGATCCTGAAGCTTATACTCACCTTTTAAATTAGGATGAGACGCCACAAGCTCCTTTTTTATGCTTTCAAAAACCTTTTCCTTATCTTCACCATTTTTAATATAAACATCTAAGCTTGCAATCGCTGTATCCGCATTCATATCATCTTTTGACTCCTTTGAAATATAACTTGTTCCCCCTGTTAAAGAGAATGCACCCTCTTTTTCTAGAACTCCCGTTACCTCGTATATAACTCCATTTACTGTTATTCCACACCCTATGGCCTTTTCTGGAGATCCAAAAAGTTTTTCTGCTGATTTATAATCCAACATAATTAACTTTTTAGAATTCTCACTTTTTTTGAAAGAACGACCATACTTAATCTTTACTTCTTTATAATCATAATCTTCTAGCCCAATGAATGTTTTTTTATCAAAATACGCAGCATCACCTGATGTATATCCTCCCATTCCTTGAATATCCTTCGATTCCTCAACCTTTTCTACTCCAGCCACTGTTTTAAGAGAATATGAATCGGATTTGCTAAAGGGTTCAATCAATGTTAAATCCGCATCAACATTTTCTGGCTCAAATTTAACATTTATTTTATTTGCGCTTGTATCAGCCATAGATTCATTCATTTTTACCTTTAACCCATTACCAACTGACATAATGGATATTACAGAACTTATACCTATGATTATTCCTATCATTGTGAGAAAAACTCTTAATTTATGTGATTTTAGACTGTATATTGAAGTTTTGATTAAATTTATTATAGACATATCTAATCCACCTTTATTATCACTCCATCTTTTAAATGGATTACTTTGCTAGCATATTTAGTTAAATCATCATCGTGTGTTACCATTATTATTGTTTTATTTTCTTCATTAAGCTTTTTTAGTATATTCATAATTTCTTCGCTGGTTTGACTGTCTAGAGCACCGGTTGGCTCATCAGCTAAAATTACGTAAGGATTGTTAATGAGAGCTCTCGCTATTGCAATACGCTGCTGCTGTCCTCCTGATAATTGTGAAGGTGATTGTTTCTCTTTATGAAGCAATCCCACCGTATCTAAATATTTTTCTACAAGACACGCTCTCTCTCTTTTAGATTTATTACTGCCCTCTTTATATAGCAATGGAAGTTCAACATTCTGACCAATGGACAATGAATCTATCAAATGAAACTGTTGAAATATAAATCCCATGTAACTATTTCTAAGTTCCGATCTTTCATTTTCATTAAGATGAGTGACATCTTTTCCATTAAATATATATTCTCCCATATCAAAGTGGTCAAGAAAACCGAGAAGATTTAAAAGTGTAGTTTTTCCGCTACCTGACTTTCCCATTATCATAAGAAAATCCCCTTGCTCTATAGTTAAATTTATATCCTTCAATACGTGTAGTTTACTATCTTTTAATTTATAATACTTATTAATGTTTTTTAAATCAATAAGCTTACTCAACAGAAATACCTTCCTTCATATCTTTAGTAGTTTTTGCTATTTTGTCATTTTCAATTAACCCACTAAGCACAACAACTTGATCCGCTGTACTATCTTTATATGTGATTACTTGCTTTGTGAGCTTTTTATTCACAACCTTAAACACGTATTGCTTGCCAGCTTCCTCGATTATTGAACTCTTAGGTATTTTCATCTCTTCTTCTTTTAGCTTTACTGTGGCTTGTACATGAAACCCATTAATAACATTTGCTTGAGAATCAAGGGATATATTTGCATCGTAATAAGATACAGCTGAAGCTGTATTTGTTGACGCTTGCGCCCCAACCGCTACATCCGCTGCTGCTGGACTATTCCCTACGCTTTTTACCTTTCCAGTTACCGTTTTATTTATAGCGAATATAAGTATATCCACTTGTTGATTTTCCGCAAGTTTTGTCTGATCCTTTTCATTAATATTTCCTTTAACATAAAATGTAGTACCCTCTATTATAATATATGGCTTTGTTGCATCTTTAGAATCATTTAATATTACTTTCCCATCTATTGGCGCTGTTTTGTAAGTGAATTCTTTACCATTTAAATTTTTTATCAAATTCTTTGAAGTGTCGATTTGAGTTTGCACAGCATCTATTTGCTCTGGGTAACCACTCTCAGTACCCGCTGCGCTTGATACCCCCATGGATGCGCTATTAACGCCAGTCTGTGCTACCTGTTGTTTTGCTTCTTCCTTCTGTTTTGTTAAAAGCTTTTTCGATTCTGCCTGTTTATCCAGTAATTTCTTTTTTTGATTATTTAAAGTAATAAGTTGTTGTTCTGCCTCGTCTATCTTATCTGTAATCGAATCGTTTTTATATGTAAAAAGAGCATCACCCCTCTTTACTACTTGTCCATTTGTAACCGAAACCTTATATACACTTCCTTTTGTTTCTTCAAGATATATATTTTCCTTTTTTTCAGGAACAATAACACCATTTACGAATATTTTTTCTTTAGCTGGTATTGTATATAACGCTATTGAACCACTTTTATTTGAAGCTGAATTATTATTATTTTTTAATACTGCAGCAATAATTCCAGATAGTATTATTACTGCAATGATACTTATAAAAATAATATGTTTCTTTTTCATAAATTTCCCTCCCATGTAAAAATAATTAACTTCATTATTCCCTTATATTATATGGCATTTACAAATTAATTCAATACTAAACACACCAAACGCACATTTTGTAACATAGAAAGAAAAAAAAGAATGTATATTATCTAAATTCGTCCATTATTATATCTTTAAATTTATAACCTAAAAGAGCAATTTCATCATAATTTTCAAAGTAAATTTCACTCAATCTATTATCTATACTGATAATCTGCCTTATATAATTAACATTTACAGCAAAAGATCTGTGGCACTGAATTATATTCTTACAATTTATAAGTTTAAGAATGTTCTTAAGTGCTAAACTATTAACTTTATAAGCACCACTTACAGTATGTACCATACATGAGCGAGTCTTTACTTCTATAAAAATTATATCATCAACATAAATTTTTAAAGTAACCCCTTTTAAAAGTTCAAATATCACATGAATCTTCTCTTTTGGAGTAACCTTTGTATTATTTCCATGTAATATAAAGCGTTTTGTCATATCTACTACTTCCATTTTATCATAAGGTTTTAGAATATAATCATAACAATGCACTTTTTTAAACGATTGTGTTATATATTCAACATGCGTTGTTAAAAAAACAATAAAACTAAATTCATATGTAGGTAATTTTCTAACATCCATTGCAAAATCTAATCCTGAAGAATTCTTTAAACATATATCTATATAAAATATATCTATATTATACTTAATTGTAATTTCTAAAGCTTCATCTCTATTATCACTCTCGTATATGTTTATATCTTTTTCTATTTGCTGTATTGTGTTTTTTAAGCTTTTCCTCTGTATTTCATCATCCTCTACTATTAGCACATTCATCTTTATTTCCCCCTACTCACTAATTATTAGTCTAAAGAAATTAATATCTAAAGTTAATATTTCAGTCTCATTTATTGTGAGCTTATCTGACTTAATTTTACTATGTACTGCCTAAAGTTTCAAGTTTTTATAATATTTAGTCATTTTTCATTCTTACATTTATAGCAACCTATTTTATTAAGGTAAATTATCTGATTTTCTTAATAAAACATAAAAATGAGGTATAATTAAATCATCACCTAGGGTGCTACGATATTAGGTAATAATATTAAAAGGCATGAAATGATCATATTATTGGGGGAGGATATTTTAAATGAACAAAATGAACAAGATGTATTATTTATTGATTTTTATACCTATTAGTATTTTAATCCACTACATGCAAATAGGAAGTCCTAGTGTACAATTTCTAATGACTGCTTTAGCAATAGTGCCGCTGGCAGCATTACTAGGAGAAGCCACCGAAGAATTATCAAAGTACACTGGCGCCAAATTTGGTGGGTTTTTAAGTGCTACATTTGGAAATGTAACCGAACTCATTTTATCGTTTTTTGCATTAAAAGAAGGCCTCTTTGATATAGTTAAAGCGTCAATTGCTGGTTCTATGATAGGAAATGTGTTATTAGTATTAGGACTGAGTATGTTTATGGGAGGCCTCAAAAATAAAACACAACCATTTGCTAAAGAAGGTGCAAATACTTCCGTAAGTTTACTTACTTTAGCCGTAATAAGTTTAGTTATACCTGCGGTATGTACAGGTAATTTAAGCACATCAGATTTAAATCCAGTAAACTATGAAAATCTTAGTGTAGTTATTGCAATAGTAATGCTTATAGTATATTGTTGTAGTTTATATTTTTCATTTTTTACGCATAAGGATTTATATGGTGTATACCACGAAACTTCCGAAAAGAAGTGGAAAAAATCGACTTCTATAGCCGTTTTATTAATTGCAACATCATTTGTAGCTATTGAAAGTGAATTATTAGTTACTAATATAGAACCAATGACAGAGCAATTACATTTATCCAAACTATTTGTAGGTATGATAATAATACCAATTATAGGTAATGCTGCAGAACATGCAACGGCAGTGACTATGGCTATAAAAAACAAAATGGACATTGCTATAGAAATAGCTATAGGTTCAAGTTTACAAATAATTTTGTTTATAGCACCTATATTAGTTTTGTTAAGTTTATTTTTTAAACCAATGGCACTAATATTCAACACATATGAAATAATGGCCCTTGGCGTAACCGTAATTATAGCTAATAAGGCTTGTAATGATGGGGAGTCCAACTGGTTAGAAGGATTACAGTTAATAAGTGTTTATATAATACTCGCCGCAACATTCTTTGCAATTTAAAAATGCAGCCATATAATAAAACAACTAGCTAAAGGTAGTTGTTTTATTATATGGCTGATATTTGATTTCTAAGCAGAGAGGTACCCGACTAAATCAGGTTCTAGCTTCTTTAAATTACTATAAATTCTAACACAGTATTGTACATAATATCATATGCTTGATTTAAACCGCTACTATAGGTTTTATAATTTAATATTGAATATATTCGGCAATATCAAATCATAAAGTAAATGAGTTGCTACAAAAACAATTCCACCAAATAATGCACCTATCACACAACCATTGATACGAATTCCATGAAGATCATTCCCAGCCTTTTGCTTTATAAAATTATTTAAAGATTTGTCATCCATATCATTTAATACTTGTTTCACTAAATAACCTACATTTTCATACTTAGATTCAATAAATTTAAATAAAGCCTCTTTAATAAATTTATCTATAATTTTTTTATTAACATGATTGTCTTTTAGATCATTCCACTGTTTTTCTAACTGAGTTTTTACCCACGTAACAACAGGTATAATATCTTCTTTGCTAAGCAATTCTCTTTCTAATTTATTACACTTATCAAAAGAAGTATCGCATAAAAAATCTTCTCTTTCAGTTATGATTTTTATTATATATTTAATTCTAGAATTAAAATCATCCTCAAGTGAAATTTCTTTAAGTGTTTCTATTTTCCATTTTTCAATATTACTTTTGACTTCATTATCTGTATGGACTTTTTCAAATAACTGTTCTATTTTTTCAATTATTTCATAACGTAACGGATCCTTTTCATCTTTTAAATTTAAAAGAATCTTATTGATTTGCTCAAGGGTTGATTTTATAATATCGGAAGTGTTTATTGCATTTACTGATTTTAAAATGCCAATAATCTTTTCCATAACTAAACTATTAGCTTCTTTTTTTAAAAGGTCATTCGCAAATTTTTCTAATACATGCTTCGTAGCATCACGATTTACATATTCAATTATGTTATCTACTATTATATTAAATGTTTCTTTAAATTTATAATTTTGTATGCCTAATGAAATACCTTTATTTAAATACAGTGATATATCTACTCCTTCAATTTTTTGTTTTAAATTGCTTTCTAAAAATCTAGCAAGTTCTAAGGTGTTTAAACTATCTAACTTTTTTATAAAATATCCTATTAATACTTCATATATTTCACTTCTTGTACTTATATTCCTATCAACAAAGTCAATTAAACCATCAATTATATTAACCTCTTCAAGTTTAACTTTCAATACTTTTTTACTTAATAACTCATTTTGAACCATATTAGCTACAGCACTTACTATACTATCTCTATTTTTAGATATTATAGCAGTATGTGAAGCTATTATGGGTATTTTGCCCACCAAAAATGGTTCTTCAAATAATGCAGTTACAGCAAACCAATCTGCAATAGAACCCACAAGTGATGCTTCAATAACAAAACTTAACATTTCAAAATATCCATTATTCCCAAAATTTATTTTTATAAGAGTAATTATAATAACCAACGCTACTAAACAAACAACTGATAAATCCGCTATTCTCTTATTTTTCATATCTATACTCCTAAACTATACTTAATAATAAATATTATAATACCAACTATACCACCTACGAGTGAACCATTAATTCGTATTAGCTGTAAGTCATTTCCGACATTTGATTCTATTAATTTAATTAGCATAGTGTCAGTATATTTATTAAGATTTTCTTTAACTAATTTTCCAATTTTTTCATGTTCATCATCTATAAACTTATTTATTATATCTTTAAGAAATACATCTACTTTTTTTTGAGTATCAAAATTTTCATATAAATCATTAATCCAATTCCTCATAGTAACAAAAAGTTTATTATACAAGCTCTCATTTTTAAGTATTTTAGCACTTGTAGTTTCAAAAACCTTACTAATGTATTCTTCAACCTTAATATTTTTTAATAACTCAAATTTCCATTTTTCAATTTTGAATTTGAAATCATTATTATTTTTAAATTCATCCAACTTATCATAACCCCATTGCTTTAATGTTAACCTGCTTTCATTATCATTATTTTTCATACTATGTAGAAACTTTTCAATCTTCTTTTGAATATCAATTGCTAAATTAATATTACTGCCCTTAAATCTATCAATGATTTTTTTCCTTATACTCTCACCCTCATAAGACGAACGTGTCTCATCTATAAAGTTAATAAGTAATTTTTTGAAATCATCTGTTTTGGAAAGCAATATTAATTCATCTAGGATAAAATCATAAAATTTTTCTTCAAACTCAGTTCTTAAAGTAATTTCTATAACGTATGCAATTAACTTATGTAAATCAAATTTTTTCAAATTATTCATAATCAAATCAGAAATCATTTTCTCTGTCTCATTATTGTTTAATTTATTAATATTATCTTCAATCATTAATTTAAGTGTTGTCTTTATATTTTTAATTTCATTATTATTCTTTACTAATTCAATAACAAGTTTTGATGTATCGAAATTACTAATTAAGTTCTTTAAGGTCTCCTTCGTTAGTAGCTCTTCACTTACCATATTCGATAGACCATCAAAAATTTTCTGTTTATTCTTAGGGATAGTTTTCTTCAGTAATTTGTTAATACCCCACCAATCAGCAAAACCACCAATCATTGAAGCACAACCCCCACTATATATAAGCCCCCCTATAAAAGTTTTATGAAAGGGATAACTAAGCACATAAATACTAGAAGCTAATATTAAAATCAGTGTTGCTTTATGACGATTCACTTTAATAAACCTACTTTCTCTATATGATTTTTTTCAGCCTTTATGATTGTAGTATCTATTCAATTAACCTATTTAATCTCAATACCGGGGATATCATTTTCATTATTTTTCCGTTTTTTACTATTTTCTTTTATAAACACGATAACTCCTGGGAGTATTGAAATAATTATTATAGCTATTAACATATAAGAAAAGTGATTTTTAATAAAAGATAGATTACCAAAGAAGTAACCACCACCTAAGAATAATCCTACCCATAATCCCCCACCAATCATATTGTAAGGTATAAATTTCGAGTAATTCATTTCTCCAATACCCGCTACAAAAGGCACAAAGGTTCTAATTATAGGAATAAATCGTCCAATCACTATTGTCATTGAGCCATGTTTTTCGTAGAACTTTTGAGCTTTTTTCAAATATTCTTTATTAATAAATCTTACTTCTTCTTTTTCTAATATCTTTTTCCCAATTCTTTTACCAATATGATAATTAGCAGTATCTCCAAGTACAGCTGCAACATATACTACTATTAAAAGAGTAAATATATTCATTGATCCAATTCCTGCTAGCGCTCCTGCTGCAAATAGCATTGAGTCACCTGGCAAAAATGGCATCACAACTACACCTGTTTCAATAAATATAATTAAGAAAAGAAAACCATATGTTAATATCCCATACTGCTGTATTATTAAAGTTAAATACTTATCAATATGCATTATTCCACTTATAAAATTGATTAATATATCCACATTTTTCCCCTTTCGTTACCAGAGGACTCAGTAATTTTCCCCTGTTTCATATTATATATTTAAGAATAACACTTGCGCATCTATAAGTGAAGTGAATTTCTGTAACTAACTTAACATTTATATTCTTACTACCTCTTATAATGAAGTATTGATTAAAGTTGCATATCTTATTTTAATAATTATAAATATAGTGATATCTAAGAAGTTTTCAAATAAACAATTATAATTACTTGTTTAAATTTTCCAATTTATCAAGTTGCTTATTGGTACTTTGTTGCATTTCTTTTACAATAGAGGCTTCTTCAGTTGCTAATTTTTGTATATCCGATATAAATATATTATATTTATTCAAGTCATCATTTGAAGAAAAATAAATCAAGTTGTTTTTCACTTCATAATTTCCTTTTTCCTCTAACATAAAACTTAGATTGTCATTTATTTTTTTACCAAAGTTTTTTTCAAACAAGATATATTTTTTAATCTTACTACTTGATTCGATCTGTCCGTCTTCAAATCCATCAACAACCCCTTTCTTGTAACGTATTGGAATATCTAAGTTGTTTACATCTTGCTTCATATCTTTTTGAATTTTATCAGAATCTCCTTCAAATTTATCAAATGCACTAATCAAGAGTTGTACCTTTTTCTGAGCATCATTAATTTTTTCTGAACTGCTGTAGGTATCGCTTCCTAAAATAGTTGCAATATTAATATCAACTACTTCTGTGTTCATATCTGTAGCCAATTTTTTATAGGAAATAAAATATTGATTAGATAAGTCTAAAAAAGGTGACATACTCCCATACTTAGATTTCTCTAATTTCTCAGACTTTAAATCATTTCCATTAGCGTAATCACGACATATACTTATTAATTTGTCCATAGCAATCTTATTTAATTTATTTTCCTTAACTCTCACAACAAAAGCATTAGTTGTTGTTATGCATGAAAGGACTAAGAAAATAATTGACAATATCATTAGAGCGCGACGTTTTTTCTTTTTAAAAACAAATATAGCTATGCACACGATAAAAGTAACTATTAGTATATTACCAATTATATTACCAATTATGAATGCTGATTGATAAGGTACATTATTTGTACCAAATGAAATATTCTCATCCACTAATAGCCGTAATAATAATACTAGTGTCCCTATTACCAAAAATACTACTCCCATAATTGTGAATATTATGCTTTCACTATGCTGTACTTGTAGATCATTTTCAACTGGATTAATTTTATTCATATATTAAGCATCCCCCTCATTTATAAGTACAATATTACCATTAAATATATATATATATACAACGTAAAATCGACAAAATTGTAATAAAGAAACATCAAATCGACGTTTTTTTACAGAGAAAATATCATTAAAAAAATACAGATACACCCACTTATCTGAGAGTACCTGCAATGTATTTGCAATCATTTAACCATAGATAATTCTACCAGAGTACATCCCTCTATTGCTTGTAATCCATTTGCCTTACAAAAGCTAATTATTTCAGCACTCTCTGCTCCTGGTTGAATAAGTACTTTTTCTATTTTCAGCTCAGAAGCTTCTTGAAGAATTTTAATACCTTTATATGGATTAATACATAAATTTAAAATTTCTATCTTATATGGTATATCCTTTAGACTATTATAACCCTCTTCATTTTTAATGGATGGATTTACACCAACTACATTAAATCCGCTCCTTTTCAAGGAATTCAATATTTTATAAGCATATTTTGAAGAGTTTAATACATCCCCAACCACAACCCAGTTTTTATAATTCAAAAATTCGTTTGCCCTCAATGTTATCATCTCCTAATAAAATTAATATATCTCTATTATACATATTAATTTATGTGTTTATGTATTTATTAGCAATTTCATTTACTCTGTTTACAATTTTTTCAATTTCTCTTTGAGGATTTGTCCACCAATCTTTGCTCCAAATTCTAATAATATTCCAACCTCTGCTTTCGAGATACCTTTGACGAAAAATATCTCTTTCTCTTGCAGACTTCGAGGAATGAAAAGCTGCACCATCACATTCAATTCCTAAAATATACTTAGAACTTGACCTATCATATACCGCAATGTCTATCTTATAACCAGATACACCTATTTGAGTATCAACAATTAAACCCTCCTTTTTAAGAGCCTCATGAACTTGATTTTCAAAATCTGAATCATAATGAACTTCTTCATTACGCGAAGTTTGCGATTCACATACACTATAAAGTATTTCCTGCGTAAGTTCACTATTACCTTCTGAAACTGACTTTACATATTGAAGATACTTTTTAAATAACTTAGGTCCTCTGTTTTTTGATGAATCAACATTTAGATCCTCCGGCTCAATGGACGTAACAAGATAAACCTTCTTCTTAGCTCTGCTGATAGCAACATTTAATCTATTTTCTCCACCCTCTTGAGATAAAGAACCAAAACTAGCTGTAACTTTTCCATTTTCATTCTTCGCGTAAGCAGTAGAGAATATTATAATATCTCTTTCATCTCCTTGCACATTTTCAATATTCTTTACAAACAAGCTGAAGTCCTCATTATTATCTACCCTATCACTCTCTGCAAAATACTTCTTCCCAAATTCAGAATCTTTACTTGCTTCTATTTCTAATAAATCATCTATTAAATCTCTTTGAGTAATATTAAAAGTAATTATACCAACAGTTTCATTTTCTTTTCTATTATTGAAAATATTCTTAACTAACTTAACAACTTCCATTGCTTCTTCAGAGTTGGTCCTATTAATCCATTTCCCACAAACTTTAATTCTCTCTATGGGATGAACTCCTTCACAATTCTTCTTTGCAATATTTGGCGAAACCTCAAGCTTTCCATCATAAAAGGCATAATTAGAGAAATTAATAAGCTCATCATATTTTGATCTATAGTGATAATAAAGTGAAGTTGAAACAAAACTATACTTTGCTAGATCTAAAAGACTTTCTTCCTCAATAGCCGCAGCAGTTTCTATATCACCTTCTTCATCATCATATTTGCTATTAAACGCTGATGACGGTCTTAACTACTTATCATCACCTGCAACCACTACTTTTTTTCACCTATACAATGTTGGAATTGCCGATTCAATGAATATCTGTGAAGCTTCATCAAATATAATTATATCAAATAGACCATTTACTAAAGGCAATACCTCTGAAACTGACTCCGGAGATAGTAACCAACAGGGATAAAGCTCAAAAATGCTGTCAGAAAATCTTGAAACAAATTCTCTAACATGAAGGAGCTGACTCTTTTTGGTACACTGTCTGTACATCTCCTTCCAACGCTTTTCATTACAATTCTTATTCTCCAAAGCAATATTATCACATTTTTGATTTATGTATAGGGGTACAGCCTTCCTCTTGCTAACCATAGCATTAGTAATTTCTTTCCTTATTGTTTCAAAATGTTCTATTTCCTCTAGCTCTCTTGCATATTCACGTTGTAATTCTGAAATATGAACCTGAGTAGCTAATGCAGGTAATTTAGTTAATATTTCATATGCCTTTTGAAAATCACCTTGCCTAGAAAACACATATTCTAAATTTTGAACCATTTGTTAGCTTTTCGAGTAACTGACCATTTTCACCTAGATTTATATTCATAGCACCTTCAATTAACGATGTATTGTTGATTGTTAAATCCTTTGCATAAGAAAAGTAATTAACGTTACTTTTTAATTCCTTTAAATAATCCTCATATATTTCTAATAAATTTTTAGTCTCATGTATCGAATCCTCTAAATCATAAATATCAATATTGTCTTTTATATATAATGAATATTTATTATCCACATCTTTATTAAACATTATCATCTTTGAATTAATTTTAGCAGAGCGATTATGAATAACATCTAAAGCTGCTTTCTTTTGAGAAACCATAAGTACTTTCATGCCTTTACTTAAATATTGTGAAATTATATTTACTATGGTCTGGGACTTACCTGTTCCTGGCGGTCCATAAATAACGAGCTCTGAGTTTTCTTCTGCTCTTTTAACTGCAATTTCTTGACTATAGTCTAAATCAGAAATGAAATAGTAATCCTTTTCTAAGATATCTTTTCTTTCATTTTTATTATTGACTTCTACATCTACTAATTTCTCATCAGTATCTTCATTTTTTATCAACTTGCACATTAAATCATTGCATAAATTTTTGCTTTCCATTTCTTTATAATCAATATAAATAGAATTTGCTATATTAAAGTGCCCCATTACAATATTATTGCAAATTACAAGTTCACCTAGCTTATAATTAAGCTCAGTGTCTTTTACAATTTCTTTAAACTTAGTTGCCTCAGTTTCTGCAAAGGAAATAATAATATTAACTTTTTTTAATTCTCCAAGTACGCCTTTAATTAAGTCATCCCCAAAATCAAGCAAGTCATCATATTCAGTTTGAATATTTGCTACTTTTTCTTCATTAAATTTTGCATATCCTATTAGAAATACTTTGTTTAAAATCACTGGATAATTTACTTTGTTTTTTATGTACCATTTATCTCCTTTTTTATTAATCTCTATAGGAAACAAAAATATTGGTGCTTTTGTAAACGTTTTGTCTTTAAAATACCCTTCTACAAATGGATAGCCTATATATAATTCATACCTTCCTGTTTCTTTTTCTGTACTTTTAATTTCTTTTATAAGTGTCTTAATACTACTAGAATAACTAGTAAGCCTTTCCTGCTTTTTTCTTAATACCTCGTCTGCTTCCTGAAACATATTATTGTGTTTATTCTCAAGTACCTTTAATGTTAACTCCGAAAAATTTTCTGATTCTGCTAGCTTTTTATATTCTTCTTCGCTATTTTTATTATGTTCTTCCTTTAGCTTTTTTAATTCATTATTATACCAACCGCATGGGTCTTCTAATATCTGCATTTCATTTTTGCTTCTACAACTTATAAAGTTAATTATATCATCACTAATTTCTCCATAAAATTCGCTAAGTCTCATAATATCAAAAGCTCTTTTTTTATAGAGCCTTTTAAGTACTAAACTTCTGTTTCTTGCACTAACATTAATTAATCTTGTACTATATTTTTCTAATATTTCTTTCATCTTATCTCCTATTTTGAAACTTAGTTTATTTATCTAGGCTTTGTTTATAAGCGTTTAGATGTTCCTTTTATTGCTATATTTTTATTTAATTTTATATCTTAGCCTTACTAATTGCAAGGACTTTACATTGCTACAAAATTATTAATTTCAATATTTATATAACAAAAACCTGTAGTATACCATATAATGTATTATAAATACTTTAAGGAGTTAATTTAATGTACATTGATGATGATTTTATTAGATTTTATGAACCAAACTATATGTATGAACCAGAAACTCAAGAACTTCCTTTAGCGTGTCCATACAGGCAAATGGCTCCCCCTACACCTTTCCAACATGGATCACAAGGTTCTCAGGGTAGACCACCTCAAGGACCTCCTTCTACGCCTCCAAACTTTACACCATCTCAGACTCAATCGCAACAATTTGGTGCTACCCCTCTAGCTATAGACCAAGGTGCAATTAGACCTTGTATTTTTAGAATGGTATATATATGGCCAAGAAGAGGTAGCGGCTTCTGGGCATGGCTTACATTTGTGGGTCCTAGATCTGTAGCAGGCTTTAGGTGGAATAGAAATACCTGGAGATATTTTGGAATGGATCTTAGAGATATTAGTAGTTTCCAATGTTTTTAAAATAATAATGGAGGAATCGAGGAATTAGAATGAAAAATTTCCAACCTTTTCACGGTATGATTACCATGATTAATGATTTTTGGATAGATGCAAATGAAGAAAACACAGGATGTTATAAATTAATGTCTGTAGAAAACGGATATGGAACAATAGTGAATTTCGTGGTGACACCAGCTACTTACTTTGTAGACCATGTAATGGTCAGCATCGGAGATATGATAACTGGATTTTATGATGCAAATGCAGCTGTTCCGCTCATTTTTCCGCCACAATTTAGAGCAATTGTTGTTGCAAGAGATGCATACTACCAAAACGTTAAAGTAGACTACTTTAACGATCAGTTGGTGAGTAGCGATAATAATTTAAAATTAAACATTGCCCCCTGGACGAAGATATTACTTGAAAATTGGCAGGCTTTTACCAAAAATCCTGCAAACCGTAATCTAATTGTTGTCTATGGAGCTACAACAAGGAGCATACCGGCCCAAACTAGCCCCTATAAAATTATCGTTATGTGTTAAATGTTTGCTAGAACTAATTTGAATGAACTTCTCTATTCCAATACTTGGATCACCTGTCAAAGCGACAGGTAATTCAAGTATTTATTCATATGCTATAGGCTATATGCTATAGTATGTATAATGTATATAAAAAATTTAGTACTGTATATATATATAACGCTTTTTAATATTCTTATATTGGAACTAAATAAAGAAAGTGTAGAATTACAAAAGACTGCAGAATAGACCATCAATAAATATTGAATTATTAAAAATGCAAAATAAGCTAAATACTGTTTTTTTTGTTGATTTTCGTTAATCTTTTTTATATATTTAATTTCAGGCTTTTTATCTTTCCTGAAATCTGTAAATCCCTCATTTATAGATTTATAATCATTACATTCAAATATTATCCCAACTATGCAAAAAATTATAATAATAGAATAAATTAAAACTAACAATAAAAAGCCTCCTAAACATATTTAGTAAAAATAATTAGAATAATCAGTCTTCTTAGGTGTACCATTGTTTTAACTAATAGTCAAAACAACAGCATTTAAAAACAAAGCGGGGAAATAATAAAACTCAGTATCTTGTTAGATATATATTCTACTTGACCCTGCAAAATATGGGTTAACCCAATATTTATGTCTATATTGGCAATCTCTATTCCAATAAAATAGCCCTTAATATTCATTTTGTACATGTTTACTAGTTCCATTAGCCCTAAAGAATGAATAGACCTATTATGACCTTTACTCTTATTTATATAATCCAAACTTTTAAAAGTTACTGTGCCTGGTGAATTCCCATAATACGTTGAATCAATAATATAAAATACATCTTGTTCATTCAATTTTGAAAAACAAAATTCTACATCTGTTTCTCCTATAATACTCTCTATACCTTTATCCTCAAGGATATTTTTTATTTTTTCTAAAATCAACACTGCTACTGCATCATCCATCATTAACCTATTACCTATAGCTATAACCTTTTTACCCATATTAACTCAACCCCTTAATAAAAAAAATCTTATTTTGTTTATCATACTGTTTCATCTTAAAGTATAGGCACAAAATGCTTTTTTTACTTAATTATACTATTAATAACGTAAATCCCATATAAAATTTTTTAGATTTTTTAATTTCTTAATTACTAAAAGAAAAAGAAGGCTCCAAGAAGCATATTATCTAAATTTATTAACCAATTTTCCAACTATTATTTATAGTTGACATATACACTCGAAAACATTTATAATTAGAACAATAAATTAAATAAATAAATTCATTTATTAAAGGTGTGATAAATTGTGATAAAAATAGATAATAATACATTCAAAGGAACCAATGATTATGTAGTGTCAGAAGAATTGATGCGTGCCGTAAACATCTCTGTAGCCTTGCAAAAGCCACTTTTAATTAAAGGGGAGCCGGGAACAGGAAAAACTATGCTAGCACAAGCTATTTCCACGACGCTAAACAAAAAACTAATTATCTGGAATATCAAATCCACTACTAAGGCCCAAGATGGTCTTTATGTTTACGACGTAGTACAAAGGCTCTACGACAGCCAGTTTGATGGCGAAGGTGTAGATAATATTACAAAATACGTAAAACATGGTAAACTAGGTGAGGCTTTCAGCTCTACAGATCAAGTAGTGTTATTAATTGATGAAATTGACAAAGCAGATCTGGAATTTCCGAACGACCTCCTCTGGGAACTAGATAAAATGGAGTTTTATATCCCTGAAACAAAAGAAACCATAAAGGCGATACAAAGACCCATCGTAATCATTACCTCCAACGCAGAAAAAGAGTTGCCTGATGCATTTTTACGAAGATGCATATTTCACTATATCGAATTTCCTGATCAGGAATTAATGAAAGAGATCGTAAGCGTTCACTTTAAAGATATAGAAGAACATCTATTACAACAGGTTATGGACGCGTTTTACTGGATTCGCGGGTTATCTCATATCCAGAAAAAACCCAGCACCTCAGAAATCATTGACTGGATTCAGGCTCTTATCGTTGGCGGTATTGACCCAGATAAAATCAAAGAAATCCCGTATTGCGGTGTACTTCTTAAAAAAAATGAAGACATTGACGCTATGCGGAAATCTTTAGGCAAGTAGGTGAAGGTATATGTTTAGTTCGTTTTTTTACTTGTTAAGATCAAGGGGGTTAGATACATCTCTCAATGAATGGCTAACCCTCATTGAAGCACTAGATAAAGGTTTAAGCGATTCTAGCCTTACAGGTTTTTATTACCTATGCCGTGCTATTCTAATTAAAAGCGAGGTAGATTTTGATAAGTTTGATGAGGCTTTTTTAGAATATTTTAAAGACATAAAACCTTCTGATAAATTACTTGAGGAATTAATGGAATGGCTCGAACATCCAAAAGAAAAGATAGAAAAACCGTTGGATATGGAAAGAGCCGAACTAAATAGAAAATTAAGCGCTACTGACATCGAAAAAATGTTCAAGCAGCGACTAAAAGAACAAAAAGAAGAGCATAACGGTGGTAGCTACTGGGTGGGTACTAAAGGCGTTTCTGTATTCGGCAACAGTGGCTACAGCCCCAACGGCATTCGCGTAGGTGGTCAATCCAGACACGGATCAGCCTTTTACGTAGCCGGTGATCGAAAATTCCGAGACTTTAGAAATGACAATAAACTAGATACAAGGCAGTTTCAAGTAGCCCTTCGCCACTTGAGACAATTCTCCAACAGAATAGATGCCCCAAAAACTGAATTAGACATTAACGGAACCATTCAAAAAACCAGTAACAATGCAGGATATTTAAAATTGGTTTATGAGAAGCCGCGAAAAAACACCGTCAAGGTGCTCTTACTGATGGATTCTGGTGGTTCTATGCAATATTATAGCAACCTTTGTAGCTCCTTGTTCCAGGCAGTGAAAAAATCCAATCACTTTAAGGACTTGAAGATCTATTATTTTCATAATTGTATACATCCCAGAATTTACACAGACCCTACTATGAAACCTGAACAAGCCATTGATACCAACTGGATATTTCATAACATCAGCAGTGAATATAAAGTAATTATAGTAGGAGATGCTATGATGGAACCTTTTGAACTAACGCGAGACAATTATTTCAACTATGATGGCGCCACAGTTAAAATGTCTCCCATGGATTGGTTAACCCGTTTAAAAGAAAAATATAGGCATATCGTATGGCTGAACCCAACTATACGCCCAACTTACTATAGTTCATTGTACGAAACTTATGATATCCTAGAAAAAGAATTTGATATGTATAGGTTATCTGTCAAAGGCCTAGAGATAGCCCTAAAAAAACTATTAGTTTCCAAATAATCATAAATGAATACGCCTTCATTTATGATTTTTTTCTATAACTAAATCAGGCTCTCAATACACGCTAGCCAGCGTAGCACTGATTTTGCTAGAACATTGGCACATCTTTCTCTTTTAACCAATCATAATTTTTATTTATAGCTACTTATTTTCCCCTTTACCTGTTGCAAAATCCATTTGCTAAGTTCATCTATTCCTTCATTTTTAGTGCAAGAAGTTTTAAAAACCTTTGCCTTATAATTTAATAATTTAATATCTTCATAAAACTCTCCTTCATTAAAATCCGTAAATTGTATTAAATCAATTTTATTTAAAATTATTGCTGTGCTTTTTTTAAACATCAGTGGATATTTTAAAGGCTTGTCATTACCTTCCGTCACGCTGAGAACGCAAAGTTTTATATCCTCGCCAATTTCAAATTCAGCACTCGCTACTATGCTACCCACATTCTCTATAATAATAAGATCTATCTCTCTTAAATCAAAGTTTAATGATGCTTCCCTAACCATTCCGCCATCTAAATAACAAGGGCCTGCAGTATTCACTTGTACTACTGAAACTTCTTTAGCTTCAATTCTCTCTGCATCCTTAGTTGTATATAAGTCGCCTTCAATTACTGCCATATTCAAGTTTTGTTTCAGCTTCGGAATCAGCTTCTCAAGTATAGAGGTTTTACCTGAGCCCGGAGCGCTGATTAGATTTATAACAAATATACCCTCTTCATCGAAAAGATTTTTATTCTCTTGATGGATTTCTTCATTAGTATTTAACATATTAACACTAATCTTTATTTCACTCATTTCACTATTCTCCTTTTACTATTTGCAAATCTACTTTATATCTTGTTGACATTCTAGAAAATAATAAATCCTAATTATAGTTTTTCTATTTCAAATGTCTTAAGTAATATTAATGCAATAAGGCTCACCATATTCTGTATTAACGTGGGTAGCACAAGATATACAAGGATCAAATGATCGAACTATACGCCCTATCTCCACAGGATTTTTAACGTTTTCAATTTCACAACCAATTAAAGCGCTCTCAAGAGCTCCACGCTGACCACTCTCATCTATTGGCGAGAGATTCCAAGCACTAGGAGTAACTATGTCACAATTCTTTATAACTCCTTTTTCTATAGTAATAAAGTGTCCGAGAGCTCCCCGAACGGCATCACAAAGTCCTATTCCCTGTGCACTCTCTGGGATAACATATTTTTCTTGCACTGCTGGTATAGGCTCTATTGCATCAAGAAGTATAACCATTTTTTCACAAAGTTTTTTTCCCTCGAGTACCCTAGCTATAAGCCTATCCATGGTGGATATACTGTTTCTATATGAACCTGATAAAATCATACGAGCAAGTGGGCCAACCTGTACAACTTTTTCTTTATACCTAGGTGCTTTAATAAAAGTGTAAGCTCCCGGCTTTTTAATATCTGTTTCAGATGGATAATTTGATGGAACCTGCGTAGGTTTAGATTCTTTATACCAAGCAAATTTCGAACTCTCTGTTATTGCCTTCACATCTAAAGTAGTCACCTCACCGTCAATATAACTTGAAGGCTGAGCATACAGCATTTCTTTATTTTGCAGATTATGAAATAATCCATAGGTTAAAAGATTTTTTGTCCCACTCCCGATTTTAAAATACTCCGGATAATAATGGGCTATAATGTTTATATCTTCCACCATATTTTTTCGCATAAATTCACTGATGGAGTGTAGTATAGATTTCATTCTTATAATTTTAGAAGCATCCATATTTGCAGTAGTACCCCCCACAAATACACCATGGTTGTGTGGTGCTTTTCCGCCTATAAGCGCTACAATTTCATGGGCAAGTCGACTACATTCTAACGCCTTTATATAGTCTTTATTTATTTTTTCTGTATAATTCTTAGAAAGTCTAAAATCATAACCAGAACTTCCTGGAACCAATGTTATATCTACATAATCTGGAAATACGAAAATACAAATTTGCCTCATGATATTTTGAAGATACTCTGCTCCATGTGCAAAATCTCTGATTCTTACTCCGTTCTCATTAGGTTTTACCTTTAGCGCATCTTCCAATGCCAAACTTGCTACTAATCCATGGGACGTAGAACATATACCACATATTCTCTGTGTAAAATAAACTGCATCTAATGGTGAGCGTCCTATTAACATCTTTTCAAAACCCCTAAACTGAATCCCACCGCTTTTAGCATCTACTATTTTATTTTTTTTGATTTCAACTTCTATGCTTAAAGGTCCCATAATTCTAGTTATAGGATCTATAGTTATTTTGGTAGTCACCACAATCACCTCACTTTCGAATAAATTTTAACTATAAATTATTATTTAACAATGGTTTTTAAGCTTCCCCTAGTACTTAACAAAAGGCTCTGTACCATCCGGGAAGAATTCACTAGCACAACCTATGCAAGGCGTATTCGCTTCTACTGGCCAATTAATTCTTGAATTCCATAATCCAAGTGGACAGTAAGCCTTTGTAATAGGGCCCTTGCATCCAACCTTTATCATGCACTCTTTTTCTCCTAGTTTCCCTGCATATACTTTATTATCAAAATATGAGCGTCTTGGGCAATTAGTGTGATTGCTTTCTTTAAAAAACATTATTGGTCTCCCTTTCTCATCTATTTCAACTTTTTTGTGAAGAATAATGCTAGCTATAGTTCCCATAACCCACAAAGGGTTCGCAGGGCATCCCGGAATATTTATTACTTCACGCCCAAGGAAATTTCCTAAGCTTATGCACCCTGTTGGATTAGGTCTAGCTGCAGATATTCCTCCAAATGAAGCACAAGTTCCAATAGCTATTATTGCTTTTGCTTTCTTTGACGCTAAATTAATAGCTTCCGCTGTAGGTACCCGTATGCCTTTATATGTGGCAAATATATTATAAAATCCCTCATCCATATTTGTTATGGCCCCTTCTACTCCTAATATAAAATCTGTATTTAAAACTTCTAAGAATTCCTCATAAGCAACTTCACCTTGTGCTTGCATAAGGCTAGGGCTAAATTTCAAATCAACCATTTCTTCCAAGAAATAAAGAACATCCGGCTTATCTGCATTAAGAAAAGAAATTATATTTCCCATACAACCGTTAGCCTCTATCCATATAAAATTAATTTTTTTAGCCTCTCCATTATGAATATCCTCTATAGCCCTCTTTATTAGTTTTCTTTCATGCAAAATATCCCCTCCTTTTTATGCTTTTTAAAAAATATTTATCCTTTCTTAAATTATTAGCAATTATTTAATCTTTAACTTTTTATTTTGTATTTTTCTCATTAACCATGAACATATTTCATCTATACCCTGATTTCTAACACAAGATGTTTCGAATGTGTCCACATTATCATTTAAAGATTTTATATCTCTGTAGAACTCTTCTTTGTTGAAATCAGTAAATTCTATTAAATCTAATTTATTTAAAATAATAACACCACTTTTTTCAAACATTAGTGGATATTTCAGAGGTTTATCATTCCCTTCTGTAGTACTCAAAATACAGATTTTTATATCTTCCCCAATTTCAAATTCTGCGGGACAAACTAGATTACCTACATTTTCTATTACAAGCAGATCAGTTTTATCAAGGGTTAATGAATTCAATGCATTTTTTATCATTTCGCCGTCAAGGTGGCACGCTCCGCAAGTGTTAATTTGAATCACCGGTACACCCTGCGCCTCTATTCTCTGGGCATCTTTCGTGGTATAGATATCTCCTTCAATTACAGCAATATTTATACGGTTTTTAAGCTTATCTATTATTCGCTCAAGTAAGGATGTCTTACCTGAACCAGGCGAACTCATTAGGTTTATTACATAAATCCCCTTCTCGTCTAGTAATTTTTTATTATTAGCGGTTATCTCTTCATTTTTTTGAAGTATATTAGTAATTACTCTTATTTCACTCATATTTTAATCTCCTTCTATGGTATTTACATAAAGTTCATATCCATGAATAATACTAGAACAAAATTTATTACAGCAAGGACAAAGTTTATTAAAATGGTCAATTGGAAATTCTTGTTTGCAATCTTTACATTCAGCTACTGCATCTACTTTTTCTATTTCTAAAGTTGAACCTTCAAGCATTGTATCAATTATACAGATTTCGAATGCAAAGTTTAAACATTCTTGAGTAACGCCAGATAACTCCCCTATTTTTAACGATACCTTATTAACTTTAGTTAACTTATTTTCAATTGCTTTATCTGTTACTATTTTTATAACATTTTGGATTATAGATACTTCATGCATATTTGTCTCCTAATAAATTTTAGTTTCTTCTTTATAAATATATATGTTAAATAATCCGTTAAAATGTTTTTAGTTATAAGAATTTTGGTTTCATGAAACATAAAGTAACCTTTATAATCATAATGAATAGACTAATAAAGAAGAGAAATTACTTAATGGAGGAATAGGAATGCAATTAAATGGTAGTAAGACTGAAAAGAATCTTCTTAGTACTTTTGCTGGAGAATCAAGAGCAAGAAATAAATATACATTTTATGCTGAAAAAGCAGAGAAAGAGGGATATGAGTATATAGCCTCTATTTTCGAAGCTACTGCAAACAATGAAAAAGCTCATGCAAGAGAAGTTTTTAATAGGTTTCTTAAGATGAATAAAAATACCGCAGAAAATTTAAAAGATGCTGCAAGTGGAGAAGCTCATGAAAGTACCACCTTATATAAACAATTCGAAAAAGATGCTATATTAGAAGGATTTATGGATATTGCTAATTTCTATAAAGAATTACAAGAAGTAGAAGCAAATCATGAAATGAGATTTATGAAAATATATGAGAATCTTCAGGCAGGCATGATATTTAAAAGAAACAAAGATGTAAAATGGCAATGTATGAATTGTGGATATATTCATATAGGAAAAGAAGCCCCTGATTTTTGTCCACTATGTAAGTTTCCAAAAGCTTACTTTAAAATCTATTGTGAAGACTATAAATAGGAGGAGTAAATATGATGATTTATTATCCCACCTACTATTTAGTACCAGTAGCCCCTTTAATACCTTTAGATGAGGTTGACTACAACTTTCGTTATAATGAAGATTACAGCATTGATTATAACGAGGACTACGATAGCCATTATACCGATGAATATAGTGCTAGGTGCAACGTGGAAGGAAATGAAGTGTATAACTCTTATAGAAATATAAATGAAGATATATTTTATGAGGTTGATGACGAGTACGTAAATGAAACTCTTAAATAATAACATCTTATGTAATGAACAAAAAAAACTAAGCACAATTATTTTATAATTGTGCTTAGTTTTTTATATTAAAAAGGCATAATAAAAGTCTTTCCCGTTTTAGGATTTTTAGTTATGTATACCTCAAGTCCATAAACCTTTCCGATTATATCTTCTGTTAATACTTCCTCTGGAGTCCCATCTTTGTAAACTCTCTGATCATGCATTAATATTATATGATCACCATACGCAGCTGCTATGTTTAAATCATGAAGCACCGCGATAATTGTAATGTTTTTATTTTTATTTAATTGTTTTAATTGATTCATTATTTCAATTTGATGATGAATATCTAGGTGAGATATAGGCTCATCTAGAAGAATTATTCCAGTCTCTTGTGCAATCGCTCTTGCTACTACCACCCTTTGTCTTTCTCCACCACTTAATGTATTTATACTTTTATTTCTAAATTCCCAAATGTTTGTAATTTCCATAGCATTTTTTGCTATTTCCATATCTTTTTCACTCTCCGCGCAAAACCTAGGGATATGAGGAGTTCTTCCCATAAGAACTATATCTTGTACTGAAAAATCAAATTCAATTTCTGTGCATTGAGGTACCACTGCCATTTCCTTTGCTAGCACCTTTGTTTTTATTTGAGTTAATTCCTTTTCATCAATAAAAATCTCACCCTTATCAATATTAAGTGATTTTGATAGTATTCTTAAAAGAGTAGTTTTACCGGATCCATTTGGTCCTAAAATCGTATAAAATTTTCCTCTTTCTATGTTTATATTAATGTTCTTTAGTATTTCTCGCTCATATGAAAAACATACATTATTTATCTCTATCAATCAAATCGCCTTCTTTTTCGCTTTATATAATAAGTATATAAAAAATGGCACTCCAAAAATAGAAGTAATAATTCCAACTGGTATTTCTGACGGTGGAAGTATAATCCTTGAAAGGGTATCACAGATTATTAAAAATATAGCTCCACCTAGTGCCGAAAATGGTATAACTACCCTATTATCATACCCAAAAATCATTCTAATAGAATGAGGCACTATAAGTCCTACAAAGCCAATAATTCCACTTACCGATACAACTGCTGCCACCATTAAAGTGCTTATTACAAATATGTACTTTTTAAATCCATTTACATCTATGCCGAGGCTTCTGGCACTATCTTCTCCAAGTAGCATTATATTCAGATCTCTTGAAAATATAGATATAAATAAAATTGATGGAACTGTTATTACAAATAGTAAAATAACATCGCTCCAGCTAGCTGTTGAAAAGCTACCCATAGTCCACATAACTATTTCTTCAATGTTAGCTCTATTAAAGGTCATCATTAATGAAATAATAGAAGATAATAGATAATTTATAGCAACACCTGAAAGTAATAGCGTCACCACTGGAACTTTTGTACCAACCCTTGCAATATTGTAAACTAAAAATGTAGTTATTATCGCCCCTATAAAAGCACTGCATGGTATCATGCTCATTCCAAAGAAATGAATTTGTTTAAGAAAAACCATAGTTATAGTAGCCCCAAGTGCTGCCCCAGATGAAACCCCAAGAATAAATGGGTCCGCCATCGGATTTTTAAAAATCCCCTGATAAGAAGTACCAACCACTGAAAGTGCTGCTCCTACCATACAAGCCAAAAGTATTCTAGGAAGTCTTAAGTTTAGCAGTATGATTACCGATGTATATTTAATCCCTCCTAGTGATACAAAGTTATTTATTATTGGAATTTTACTCATTATAATTAATGCTGTCTGCTTTAAAGAAATGTCTGCCACTCCAAAATTTGTGGCAACAATTATAACAACCCCAAGTAAAAATACCCCTATTACAAAAACTCTTTTATAATAACTTTTCTTTTCTATAAACGTCATGGTTATTTAGCCCCTTTTATTTGAAAAGTTCAGGATGCACTAATTTAGCAATTGCTTCTAGCCCATCTGCAAGTCTTGGTCCTTGCCTAACAATAATATTTTCGTCAATTTCCAACAATTTGCCACCCTTAACTGCCTTCAAATCTTTATACCCAATGGCACCTTCTATACCCTTTTTTGAAGCATATAACTTAGAGCATATTAGTACATCTGGATTCTTCTCCACAAGCTTTTCCAGACTGTATTTCCAACCAATTACGTCATTTGCTGCATTTTTTCCACCAGCCACTTCTATCATATCACCTATAAATGTATCTTTCCCCGCAGTGAAATCACCACTCTTACCGAACCCTGCTACATAATACACTGTTGGCTTTTTAGCACTTGCCACCTTTTTAGTTATATCTGAAACTTTCTTTTTCATGTTCGTTATTACTGATTGTGCTTTTTCGCTAGCATTGACAACCTGGCCAAGCTTTGAGATTGTATCATATACCCCATTAAAATTTTCTTTATCACTTAGTACTAAGACCTTTATATTTAGATTTTCTAATTTTTTTATAGCATCTTTATTAAAAAGAGCTGAAGTAATAACTAAATCAGGTTTTAATTCAACAATTTTTTCTATACTAGGCTCTAATAAATCACCGACAGTTGGAACCTTAAGGGCCTCATTTGGGTAGTCATCATAATTGCTTCTACCAACTAAAGTTGAACCTTTACCCAGGGCATAAATTCCCTCTGTTATATTTGGTGCTATGGTAATAATCCTTTTAGGCTCTTTCTCAATTATAACTGTTCTCTTATTTGAATCAACAATTTTCAGTGGATATACCACAAGGTTTGTTTCCTTTTTAGTAGTATTAATATCCTTGTTAGTCGCAGGCTTGTTACCACATGCACTAAATACAAAACACACAATAATAGCTAAAAATATACTTATTATACTTTTTCTTTTAATCATAGGTTACCTCCATAAATTATAATTTTTTCACTTCTATTTAATCTTAATTGGTATGCCACAAACCACCATGTGAACTTCTTGCGACCTTGATGCGATATACTGATTTACCCTCCCCTCAATATCTCTAAAAACCCTTGACATCTTATATTCCGGTACAATTCCACATCCAATTTCGTTAGTTACAATAATTATTGTTTTTAAGCTTTTCTCTGCCTCATCAATAAATTCCTCTACCTCTTGTAAAATTTTATCCTCCATTTTATCTATATCCTGATTATTAAGATCATCAAAGTTATCCCCCGCCTGATCCAACATAAGATTTGTAACCATTATTGTTATACAATCTAATAAAATCGTATCAAAGTGCAATTCTTCGTTATAAAATATCTGTTTTAAATCCTTATACCCTTCATAAGTAGACCAATTATCTGGTCTTCTTTCCTTATGTTTTTTTACTCTATCTTTCATTTCATCATCAAATGGAATTGAAGTTGCAATATACAGTACCTCGCCCTTAGCTTCTTTGGCTAGCTTCTCAGCGTAAGAACTTTTCCCACTCCTTGCACCACCTGTTATTAGTACAATATTTTTCATAGTATACCCCCTTTTTATTTTAATGTTAACTACATATGTAAAAAATTCAGCAAATAAAAAAAACCGCACCTCAAGGATGTGGAATAATGCAATTTAATTTCTGTGTATTGGATAACCCAATATTATTGTTAAATTACGCATTTTTCATCCTCCCTCCGAAGATTAAAATTTTAAGCGTTAGGCAGGTTTACTGGCTTTAGCATCATCTTACTCTCCAACCTTCTCAGTTTCCCAATGGTTTTTTGGATTTCATCCTCTAATACAGTAGCGGTGGGCTGCAACGGTCTTTAACCGTTTTCCCTTTTAACCCCGTATGCGAGGCACCTAAAACTGATATTTAATTTTTATAAGTTACGATAATAATTGTAACATCAAGAAAATATTAAAGCAATATATTAAAATTTTATTATTTATCTCTATATTATCCTACATAAGTTTTATCTTTATGCTTATGGATGAGAAACAATTAATTTTATATTATTGGAGTTTTTTTGCAACAGTACTATCCTAGTCTAGAACAATAATGTATAATAGTAAATAAATAAAGAGGAGATGTTTTATGCGTAAGTATGTTTGTTTATTATGTGGGTACGAGTATAATCCAGAAATAGGATATCCAGATGGTGGAATAAAACCAGGTACTAAGTTTGAGGATATTCCACACTCTTGGGTTTGTCCATTATGTAGAGCTACAAAATCAGATTTTGAACTAGTAAAATAATATCCTCATATTAATAATAAAAAATAATACTGAAAGCCAGAGATTTTTAATCATAACTTGATTAATTTTCTCTGGCTTTCATACTTCTTATAACTTCAAATATTGTAGTAATATACTATAAATCATCTTGTTGTTCGTAAATTTTTTTTGTAAAATTATCTTGTCTTAATATTATTTTTTACTATTTCCTTTGGCTGCCGCTGATTGTGCTTCAACAGCTTTTCTTTCTTCTGAAGTAGCATCACTAGGTCCGCTGGCCATGTTAGGCATATTATACATTCTAGTTACGTCACTGTTTGATACCTCACTAACATTTCCATTTTCTGTTGATTGTCTACTTGGTTTTTTAGTTTGTTCTGCATTATTTTTACTCATAATTTTTCTCCCTTCTAATTTTCATTTGCACTGTATATATTCAATGCCTTATATAGTGTACCCATTTTGCTATAAACTATAATCGAAAAAAATCATTTAATATTAAATTACAGTTTGTCCTTCATATAATCTCTGAATAATATTAAATTTACCATGGGATATTAATATTTTCTCATTTATTAACAAATAAAAATTTAGATACTGGTAGTTTTTTAAACCAAAATAAATTAATCAGTAAAAAAATAGCACTTCCAATTAAAACCTGCCATGGATACGTCCATAAATTATTAACTGGTATAATTATTGGCAACAAGGTAATTGCTGCTGCTGGTGGAAAAGATAATTGCAAAAAATGAAACATAAGCAAAATACAGACCATACACAATGCAGCCGAAATCCAAACTGGCCAATGTAGTAAATAGTGGATAAAATATAGCCATATAACTCCTGAAACAGCTGCATATATTAGTAATATAAAAATTAACCCGGTCTTCAAATATAGTTTACTCTTTGGTTTAGCAAGTTCCACAAAAGCAACTATTAATGGTGGTGCAATAATGTAGTTCCAATGAAAATATAGAGCAACTCCTGAAACCATAAGAATACTCATTAATAACTTAGCCCATTTTAAAAATTCCCCTTGGGTTAAGTTAAAATTTTCTCTTTCCTTAAAAACTTCTACATATTTTTCATGGGTATAATTTTTTTTATAATAAAAATCTATTATTTTTTTGCCACTGGCAATTATTCCTGTAAGTATGAATACAGACAAAGGATAATACCAACTTTGAGTATGCATGAGAATCGGAAGCATTGCCGCCGACAAGGATGGAGATACTTCTGAGCCTATAATTTTTAGCTGTAAAGCCACAAGGACAAAGGCTACCGCAATCATTAAAAAGGGTGAGTACGGAAAAAATCTAGTTATAATTAATCCGGTCAAAGCCGCAATTGTTGGAGACAGCCAAAAATGAAAGCTTTTATTTCCCCAAGCTGATTTTTTCATAACCCAAGCACCTATGGCAAGAGCTGAAATTTCCGGAAAAATAATTTCTTTCTCTCCAGTATATTCTGAAATTATACACATAACAACGACTAACATTATTACTAAAGGTATAAATCGCTTCTTCATTTGAATCTCTCCAATAATTTATTTCATAATCTTGGTTGTTCATAAAATTTATGTACCATTATGGACATTATATCATATTTTTTTGCAATTAAATCATTACATATATTAGTAACATATTTTAATAAGTCTATTAGTTATATTATCTCTAAGCTCTACAGATGTATAAAAGTATTGATATTATTTATTATTTGTATCATAATATATGAATACAACAATATAAATATGGAATTAATTTTAGAAAGAGGTAACGTTTATGAACAAGGATTATATGGAATATAATGAAACAGCAGAACTGCTTAAAGTATTAGCTCATCCAATAAGATTATGTATTATTAATGGATTACTTTACGACGGAACATGTAATGTAAGTCACATGCAAGATTGCCTTGGCATCCCACAATCTACCTTGTCTCAACATCTACAGAAATTAAGGATGGCAAAATTAATTAAAGGTAAAAGAAATGGACTAGAAATTAATTATAGTATTTGTGATGATAGAGTTAAAGAATTAATTAAATTTCTTTTTAAAACTAATGTTTGATATATAAACTGCTCTCTATAAAAAACATGCTATCAATAAAATTAGCATGTTTTTTACTTTAATTATATAATATCATTTGTGATTTTATTTGTTTTTTGCTCTATTATTTTAATATGTATTTTATCTTTTAAATCTTTAACTTTAAGTTCTAATATGTCACCGATACGAAGGCCGTATTAATACCAACAAGAAATTTATCTTAAAAGAATAACATTAATTTACCAAATTAAAATCAGCCACAAGTTAAGCATATTCATTTTAATTTATCAAAGTGGAAAAGGTTACAAGAACTATGATACCATGTAAAATAAAAGCAGTGTAATTACCTATACCCATATTTTGCATTATCTGTCCTTCGACAGCACTATACAAAATAAGCCAAATAAGAGGTTGCAATATTGTGACGGCAATAGAAATAGGATTTTGAAAACGCCACTTCATATTTCTCCATAAAATATTCAGCATATTAATCCGGCATTCTATTCCTCCTCTTTCAGTGGAAACAGAATTTCCGATTTAAACATATTTAGAAATTGTTTTGCTGCCTCGTTAACATACGAGCAACAGTGGGAGCAACACCATGAACATTTTGAAATGCACGATTAAAGGCTGTTGGCGAAACATAACCATACTTTAAACCTATATCCATAATTTTTGCTTCGCTTACCTGTGATTCAAAAGTGGCTTTTGTCATTCTCCTACGGCGAATATAATCAGATAGCGGAATACCCGCTACATAGGAAAATATTCTCTGAAAATAAAAAGTTGAACAACAGGCAATTTTTGCAGCTTCATCATAAGAAATATCACCTGTTAAATTATATATCTTCTCTTTTGGTGTCCAGTTTTGTAAACCTACTACTCATTGATGTTAGTACCATTCTAAATTAGGCCCGTTGGTATACTCTTAATTGGTTAATGTTTTCTATCCTCCCCTCCTGTGTTAAGATAGTTGTCGTAAGAACTAATATATGATATTCTCGAACGGAGTATAGATGATTATTTTATGACAAGGCAAAACAAAAAATATACTAATGAAGAGACATACCGCCTGACTAAGATAGAGTTGTCAAGATACTGTATAGAAAAGGATTATTTAAGGATTTGTAGATATTGATAAAGCTAGGACATGGGTATTTGAATTTGTGGATTGGTACAACAATAAACACTATCATAGTGGATTAAATTTTGTAACCCCAAGCTCAAGGCATTGTGGACAAGCAGAAAAAATAATGGCAAATAGAAAAAGCGTATAACCGCAAACATGTATTAATGGAGCCATAATTCCTATAAAACTGGTAAAACAAACGAACGTAATATTTACTTTATTATTTTAACCTCTTGCGATACAGTTTCAAGCCTAAGGTAAATAATTCAAAGTAAATGTATTGAATCTGCATAACGTTTTATTCAACCAGTTAAGATTTACACCCTCAATATTAAATGTAATCAATTTCATTATTTACTATTCTTTTCTTTAAATCCTTAACTTTTCCTTCAATTATCTTAGCTATTTTTATAAATTCCACATCAGATTTTCCAGTAGGATCAACAAGCCCCCAATCTTCCTGATGCCTGTGCGCCATAATTGGACAAACTACATTGCATCCCATTTTTATTACAATATCAGCCCCTGGTATGTTATCAATTAATTTTGATGTGTGAGTCTTATTCATGTCTACTTTATATAAGTCCTTTATTATTCTAACTGCATCTTGATTAATTTGAGCTTTAATTTCAGTACCTGCTGAATAAGATTCAAATACGGATGACCCAAACATCTTTCCCAGGGCATCTGCGATCTACAAGAATTGTGAACACATATAAATGCTACCTTTGGTTTCATAATATCATTCTCCTTTATATCTTATGTTAATTTTTAATTTCCCACCTAACTATTTTAATTAACCTGATGGCGCCTAAATTTAGGCATCCATCATTTATGTTTTCCTATAATTGTATCTCCAATTGTAAAAAGTTACTCTATTAATCCTATACTTATTAGCAATTATCTTTATGTTTCCAATTCCATTATCATACTCATTTAAAATTTTATATTTTTCTTTTTTTGTATATTTGGTTCTTCTAGACACAAAAATGCTCCATTAAAGTAGACAGATTTTTATTTTTTAAGCTGTCTACTTTAATGGGAGCATATCACTATTGTATTACATTCACCTATTAATTTTTACTAATCTATTCTAACATTTTACTAATGTATTTTTATAATCCGTATATTTTTCTAATATTTCTTTGTTAATTTTAAAAAAGTCATATAAAATTTGCATATTTTTCACTGTATCAGTAGTAATAATATGCTCTATTAATTCTACCTGAATTAAAGTATCCTCCGTACATCCTATAAAAGATAAAAAATTTTCTATTGTATTATGCCTGTTCAATAGGAATTCTCCTAATTTCTTACCTTCATCTGTTAAAGTTACAATCCCATATTTCAAATAATTTACTAATCCCAATTCTCCAAGCTTCTTTATCATTTTTGAGGCTGAAGAATCCTTAACATTTAGAAGTTTTGCAAGCACGTTTGTTCGAACATATGGTTCTTTTAGACTATTCCTATATATCATTTCAAGATAATCTTCTAATGCAGGAGTAAGCATATTTTTATTATATCCTTGTAATTCATATCCACGTACAGTATGAAATTCATTATCCATTTAATCACCACCAATATATAAATTATTCTTTATAATTTATATATACTAGTAACATTTAAAAAATATTATCATATTTTAGTGTAGGGAAAGTTTTTTTCTCTACAGCAAATCTTTTTGTTAGGGGGTTCATTTGTATATGAATAGTTATGACATTCCACTTAGCACCTTACCACTAGGTAAGAAATGTAAAGTTAAAAAAATAATTTCCGAAGGTTTAATAAGAAGAAGGATGCTAGACTTGGGGTTAATTGATGGTACTGCAATAGAATCTTTGCACAAAAGTCCATCTGGTGACTTTGTTGCTTATCTTATTCGCGGTGCTGTAGTTGCTCTTCGCAGTGAAGTAGCCTCTATGATTTTAGTAGAAACACTTTAAGTTTGTGTTTTTACCTCTACTTATAAAATATATCAATAATTAGCATTTTTAAGGAGGAAAGATTTTTGGGACTGACTAATAAATCAACTGGAACAGGAGTTTTAGAAAAAGAACTTAGAATTGATAAAACTACGCCAAATGATAAAATAATAGCCTTAGGTGGTAATCCTAATGTTGGGAAAAGTACGGTTTTTAATAATTTAACTGGTTTAAAGCAGCACACAGGTAACTGGCCTGGTAAAACTGTAGCAAATGCCCTGGGAAATTATTCTTATAAAAATAATAATTTTATTTTGGTAGATATTCCGGGCACCTATTCGCTTATGGTAAATTCAGTTGAGGAAGAGATTGCTAGAGATTTTATATGCTTTGGAAATCCAGATGCAACAGTAATTGTAGTAGATGCTACCTGCTTAGAGAGAAATCTAAACCTTGTTATACAAACACTTGAAATTACTTCAAAGGTTGTTGTATGCGTTAATCTAATAGATGAATCAAAAAGAAAAGGAATAACTATAAATTTAGAGGATTTATCAAGACAGCTTGGGGTTCCTACCGTAGGAACAAGTGCAATTAAGGCAAAGAGCTTAAATAAGTTAATGGACGCAGTCTTTGAGGTTGCATTTAATAAAATTGCTCCAAATAGCATTAATATAATATATGAAGAATTGATAGAAAAAGCCATATCTAAGGTTGAAAATGCCCTCAAATCACAACTTCAGAATAAACTTAATCCTAGGTGGATAGCATTAAAGCTTATAGATGGAGATGAAACCCTCTTAGCGTCAATTAACAAGTATCTTGATTTCAACCTAACCCAGCAGGCTGAGCTTATGAATCGTGTTTATGAAACAAGAGCTTCTTTAAATGCACAAGGAATTAATTCTGATACATTTCGTGATAAAGTTGTTTCTCAAATAGTAAAGACTGCAGAAAAAATCAGTAGTACTGTAGTTTCTGTTAAGGATAAAAACTATAATGATACTGATAGAAAAATAGATAAATATCTAACATCTAAGAAATTCGGAATTCCCATTATGATTCTTCTTTTGGCTGTAGTTTTCTGGCTTACAATTACTGGAGCTAACATTCCTTCTAATTTAATTGCTGATGGTCTGTTTTGGGTTGAAGATAAACTTACAATTTTTTTTACTTGGTTAGGTACCCCAGCATGGGTACATGGATTATTGGTTTTGGGTATGTACCGAACTCTTGCATGGGTAGTATCTGTTATGCTCCCTCCAATGGCTATATTTTTCCCTCTATTCACATTGCTTGAGGATTTAGGATATCTACCTAGAGTAGCTTTTAATCTTGATAATTATTTCAAGAAAGCATGTGCTTGTGGAAAACAGGCATTAACAATGTGCATGGGCTTTGGTTGCAATGCTGCTGGCATAATTGGCTGTAGAATAATTGATTCACCAAGGGAGCGACTAATCGCAATTATTACTAATAACTTTGTGCCTTGCAACGGAAGATTTCCCACTCTTATAGCAATTATTACAATGTTCTTTGGTGGAATTATAGTAGGACCAGTCCAATCTATAATATCTACACTAATTCTCACCGGCGTCATTATACTAGGTGTTGTAATGACATTAATAATATCTAAAATTTTATCAAAGACAATATTAAAAGGTATTCCCTCCAATTTCACTTTGGAGTTGCCCCCCTATAGAAAACCACAGGTAGGTAAAGTTATTGTTAGATCTATATTTGATAGAACTTTATTTGTACTTGGTCGTGCAGTGATAGTAGCAGCACCGGCAGGATTAGTTATATGGACAATGGCTAATATCCATATGGGTAATTTAAGTATTTTAACTCATTGTGCTAATTTCTTTGATCCCTTTGCAAGACTTATAGGATTAGATGGTTATATTTTAATGGCCTTTATTTTAGGATTTCCTGCAAATGAAATAGTTGTCCCTATAATAATTATGTGCTATATGTCTACAGGAAGTATGATTGAACTTGATAGCCTAGTGCAATTAAAGACTCTTCTTATATCTAATGGCTGGACATCTTTAACTGCGGTATGTGTTATGCTGTTTTCCTTAATGCATTGGCCCTGCGCTACCACCTGCTTAACTATAAAAAAGGAAACTCAAAGCATTAAATGGACACTTGTTTCTTTTCTTGTGCCTACTATTACAGGGATTGTTATTTGCTTTATAGTTGCAAGTACCGTACGCTTAATGGGTTTGATATAATGAATTTAATGGAGGATTTTTTATGGTAATATCCTGGCTTAAAGGTTTTGATCCCATAGTTCAGGCTCTTTTTGCAACACTATTTACTTGGGGTATAACTGCTTTAGGAGCATCTCTTGTATAAATAGAAAGGTACTAAATGGCATGCTTGGTTTTGCGGCAGGAGCTATGATTTTTGTAGTTGTTGAAGAACTAATACCTGAATCACAACAGGGTTCAAAAACAGATATTGCAACTATGGGTGCTATGGTAGGGTTTGTAATTATGATAGTGTTGGATGTAGCTTTGGGCTAATGGTAGAAACCAATATGTTTAAATAAACGATATTATTTAGAATGTTATGTATAGATAATTTTTTTGAATGTAGTTTATTATAATTTTTCTGCATTCTTATATATTTTACTAATTTCGTCCTTCGAGATAAATGCTGATAATAAATAAGCTATGATTATTATGCCTGGGATGTCTATTAGCAATCTTATTATTGCTCAAGCTATTGGAAGATGGGGTAATTTCTTTAATTCAGAAGCCCATGGTGGTCCCGTATCCTATGAATTTATTAAAAATTTCCCATACTTCATACAACAAGGTATGTATATAGATGGATTTTATTATCATCCCACTTTCTTATATGAATCTTTATGGGATTTCATTGTGTTTATAATCCTAATGATTATTTTAAGAAAAACTAAAAAAGTTGGAATTGTACTTTTCACATATATCGGGCTATATTCAGTTGGTAGATTTTTTATTGAAGGTCTAAGAACAGATAGCTTAATGATGGGCTCTCTCAGAATTGCTCAAATAGTAAGTTTATCTGGGGTTGCACTCTGGGTAGGATATTTGATTTTGTCTAAATATAAAAAAAAATAGTTGGATAAGCTTTATCCAGCTATTGGTTCCATTTAATGGATTTTATTTTAGAATATTGAGAACTTCAAAATAACTGCTGCAAATACTATTGATACAACAAGAGATTTACTTTCTTAATTAATATTAACTAATTATATCTATATTATTATTTTCTTATATTGGGTTCTATTGGTTATTAAATCTATTGTAACCTCATAATAACTCCCGTAATTACTTATACTTTTACAATTTCCACCCTTTCCGCTAATTAGAAAAGGAACCTTATTGCTACCATTTTCTAAATTAAAATTACATTCCCTCATAGTATGCATATGATGAGAAAAAATAGCACATACCTTAACATTTGAATTTACGCTATCCCTAAATATTTTTTCTTGATCCAATTGCAAATAATGATAATCACTTTGCGGCAAACCGTCATTGCAGTCTTTAATTCTAAATGGATTATGAAAATCAATCAAGTAAACATTAGAAAAGTTCATTTTTTTAAGTAAATCAATATCTTCATTTTCCTTTGACGAAAAATAAGAATATATAACGGGTTCTTTATCTATTGGTTCAAAACAATAATGTGTATTTAGATATATATATCGTACATTCGTTCCAGATATATCAATTTCATCTCTAGTATTTCCAATAAATTTCTCGAAGTTTTTGGAATCAGGCTTGGGTTTTGATATATCATAATCATGATTTCCTATAGAAATGAAAATCGGTATACCTTTATGTATCACCTCATCATACGTTAACTTATAAAAAAGCCGAAAACTTGCTTCATCATTTCCATTATCAACAGCATCACCACCATGAATTATAAAATTTGGATTAAAATAATTATTTTCTTTTCTATAATTAATCTCTAACAGAATTTTCTTGTACAAAGATGAATTTTTCCCAAGAGATCCATCTGTATTAGATATTACATGACTATCACCTAAAACAATAAGCCTTAATATTTTTTCAGTAATTTGTTTGTTTTTTAGTAATTCTTTTGATATATAATTTAATGGTTTTATATTTGAATGCATTAAGAAAATCACCTTCTTTTTAATATTAAACTTTTTAAAAAACACAAATTAAATTTTTTAATATATTATCCCACAAAAGTATATTATATCAAATTATAAGACTATATATTGTATTTAACATGTGATAAAATTACTACAAATAGTATAATACTAATTTATTTAATTATACTATTTTTGCCGTAAATTGGATATATAAAAATAATTGTGCGATTCGTGTACTTTTATTTGCCTGATAGTGTGTTATTTGTACTTATTCTAATATTTATTTTATATTACATTGTAAATTCTACTTTTACGGTGATTACTAACTTATTATCAGAAGATAAATGTATAATGGTTATAAATTGTTTACAATATTGACACCTACCCGTAATAATTATTTAGTAATATTGTTATTAGAACTACAATTATTAAAAGATATTACGCATAAAGATATAAATCAAACTATACAGAAATATCATAAATAAAAATAATGATATCAGGTCAGTATTATATTGAAATTTATAGTGTAGCCCTTAAGGGCAGAAATGGAGCAATTTATTATGAAACCTGAAAACAAAACTGTTACTGAAATGTCTAAAAATACTTCAATTTTTATTACCCTGTGTGTCGTAGCTTCTGTTGTAGCACTTGTTGGAGTTAAAATATTATTAACCACTATTTTGTAACTTAAGGGTATAACTTTAAATTAATCAATTGAAATTAATATTTCATTTATATTACAGATTTGTAATTAGCCCATCTAATTACAAATTCACAAATCAAGGGAACTCTAATTAAATTAGAGTTCCCTTGATTTGTGATTAATTATCAACATTAATTTTAGAAGTATTAAATTTAAAGATTATTATTACTTAAAACAGCATTCACTCCATTTGTATTATTAATGCCATTAGTTGTAGCACTAGTATCCGCTTGCTCTTGAGTTATAGTTTGTAACAATTGAGTTAAGTCATTATTACTACTTGTACTTGAAATAATACTACTAGTATTATCATCACCTTCATCAGTACCAATACCTGAACTGCTACTTGCATCTTTAGTTGACATAATTTGCATCATTTGTTGCATTACTAATTGCTCTATTTGTTGAGCCTTTTGAGATTGTAATGATATACTCTCTAGTCCATTAACTACAGTATTCTTATTTTCTGTGCCAGTAACACTTGTGGTGGAATTGTTTAAAGCCTGATCTTGTTGACTATTCACCATTTGATTGAGTAAAGCTTCAAAGCCAGAACTTGAATCATTACCCGTTACCCCTGTTGTAGATTTTGTTCCTACAGTGCCCATCATCTTCAATAGTTGTGATATTTGATTAACTTCCAAAACTATCCCTCCTTTTTTAACAATATAGTACTTATATTGTTATTTTACTCTTTATAAGAATAATTATCTACATTTATTATAATCGCTAATTAAAAATCAGTATAGGAATAAATTCCTATACTGTATATTTATATATAATCTTATTAAGTTCATATACATTTTGCTCAGTCCAAATAGTAAAGTCTTTGTTAGCATTGAGTGCAGCACTTGCAAGTTCGAATAAAAATTTTGGTACTTCCTCTTTCCTAATATCTCCGTAATTTTTACCAAGTTTTGTTTTACCTATGCCAAGGTCCCCACCAAAATGTAATCCAAATACATTTATAAGTTCACCTTGAACCTTTTTCTTTTTGCCACAAAAACCAATTGTTCCTATTTCATGTACAGAACAAGAATTAGAGCATCCTGATATATGAACACGAGGCAGTATATCTTCTGTTAAATTATTTTCTTTAAAATAGCTTAGTATTTCACTTAAAGTTCGCTGACTTTCTAAAATTCCCATTTGACAAGTAGGAACACCAATACACGCAATAGAACATTCAAGAGAAGTACTTCCACCAATTTTATCTGTCATATCAAGAAACATTTCAGCTTCTTTCCCATTCAAATTTCTAATGTATAATCCTTCTGTCATCGCAAGTCTCACTTCTACATTATCCATAACTTCTATTTTATCTATTATTAGTTTCAAATACTCACTTTTTAACTGCCCTCCCATTGGATGTACATACACACTATATAAACCCTTTTGTTTTTGAGGAACCAATCTTGGACTTTTTATAGAAGTTTCAAAGCCTACTTTATCATAATTATTACTTTCTACCTTTATTTTTAAACTTTTTCCAGCCTTAACTTTTTCCAAATAACCATTATAACAGTTTATAAATTGCTCTTCACCCATTCTTTCCATAATATATCTTATGCGGGCTCTTCCTTTGTTTACATAATCACCTTCATTAATAAAAAGCTCTGTGATTGCTTCAACATGATATAAAATATCTTCTGGCTTAATTAACTGTTCTCTCTTAGCTGATAGTTTTGAATTGTTCCCCATTCCACCACCTAAATATACTTTAAAATATTCCATGCCGTTTTCTTTAACCGCAAGAAAACCTAAATCAGTAGCCGTTACATGTGACTCATCCTTTTCATTACTTGAAAATGCAACTTTAAATTTCCTTGGAAGTTTATATGTATATACCTTACTTAAAAAATGTTGCCCTACGGCTTGTGCATAAGGTGACACATCAAAAATCTCATTCAACTCAACCCCAGACAGTGGTGATACTGAAACATTTCTAGGAAAATTACCACCTGAACCCCTTGAGTATAAATCTTTTTTTATACCTTCTTCCATTGCATCACAAGCTTCATCAATAGTAATTCCATGTAATTGTATCGCTTGACGAGTAGTTAGATGTATACTTTCTAATTTATATCTCTTTGCAAAATCATAAATTAGTTTAAGATCTTTTATAGAGGCTATTCCTGATGGTATCCTAAATCTTATCATAAATTCCTTGCCACTGCGCTGTGCATACACGCCCATACCACCTGAAGCTCCTTTAAATTCCATTTTACTTATTTCACCATTTAAAAATTTGTGTCCGAGTGCCCTAAAATCTTCAATCTCGCTAAGAAGAATTTCATTAAAAGTATTCATCTATATCAGTCCTTTCTTATTGCAACATTATTATGGCTATAGTATACTGTTTTTTAACCAATAAGTATAATACTCTTTTTATATAATACTTATTAATATTTCTGATAGGTAGGGTGATAATTTTGATTGATGAATTAAAAACTTTTATTGCTGTTGTAGATAATAAAAGCTTCACAAAAGCTGCAAATAGCATTAATATATCTCAGCCTAGTGTAAGTTTACATATTGTAACTCTAGAAAAGCAATTCAATACAAGGCTAATAGAAAGATCTAATAAACAGAGAACTATATTAATTACACAAACCGGAGAAATGTTATATAAGAAAGCTAAACAGATATTGTCTCTAATAGACGACACAAAAGAGGAACTTAATAATTATCATAACTCCACCACTGGCACTTTAAAAATTGGTGCGAGCATGACTATTGGCGAATTTTTATTACCCTCAATACTAGGAGAGTTTATTAAAGAGTTCCCAAACGTAAAATTGGACGTTGCTATTGAAAATACCCATAATATTTATGAAAAATTTAAAAACTATGATATTGATATTGCTTTAACTGAGGGCAGCGTTCCTGTGCATAACTATACATTCAAAAATTTTTATAAAGATACAATGGTTGTTGTAACCCCAAATTCTTTTACCTATGATAAAAATATCGGACTTAAAACCTTCTTATCAAATCAAACTTGGATGCATAGAGAAGAAGGCTCCGGCACTGGTGAATATTTAAATATATTTTTGAATACAGAAGGCATATCTCCAAAGAATTTTATTATCCTTGGAAGTAATTACTCCATTAAAGAAGCTGTTAAAAACAATTTAGGTGTAACTTTTATTTCATCTTTAGTAGTAACTGAGGCTGCAAATAATAATGAACTTAAAATTATACCTACCAAAATCAAATACAATAGATTTTTCACCTATTTAGTCCATGAGAAAAATCTATCGAGAATTGCAACATTGTTTGTTGAAAAATTAGAAAAGTGCAAAAATATGAATGAATAGTAACTAGGCCCATTTTACATATATGTATAAGCCATACATATATGCAACCCCCTATTAAATCCTCCTATTCTATTTGTATCATCTTAAAAGACTATATAGCCAATAATGGCACTAATAGCTAGCATATGGACCATTTTTATCCCTATGTCGACTATACACGAATATTGATAGAAATGTAACATTTCTTCATAGTTTATGGAGTTTTCCAAACATACAATCCTATGATATTATATAAGTTGCTAGTTATAATTAATAAAAACTTGCTGAATTTGTATTAATTTATTGAGGAGAGATTATATGTTAAAGTTCAAGAATATAAGAAAGGTTTTTAAAAACAAAACTGTAATTAATGATATCAGTTTTACTGTAAATAAAGGAGAATTCGTAGTTATAGTTGGACCAAGTGGCTGTGGTAAAACAACAACTTTAAAAATGATTAATAAGTTAATTCCACCAACATCAGGAACTATAACCTTAGAGGACACAAATATATTAAAGGAAGATACCATTAAGCTTAGGCGTAATATGGGATATGTCATACAGCAAACAGGACTTTTACCACATATGACTGTAGGCGAGAATATTGGAATAATACCAATGCTAGAAAAATGGCCAGAAGACAAAATACACGCGCGAACAACTGAACTTTTAAAAATGGTAGGAATGCAGCCAGATGAGTACATAGATAGATATCCATGTGAATTAAGTGGAGGTCAGCAGCAAAGAATTGGAGTAGCAAGAGCCTGGGCAACAAATCCCGATATAATTCTTATGGACGAGCCTTTTAGTGCTTTAGACCCCATAACAAGAAATCAGCTTCAAGATGAATTGTTTAATCTTCAACAAGATTCTAAAAAAACAATAGTTTTTGTAACTCATGATATGGATGAAGCTCTTAAGCTTGGTGATAGAATTTGTATAATGAAGGACGGAGATATTCTTCAGTATGATACTCCAGAAGAAATTCTAAATAACCCTGCTAATGATTTTGTTAAAGAATTCATAGGTAAAAATAGAATATGGCAGCAGCCAGGGTTTATACGCGCTAAGGATATTATGATTACAGAGCCAATTACAACTAGCGGTAACAGAACAGTAGTCCAAGCTTTAGAAATCATGAAGGCAAACAAAGTAGACAGTTTGTTAATTATTAATAAAGAAGATAAGCTGGAAGGAATTGTTACAATAAAAGATATTATAAGGAATTACGTAGGTTCTATAAAGGTAGATACTATTATGGGACGCGAAATTAAAACCGTTAATATACATGACTCCTTAATAGATATACTAAATCTAATGAATGAACTTAAAATTGGATATGTTCCAGTTGTAGATGATAGTTCAAAATTAGTTGGACTAATTACTGAAAGTAGCTTGTTAATTGTTTTAAGCAACCAGTATATTAACCAGGAGGATGAGGAGTAATGAATATAATTAATTCAATAATTGGATTTAAAGACTTTTTAATTTCAAGACAAGGACAAATAATAAACTTAACACTACAGCATATTCAATTAACCGTATTCGCTGTATTACTAGCAATAATTGTAGGTATCCCTTTAGGTATATTAATATCTAGAGTTAAGAAATTGTCAGGGCCAGTTATAGGCTTTGCAAATTTAGTACAGGCAATACCTAGTTTAGCCTTATTAGGATTTTTAATACCAATACTTGGAATAGGTAGCACACCAGCGATACTTATGGTGTTTTTATATTCACTGCTTCCTATTATAAAAAACACCTATACTGGGCTTATGAATATAAATCCAGATGTAATAGAGTCATCTAAAGGCATGGGCATGACTAATAAACAAGTACTTAAATTAGTTCAATTACCACTTGCATTCCCAATAATTATGACCGGAATAAGAATATCTGCAGTTACTGCTGTTGGACTTATGACAATTGCAGCATTTATTGGTGCCGGCGGTCTTGGATATATGGTATTCTCAGGTGTGCAAACGGTAGATAAAAATATGATTCTAGCCGGAGCAATCCCTGCATGTATATTAGCACTATTAATGGACTACATTATAGAAAAAATTGAAAATGGTGTAACACCTCCAGGAATTCAAAAAGCAGATGGTACAATTAAACTATCTAAGAGAAAAAAATATAAGTTTAATAAAGCGCAAAAAATAATAGCTACTAGTTTAATAGTTATACTGTTAGCTAGTGGTGCATTCATGTATGCTGAAAAAAGCGACCCAATTGTAGTCGGTTGTTACAACAGTTCTGAGCAAATTATATTAGGTAATATGTTGGCAACATTGATAGAGAAAAAGACAAATATCAAAGTGGAAACAAAATTAAATTTAGGAGGTTCAGGTCTAGCATATACTGCTTTAAAGACAGGTGAAATAGACATGTACCCTGAATATACTGGAATGAGTTTAGTGGGTATTATGAAGCAAGCACCAATTAGTGACCCAGCTAAAGCTTATAAAGCTGTAAGTGATTATTATATTAAGAACTACGGTATAACTTGGCTAAAGCCTTATGGTTTTAATGATACTTATACATTATCTGTAAGACAAGCTACTGCAAAAAAGTACAATCTAGAAACCATTTCTGATCTTGCAAAAGTAAGCGACAAACTAGTGCTCGGTGCTACATTCGAATTTTGCAATAGAGCAGATGGTTATCCAGGAATAATTAAGACATATAACCTTAAATTTAAAAGCTTTAGTTCAATTGAAGGAGGCCTAAGGTATGCAGCTATAGGTAATAAAAAGGTTGATGCTATAGATGCATTTATGACAGAAGGATTATTAAAATCGTATAAACTCAAAATTTTGAAAGATGATAAACATTTCTTTCCAAATTATGATTGTGTACCAATAGTTAGTAGCAAAACTCTTAAAAAACATCCAGAACTAAAAGCTTTAATTAATAAATTAGGTGGAAAAATCACAAGTGAAAAAATGATAGATCTAAATTATAAGGTTGATAAGCTTGGCGAAGAACCAGCAAAGGTTGCAGAAGACTTTCTACGCGAAAATAAATTAATTAAATAGTTTTCTTTCTAATACTAAATGATTAAGATAGCCGATTTCTACAATTGATGTGGAAGTCGGCTACTTTATTGCATACAAGCATATAAATACTTTTAAGGATATATATGATAGAATGTATAAAAGAAGGTAAACGGTATACAAAAAATTAACTAATAATAAATACTAAACTAATAATGTTGTTGTATTTTAATGATATAATTAATCTGATTTGATACTTTGCATATAAAAATGTTTAGAATAAAAGGTAGGTAAGTTAATGAAAAATTATAAGTTTAATTTAATTTTAGGGATTGCATCTGTTGTTATTTTTGTATTCTTAATTATATTATCACATGGTTGGATGGATTTAATTCATCAAATGAAACATTTGCAAATTAAATGGGTAATCATAGCAGTATTTTCCATGCTATTATATTGGATTTTTGAATCTAAAATTTTGCAAAATGTTGTATTTTTAACAAAAAAAGATTATAAATTTAAAGAAGCATTTAAAGTTACTATGATAGGCCAATATTTTAATTCAATTACGCCTTTTGCATCCGGTGGTCAGCCAATGCAGTTATATGCACTTACAAAACAAGGATTAGGAGCTGGTAGCTCTGGGTCGACGCTTATGATTAAATTTATTATCTATCAATCAATTCTAACTTTATATTCTTTAATTCTTATATTTTGGAAAGCAGATTTTTTCAGAAGAAATATGAGCAATTTATTTTATTTAATTGGCATAGGATTTGCCGTTCATGCTGGTGTAATTATATGCTTAATTGTATTTTCAATATATCGTAGATTAACTCACAAGATCATAATCATCTTATCTAAGATATTAAATAAACTTAAATTGGTTAAAAACATATCAAAATTAGAAATACATATTAATGAAAATTTAGATCAATTTCATAATGATATGTTAATTGCAAAACAAAGTAAAGGATTGATTACTAAAGCTGTTATTTATACAATACTTCAACTAACAATATACTTTATTATCCCCTATTTTATTTACCTTAGTTTCGGCATGAAGAGTGCAAATATAGGTAGTATGATAGCCGGAACTGCGTTTATAATGATGATAACAGCAGTTATACCCTCACCTGGAGCAATAGGTGGTGCTGAGGGTGCTTTCTATGTGCTTTTTGGTTTGTTTTTTGCCTCTAATAATATAATGGCTGCCATATTGTTATGGCGATTAATTACATTTTACTCCTGTATAATTGTTGGTTATTATGCTCTTAAGAAGAGTTAGTCTAATCTTATTTATACATATTAAAAAACCCTTAGCCTAGGCTAAGGGTTTTTGGTTTCTACTCTTTTATTATATATGGTACAGTAAGTACTGCCACATTTCTATTTTTATATAACATACTCTTTATAAAATATCCAGTTTGGTTATGAAGCATATTATGCCACCACTTAGTTATAACAAATTGTGATATCACAACTGTTACAGTTTCCCCATGCTTTGAAGCACGATCTTCAGACTCTATAAAATTAATTAATGGTCCCATTACGTCTCTATATGCAGAGTGTTCTATTATTAATGGAATTCCGGCATCATATTCTTTCCACTTTCTTTTTAGTTTCTCAGTAGCTTCCGGATCAATTGATACATGAAAGGCAACTACATTTTGTGATAAGCATTTTGCGCAATTTAAAGACTTTAAAAATGATTTATTTAATGTACCTAAAAGTATTATTACATGTTGCTCATTATTGGTTTTCATACCAACCTTAGGCCTTTCATCTTTGGATAATCTAATTTGTTCTACTACCTTGTCATAATGATTTTTTATCTTTGCCATAAAATAAACAAGTAAAGGTATTACAATAAAAACTATCCAAGCACCATGGACAAACTTTGTTATTCCTATTAATATTACAGTAAAGAAAGTCACAATAGCACCGAATCCATTTATTGCTGCCTTATGTTTCCAACCAGCTACCCTACCTCTTTCCCACTTTAAAAACATTCCAACTTGAGAAAGCGTAAAAGATATAAATACACCAACAGCATATAGTGGTAAAAGTGAATGAGTATCACCTTTAAACACGATAATTAATATACCAGCTGCAACAGCCAGTAGTATTATTCCATTTGAAAAACTTAGTCTCTTTCCTCTTTGAGAAAATTGTCTTGGAACATATCCATCTTGTGCCATTAAGGAAAGAAGCAGTGGTAGACCTGCATAGGCTGTATTTGCTGCCAGTACTAAAATAATTGCGGTTGTAACTTGAATAATATAAAATATAATACTACCTTTTCCAAAAACTTGTTGAGAAATTTGAGCAATTACTGTCATATGCTCAACAGGTACCGCATGATAAATTGTTGATAGGAAAGATAACCCTACAAAAATAAAAAATACTAAAAAGGCTAGTAATCCCAAAACCGCTTTTGCATTTTTTTGTGATGGTTCTTTAAAATTAGGAATACCATTACTTACGGCTTCAACCCCTGTCAATGCAGTACAGCCTGAAGCAAATGCACGAAGAAACAGGAATAATGTTATATCTCCTACTTGTTTTGGAACCGCATACAAAGCTACTGGCGAATATCCAAAAACATAATGCCTTACAATACCGGTAACAATAAGCACTACGCAAGAAACTATAAATATATATGTTGGTACTCCAAAAAGTTTAGATGATTCCCTCACTCCTCTTAAGTTACCTATTGTTATAATTAACAGCATTACAAGTGCTATAGCTACTTTATGCTGATACAAAGAAGGCATAGCTGATGTTATTGCAGCCGTTCCAGCACTTATACTAACCGCAACTGTCAGTATATAATCTATAGTAAGTGATGCTCCAGCCGTAAGTCCCGGAATTATGCCAAGATTATCCTTCGCAACTATGTATGATCCACCACCACATGGGTAGCTATCAATGGTCTGCCTATATGAAAAAACAAGTATAAGTAATAGTATAACAACACACAATGCCGCATAAAACATGTATCTATATGCCATAATACCTATAACTCCAATTAACACATATAAGATTTCTTCCCCTGCATAAGCAACTGAAGAAACTGCATCACTAGATAATATAGGTAATCCCCAAAAAATATTTAATTTTTCTCCTTCTAATTCTTCTGTTTTTAGTGTTTTCCCTATTATTAGTTCTCTTAATTTTGAAAACATATATTCACCTCCATAATAAACTTTAAAATTGCAATATTTATCTATTATATAGCATTAATTTAAGGATTTCAATTTCAAATACATTCATTTAAGCTTATATACTATCAAATTCATTGATTTATTGGCATAAATATGATACTATACTAAATATTCTCTTTCATACTTACTACAAGTACGTTTTATATTAATTTTTACTTATTTAAAAATACTATTCTATCTTTAACATCTAAATCAGAAATTATTTTTCCATCTCTAAAACGAACTATTCTCTTAGTATATTGCGCAATATCAGCTTCATGTGTTACCATGACAACAGTTACGCCTTCACTGTTTAATTTCTGGAATATCTTCATTATTTCAACTGAAGACTTTGTGTCTAAATTACCTGTAGGTTCGTCTGCCATAATAACTGCTGGATTGTTAACAATAGCTCTAGCAATTGCGACTCTTTGTTTTTGCCCCCCCGATATTTCATTTGGTTTGTGTTTAACCCTGTCGCTTAGTCCTACCTTATCGAGTGCCTCTAGTGCTCTTTCACGTCTTTCTTTTGAACTATATCCTGAATATATCATTGGAAGTTCAACATTTTCAAGTATAGTCATTCTAGGAAGAAGATGGAATGATTGAAATACAAAGCCTAATTCTTTATTTCTGATATAAGCAAGTTCATTATCAGTAAGCCTTGAAACATCCTTGTTATTTAATAAGTATTTGCCTGAGTCCATTCTATCAAGGCACCCTAGAATATTCATAAATGTAGATTTACCTGACCCCGAAGGTCCCATTATGGCAGTAAATTCATTTTTCTCTATTTTAAGACCTACATTATCTAATGCTATGCAATTAATATCACCAGTTATATATTTTTTAACGATATCCTCTACTTTTATAACTAACATGCTTTGTTCACCTCCAAATTTATAAAGCTTATTTTACTCATATCGCAAGGCATCGATTGGTCTTAATTTCGAAGCTTTATTTGCAGGGTAGAGTCCAAATACAACTCCCACTCCAGCCGAGAATCCAAAGGCAATAATTACAACAATAGGCGATATTATTACTGTTATATTTCCAAATTTGCCTAATAAGTAAGCCCCTAGAAAACTACCTAGAACCCCTACTATACCTCCTACTCCTGAAATTACAAGTGATTCTATTAGAAATTGCAAAAGGATATCACCTCGCCTTGCTCCTATAGATTTCCTTAGCCCAATTTCCCCAGTTCTCTCGATTACCGATACAAGCATTATGTTCATGATACCTATTCCTCCAACAAGAAGAGAAATTCCTGCAATCCCACCAAGCATAAGTGTCATGCTATTAGAAGATGCCGTGGCAGTTGAAAGTAAATCACTTTGGTTAAATACTCTAAACAAATTGCTGTTATTGTTAGATTTTCTAAGCATAAATACTTGAAGATTTGCCATGGCATCATCTACTGTATCTGCCGAAGTTGTTTCAACATAAAAGGTTCTTATGCTTTTATTTTTTAAAAGTCTTTGAGCTATTGTTATAGGAATAACGATTTTGTTATCATTTGATCCTGCACTTGTGCTTCCCTTTGATTGAAGTACACCTATTATTGTAAACTCATTTCCATTGACTAACATGGTTTTCCCTACCACATTTCTATTTGGAAATACAGCATCAATAACATCTACCCCTACTACTGCAACTTTATATCTATTGTCAATATCATTCTGATTTATAAATCTACCTGACTGCGCACCTATTTGTTTTATTTCTTGATAATTAGGCGTGGTAGCTTCAACTGTTGTGGTAGTATTCTTAACTCCCGCCTTTACAGTTACACTACCATTGACAATTGGTGCAATCTCCTTAATCCCAGGCTTTGTCTTTAGTGTTGCTATTTCATCATTACTTATTGTTATTTCTCTACTACCTGTTATGCTTACTGTAATTAAATTGGTACCAAGTCCTTGAATTTGATCTGCAACTTGTTGTTTTGTTCCTTGTCCCATTCCAATTAATATAATTACAGAAAGTATGCCTATAATTATACCGAGCATTGTTAGGAAGGAACGCATCTTATTTGATACCACAGAACCTAACGCCATTTTAATTGCTTGAGTAAACTTCATTTTCATAACCTCCTTACTCAGAATCATTCACAATATTACCTTAGAATTCCATAGTTAGTTTCCTGATCTTCCTCCACCGCCAGATCCGCCACCATAGCTCCCACTGAATCCACCAGATCCACTTAATGCGTTTGTTGCCTTCGTACTACTAGTCGCAGTGCTTTTTATTATTGCAACCAATGCTGTATCTCCCTCTTTTATACCACTTGTTATCTCTATATAATTTTGGTTAGCAATTCCAACTTCAACTTTCTTTCTAGTTACATCGGTACTTGCAATTGAAGCCGTCGATCCACCACTCCCTAATCGCTTCGACCCATTACCAGCTATATTTCTATCTGAACTATTTGAGCTATTTCCATTATTTTTGTATGAAGTACTTTTACTAGTTGAACTACTTCCTGAAGTTTCAGCAGTTATAAATCTATTATCACCTGTACCCTGAACTGCTTCAATTGGAAGCATAACTACATTTTCCTTTGTTTGCACAGAAATTTTAACATTTGTAGTCATTCCTGTTTTAACTCCATCAGCATTATCGATGGAAACTGCTACAGCATAGGTTGTAACTGAGTTCGTCGCTACACCTATTGAAGAAATTTTAATTACTTTTCCAGTAAATGTTTTGCCTGTTATTGCATCAATTGCAATAGTTGTTTTCTGACCAACTTTAACTTTATCAATATCCAATTCATCAACATTAACTACTGTTTGCATTTGAGTTAAATCTATAATAGTTGCTACTGGTTTACCAGACTGAATATTATCACCAGGATTAAAATTTAAAACTGCTACAGTTCCATTAACTGGAGAAGGAAAATTATTATAACCAGCTTGTACTTTTGCATTGCTTAAAGTAGTTTGATCTTGCTGAATATTAAAATTCTGAGAACTTATAGAATTATTAATATCTTCAGGATTTAATGTATATAAAGTATCCCCTTTATTTACCACCGTTCCAGCGGTAACGTATACATTTGAAATCGTGGAAGATGACCCACTTGATCCATCAATATTCACTGGTATAACCTTGCCATCACTTCCGGTATAACTCATGATCATTGCATGCCCTAAAGCCTTCCCTATAACTGAAGGGTCATCCCCTACTGCTATATTAACAGTTTTTACAGTTCCACCCACTGGAGCTTTAATATTTAATGAATTTAAACTTTTCTTAAGTTGTGTGAGTTTTAGCTTGTCCTGATTAAGAGCATTTTCTGCCTTTTGAACACTTTGGTCAGCATTTTGGTCAACTAGGTTACCGATTGATTGTCCACTCTTTACCAAATCTCCTGGTTTTACACTCAAAGACCCCATAGTTCCATTGTTTTGTGCAACAATATCTTTAGATACGGTAGAACTAGCAGTACCACTAGCCGTAACCACAACTTCAAGATTGCCTTTAGTTGCCTTAAGCTTCATGTATTGCGTTGTCTTAACAGCAGGCTTCGTTATAGCCGAATATCCAAAGTATCCACCCGCTCCGACTACTATAACACCACCTGTTATTATGGCAGCCATCTTCCATGATTTTTTCATAGTTTTTATTGCTTCTATCACTTTCATTTCTTTCTTATCCCCCTACCTAATTAATACCCTAATTTATTATGCTATATTCTGATTACTCATCTTAAATAAAGCATTAAATACCTATAAAAATAATTCAAATAATACAATAAAAAAATTAGGATTACTTTAAATTTATTATAATAAGCTTATGTGTCTATTGTGTGTCAATTCCTATTTTTCTGTAAATATATAGAAATGTAAAGGTCAGACTCTAAAGTCGACCTTTACATTTCTTAATCTATATGAGTTTTTTATTAAATATGTCAGTTAAATTTAAATTTAAATTCTCTACTTTCTCCTTAATATGGAGTCATAAGTTTTACGTCCCCAGTATCTATTAAAATTATATTTTCTGCAAACTCTTTTAGTGCATATTGCTGACATACCTTTTGTTTAAGTTTATCAAATTTATATCTTCGTCTGGAACTTTTACAACAAGCACACCTGCATCATCCAGTTGTTTTACAATGAATAAGTCTTATCTGATAGATATATTCCTTTTATTTTATTACTCTCATCAATACACCTTAGTAATTATTCATAATTCATTCAAAGAAAAAGCTCCCTCCTGCTATTAGTCTGAGGGAACATAAATTAAGTTGTGTAACATCCTAAAATTTGTTCTTTATTTAACCTTTGTTGTTGTCTCTTTGTAAAATTTATATAACATCTCTAATTCCAACTATCTTACTCCTACGTTCCATTAAAACTACATCGTGCCATTCCCCATTGTTCATTTTAGAAATTTTTTCTCTTATACCAACTTCTCTAAACCCACAGCTTTTATGTAATTTTATACTTAAAATGTTTTCTCTTATAATTCCTGACTGTAGAGTCCAAAACCCATTCTTTTCTGATAGTATAATTAATTTTTCTAAAATAACCTTACCTAATCCTCGCTCTCTATATTTTTCCCCAATATATATACTAACTTCGGCTACGCCTGAATAAACATATCTACTTGATGTTGGACTCAAAGCCCCCCATCCTAAAATAATGTTACATGAACGTAACACTAACCTACACGAGCTTATATGTCCACCATTCCAATTTTCCCAATTAGGTACTTCAGTTTGAAAAGTTGCTTTACCTGTTCTAATTCCTTCTAAGTATATAGAGGATACCTGTTTCCAATCTAACTGCGTCATTTTATCAATTTTATAATCCATGCTTTTCCCCCTACTCTATAATAATTTATAATGGGTACAGACAACTATCTTGGCAAATCTGGATTCTTTACAATGTTTTATCTAATACTTTTGAAAGTATATCAATCATTTTGTCCGTCTCTTCCTTAGTAACTATCAAAGGTGGCATCAAACGAATAGTAGATGGTCTTGGTGAATTTAACATAAGTCCTTCATTTAAAAGTTTATTTTTACTCATATTACCATCATCTTTATGATATCACGCCATAACTATTTATTACCTGAGGCTACAAAAACACTTATACTTGCACTAGTACAACCACAATTTGATTCAGCATCGCAATTTCCACCGGCACAATCCACAGAAATATTTTTCAATCCAGACTTCTCAAACCAAGACTTAACATGCTCTCTTTTAAATCCAAGCCATCTATCAAACTGCTCTATTTTTAGAAATTCAAAATTGTGTTCATCCAAATCAGTAATAACAAGTTTCCCATTTGGTCTTAAAATTCTTACCATTTCATTTATTGCATTTTCAGGTGAATCTGCATGGTGGATATACATATTCGCAAACACATAATCAAATGTATCATCATTAAGCGGAATACTACTTCCATCAGCAATAATGTACTCTATCTCAGTACAATATTCAAATTTTTCCTTCATTATATTAATCATTTTTGGCGACTGGTCTATAGCATAAATTTTAAGTCCTTTCTCTAATAGCCCCTCTGTAATAAAACCTGTACCAGCCCCAATATCAGCAGCTATTTTTCCTTTTTCGACTTTAGCAACTTCATAAGCCTTTTCTCTAACAGCATCACCAAAAAAAACTTTTCTCATAGAGTCCCATTTGTCTGCCACATCATCAAAATATTTTTTATTATTCATTATTCTCACTCCCAGTCTTTATTTTTTCCCCTTTATCAATGCCCCGGCGAATATACTATCAAGCATTTCTATATCTAATTTACTATAAATATTCTGAATATTTTTGTTTTTCATCATACCTTACATTTCACAAAATTTATTTCCTTTCACTATATCAACTAATATTTGTAGACTCTCCAGCACTTGCTCCAACTTATCTCCCGCGACTAAAGAAATTATATTATTATAATATTCTTCCATACTCATTTCAATTATTTTATATATTTCATATCCTTTTTCAGTTAACTTTATTTTTATATATCTTCTATTCTCAGTATGAACTTCTCTCAATACAATACTTTGATTTACAATATTATCAATTGTTCTGCTCATAGTACTTTTATTTAGATTAAGCATTTCTGCCAAACTATTTAGGTTTATTTCGTCAAATCTTCCAATTTCCACTATTGCATGACACTGAGTAAGTGTTACTCCACAGCAAAAGGCCTCGCTTCTTTCTAGTAGTCCAAGATTTCGAACCAATACCCTTACAATTTCTCTTAAGTCGCTTCCATTTACATTATTCATTACATTCACCTCATTTACATTGTATATCACAACAGTTGCAATTTGCAACATTAATAGTTATTTTTCATTCAACAAAAATTTCATAAATTATTACATTATCATTTTAAATTGAAATAGGATACCTTAGATGCTTTGTCTTCACCAAGTTATATTGCAGATAAAAGTACACCTATTAAATCATTTTATGTTGAAAAAAAGGCGTTTAATGACATAGCTATTGTAACTATTGGTAATTTACTGTAACATAAAGAAGCTAATACTACATTGGAATTTTGTAAAAATTTGTTTTATCTTAATTAGAAAGGCGTTAAAAGGAACCAACTTAACTATACTTGATAAATAAATAGCCCTTTGACCTTGATGACCCTCTTGGTACAAAAATATTAGGGGATGATTAAATGATTAAAACGAAATCATTAATAAAGCAATTAAATAAGACATCTAAAACCTTATCTCTAGAAAATAAAAAAATATACGATGACATTTTAATATATATACTATCGTCGTATATACATAAAAAAGATGCCGAAGAATTTCTTCGACAAACATTGGACAACTTTTTAGATGCAGAGCAACAAGGTAAAAATATTGAAACTTTGCTCGGAACATCAGATATTGAGCATTACTGTGAAGGAATAGTCGATACATATAAATCAAGCTATAATTACATATCACTTTGTGGCGAATATATTATGTATACTGGTATATTTATAATAATACTATCTTTTATTAATTACATTACACAAAGTTTAATTACATCGACAACGTATGGAATTGATAATTTTACATATTATTTAAACTTTGATTTAGAATTAGTTTTTGAATTTTTAATTATAGTCCCCGTGGTCATTATTTTTATAATTTACAATAAAAACAGCTGTTTTAATGAAACTTCCAAAGGTGATAGAATAAAAGAGTATTTTAAGCTTTTTATAATATGGTCTTTTGGAAGTTATCTAATAATTGCTTGTTTAATGTTTTTAGATAAGACATTATTATTTCAATTAAATATAATTATTGTTCTTATTATTGGAGTTGCTTTATATTTTACTGGTAATTATTTATCAGAAAAATAAAGAAAAACATTTGACATAATAAGCCTACATTCCTTTAAAAATATAGTTTCAAAGAAATGTAGACTTATTACTTTGCTTTATTTTCAAAAAATTTATAACTATATTACATATGTAAATTTCTTAACTTTCAAGGTACGGTAATATCATCTTTATCATTGGACCCACCTATTACATTAGTTTATCAATAAAAAAGACTATAAAAATAGCCACTCTCTTGAGGAGAAAGGCTATTAACTATCGCATACTTCATTCGTACGCTATACTCTATAGTATGCATAACGTATTTAAAAAATTCCATCGTTCTTATTTATATTTTCAAAATAAAGTTCTGTAAAATGTATGTATAACTAGCTAACCTTATTTTGCAATCTTAACTTGTCAGCCACCATTGCTATAAATTCTGAATTAGTGGGTTTGCCTTTTTCATTACGAATAGTATACCCAAAAATCCTATTAATAGTTTCTACTTGTCCCCTACTCCACGCAACATCTATTGCATGTCTTATTGCCCTTTCTACCCTACTAGCAGTAGTATTAAATTCTTTACCTATTAATGGATACAATTCTTTTGTTACTGCTGATAAAAGTTCAATATCATTCACTACCATGTTTATTGCTTTCCTTACATACATATAACCTTTTATATGAGCAGGTATTCCAATTTCATGCATAATATTTGTTATTTGACCAATCATATCAACATCAACTGGTTGATTTATATTATTTATAATTTCAGTATTATCAGGATAAGTACATATTTTCTGTACATTATCACTAGATATAGTGTCATTTACCATCTGTCTTATTCTATCAACGAATACTTCCATATCAAAAGGTTTTACAACATAATAATCTGCTCCTAATGATATGGCTCTTTGGGTTATTTTATCATGAGTAACTGCTGATAAAACTATTATATGAGGCTTCGGATCTAAATCCATTTTATTTAATCTCTCTAGAACCCCCAAGCCATCAAGATTAGGCATAATTATATCAAGTACTACTAAATTAGGTTTTCTTTCTTTAATCAATTCTATTACTTCTACTCCATCTCGAGCGATACCAGTAACCGCAATATCTTTTTGCTTTGATAGATATTCTTTAAGAATATTACAAAATTCTTTGTTGTCATCCGCAATGATTACGTTTATTTTCTTATCTTCCATATTTATAATCCCCTTTACTTATTAGTTGCATTTTCACCCGTATCTTCTGCATTTCTTGATAGTTATTTATTTGCCTACTTCAATTTTTGATGAATCAACTATATTATTAATAAGTTTAGATAATTTATAGAAATTTTGCTTAATTGATTCTATATACTTGTATTTGTAAATTGATTTCTAATACATCTCCTAATAGGCTTTATAAGCATATAATGTATCTATTTTACATATTACCATATTTTACGTAATATTTATATAGTTTTAATATCAATATGTATTTATACTATAAAATAATAAAAAAAGCACCTGTAAATTTTCTACAAGTGCCATTGAATTATATTTCATACTATGTACTTCTGTATTAGCGTATTTTACTCTTTTCTTATCCATCTGATTTACCAGTGCATTATATTCATCATTTTATTAAGTGTACAAATGTTAGCTTTCCTATTACTATGGAAACTGGTTGTGGCGAAGTCAATTTTTTGGGAACAATTCCGTCATAAAAAAACAATGCATTATTTGTTGGATCATTTCCACTAAGTGCTTCGCATGCAGCCTTCATAGCACTTTCCTGTGCAGGTTTATTAATATTACCATTTTTAACAGGGCTAAATTGATAGAAACCATTTGTTTTTTCATAAATAACAGCTTTTATTGAATTTGGAAAATAGCTACTCTTAACTCTATTTACAACTACTGCTCCTACAGCAACCTGCGCATTATAAGATTCTCCTCGTGCTTCAGCGCTTATTAATCTCGATAGCAAGTTCAAGTCGCTTTCTGTATATTTTATTGAGCCAGAATTTACTTGCACTGGAGTGGTTTGCACCGAAGTAGACTTAATTGTTCCAGTTAGATTAAGAACTTGGCCTGGAGAGATAGAATTATTCCACTTGTTATTAGCTTTTCTTAAATCATTTAATGATATTCCACATTGTTTTGCTATTGAAGATAAGCAATCTCCACTTTTAACAGTATATGTTTTGTCTGATTTGCTAGGCGTTTGAACTGTTGGTTTTACAGTTGGTTTTACAGTTGGTTGCATATTAGAAGTAGTTGCTACTGAAAGTTTGAGAACTTGTCCAGGAAAAATGGAATCGTTCCATTTATTATTAGCTTTTCTTAAGTCGTTTAATGATTGCCCACACTTTTTAGCTATTGAAGATAAGCAATCGCCACTCTTCACAGTATAAGTTTTAGGCGAATTGCCCGTTATTTGTTTAGTTGGTTGAGTAGCTGGTTGCACAGTAGAACCAGTTACTCCTGAAAGCTTGAGAACTTGTCCTGGAAAAATGGAATCATTCCATTTATTATTTGCTTTTCTTAAATCATTTAACGATTGTCCACATTTTTTCGCTATTAAAGATAAGCAATCCCCACTTTTAACGGTATATGTTTTAGTTGTTAAAGTAGCTGCAAATACATTTTGTGATGTAATTGTTGTAACACCTGCTGTTAACGCTGATGCTAAAAAAATATATTTAAGACTTTTAAATTTGGTCATTAGTTATCCTCCTTATGGCTGCCAAGTTAGTTGACGGGTTAGGGCACAAACTACTTAATTTTAAATAAGGCTTCATCCCAAAATTAAATTACCAGCACTTACTTTGACATATTATCCTATTATACCATAATAATACAAGAATTAATAATCAGTTAGATATTGGTATTTTTTGTGTGTAAATTATTAATAATGTTATATGGAAGTTAACAATTATCTTTAATAATTCTAAGATTATTTTTTAATTTTCTATTATAATGGACCATTTTCCACTATTATCTTTTAAAACACTTATATTTACTATTTCATCTTTATTAAAATCAGATGTAAATTCATTACTACAAGTACTTTGATTGTTCTTATCTTCAAATTCAACCTTATAAGTACATTTTTTTTGTAGCCCCATATCAAAATAAGAATGTTGGTTATGCTTCAGATTACTACCCATAACATCAGACTTACCAACTCTTTGAATTACTATATTGCTAATAGTTTCGGAACTTTTATTTCCTACAACTAAATTATTTTTTATGTTTTTATCGCTACAAGCTGATATTAAGAGTGTCATAATTATGAAAACGAATAAAGTTGGATATAATATTCTATTCATTTTAGATCATTCCTTCCTAATTTTATAATATCCCATTTTAGTAAAATTAATACTTTTACCTTGTTTGCAGACTTACTAGTATAAAAGTACTACTCAAATAAGTAGTACTTTTACTCTTATCCTAACTTATTTTCCTGATGATAAGACCTTAAGTAATAATTTAGATATAAAATAGCCTATAATGGTGAATATAATAGAACAAATACCAAATACTCTTAGGCTATCGTTCCCAAAAATAGACCCAGCCAAAAGTCCTGAGCATATTGTAAAACCCCATATAAATACAGGTTCTAAATTTTTAAATACTATTAGTCTTAAATTATATTCTAAGTCTCTCTTTTTATATGATACACATGCCAAGTATAAAAATAAGCAAGTCAATATAAAAAGCATTAATAACTTTAATTTATAATTAGAATAATACATAGTCATATAAATCTCCTTAGCACTATTGGAGTCTATATTAACCCACTCCTTATGAGTTAAATTATAACTATAAATATTTACCCAACCATAAATTTTATTATATACCATATATATTTGTTCAATATACCCAAAGTATCTGACAGTTAAATTCTGTACTACTATTGTTATAAATAATGGTACCAAAAGTATTATTCCACCTACTATACTAGACACTATGCTATTTCCCATTACTGCTTGTGCTAGAATAATAAAAGTAAAAATGCAAATGTACTGGAATGTATCAATAAAAAACCACTTGATTATATCTGTATATGGATTTAATGTTGTATTAAGGTCATTAATATTTGCAGCATAAAATATGCTTAAAAATATATATGTTACTACAAAACTCATTAGTAAACTTAGCACTCCAACAAGCCATTTATTAAGTATTATCTCTTTCCTTGTAAATGGCATAGATGCTATAAAAGCTTGAGTTTCACTAGCTTTTTCCCCTACAAATAAAATTATTGCTAATAGTATTACAACGAACACCATTACGAAATAATAACTTTCCCCTCCACCTAGTCCATTATTGAACCATCTATCAATCAATATGTTACCTTGCTGCTCCGATATTTTATTTTGATTTAATGCTGATATAACACCATAAACCTTGTACAGTGAAAGCATAACAATAGTTAAAAGGGTTATCCACTTTATATTTATCCATTCCTTATAGAAAAGAGCCTTATTCACAATCTTATTCATTTTTATCCTCCTCTTCTACGAAATATATAAACATATCCTCAAGACTCATATCTACAACTTCAATAAAATCAGCACCCATATCATAAAACTTTTTTTCTAATTTTTTTGTATAATCTTTAGTAATTATATAATTTACTCTACCTATAGTTTCAATCTTAATTACTCCATCAAGAGAATAGAGCTCTTTATTTATATCAATTGTATCTTTAAATACCACCTGAAGTTTTTTAATGCTATTTTTAGCGTCTTCCATAGAACTCATAAGTTTTATTTCACCATTTTTAATTATTGCTACATTGTCACATATTCTTTCTATATGATCTAAATGGTGTGATGAAATAAAAACAGTTACATCTCTTGATGCGACTTCATCCACAATAATGGACATTATCTCTTTTTTAATCACAGGATCAAGACCAGATGTTGGCTCATCAAGTATTAAAATATCTGGTTTCAAACTTAAGTTTAAAAGGATAGAGGTTCTCATCTTCATGCCTTTGGAAAGTTCGCGTACTCTCCTATTTACAGGAATTTTAAACTTTTTATTAAGTTCATCAAATCTTTCCTGCGAAAAATCGTTATAGGTTTTCTTATAAAATTTTAAAAGTTCCTTTACTCTAAAAGAAGAAAAATATTGATTTTCATCAGGTACATAACCTATCTTCTGCTTTAATTTATTATTATCAAAAACATCTTCACCATTTATCAAAATGCTTCCTTCATTAACTCTGTAAATACCTGTTAGGCATTTAATAAGCGTAGTTTTGCCTGCACCGTTTTCACCAATTATTCCAAAAATACTTCCCTTGTTTACATGCAAATCTACATTCCTCAGAATATATTTGTCATCTATCTTCTTGCTCACATTTTTTACATCTATCAAGTTAACACCCCCATTTTATAACTCCCTAATAGTTTAAAACTGATTATAAATTTCATTTAATATATCTATTAACTTCTCTTTATCAACGCCTATATAATGTGCTTCTATAATTATTTTCTTCATATGTTCTCTAATTTCTCTCATTTTTTCTTCATCCATGATAGGTTTAAAATTTTCGACTACAAAGGTTCCTTTCCCTCTTATAACTTCAATCGCCTTCATTCGCTCCAGCTCAATATATGCTTTGCTTATAGTATTAGGGTTGACTGTTATAATTGAGGCAAGTTCACGTACAGAAGGCAATTTATCTCCTGGCTTTAATATTCCTTTTATTATGTTTTCCTTTACTTTCTCAATAATCTGTTCATAAATAGGTTTGCTACTTCTGCTATCGATATTTATCAAGCCTTCACCTTCTTTCAAATAATTGAATTTTACAGTGTTTAAAAACCGTGTACCACGCGTACCATGTGTACTATTTCATATAATACACTTATAAATATAATACTTTGTATTTATATTGTCAAGATATAATTAAGAAAAATCTGTATATTTAACAATGTATTAGAAAATATGAGAGCATCTTATTTTAGGTATATTCATCAATTTTTAGATTAATTTAGAAAAATTATTGAATTTTTATGATATAATATTTAAAACAGATTTGTATAATTAAATAACGAAAGTGAGCTAAAATAAAATGAATTTTGAGCCAAGGATAAAAGGAATAATGCTTGTAATTATAGGAGCCATGTTATGGGGAGTATCCGGTAGCGTTGCTCAATTCTTGTTTCAGCAAAAGGGATTTAGTACAGAGTGGCTAGTTGTTATTCGTTTATTAGTATCGGGGCTAATTTTATTGTTATATGCTATTACTAAGGGCAAACAAAACATATGGAGAATATGGGAATCTAAACATAATTGCTTGAGTCTTATAACTTTTAGCATTATAGGGATGGTAGGTGTGCAATATACATATTTTGCTGCTATTAAATATGGAAATGCCCCAACAGCTACTATATTGCAATATTTATCATCGGTAATAATCGCTTGCTATTTAATTATTCGCAATAAAAAAATTCCAATTTTACAAGAAATTATAGCTATAACACTCGCAATGATTGGTACATTTTTTATAATTACAAAAGGTGATATTAGTACCCTAGCTATTTCTAAGTTAGCATTATTTTGGGGAATTAGTTCGGCTTTTGCGGCAGCTTTTTACACATTGCAACCTCGTTATCTTCTTGCTAAGTACGGTTCGATGCTTGTTGTTGGATGGGGAATGCTCATTGGTGGAATTGCTTTTAGTTTTATCCATCAGCCATGGGACTTTAAAGGCACGTGGTCTATTAGTTCAATATTTGCTGTTATATTTGTGGTACTATTTGGAACACTTATTGCCTTTTGTTGTTACTTAGAAAGCCTAAAATATATACAACCAACTGAAACAAGTGTACTATCTTCGGTTGAACCTCTATCCGCAGCATTTTTATCTATATTTTGGTTACATGTTCATTTTGGACCAGCAGAATGGTTAGGAACAGTATGCATTATAGTTACAATTATAATTTTGTCTAGAATTAAGAATGAAAAAAATATTGTATAACACATATTGACAATCAAATCATTTTGGAATATACTAATTTTAAATTAAAAACTGTGAAGAGGAAAAGTAAATAGTATGCTGTTCTAAGAGAGAGAAACTCACCGGCTGTAAGGTTTCTTGAACAAGCAATATTGAAAACCACCTCTGAGTTGATTACTGAACTTAAGTAGGTAATTCCGTAAGCCGGCGTTAGTGGTATTGAGTGATAGAAGTGTTTTTGATTATGCTTCTGTAATTTGGGTGGAATCGCGATAAAACTCGTCCCTTATTTTGGGACGGGCTTATTATTTTTTGGAGGAGGAATATTCATGTTAAAAATTGTAATAAAAGATGGCAGTGTAATGGATTCTAATGAAGAACAAGGAAAAAGGGCACTTAGGCATACCGCATCTCACATACTTGCGCAAGCAGTAAAGAGATTGTATCCAAATGCTAAATTAGCAATAGGTCCTGCAATAGATAATGGATTTTATTATGACTTTGATGTAGAAGAGCCCTTTACTATGGATATACTTGAGAAAATCGAAGAAGAAATGAGAAAAATAGTTAAAGAAGACTTAAGACTCGAGAGATCAGTAATTTCTAGAGAAGATGCTTTAAAATTCATGGAAGATAAGGGAGAAATCTATAAAATAGAACTCATTAATGATTTGCCAGAAGATGAAGAATTAGTTTTTTTTAAGCAGGGAAATTTTATAGAACTCTGCGCGGGACCCCATGTATTATCAACTTCAAAGGTGAAAGCTTTTAAACTGTTATCAGTTGCAGGTGCTTACTTTAGGGGAAGTGAAAAAAATAAAATGCTTCAAAGAATATATGGAACGGCATTTGCTAAGAAGAGTGAACTTACTGAATATTTAAATATACTTGAAGAAGCGAAGAGGCGAGATCATAGAAAACTTGGAAAAGAGCTAAAATTATTTACTTTAATGGAGGAGGGACCAGGCTTTCCGTTCTTTCTACCAAATGGAGTAGTTTTAAAAAATAAATTAATTGAGTACTGGAGAGAACTTCATAATAAATACGATTATGTTGAAATAGAAACTCCTATGATATTAAACAAAGACCTTTGGGAAACATCTGGGCATTGGTCTCACTATAAAGAAAATATGTATACCGTCAATATAGATGATGAAGAATTCGCAATAAAGCCAATGAATTGCCCAGGAGGAATGCTTGTCTACAAATCAGAAGTTCATTCCTACAGAGATTTACCAATAAGAGCAGGTGAACTAGGAAAGGTGCATAGACATGAATTATCTGGGGCCTTACATGGGCTTATGAGAGTTAGAGCATTTACTCAGGATGATGCTCACATATTCATGTTGCCAGAGCAGATAAAGGATGAAATAAAGGGTGTAGTTAAACTTATAGATGAAGTTTATGGAATATTCGGATTTAAATATAGAGTAGAACTTTCAACAAGACCGGAAAATTCTATGGGAAGTGACGAAGAGTGGCAATTAGCAGAAAGTTCACTTCATGGGGCTCTCGATGAAATTAATATGAAATTTAAGATAAATGAAGGAGATGGAGCATTCTACGGACCTAAAATAGACTTTCATTTAGAGGATAGTATAGGACGGGAATGGCAATGTGGAACTATACAACTAGATTTACAGCTTCCTCAAAGATTCGACTTGCACTATATTGGCAGTGATGGAGAAAAGCACAGACCAATTGTTATACACAGAGTAATTTTTGGTAGTATAGAAAGATTTATTGGCATTTTGATAGAACATTTCGCAGGCAAGTTTCCAACATGGTTATCCCCTGTTCAAGTTAAAATTTTACCTATATCGGAGCTGTATAATGATTATGCAAAAGCTATATTAACTAAATTTGTAGAAAATAATATCAGAGTTAGTCTAGATGGCAGAGCCGAAAAAATAGGATATAAAATTAGGGATGCTCGAAATGAGAGGTTACCATACATTATTGTTATAGGGGAGAAAGAACAAAGCTTAGGGACTATATCTCTTAGAAGCAGAAAAAATGGTGATGAAGGCAGCATCTCATTAGATGCTTTTATTTCAAGAATGACATATGAAATTGATAGTAAAATGCTAAATGCATAGTTGCATAATCTATAGTTGATTCTAATTCAGATGAAATAAAATTTTTCCAACTATATTATATAACAAAATGGATAAACTATAAGTATATTCTGAATATACTTATAGTTTATCTAAGGCTTTATAATTTATCTAAATATTTATAATTGGGATTAGTAATTTTAATTTTAAATACTCTCATGTTATCAGAAGGACTTACAAATACCCTATTTAAGGAAAGCATACCATTTTTTTTAGAGGCCCAACCACCCTTCGTAGTGAAGGCCATTTTGTAGCCCGCTTCTTTCACCGCTTCAATTGCGCTTTTATTGTAGCCTCCATAAGGGTATGCAAAAAAGTTTATTTGTTTATTTAATAATTCTCCCAAATCTTTTTTAGATTGAATTAAAGTTTTTAGTTGTTTATCCTTAGAAATCATTTGTAAATTTTCATGATTTACAGTATGGCTTTGAATATCAACATTATGTTTATCCATTTCTAAAAGCTGTTTTGATGTCATAAATTTATGATATTTATCTATATCACACGTAATATCAAAAACTGTTGCTTTAAAATTATATTTTTTTAGAACAGGGAACATATCAGTATAATTATTTTCATACCCATCATCAAAAGTAAGGACTACAGATTTTTCAGGTATTGGAGTATTATTCATAAGGTACTCATACAAATTTATAAGTGTTATAGTATAATAACCGTTATCTTTTAGATATTTCATTTGCTCCTTAAACTTTTTAATAGGAAGACAAATGGGATTACCTTTCTCATAGGTAATTGAGTGATACATTAGAACTGGAACACTTTTACCATAAGGTTTGAAAACATCATTTTTGTCAAAAGAAGGTATTAAGGAGGTCCCATCAGGTTTAATTGCGATAGATGGTGTAACTAAATCCGTTTTTTTTGATGTAGTAGTTGCAGGTTTTGAACATCCAATAATAGAGAGTAGGAAAATAAATATAACTATAAAATATAATTTCTTGTTCATAGCTACCTCCTATGTTTTAATAATTGTACAAATTAAAACTGATTATATATATAAGAAATTTTTACATCCGGCTGGAATAAAAATATATAGCTGCAGCCTAAAATTACTATGGTGTATATAGCCATCATAAAAAATACATTATTTTTAATTTTTGTTATAATATTTACCAATAGCTTCATTAACATACACCCAACCTTTCCATCCTAAATGAGAACTATCCATTAAAAAGTACTTTTCATTTTCATATTTTGAAAAATCAGCAACTTCAAATCCATAAGAATCAACCATACCATTTATCTTTTTATAATAATTTAATCTATCACTTTTCTTGAATCCAGCATAATCATACCATCTCCCATTTACAGGAATATTTAAAACTAATGGTTTAATTCCCTCTTCCTTGCAAACATCTAACAATAATTTAAAATCCTCATATTCTGGAGAAACTTTGTAAGAGTCATTCTCCATCGACCCTTTTATTCTTTTAAGGTTTCCTTTAATTGCGTGGTTATATTCCTTATTGACCATACCAAATTTATTATTATTAGACATTGGCTTAGCAATACTTGAAGCTTTTTTCAATTCCGCATTCCAGTTAATATTTGTATGCTGCGGCTTATTATATTTTGCAAATGTAGGGTTAGGGTTAGGATTAGGGTTAGAATTAAGATACTTAATGCTTTTCATATCATCCTTTAAAGTTAATAACTCAAACCTTATCCAGTAATAAGGAGTCATTAAGTATCTCTTAGATGTATTCACTAAGTCCTTTTTACTATAAAGAGAGCAGTATTCCCTCATAATAGCAAAATGTTTATTGGCTTTTTCGTAAGTAATTGAAATTATTCTTTTAGAGAACTCTTGTTTTGTAGTTAAACTTATATCTTTATTAAACAAAAATCCATATACCTGTAGTTCAGAAGAATTGGCTTCAAAAGCATTTTCATCAATACCTGCCTTTAAAAACCATTGTGGGGAAAGTACGAAAACCACCTTTTGTCCCTTAAGCTCCGCGCCTAGTGCTCCAAAATCAGCAGCATGTACTAAACATTTACTACCTGCTTTTCCTATAAGATTGATTTGAAAACCATCTTTTTTACCATTAAAAAATTTAATGGGATGAGTAGAATATGCAGTATTGTTTTCAAATTCAGAGGAACCAAACATCAAAAGATTATCCCTCTGCCTTGCTCCCATTCTTTGAAGTATTACACTTTTAAATTTAGTTGTATTCAAATTTTCCCCAAATTTATTGTAATATTTTTTTGAAATAAGACCTTCATAATGATTTTGAAAATAAAACAAAAAACTAATACTAATAAGAATAGAACAAACAAGGGCTATGATTTTTTTCATTACTTTTTACTGTTAGCGTGAGTTTGAAGATCTTGAAGGTCTTGAATATTTTTGAGGTATTCAATTAATTTGTTTGGCGATTCTATATCTTTTCTTGAAACAATAGCGGGGTCAAGTTTAATATTAAAGTTATCCTCTATTGCTACAATAAGTTCAATTATTCCTAATGAATCCATTCTTCCGCTATCAAATAAATTCACATTACCTTCTTTACGTAAATCTTCACCAGTAATTTCTTCTAGTATATTATAAATTATTTCTTGCATATAAATTCCCCCTTTTATTTAAATAAATATCCTGAGAATATCAAAAAGCTAAAACATATCAAATTAAAGGTTACAGCTGTTGATGCAATTTTAAAATAAACCTTATTTTTGAACCTCTTATAGACTTTTTTTCTCTGAAAATAATCTGTAGCTATAATCAAAATCCCATGAAAGGCACCGTAGACAATATAATTCAACTGGATTCCATGCCATAGGCCCATAGTTGTCATGGTTATCATGTAACCAATGTAAGAAGCTGTATATTTACTCTTAAACCACTTTTTTTTAATGGCACTCATTACGAATCTATTATATATGAAATCTCTAAACCAAAAAGATAAGCTCATATGCCATCTGTTCCAAAAATCTTTTATATCCTTACTTATAAATGGAAGATTAAAGTTTTCAGGTGTTCTTATTCCCATTATGTAGCTTACGCCAATGGCAATCAAACTGTAACCAGCAAAATCAAAAAACAAATAAAAACTATAAGCATACATATATTCAATTCCATTTATTAAGCTATGTTGATTTAATGAGATTATATTAATAAAGTGTTTTTGTATATAATATCCTATTAGGAATTTATATACTACTCCTTGAAAAATTTTAAATAGTCCATCACCTAAATATTCAACATATTGTCTAGACTTTATAACCGTATTGCTTTCCTCCATAAATCTAATTGAACGGTCTACGGGTCCAGAACTTAAGGTTGGAAAAAACAATATAAAATAAATAAGATCAAAAATATTTACTTTTTTAATGTACCCATCAAAAATTTGTATTAACATCTGAATAACTTTGAAAGTGAGGTACGAAATCCCTAAAAAACCAAGTTCTCTGTTTATAAATATAGTGCTCAATTTTGAGTATATTAAAGGTGATAAACCTATTAATATCATTATCCAAAGTAACCATCTTTGTTTAAACTTTCTTATTATAAAGCTATAAATAATAATTAATGAAAATTCAATTATAAAAAATATAATTAGATATTCAACTTGCTGTTTTGATTTACCAAAAATTAAATAAATCATGAATAAGCTTACAGGTAATCCATACCATTTTATCCTTTTACCAAGCAAACCAACTATAATTGCAGGAAGTAGTGCTAAAATCATCAAATAGAAATACAAGAAATCTCCATAAGGAAGCATTTAAAATTCCTCCATTATCTTTTTTCTATCAATTTTACCATTTCCATTCATCGGTAAAGCTTCCATTACCTTTACTTTGCGAGGTATCATATACAAAGGTAATAAATTTTTCAAAGAATTTTTAACTGCCAGAATTATATTCCCTTTAAACTCATAATTTAATACTATAGCCGTTGCTAGATACTGAATTTTATCTCTTTCTTTAATAGGAACTACAATCGCATTTTTAATGAAAGGAAGTTTTCTCATATTATTTTCAATATCTTCAATTTCTACTCTATAACCATGAAGTTTAATTTGATTATCTATTCGTCCGTCATAATATAATAGACCATTAATTATATGACCTGCATCCCCTGTCCTGTATCCCCTCTTCTCCACACCTTTTGTTTCTTTTTTAAAAAAGAATTTTTCTGTTAAATCGAGATCAGCAAAGTAACCTATACTAACACTATCACCCAATATTAATATCTCATTTGCATTCTTTTCTATTATTAACTCACAGCCTTTTTTTACATATCCAACTGGAAGATTTTCTTCACTTTCTAACATTTCTTTTTTTATTTTAACTGCAGTTACTGCTACTGTTGCCTCTGTTGGTCCATAAAAATTTATTATTTCAATTTCCGGAAATTTCTCGAATAATTTTTTTACGCATTCCTTGGAAAGTGTTTCTCCACAAAACATCATTTTCCTCAAATTTGGCAGCAACTTTTTATTAAACTGATTACTTTGTGAACACATCTCTGCGAAAGAAGGAGTCGAAACCCAAGTTGTAATTTTTGAAGACTTAAAATTTATAAAAAGCTGAGGTAAATTAGCTATCATATCCTTGTCAATACTATATAGTATTGACCCAGAATCTAAAGATAAATATGTATCCATAATAGACAAATCAAAAGAAAATGGTGCTTGATTCATAAATATTTTATCCTCTGTATCTATTAAATCCATACTCCAATCAATAAAACTTTGAATACAGTTTTTTGTTATCTGCACCCCCTTTGGTTTGCCTGTACTCCCTGAAGTATATATAATGTAATACACCTCTTCATCCTTAATTCTATAATTTATATCTGGTATTTCATTCCTATGCTTCACTAAAACTTCTCCTACTTTACTCTCATTAAATATCGTAATCCTAGGAATATCAATTAAATCATCTGATATATTTATAATTAATTTCGCACCGGAAATAAATGAAATATCTTTAATCCTTGCACTTGGTGTTGATATATCCACTGGAATATATGGATGTCCACTTTTTACACAAGCTAAAAAACTTATTAGCATTAAGTGATCTTTGTGGCCAAAAATTATTATGGGAGTTTTGTCTTTTCCAAATAAGTCTATGATGTTTACAGCAAGTGAATCAGATTTTGTTTTTAATTCCCTATAAGTCAAGTTACTATTCTTATAAATATGAGCTATTTTATCAGTCTCACAATAGCTTTCAATTACATCAATAAAATCCATAAATGTGCCTTCCCCTCTATATCTTAAAAAAATTTAATATCCTTTAATATATATTTCACTCTTCAAATACCACTATTCAACAAAAAAAGTAAATTTTACTAAAACTAACTCAACTTTCGCATATGTTTTTTCTAGGCAGTAACCTGTAATCTCAGTATTTATAAGAACAAACCAATACAATATGTGATCCTTAAATGCCATTATATATAATTTATCCCTTTGTTAATATGTTATTTCAAAAAATCCATAAATTCAACCCCTAAAGCATGAACAGTCAATATTTAGACATAAAACGCATATTTTGTTATTTTTATATTAAACCGTAAACATTCTTCAAAATCTAATGAATGTAACAATATCAATTGAGTTACATTTACATTAAGGCTATTGCACATTCTTTAAGAATTTTTAATATACATAATCTATGGTATGATTAAATATATACCTATTTACCTTTTCTCTACATATATAATTGAGGATACGGATCTCTCACCCAGGCTGTCACAAGGACTGTTTATAACTTCGTCATCATAATACATTGTAGAGGAAGACCCTCCATCTAAGTTAGTAGCATTATAAGCTCCGTATTCATACATTACATCTTGTGCCTCTCTTAAAGTAGCCCCTATACTTCTAAGTTCTCTACCATCAATAACTAATAATAATATTGCTCCATCTTTTCTTTGTGCAATGCATGTTCTGGGTGCTATTCCCCAGCCACCATCACCCTTAGTTATCATTTTCTGTCCATTAACTATCATTGCTGGTCCAAAAGATACTGCTTCAGTTACTCCAAGTGCTTTCATTTCTTTAATTGAATAAGGACCAACTAGTAGCTTTCCTAATTTATTTATTGCTACAGTTTGTCTTTTTTCGTTTTCATTTTTTATACCATAAATGATTTTCCCACTAGATATTATAACTCCAGCTGGGTTAGCCCCTGTTCCCGTCCATTTTGATCCAGCAGCCTCATCTGTGAACCCTCCACCATTAATTGCCGCAATGGCACTATTATCTTTTGCAATATCACTAGTTAGTTCCCCTTCTGTACCTAGCTTACTACTATAACCCACTTTTATCCTAGTTGGGTCATTAACCACTAATAAATACCCTTTAAATTTAATCCCTGATACATCATATCTTTCAATGCTATCATCATTCTTATTTTCTATCTTTACGCCAGAATCCACGCCCTCTAGGTTGTTTTGAACTATAGATTGTACCTTTTGTTCACTCATAATTTGTTTTATTTTTTCATCGGATAAAAATGATGTTACTAGCCATTGTAATGTAAGTGTAGTCATCGCCGCACCTACAACCGTAGTTTTTACATTTTTAAACGGGCCATAATAAATCATAAATGGGCCTGTAATTAATGTGAAAGTTAGTTCAAATATTATAAATAATAAGACAAGTTTTCCTGTGCCTATTTTGTTTTTCCCACTTTTTTTTATTTTACCCATTCTTCACATCCTTTTTCTTTTTAGGCACTATACTATAATCCAACGTATCCTTTTAAGTTATAGTATACTCCTATAATTTTAGAACCTTCAAGAATATTTAGAAACTTAACAGATATTTAAAACCTTAAAACATTTATTAATTAACAAATACCTACAAAAATATAATAAAAAACAATCAATTATTGACTGCTTTTTATTATACTATAAAATTTACAAAAAAAATATAAACAATTGTTTATATTTTATAAACTTTGTTATTATTTTTTAAAAAACTTTAGATGTAAATTATCTTTTATATACACTAATACAGAACTACTAAACTTCCGCATTAGTGATTTCATTTTCACCATTTTTTCTCTTTTCTTTT
>Ga0209540_10000152_pt1 | contig 89334 bp, 84 predicted proteins | sample BarGraIncu01121A_FD_184501 | JGI IMG/M metagenome (GOLD analysis project Ga0209540, IMG submission 184501) | Arctic peat soil microbial communities from Barrow, Alaska - Barrow Graham LP Incubations 011-21A (SPAdes) (version 2) | ecosystem: Environmental > Terrestrial > Soil > Wetlands > Peat... | reverse complement strand
AGGCATTTTTGTTTAAGAATTCACGAGAGAAGTGTCAGGAAGTGTTTGTCGGCGATAGTCGCAACTCGCGCACACACCAGTAGTGTCAGTCCATTTAGGTATAAGTTTGAATTGTAAAGGGTGTTCGCATCTCGTACGCATATGTGTCAGCCCGATAATGCGGATTATTCCGACTCTTACATCGTCGCAACATGCGCAAAAATGCTTGCAAGTAATACACGTCAAGTATGATCAGCTCCAAAAGGAATACCCACAATAGACGGGTGAAAGCAGGCCCAGCTTGCTATATAATTATACAAATAGACCGAAAAGGAAATGAGTTCTAATAAATCACACCAAACGTCTTGGCACACAATGTCAGGACGTTTTTGTTTGTGAATTTTAGATAGAAATAATAAACACGATTACACCAACAAAATAGTATGGGTTCAATTTCCCGTGCTAGTTTTGTCAGTGTAATTTTAAGAATCAGCTCATTATTATCCTTGGACAAACGCTCTGGCCGTCGCTCCCGGAGCAGCACCGCCCTTTGGTACAAGTACTACTTTAATTGCTTCCAGACGATATCCGAATGCTGCTGTTCCGGCAGACTCACCATTTTTGGCCCAATCCAGCCAGCCTGTGTTTTGGGCATGTACGCAGTAGTATATGTCGTACTTTTCTGCAGCTGCGCCTGTCAGACGGATTTGAATCGCTTCGAGCCTCTTCGACTGCCCGCTCGTTCCGCTCAAAGCATCATTTTCAACCCATCCCATCCAGCCTATGTCCTGAACATGCGTACGGTATTCGATGCCGCCGGCCATATTTTCCAATTTCATCTGAATGGCTTCCAGACGCTTGGACTGTGCGCTTGTTCCGGACATTTCTCCGTTGCTGACATATGCCTGCCAGCCGATATCCTGAACGTGTGTCTTGTAACTGACAGTATCGACTATCGGTTTGGGTGCGTATAGATCAACAAATGAACGTGTTGTAGATCCTGGTGCTGCGTCGCCTTTAGGTACCAGCTTGATTTCAATTGCTTCAAGACGATACCCGAACCCGGCTGTTCCGGCGGACTCACCATTTTTGGCCCAATCCAGCCAGCCGGTATTTTGAGCATGCACGCGGTAATAGACGTCGTACAAATCCGCGGCCGCTCCTGTCAGACGGATTTCAATCGCCTCCAGGCGCTTGGATTCACCACTCGTTCCGCTCAAAGCATTGTCCGCTGCCCAGTCCATCCATCCAATATCCTGTACATGTGTCCGGTATTCGATGCCGCTGATTCCCTCAAGCTTGATCTGAATCGCTTCCAGGCGCTTGGACTGCCCGCTTGTGCCGGAAGTGGCTCCGTTACTGACATAGTCCTGCCACCCTATGTCCTGGATATGTGTTTGGTAGCTGATAACTGGTTGTATCAGTGTTGGTGTTGGCGTTGGCGTTGGCGTTGGCGTTGGCGTTGGCTTCGTTGCTGTTACATTTACTGTGCAGGTTTTGTAAGTCCCTGAACCATCCTTTGCCTGTGCTTTAATAATTATAGTTCCTGGTTTCAAGGCACTTATTAATCCATAAAAAGTTACTGTCGCTATAAGTTCATTTGAACTGCTCCATGTATACTCTGTATTATCAGCATCTGCCGGACTTACTGTAGCTGTTAAATTTTTTGTTGTACCGACTATCATATCAATATTTGAATCAGATAAATTTATATCCTTAACATATACAGGATTATTAGGATCTAAAACCTTGAGTGTATATTCACTATAGCAACCAGGATTATATTTGGATTCAAATCTTATAATTACTGTCCCTTTTCCTACCATGTTAAGAAATTGACCTGATTCGTTATAAGTTATCACATTTGGATCAGATGTTGTAACCTTGAGTTCTGTATTTGCTCCGGCTGGTGTTACATTGCTAATAACATAAAATAGTTTATCGCCAATATATAAGGTACCCCTAAAACCATAATTAAAGACGCCTGTACCTACTTTATTCGAATATAGGGGAATATAAGTTGGTACAAGAATGTCTTCAGCTGCCTGACATTTTGAACATATCATATGAGCATATCCATCTGTAATACCGGTATTTACATACGTGTGACCATTAGTAATAGTCTCAACATTGTTGATAGCTAAATTTGTTGTGTTTATCTCATAGAATTTCATTGTTTTATCTGACCATGTATACCAAATGATTTTGCCTGCTGCCACAATGGGAACACAATCTGATAATTCACCTGTAAAACTGTATATTGAACCTACTTTTGTACCCGAGCCATTAATTTGAGTGTAGTAGACTTTATCGCCTTGTGACCACATGAGTACATAAGTGTCTGCCGCTATTTTTATCATTTGCGGGGTGGTGGTTGATGTTGTTCCTTCACTAAAATCAGTAATCCAATTCATAGTTACTGCTGATGTACTTTTTGACACGGAAGCCACATAAATATTACGGGTTGTTCTGCTTGTATTCGTTTCATCCTGAACGACTGAATTACCTGCTATCAGATAATTAGCGGCAGATATTTCAAATGCCCCTGCTGAAGCACCCGTGGCATTATCGCCTATGGCTCCGGGAAAAGTAATAATTTTGGTATTGGTACACGAAGAATTGAACTGTCCGGTTGAAACATCTTTGCTATATTTTATCAAAACTAAACTTCTCGGTAATGCATCCCCATGGTCCACAGCAATAAGCTTATTACCCTCTAAACCTACAAACTGGTTAAAGGAATGGCTGACATAACCAGTGCTGATATTAAATATCGTATATTGTTTGTCAGTAATAGTCATAGGAGAAGCAGTTGTATCAACTTGAAAAGTCATGTTAGCCTGGTGGTTTAATCCATCTGCAGTAGCATACATAAGATGACTGGTTCTTATAATCAAGTAATTACCGTATTGGATCACTCTTAATGAACCTGCTACAAAGGGGCAGACAGTATTACAATCCGTAAGAGATGCTATGCTTATTTTATTCCAGGACTTATCATATTTTGTTACTCTAACTACTTCTTCTGTATCGGATTCTGCATAATTCTCCTGCCCGCTGATAATGTAATAATTAGAAGACGTTTCATAAAATCCACCGTACATTGGTAATTCTCTGGATACTATTTTGGTGCTTTTTAGATTATAAGACAAATCATAGTATTCCACTAAAACGCCTGCTTCGACATTCAATTGAACTCTCATAATCGTCTGGGAATCTGTTTGAGTTAAGTAAGATTTTACTGTTGCTGATGCATATAAGTAATCCTGACGGTCAACATTACTCCCTGCATAGGTTGTACAAGTAGTAACGTTTGGAGCTAAAAGCAATGGCAGGTTTTTTTCTAGCAGCACCAATGATGGTGCTGTTGAATCTTCTGCAATTTCGCAAACCTGAGAATCAATCGGGGAGGGTGTAACATAATTAGCATTGGTATTTATACTGTATCCACATAATAATTGGTTTGCCAATAATAAGATTGCCGCAACAATTGCTGTTGTCCTTTTTACTGTTTCTTTCATAAGCTCTCCTGATTTTAAGATTTTTATTATGTTAATGAGAGAAGTAACTGCTATTTATGCCCTTTTTATTTAATAATGAAAAATCATTAATTAAAAATTATTATACAATATATAAAGATACAATCAAAGACAAGAAAGCTTATCAAATACTAAATACGACGATACACTACGAGCGTTGAATTATTACACAACAAAAAAGCTACTCGAACGATCCTCACACTATTTCAAATTATAGGCATATCTGATAGTCAGCGAGCACAACGTATTTATAATTATATAGGTATATGATACGCGTACGCGCGAGAAGAAGTAAAAAATCTCATTAATATCCAGTATATGGTTATAAGACAGTGCATCTTTGCGTATATGTCAGTATTTCTGATCGCTATTAGAAAAATCATCACGGACTCTACTCGGCAGATTATATCAACGTTAATTAATGTTCCCATAAGGAGTTAAAACGAAAAATGAATAAATCAAAAATTAAAACAATTCTTATTTTTCTTATAAGTTTATCAGTCTCTGTCGCTTTGGTAACCAGTACAAACGTCCGAACGTTGATAATGAATGACAATGAAACGACTGTAACACAGGATGTATCCGCCGTTATGGACAAAATCAATCCCGTATCTATTTGTGTTGTTATCGTATTAATAATTATCGCCGGTTTTTGCCTATTTTCCAGTGACAATAAACAAAAATAATCATGCTCGCAATCATAAATAGTGAAACGGCCGTTTCACAAAAGCACACCCCGGGTGATAATTTCTGTCCCATACCGGAGCCGCAGATTATCAATGGTCTTGTCCAGGGCCATTGTTTTGTCTGTTCGGTAGTCGCGGTCAAAAAACGTGATCTGCCTGTGTTGTGAAGTAGGGATCAACGCACAAGCACGCAAGCCAATAGACCGAAGCGGCAAACTCCAGTCATATTGGATTTGATGAAGGCGGAAAGCTGCCTGAGCCAGATCCATTAGGTTATCCGTTGGATATGAAAGCCTTACTTGTCGTTCAAAAGAAGACAGGTCGTTCCGCCGTAGAGAGATTTGGACAGTAGTGGACATCATCTGATGCTTGCGTAGTCTGGCAGCAACATGGTCTGCTAAGCCAAGAAATATTTTCCATACATCCTGATCATTTTCCATATCCTGTCTGGTCGTTACACTGTTCCCAATCGTCTTAATGTATTCATGTTCAGATCCGGAACGCACCGGAGAGTTGTCTAAACCATTTGCATAGATCCAAAGCATCATGCCATTCTGCCCTAAGTAAGAACGTATATAAGGTAGCGGCAACGCGGCCAGCTGCCCGATTGTCATAATATTGATTCGATGCAACTTTCGTTTGGTAGAAGGACCGACAAAAAGCAGATCCTCAACCGGTAGCGGCCAAACCAGCTCACGATAGTTATCAGGTGTGAACAGAGTTGTGGCATCCGGTTTTTTGTAATCGGAGCCTAATTTTGCTAGGGCTTTATTCCAGGAGACGCCAACCGAGCAGGTTAGGCCAAGCTCGTCTTTGACCCGGCTGCGTATCTCATCTGCAATTATCTTTCCGTCCTCAAGGGTTTTTATGGAAATATCATCGGACAGGTCAATCCAGGCTTCATCAATACCGTAAGGTTCGACATTTTTGGCATATTGACGGTACAAATCGAAAGCCTTCTGAGAATAGTACGAATAGAGTCCATAATTGGGCGGCACAGTCACAAGTGACGGACACTTTTCTTTTGCTTCCCAGATTGCTTCCGCCGTTTTCACGCCTGCTTTTTTAGCAATATCATTGCGTGCCAAAATGATACCTCCGCGCAGGGCCAAAGAGCCTGCTACCGCCAAAGGAACGTTCCTGAGTAGAGGGTTAACCTTCATCTCAACACTGGCGTAGAAGCAGTTCATATCAGAGTGAAGAATAATCCTGTTGTCCATTGGTGTCACCTCTATAACGAACGATTGTTCGACTATATTAGCACGGTTCAAGCGCCATTTCCAGTACACCATGCAAAAAAGGTGATTTTCATCCATTTTCGTTGAATGAATCACAATATGAATTGTGCGTCATTCGCTAAAAACCGGTAAATGCCCTGATAGCAGCCATCTACAGGTATTTGTGCAAAATAATTTCAAAAATATTCGTTTCAATGACGTTTAATGTGGTAAAATGTTTATTAAGAGAATCATAAAGAAAATAAAATGCTATTCGCCAATACTTAGCTACAATACTATTGAGTTATAATATCTAATACACACAAAATATTGTGTTGAAGAAAGAAGGACAATATGAAGCTAAATCGGTCTTGTGCCACTTGTGAATTTAACTGTCGAGGAAATTGCGGCGGAGGTGGTGGCAAATACAAATACGGCGAAAAAATTGCCGATAAAAAATATGTGTGTGGAGTATATGGCCGGAGCGCGGAATACCACTTGAAAATTTTGAACGCTGCCTCTCCTGAAATACGCGCTCTTTATGACAAAAATAGAATTAGCTGGGAGCAGCTTGCTGATATGATTTAATATAGTGCCGATAACGGTTTCCCTATATCCGCCAAACGAAAACATCCTGAAGTAAAGACATATACGGAGATGGAGGATTTGTACATGAGTAAGTACGCAGCCTCAACAACAGTTTCAAGTGAGTCATCGAGAAACGAGATTGAGAAAACACTAAAGCGGTATGGCGCGGATCAGTTTGCTTATGCCTCATCTTCTGATAAGGCGGTTATCGCTTTCATCAAGGATGGCAAGCAGGTGCGCTTTGACCTTCCGTTACCCAACCGGGCTGATTATATACTGACACCGACAGGAAAGCTTCGCGTCCCGTCCAGCCAGGAAGAAGCATATTCACAAGCCTGCCGCCAGAAATGGAGAGCACTGAATATCGTTGTGAAAGCGAAGTTGGAGGCTGTCGAATCGGGGATCGCTGTTTTTGAGGAAGAGTTTCTGGCCTACATCGTTATGCCTAACGGCTTAACCGTCAGCGACATGGTTCTCCCTGAAATACAAAAAGCGTATGAGATCCAGAACTACAAACCGAACTTTCTGCTGCTGGAGGGCTGATCGATGAACATAGTACAACCGATCCGGGACAAGAAGAAAATCGAGCAGCTAAAAGAGCAGCTGCGCAAAAGCGGAGACCGTGACTTTATGTTGGCTTATTTCGGGTTGAATTCGGGACTGCGAATTTCTGATTACATCGGCCTGACCGTTGGCGATGTTAGGGGCAAAGACAAACTATACGTCAAAGAAAGAAAAACCGGCAAGAGACGGTTTGTTCCGCTTGCCGATTTCTTCAGACGAGAAATAGATAGGTATACAAAATTCATGGAAGATGAAGAGTATCTCTTTCCGTCCAGGGAACATAAAAGCGACCACATCAACCGGAACACGGCCTACCGAATTATCAGCGGAGCTGCTAAGGAATGCGGACTGGAAGAAATCGGCACACACTCACTTCGGAAGAGCTTCGGATATCACCATTATCAGAAGCATCATGATGTGGCCATCCTACAACACATATTTGGCCACTCTTCACCATCCATCACTCTCACGTATATCGGTATCAGTGAAGACGAAATACTCAAGAGCATCGAAGCTATGGATGAGCTTTAAGATTCGTGTATAGATTGCAACACATTTTCAAGTGGAAAAAGGAAGAGCTGGAAAAGCAAGGGGTGATAGCGTGCGACTTAACTACAAAATCGAAAACCATACTACCCATTCTGGAAAACAGGCAGTGACTTGGTATTGTGAGGATTGTCATGAGTGTCTTCAAGGTGTTACCATTTTCTTTAACCAGTCAACTTTAGCAAAAGATGACTTGGACAAATCTTTAAGATCATTTGCCGATGCTGTTAATAACAGTACAGTCAACACACTCTTTAGAAAGCCATCGACCGCAAAAGCACTATACAATAATTTATGCTTATGTAAAGAGGGCGTCGGCATCGTTCCCGAAAAAAGAAAAAAGTATTTGAAAATATCTGGGAATGATTGGGAGTTTATAAACACACCGGATTTGCTCCGACATCTAAATGACAATGGGATAAAGTTTGTAAAGCTTGCCTTGATCCAAGCGATGGACTCAATAATCATTGACGTTTCAAAAAAAGATGTGCCAATTAGATACAATATTGATGAAACGGATGAAATAAAAATACTTGGTTACACAGGTACTTTATCGTGTGAACACATCGACAGAGACACGCTTCCTCATGGCTTGTTTGCTTATGATATTCGCCATGCTGATGACGATGAGTCAGAATTTGCAACATTAGAGGACAGTGTATGCATCAACTTTGCAGGAACGTTTATCACAGACAAAAAGATTGATCTTGGGGAAGAAGGATTTCGAGATCTTTCTTCTGAGGACTGGGAATATATTGATGATGACGACACGAATTGGTAAACGGAAAATGACGGTATCCAAGAGCGTGTGCTGCGTTGCGTCACACACTTGCCACTATCAGGCGGATCTACAATTGCAAAACCGGACACTATTAAACAAAAAGCGGGATACTAAATATGAACATATTGAGGACAGTAAGTTAATATTTGCAAACAATATTATAATTGCGAAAAGTAGCAAGATAGTCGCGTATATACAGGCGAATCAGTTTTGTTTAAGGGTAAATGGAGTAAACATAATAAACATAATAGGAGCACCATAGAGAGGCATTTTTGTTTAAGAATTTGAGCATTCCGATGAAATTGTAAGCATGTGTAAATGGAAAAGAAGTCCTGTTTAAGGGCGATATAATCAGATCAGTAAATGATAAATTTGAGGAGAGGTAATATGCTAAAAATGGAGACGATTATGTTGGGCCTGAAACCCTTTTTCGGAGTGTTATTGTTCTTTGTAGTTTTGCTAATAATTCAAAAACTTTTCCAGTATTCGAAATACAGAAATTCGCGTTATGGGGCAGTAAGTGGAAATAGCTTTTGGAGAACGATTTTGAGTAAAGGAAATTACGGGGAATTCTTAACGTTCCGTATTCTTGAAAAGATGAAGGGGAATAATAAACTTCTGACAAATATTTATATTTCCAAGGCAGACGGAACGACAACTGAAATTGATCTTCTTATGATTAACAAGGCTGGATTCTATGTTTTTGAATCAAAAAATTACAGCGGATGGATCTTCGGAAATGAGAAAGACAAAAATTGGACTCAGTCGCTAAAGGGCGGTAAGAAGATACAATTCCTGAACCCAGTTATTCAGAATAATGGACACATCAAAGCCCTGCGGAAGTTGCTCATAGAAACGAGCAGCAGCAATATCTTTTATTCTTATATTGTATTAAGTACGAGGTGCGATCTGAAAAAGGTTACGGTTACAACTCCAGGTATTTTTGTTATGAAGAGAGATATGCTTTTATTCGCTCTCAAAAAAGACATGAGCAATCGCACGGAGGTTCTGACGGACGTTCAAATTGGGACCTTTTATGAGATTCTTCAAAAACACTCGCTCACAGACTCAGTTACGAAAGAACAGCATATTCAGAATATTGTAAACAAGCAGAATAAGAAGCCGGTAATGTCTGCCGCTCCAACTGTTGTGGAGTCTGTCATATGTGAGACGACTCAATCCAAAGATGAGTTATTGACTGAGCAGACTGCGACTATTGAGAGGACAATCCAAATCGAGGATACCGCCATCTACATGGCGCTCAAGAAATATCGTTATGACACCAGCAAAGAAGAAGGCGTGAAGCCCTACTTTCTTTTTAACAATGCGCAGATGGAGGATATCATTTCGAAAATGCCAGGCACGCTGGAGGACTTGAAGGAAATCTCCGGCTTCGGGGATGTCAAATGCCAAAAATACGGCGAAGCGATCTTGGAGATTGTGCGGACAAACAGTCAGTAAAAAGAATATGATGTGAGGAGACAAATATGACCGTTTTATCCTGGGGTGAGATTGAGACAAACGCAGTTGCATTTCCACATTGAATGCGTATAACAACCAAAGCCCCCTGCAGGCATCACACCTGCAGGAGGCTCATTTATGAACTCATCAAATACTCCGGCGCTGTTCTGACCTATAGAGTTTACATAATATATGCAGTTTGTCATCGAGCACATCAACTCTATCTATTGAAAGAGCGCCAATTATATCAACAGCTGTGTTCAATATTTCATTTGTTACCGAGGGAGACTCCTTTAACACAATTCATTGTTTTCGACAAATAACATCTCGGCACGCTACAAAGCGAGTTCCTTCTTGAATTTAGCTTTGCCATTCAGTTGGAGACGATTAGTAGATTCAAACCGTTGACCTGCTGATTCGTGGTTAGTAGGTCAGCGGTTATCTTGCACCTCTTTCAATCTGAGTGCGATATTTGCATAGCTCGCAAATACGTCTATGAATATGTATAATGAGAATATTTATAGGTAATTGCGAGAGGAGTAGAACACATATGGTGTTTCACGACAATGATCATAGGAAAGCTTTCAAAATTGCAATCGAAAAGCGGGGCAACTACAAACCAGTCGATTGCTATCATGCGTCACTCCTGTATCTGCTGACAGCAACGCAGCCAACACGCGACCACTTGAACCGACTGTACAATTTCCAAGACGGCGAGATCATACCAGAATCAATTGACGAAGCGTTTCAAACAGGCAATTCTGTACGAGTGACACGCCTTGCATTCAACCTCTTCAATGGGTTTGTGGATAAGGAGCAAGCAAAGGAATTTAGCCCTTACTTTCTATTTGAATCGTACCTCTTAGATGTCATGCTGGAAGGCGTGCGATTAAGATATTCGCCATATTTCGATCCCTATTTGCGCGGTGTAGAAATACATGGTATAGACGAGCAGAGCGAAGATTCGGTACCCTTTGCAAAAAACTAAGCTCATTTATAGTAAGCAAATAAGAGATGTTGCTATATTAATAGCAGCATCTTTTTTGTTACGGTAATTTATCCAGTATGATTCTTTGTGTAAATATATCGTGCAACACCACGTTTCGTGTGATATAATAAGAGCATAAGAAAGCTGCTTTTGCAGAAGAGGAAATATATGAAAAAGATAACCCTGCAGAATGAAGATGCTCTCATCAAACTGATTGCTGCATATAAGGAAAACTACAATAACGATGTTCACGTAGATTATTGCGCAGAGAAGAAAAGGCTGTTTTCCTTTGATGATGCATCTTTCTATAACCTTGCCGAATGTAGCGAATATGAATGCAAACCATTCTTTCGGACATGGGCATATCTTAAAGAGGAGGGGGACTGCTTTAGAAGCATAGCCGAAACCCAGCTGGGCGTTATCATCACAGGAAGAAACAGGGCCAAAGGCTATTATGTGCCGCACGCTATGCTTCTCGAAGGCAAGGACATCTTTGAAGTAACAGAAATTGAAGATTTACACTATGAAGATATGACACTTCCCAGTCTGCTTGCCTTAACAACCGGGGCTATACAAAACGAGTCTGTTAACGGCCTGATTACCAGTGGCGAGCATAGAAGCATTAAGGACACCAAGACAGAGATCGAGCAGCAGCAGGAAAAGGCAAAGAAGTTGGCTGCCGATATCAAGGATGTTGAAAATTACAAAACGGCCGAACTGTCTGTCCTGAAGAAACAGCTTGACGATTTAATGCAAAAGGAGCGTGAAAAACTCGCTCTTCTGAAAACTGAAATGATGGCAAAAATTACTGAACTTAAAAAGACCGTTATCATCCTGGAAGACAAGATATATACGATCATGTCGTATCTGGGGGAAACCATTACATTTAAGCAGCTGCGCACGGGTCGACCGGCTCCAATTGATACAGAGATGGTATTCTTTCAGAAAATCCGTTTTTTGGATGAAGAGCTGCCGCGCCTGTATTCCATTTATGATGTCGAAGCCGAATATAAAAATCTTGAAAAAGTATTAGCTGTATCCGACTTTGGATTCGAATTCTTCTGTCCCAGCGAACGGACGCTCACATTTTTCCGGATCTCCAAAACAGGCAGTAAATTAACCGTTGCCTTCCGGGAACATACAACGGAGCATGACGGCTGCGACAACATCCTAGTTTCAGAAGATTTCAATCATGGCCGGGCCGTTGGATTTTTGCTACGCGACGGAGAAAACCTGTACATTGGTTGGACCGAAGAAGACAAGATCTCGATCAAGGATGAGATCTTCGCTACGCCCAAAACAACGACAATAGAAGAAGACTCCAAAGAAGCGGAAGCAGCCAAGAGACAAGTTGATGCAGAATACACGATGCGTGACGGGATTCAATATCACTCGGCTATGTCCTCTCGTGTGTTTGCCATGTGCATCCTCCAGGGGATCCTCGACAGAGGCATGGTTTCCTATTCGCGCCCCGTGACTATGTTCAAGCCGGATCCATTAATCGTGCGAAGCTATGCAAACAGCTATCTGACAAATAAGCTCTTTGGTGATATGGGGGCATTGGTCACAAACCTGAACGCTTTTGCAAGCGAGGATGACTCTATTCTTGTATACAAGAGTCTAAGTGAGACAGAACACCAAAATCACACTTCGTCTAGGGGCCGTGGCTATGCCAACAGAACTCACAACGCAAATGTAGATGCAGGCATCCAAAAAATTAACCTCATCGAAGATGGAAAAATATACGTATCGGCCGAAAAGGATAACAGTTTTTGTTCTAGCGTTGAAACGGGTTCAACAGCAAACTTTATGATATATAGCGACGAGTTCATCGATCTGACGTATTGGAATAGCGCGTGGGTAGAATACTACATCATCTCCAAAGACACCGGGACGTTTGGCGGCGGTGGCCGTGGATCTCCGGACTATACCTATATAATCAGATTTCTGAACATTATGAAAGATTTCTTAAAAAAACGCGAAGGGGAAGAGATGAGCCTCCTTTGTGCTGAGGATCATAGCATTGCCGGTACCAAAAACCTGTTAGACCTGCTTTCAAACTGGAAAATCATCAGCAGCGTGCGTGCGATCACATCGTATCAGGCGAAAAGATTTGTTAAATACCTGAAAACCGGAAAACTCGTAAAGGCAAAAAATCTCTACGAAAAGATCCCACATGTCACCAAAAGCTTATCGTTATCCGTCTATCAGCAGCTCCACAACAAAGTCGGCGAGAACCTTGTTCCCAATGACAGTATAACGCGGCAGCCCGATCTCATTTTCAAAAAAAAGGTAGATGTACATGTGCATCAAATGGTAGAGGGGAAAGAAGTCGTTACCATAGAAGTGGAGGAAAGAACTTCCAACATATATCAATCCTACACACGCAATGTGGTCGCATGGGATCTCTCCCGAATAGACGAATGTGAATATTGGACACCTATCGTGCTTCAGGCGAAAGAAGAAGCAGAACAGAAGTTTATGGCAAAGATGCAGACCGTAGGTGTGTCTCTCCAGCAGGTTGTCCGGCAAGCGAGACTGAAGAAAAACACTGCTAATGCAACGAGGCAAACCAATGTCTTAGATGCTTTCTTTGCTCCGGACAACTCTGTGCTTGCCGCTTCATCCCTCCGAAAAGAAACCCTATTTAATACAATGATGGGATATCCGAGAGAAAACTCAAAACTCATGGAAGCCTGGGACAAAAACTTGGAGGCTATCGCGACCTATGTATATTGTTTCATCGCTCTTCCTGTCTTGGACGCGGCACTTGCGCAGCTCGAAAGAGAAAAGATAGGAAGAGCACCATCACTGATCTAATTTGCGCTTGTATAATAGTATATAAAAGATTTTTCAATTACCTACTGTAACGTTACATTATAGTTTGGCAAATGACATTAAGGATTGGCAAGAAGGAGAAAACCACATGAGTGAAATGGAGAATTGTCCGTTTTGTGGAAGCACAGCAAGCATTCACGGATATGACGAATGGGATGACCATACGTTTGAAACAGACCGAGATGTATATGTTGCATGGATGGAATGTGATTGTTGCGGAGCCACCCGAGGACGAGAGATTATAAGCCTCGGCGGGGAAAGAGGGGACATACACTCCCCTGATTCAAACTATTCAAAAGCAAAGGAAAAATGCGAGAAGTTAGCAATTGCTGCATGGAACACCCGACAGCCCCGGTTCAGCGAGACAGAGAGGGAGGCGCTGAGCGTAGCATTGTACTGCACGGTTTGCGAATTGGATTGCTTTGAGTGTGAAATTAATCCGTCAGTATGCCCAAGAATAATCAGCATTGAAATCGACAAAGAAGAGGATTGGTATAACAAAAAACAGTCTGCTATAGCCACGGTCAGGGCAATGCTATCCGGAAAGGGAGGGGAAGAATGAGTGGTTGGGGAATTTCTGACAATGCTTCTGAAATTGAAAAAATCAAAAGCGAGTATGCTGACTACCTCAATGGATTAAATAGCACAGGCGAATTATCGTATAGCAAATACAGTCAAGCCTTTGATATTGGAACGGAGTTGATTGCAAAGGCTTATGAATTGGGAAAGCAGGAGGGAAAACCATGACAACGAAAGAATTGATTGATGCTTTGAATGAAATGAGAAAATACGAGGACAGGGGAATAACCGATTATTTTAATAACGAAAAAGAGCCTAGACACGAAACCGTCAACGATGACTACGAGCCTCAAATAGATGAAATTATCGCCTTGCTATCATCTACAATCCCGAGAGACACGGCAACGTGTCCGCCAACAGAGGGAGACTCAAAATCAAAATCAGACGGGTGTGAAAGGTATGTCCTTGCACAGGAATATAAAAATCTTTACTGGGCAGAAGTGCCATATGAAGTCGTCGCTCGGTTTCCATTCATTTATCCGTTGTGGACTTGTGTCCCCGAGGTAACGCCATGAATAAGCCAATTTTATTTGACACCAAAAATGTAAAGGCACTGATTGACAGAAAAAAGACCGTGACAAGACGGGTTATAAAAATCAAACATTCTGATGTGTATAAGATGGCTTGTGTATATGGCAAGTGGTCAGAAACCTATGCTGACGAAGTGCCAGACGAGTTGATTGCTTGGTATGCAAAAGAAAAGGCCAAGCCAATGTATTCTGTTGGAGATATGCTTTGGGTTCGGGAAACGTGGGCAAAGAACGCAGACTTCGCTGATAAGTCGTTGTCTGTTCCTGATGGCTTTATTTACAAAGCGAGCGGCGAATACCATATGGGGATGAAATGGCGTCCATCTATCTTCATGCCGAGAGAAGCAGCAAGAATCTTCCTGCGCGTTACAGACGTGAGGGTTGAGAGATTGCAGGAGATCACTGAAGAGGAATCCATTAAAGAAGGAAGTGTGAAGAGTGTTCTTTTTGTTACCTCTCACATTGCAGAAGAAATGGCACGTCTGAATGATGCGTTCGGAACTTTTATAAACGGATTTCAACTTATATGGGAATCAACTGTAAAAAAGGAAGATTATTTCAAAAATGGTTGGAACGCAAATCCCTATGTATGGGTGTATGAGTTTGAAATTTGTGAGAAGCCGGAAGGATGGTGCGAACCGTGAATAATCCCATTACAAATGTCGAGTCGAGTTGCCGCGTATGCGGTTGTACCTGGCATAACGCATGCGTCAATCCGGACGGATCCACCTGTTATTGGATCGAACCGGGGCTGTGTTCTACATGCGACGAAAAGATACGTGAAGGAAAAACGGAAAAGAAATGACGATGGCCGATGTTTTGTATCCGGTAGTGTAAAGCGTGTTAAAATAATTAAAACCATATAGGGAGCCGAGAGAATGCCACAAAAAGATCGAAAGACTGTTCCAGATCGTGTATTGACTTCCGTTAATGAATTGCTGGCACTCGCAAATATGCCGTCCGTCGCGTTATTGTACAAAACGGTAAGAAGTAAATTAATAAACAGCGAGGGGGCCAGTCAGCGCGGCGCAGCCTTGGTGCTATGTCCAGATGGCATTTGCAGCGGCCTGTTCGAAAAGAATCATCGAATCAACCAAAGACACTCCTTATATCAAAGAAAAAATAGAGACAACTGACAAACTCTTTGATCACCCACAAGCAGAATTGTACGAGAGAAACATCTTGAACATGCTGGCAGCAACGGGACCCTGGGTGGTAGGTAGAGGAATATATCGATTCGACCCGGACTTTTGCGAAGAGTTGGCCAAAACCGAAATGACTAAAATCCCTTATCAGCAGCTTATGAATATGCCAGAATGGTGTACATATATACCATATGTCCATGATAGACTCCCCGAAAACATAAAAGGACAGTTTGAAGAGTATGATGGATTTTTTGCATACCTTGAGGAAGACGACAGATATCATGTTCCAGAACTGAGAATTTCCAATGTTAAAATTAGTCAAGACGAATCTGGACGGGACAAAATAGTCCTTGAACCGATATTTATCGAACTAATAAGTGAAGACCTTGACGTATGTACACATCGTATAGACTTCAACGCGCTAGAAAATGAGGAAATTGGCGAAAACAAGAGTAATAATTACAAACAACTATTACAGGACCAGATCCTTTACTGCCTGCAGTTGTTACTTTGTATATGTGCGGAAAACATTGAAAAGACACCTGTTAATCTCCCGGCACAAAAGACAAATCGACAACATTTGAAAGATTCTCAGGACAGTAATGAATATATGGATAGCTGTCGTAAGTGGGAAGTGGGTACTCGGATAGGTGCCGCAATACGATCATGGAAGAGCGAAAAAAAATCCGGAACGCACGATGCTTACCATGGCGGGCAACGCCACCAAAAGCCACGTCCACATTTGAGGCGCGCGCACTGGCACACATACCTCACAGGACCGCGAAGCGAAGAGCAAAAACGGGTCCTTCGTTGGATTTCTCCTCTGGAAATCAACGTTGTTATAGAAGACGAAATGCCAACAGTTCTTCACAGCGTAAAAAAGTAAAAGTCCAGGGGGGAATAACTCTAATGAAGCGAAAAACAAAAAGAGAGACAGCAATTGGATGCACTATCCTTTTGATTTTGGCCGTCATGTCTACAAGAGGAGAAATAACAACGAATTATTGGAAAATAGTGAATACAGTTTCGGCGGCGATGAAAAACATATTTTCAAATAAGAGCAGCTTCCTAGTAGTGGCAGGTATTCTTGTGTTAGCCGTCGCTTGGCTTGTATTCCCCAAACTTTGGAGTCGCATTTCCTGGTCTCGCCAAAAGAAGCGCTATCTCCTTTCCGACATTAATAAGGTTGATTCCATGTCCGGAGAAGAATTTGAATTATTCCTGAAAGCCCATCTCGAAAAACAAGGGTACCGAGCAGATACTACGAAACGATCACACGATTACGGCTGCGACCTTATATTGCAAAAAAAAGGAACTTGGCTTGTGCTGCAAGCAAAACGCAGCCAGTCGGATATAGGCATAAAGGCAGTACAGGAGATCCTTGGTGCAAAAAATTACTACCGCGCAGATAAAGCAATCGTAGCAACCAACCGGCTCTTTTCAAAGCCGGCAAGGGATCTGGCACAAAGCTCATCCATTATTCTGTGGGACCGCAAAGAAATCGAACATATTATGAAAAATAATCCCGCCACCATTCCCGACGAAGAAGAAAAATCGGAGCCATACATAGATAGACAAAAGGCATGTCCATTGTGCGGATCCCCGATGATCCTCAGAAAAGGCAAATTCGGCAGCTTCAGCGGTTGTACTAATTATCCGTTATGCAAAGGCACTCGAAAATAGGGATAGGCAAGCGAATGCCTCAACAATGTTTTTCCTCCTTCACCCGCAAAAGAACGGCTCTATAAATGTAATGTGGTCAAGAAGTACATGAAATGAGGACACTCACCACTGTGTGACCACAAAAGAAACCCTTCGTTGTGATGTATTGAATAAGAGGTCCGTTGCATTCAGCAGCGGGCCTCTTTCATTGTATTAGCATAATATCTAAACAATTATCATAAATAATCAGAAATAACTTATGATAGCCATATGTATTATCTTGAAAAAACACATGAAATTTGATAAAATAGAAGTGGCACAGAATGTGCTCACAACAGGGTTACGGAAGACACCTCTGGAGAATTTATATTCGAAGGAGGGGATGCACTATGGGGATACAAATCCTAATGGTCGTTGGTACTTTATGTACCGTCTCAATGTTCATACTAATGTTGATCGACCACGTCGAGAAACACAAGAAATGAATACGCCCCTGTAGGTTCAAGCTACAGGAGCGTTGGTTTTTGAATTAACATTCGCTATCAACTCCAGAGGCAGTGATCCTTGCGTGAGCACCTTCTGTGCTTTTATTATAGACAATATTCAGAAAAAAAACAACAAATTTTGAAATTTCGATCATTTTTTTATTTACTCAATATACAAAAGGTGATATACTTCTCCGTGCGCAACAAAAACAGGCGCACCTTACCTTATTTATCTGCTAATTAGTGCTATGCGAACACCGCGTAGTTTTTTTATGCTAAATTTCAATTAATTGCTATCCGGAGCTGTCGAAAGACGGCTCTTTTTTATTGAGAAAGAAACACTATAAATGTTGCTATATATTGCATTTATAGTGCTATATTGATATAATTATTTTGAAAGTACACTTTCAAAACTGTGAAGTAACAAATAATGATGAAGAGGAGCCTGTATGGACAAACTCACAGATTTACAAGAAGAACTGTATAGACTCTTTGTTATCTTTAATCAAAGATATTACAACGGCATGCTCAGTAGACCAATTATTGTGGTCCAGAGCAACGGAAAGAACCGGCGCAGCATGGGGTGGTGTACCAATCAGAAGGTCTGGAAAGATAACGCAACACAACAGACGTTCTATGAGATCGCAGTGTGCGGGGAATACCTCTTCCGGGATGTCGATGAGATCTGCGCTACTTTCCTGCATGAACTCGTGCATTTGTACTGCAATCAGTATCAACTCAAGGACACATCGAGAGGGTCAACGTATCACAACAAAGTATTCAAACGTATCGCGGAGCAGCACGGCCTGGTCGTTTCATACGATAAACGGATCGGCTGGAGTCCATCGACGATCAAGGACACAGAAAAAGAATATATACGGCAAACCGTGAATGAGAATGTCTTCGTCTTAACCAGAAACCATCACAAAAAAGCGAAAGGACTGCCGGAAAAAGAAGATCCGGATCCAATCGCACCTGCACCGGGAGACGGAGAAGAAACCCTTACAAAACCCAGGTCATCAACAAGAAAATATATATGTCCAAAATGCAGAGCGAGTGTACGGGCTACAAAAGACGTGAACATTATCTGCGGCGACTGCAAAATACCATTTGAAAAGAAAAAATAACGAAACCAAAAGAATGAAAAAGAAGAGGAGACGCCCACATGAACGAGAAAAAACCATGGTTTTTAATTTCGACATCTCAAATTGACATGATGAAAGAATGTATCGGATTTGATCCGGCAAAAGTTACCGGGACTACGAACCGCAAATTTGCAGCGGAAAAAAATTATAAAATATACGGGCTGGAAATTAAATCTTTTGATGATCTGTGTGAAAAGGGTCTTGCTGAAAAGAAGCCCTATCCAAACGGTCACGGCGAGAATCCTCAAGTATATAAGCTCACGGTCAACGGAGTACTGCTTTTAGAAGACATTATGGCAATTGATTTTAGTATGGGATCCGTATATAAGTCGCAGCCGTTCAAACACCTCACTACCGAATTTCAGATAGATCTAATGAAAGAATGCATAGGGTACGATGCAGGCAAGGTTACCGGCATTAAAAATCGAAAATTTGTGGCAGATATAAACTGCAAGATAGCCGGCAGAGAGATCCCCGCGCTCGATGAGATGTGTGACAAAGGATATGCGGAGAAGCGGCCGTATCCCAAAGGCAAGGGCGAGAATCCCCAGATCTATAAACTTTCCGTAAATGGGTTGCTGCTGTTAGAAGATGTTCTGGAAATGGAGATCACTGTCAATCTTGTAAGCCCGACACCGGCCAATAAGAAACCGGCAGCGGACGGCAGCACAGCGGCAACATCCGAATAAAAAACAAATAACTCCAGGAAGGGAGATAATCAAAATGGCAGAGAAAACAATAGGAAGGCATCTGATACCTCTTTTTCTGAGCGATATGGATGCAAAAAGTAAAGCGACCGAGGACACATACCGCAAGGCCCTGAATCAATTCTTCAACTTTCTGGATCTGAGTGTGACTTCGAAGGCAGGAGATCCGGATAAAACAATTCTGTATGATCCTAAAAGCATTGACATCAGGCGGTACCGCGACACCATGATGAAAGCCAATAAGAGTGCCATCACGATCACGAGCTACTTAACAGCGGTCCGGAAATTTTTTGCCTGGACTCAAAAAGCGGGGATCCATCCTGACGTCGCCCATTTTGTAAAAGGAGTCACGCTTGACAAGGATCACGAGCGCAAGGACTTCCTCACCGCAGAGCAGGTGAAAGCCGTTCTGGAGGCCATAGACACGTCTGACGAAGCCGGCAAGCGAAACTATGCGCTTGTGTACCTCACGGTCACTACGGGGCTTCTAGGGATCGAGATCGAGCGAGCACAAGTGAGTGATATCCGGATCCTTGGGGAGCAGACAGTTCTGCATGTGCAAGGAAAAGGGAAGTACGATAAAAACGATTACGTTATGCTGCCCGCAGAGGCCGAAATGCGGCTCAAAGACTATTTGGCATGCCGTGTTCACCTAACTGGCGAATCGCCGTTATTCACGAGCCTGGGCGACGCAGGGAGCGGCACAGCTCTATGTACAAGATCCATGAGAAACGTTGTAAAGAATTGCTTCAGGGCAGTCGGAATCACCGATGATTACATATCGACACAGAGCCTTCGCGACACAGCAGGGATGTTGGCCATCATGCACAATCAATCCATAAAGAGCGTACAGGAATACCTGCGGCATAATAACCTGCAGAGTACACTTGTATACGCGACACATGCGTCAAAGCTAAGCAATACATGCGGTGACACAGTTGCCGAAGCGATCAGGACCGCATAATAGCATACTGACATAATCTAGCGCCGGCGTTAGGTGTAACGTTACATTAAAGTATGAAAAAGAGGATTATTGGAGGGTACGACCATGAGTGACAACAACTGGCTCATAAAAGTGCATGAAAAAAGAGAAGAAGCCAATTTGATGAAAAAATACACGAAGGCAAACTGCATGATGAAGGAATCCGGACAGACATACGAGCTTACAGAGGGTCAGACTCATGATTTGGAAGCACTGCGACAGCAGGGATACATCTATGTATCTAAAATAAACGACTACGTTGTGTGCTTTGCGGAGACCGCTACGAGCTATAGAGGAGACGTCATACTTGATGGGGATACCAACAATAAAAGTTGGCTGAGCACAGCGAAGTGGCTGGAGCCTGGAAGACTTCATAAAATTGATGATGTGCTTTTGTAAAACACTATCAGAAAAGTGCTATAAGGGAATTCATCATAAAAAATATCTGTGTTGGCTGTAAAACGGTGTCACGGTGAAATATTTACTACAGAAGCCTCCGGAGAAGCAGAATACATAAATACAGCACTAATAAGAGCGGATCCGGAAGGACCGCTTTTTTTATATGCAAACATCGAACCTCACAAAGCAAATAACACAACTAGATACATATATTAATCATAGAGCATTAGAAAAACTAAGATAAATGCTTTCTGCTGCTATTACTAAGCAACTGGCCGGAACCAACAAAAACCAAAAAAAATCAAAAATATTCAAAAGAGCGCATAAGGTGAAACCTTATTCCGCTATATACATATAGCGGAATAGCTAAGTGTTCCGGTAGAGTGATGCGCGAATCGTCTGAAAAAATCAAAAAATAATCAAAAATAATCAAAATAGCGGCCCGGCATAATTATTGGACCGTCAACAACAAGTCACCAATGCTCATTGATAGGCATAGGGGGCGTCACCCTTTTGAAAACGTACATTCAAAAGGATAGGAAACAATAGAGGGGGTAAAGAGTAAAGGTGGAAAGGGATACGTGTCCGGAGGTAGTGTGGAGGGGGTCCGGGGGAACCGGCAGCGGCCGCCCTGGAGCCGGTGCTGCCGGTAATTTACACGCATGATTGTAATATAGCCGCTGCTTATTAATTGCATACAAAATAGTGTCACTGCAGCGTGCGTGACATTTGCGTGACTAAGCGTGACACAAGCGTGACAATGTCACGCTGCAGTGATCCTTACCGGCAGATAGTGTGTCAAGAAACCGTAGCTTTGGTGTATCAGTTTCAAAGGGCTGCTGGATCAACATCCCCAGAAGTGTTTGTGATTGCGCCAATGTTTCCTTGCCTTAGCTCTTCGGTGAGAGCGTTAATAGCATCATCTAGCCGCATCTTCTGAAATAGATTCTGATATTCTTGAAAATAGGCAGCCTGCTCTTTAGATTCTTCTAAGAATATATCGTTATTACCACGATTAGCGAATCTATTAAGGTGAATCAAGAGATCTTCGAAAGAAGCGGATTCAATCAAGGCGATGATCATGGACATCATTCCACCCGAGTTAGTGCCGTCCGCAGGGGGGTATCTTTTATCCAACACATTAATTATGCCGATGCTTTCTTCGGACAGTCCGATATTATCAACCATATTCGAGTGTTTAGGATGAATTGCATTGGTTAGCCCAATAAGATAATCTGCAGAGCAAGAAAAGAGAGCGGCCAATTTTCGTAGTAGGATTGCATCTGGGATCCGATCTCCCTTTTCATAATTACCGATTGTTTGGGATGTTATATTTAATGCTTTACCTAGTTGACTTTGTGACAATGAGTGTTTCTCACGTTGGAGCCTTATTCTATATCCGAGGGCATTTTCTGTCATTCTTATCTTTTCAATATCTGTTGCCTTGCATTCTTCGACTAGAGCTTCAATAGCATCATCTAGCCTCATCTTCTCCAATTTTAGAATCAACTCCGGTGTGAAGTCGTAATCTTCGCTTTTGTCATGGTGAAATAGATTCTGATATTCTTGAAAATAGGTAGCCTGCTCTTTTGATTTTGCTAACAATATATCGTAATTACCATAATTAGCGAATCTATTAAGGTAAATCAAGAAATCTTCGAAAGAAGCGGATTCAATCAAGGCGTTGATCATGGACATCATTCCACCCGTGACAGTGCCGGGTACCGGTGGATATCTATTATCCAACTCCTTAATAATGCTGATGCTCTCTTCAGACAGCCCGATATTATCAACTTCAGGATTTATTGTATTGGTTAGTCCAATAAGATAATCTACTGAGCAAGAAAAGAGAACGGCCATTTTTCGTAGTAGGATTGCATCTGGTGTTCTGTCTCCTTTTTCATAATTCCCAATAGATAACTTTGATATCCCTAATTGGGAGGCAAGTTGCCCTTGGGTCATTGAGTGTTTTTCTCGTTGAAGTCGGAATCTATATCCGAGTTTATATGCGAGCTTACTTTCTGTCATTTTTATCTGCTCCAATTTTATCTGCTCCAATTTTATCTGCTCCTTATTTATAGCTTTCCACTCTTTGCTTTTTTCCTGGGATGCCTTATCTTTTTCTTGTCTCATTCCATTTTCTCCTATGTTTCGTTCTTCGTAATTTTCTCATTTGACAAATTGTTGGCCTTATCAGAAGATTCTTGTTTCTTTTTGTTTTTGTACTGTTCTTGTGACATGATTTCAAACAAAATTGCCGTATACTTACGGCCACCATTTGTACTATAATTTGCCGTTATATAATAATCTGTAACATGGTTAATTTCTTTTATTGCCGGGTCGAGGACACAGCGCCTAAATTCTCTTACGTTGCTATACCGTTCTTTCACTTCATCTGTTTTTTCATCCTTGTCAACAAGACCTAAGTTATACCGCAGATCCTCAATCGAAACATACCAGATTTTTTCATTAAAATGTGTCTTGAACAGGTCAAGCAGTCGCGGTCCATACATATTATGCCTAAAGGTGATTGCATCACTAAGGCGATATTGCGTTGAGCTCTCTTCGGGAACTTGAATCAAATATGGTGATAACGATTTTGTAAACCCAAATTCTATTTTTTTCGCACCTTCGGAAATAGTCACACTTTCGGCCCATGATACTCGTGTTATCGCATCAGTGTTTGGATCAAATTGCATCCACCAGCCTTTGTCTTTAAGCGCACCAGCAATTTCTTTTATATGATCATAATCCGTTTTTCCGGGTTCTTTTATGTTTATAAGGGAGAACACTTCGGAAAAAGAGATGGTTACTGGCTCCAAAGAAGTTTGCTCTGGCTTGATTTTAGACAAAGCTATACTTAAAACTCTAAACTCATTTAATGACAACTTGTAACCACTTTGCTGAATTAGAGCATCTGCTTTAATTACAATTTGACTATTAAGTTTTTTTTGAAGCAACGCCATTGGTACGGACAATTCTTTCCTCTTCATGTTTTTCCTCCTGCGAGTTAATAACATTTACTTCGATGCTTTGTTGATGAATTATTGCTATTAGAGTTTAACATTTTTAATAATATTTTTATACACCTTAGTGTATTCACACGAGAAAACAGACATTTGCCAACTGCCGCATCGTGTAAACGACGGGTAATCACTACACCATACCCTCTGTATCGTGTAACCGACGGGTAATCACTACACCATACCCTCTGTATCGTGTAACCGACGGGTAATTACTACACCATACCCTCTGTATCGTGTAACCGACGGGTAATTACTACACCATACCCCTGCAGCATCGTGTAACCGACGGGTAATTACTACACCATACCCCTTCAGCATCGTGTGAACGACGGGTAATTACTACACCATACCCCTGCAGCATCGTGTAACCGACGGGTAATTACTACACCATACTGCCCTCTGTATCGTGTAAACGACGGGTAATCACTACACCATACCCTCTGTATCGTGTAAACGACGGGTAATCACTACACCATACCCTCTGTATCGTGTAAACGACGGGTAATCACTACACCATACCCTCTGTATCGTGTAAACGACGGGTAATTACTACACCATACATTCTGTATCGTGTAAACGACGGGTAATTACTACACCATACATTCAATTTCAGTCTAGTAACAAAACTGTAATATTACAATGTTACGGGTAATTACTACACCATACCCCACCTATATCGTGTAAACGACGGGTAATTACTACACCATAATCATCATTCAAAATCAAATAATCTCTAAAACGCCTGCTATCAGGCTGTTTTAAGGTTTTCGCTGATTCATTCAATTCATATTTCCGCCGTCTTGCATTGCCTTAAAAGATCGATATAATCAAATCAGCAATAATAAAAAATCCGAAACAACTTTGGCGAGTTGTTCCGGACGAATTGACCACTTGGGTATGCTAAAAAAATCTTTTACTTCGATAACAAAAGATTAGCATACCTGGCGAGCAAATTCAATAATTGCTTGCCGGGTATTTCTTTGCAGTTTTATTACAAAAACAACATAGGGATACCACAATCCGGGTATTTCTGTGCGCTTTTTATCAAAAACTGCGTAGAAGTGCTCTCCAGACGACAAAATACTGTTTTGGAGGGAATTATGAGTAAGAAAATCACATCTATTGAACTCAAAAATCTGTATCCCGAAAAAAGGAACAACTGCTCCGGACATTTCAGTAAGTATGCTATCTCCGACAAAGCGCTGCATTGGGCGGAGTACGGTCTCTTGGCGTATTTCAATACCTTCGCTATGAACAAGGGAGAATGTTACCGCGCCAGGAAGGAAATCCTGAAGGATTTGGGCATCTCGCCAGCCATCTATAATCCTGCGCTCAAAACCCTCAAGGAGCACGGTTACGTGGTCACCAAACGATGTGTACGTAATAATCATATCGTTTATGCCTTTTTGCTTCAGGAGCCGGCGCAGGCCAAAGCAAAAACATCAAAGGTAAAAGAAAAAGATCCAGCGCATCCAAAGTATAAAGGACTGGATAGGTTCGGATATGGGGAGATAACCCAGGACCTCATGCGTTCGCCGGCGCTTCAATACGGAGCCAAATGTATTTATGCTTACCTGACAGCCAAAATGGGACTGTCTAAGCAAGTCAATCTCTCTATGGAGCAAATGCGCCGGGAGCTTGACATGTCGGAGCCAACAATCAACAAATACATGTCCGAGCTTGTTCGCTATGACCTGATCGACAAGGTAAAGATCCGCAAAGCCGGCAAATTCAGCGCCGTTTTGTATTTTGTGCCCGGAGCAGTGCTGGATGCGACAAATACTACTTGCAGCCCTGCTGCTGTAGTTGAAAACCTGTCTTCGCCATTCCGCAAAAAAACCACCGAAAGAATAACCACAGAAAAAAAAGCGACGCACCATAATAAGACTGAGTTCCCGTCCTCCGAAGAAGAATTTCTTCCCTCGTCCGCTTCGCCGTTTGCAACGGCTGTGCTGCCTCAGTCAGTCCAAGACAAAGCAAAACCGACCGATAATAAATCAACAGAAAAAGACGAACCATACTCGTATCAAGCCATGTATACAAAGGCGAAAGAAGAAATACAAGGATCCCTTGCTAAATACGGTGTAAAACAGACAACAGATATACCAGAAGATGATATTGAAGACACCGTTATCTCAACAATTGCCGAGATTATACAAAAACACAAGAATTTCCCGGATACGATTACCAAGGATTATCGCGTGCTGCGGTTGGCCATCCGCATAGTAACCGGCTATCAAAGCATAGATACTCAAAAACATGGTTATCGGTTTGAGGTGGCAGCCAATGTGGAAGATGCTCTACTAGCCATGTGCCTCGACAATCACCCCCGCAAATATGCAAACGGGCTTTACGCAACGGGACCAGAAGTGATAAAGCTCCTCAACGGCAAGATATGGGCCGCTGATACAACACCAGGGATGTTCTTTGCTGGTCTTTTAGATCACATATGTCAGAGGATCAACAACAAAGTTATCTCGTCCTTGCAGGCCTATCTGAGATCCTGTATATGGTCCTATTTGCATGAATATAAGGCTGCGGCAATAACGAGACTGCACGCAACAAGGTATTTGCAAGAAGCCGCTGCAGGCGCATATGACAAACCGTATGAAAGCACAGAAATGAGTGAACGTGATAAGGCGGCCCTGGAATGGTTCGAGAAGGCAAGGCAAATCCCAGAATATGAGGAGGAGGAAGATTGGCAAGTTGCTGAGTAATAGCAGCAGAAAGCATTTATGTGCACAATGTGCGATAGTGATAAGAAATATTGTGAATTATAATTATTGAAAAAGATATGGCAACATTGAATACGCACATATCGTGTGATAACATAGGAGAAGCAAATATCGTTTATGGTTCATCTTTTGCTCAGTAGGGGGCGTAAAATGGCGACATTATCTTGGGGAGAAATAGAGACAAACGCAATAGCCTTTTCCAAACGCTGGAAAGACTGTAAGGGTGACGAAAAGCAGGAATCACAGACCTTTGAAAAGGAATTAATGAGCGTCTTTGGAGTAGACTGGCGCGAAGGCCTGCACGAGCATCGTATTGTCAACGAGAATGGCGTTCAAAATTACATCGATTATATTCTTCCCGGCAAGATTCTTATCGAGATGAAAAGCAAAGGGGAGAGCTTGATCCGTGGATATAACCAGGCAGTCACTTACTCAAGGTGTCTGAAGCCGGATGAGTATCCTGAGCTCCTGATGGTTTGTGATTTTGACCAGATACAGGTGACGAACCTGCGGACAGGGCAAACCTTTCAAAAATACAAACTAAACCAATTTAAGAAGCATCTGCGCATGTTCGGAATTGTTGCCGGATATACATCTGAAGTAACATATAAAACCGACATCGAAGTCAATATAGACGCATCCTACAAAATGGCAAAGCTACATGACGCACTAAAGGAAAACGGATACCAGGGGAAAAGCCTTGAAGTATACCTGGTTCGGCTTCTTTTTTGCTTGTTTGCAGAGGATACCGGCATTTTTGAAAAAGGAATGTTTGAGGCATATATTAGAGCCTCAAAAGAAGATGGAAGTGATCTGTCCGGTCGCATCATGGAAATGTTTTTCATTTTGGATACACCAAGCGAAAGCCGGATGATCAGTCTTCGAAGTGAGCTTAAAAGGTTCCGCTATATCAACGGCCATCTTTTCTCTGCTTTTTTACCGCCAGCAGCCTTTGACACCAAAATGCGGCAGATATTGCTTGAATGCTGCGATTTTGATTGGTCCTTCATATCGCCCGCTATATTCGGGGCTATGTTCCAAGGTGTAATGGACGAGAAGCAGCGAAGGGAGACCGGTTCGCACTATACCAGCGAAGAAAACATCATGAAAGTTATTAAGCCCTTGTTTTTAGATGACTTGTGGATTGAATTTGACAAGATGAAGTCCACGAAAGCGGAGTTAGAAGAGTTTCATAACAAGATAGCTTCTCTTTCTTTTTTAGACAGTTCATGTGGATGTGGGAATTTTATTATCATCACATACAGAGAGCTAAGGCTCATGGAATTTGAAATTTTGAAGATGCTTCATGACAACACACAACTTACCATGATAGAACTACTTTGCAAGGTGTCGGTAGAGCAATTTTATGGCATCGAATATGAAGAATTTCCTTGCCAGATAGCGCAGGTTGGTTTGCTTCTCATGAAGCACCAAATGGACAAAGAGGTGTCGAATTACTTTGGATTGAACCTGATAGACTTTCCTATCAAGGAGGCGGCAACAATCGTTCACGGTAATGCCTTGACTGTTGAGTGGGAGTCAATTATTTCTAATTCGTCAATGAATTATATATATGGTAACCCACCATTTGTTGGATTTTCCTATATGTCTCCAGAACAAAAACTAGACATGTCTATAATATTCAATGGCGTAAAGGGTTGCGGAATCTTAGACTATGTAACTGCATGGTATATAAAGGCAGCCCGGTACATTAAGGATACACAAATTCGGTGTGCTTTTGTCTCGACGAATTCTATATGCCAAGGTGAACAGGTGTCTGTTCTCTGGAAAGAACTTATCAAAGAACAGATTCATATTGATTTTGCGTATCAAACATTTAAGTGGTCGAATGATGCCAGAGGAAATGCAGCTGTACATTGTGTCATAGTAGGTTTTAGTTATGCTTCGTCAACAAAGAAAAAAATTATTTACAAAGGAGATGGAACAGGAACATTGGCACAAAACATAAACCCGTATCTTGTTGATGCTCCATGTGTTCTCGTTGATAGCCGATCAAAAAGTATTTCTAGTCCACTCCCTATGCTTTATGGTAACAAGCCCGTAGAAGGCGGAAATCTACTTCTCGAAAAAAGTGAAAAGGAGGATCTCTTGAAAAAGGAACCTCTTGCAGAAAAATATATTCGAAAATTTATGGGAGCAAAAGAATATTTAAATAATATTGAACGTTATTGCCTCTGGCTTGTAAATGCGTCCCCAAATGACATAAGGAAAATGCCGCTCGTTATGCAGAGAATTGAGAACGTAAGGCAATTTCGCCTTTCAAGTAAAAAGGGTGCAACTAATAAGCTCGCCGAATACCCGACATTGTTTATGGAAATTAGGCAGCCTATGACAGAAAACTACATATTAGTACCTCGTCACTCTTCTGAAAGCAGACAGTATATACCGATAGGATTTCTTGACCATGATATCATTGTTGGCGATTCAAATATGATGATACCTAATGCAACTCCATATATTTTTGGTATTCTTACATCTTCAATGCACATGGCATGGATGAGAACTGTCGCAGGCCGGCTTAAGAGCGACTATCGCTATTCAAAAGACGTTGTGTACAATAATTTTCCTTGGCCTGAACCCACAGAACAGCATCGTTTAGAAGTCGAGCGTTATGCACAGGCGGTATTGACCGCAAGACTTCTGTATCCAGATTGTTCTCTTGCAGACTTATATGATCCTGACGCCATGCCGGTCGAACTTAAAAAAGCTCACCAGCAGCTTGATCGAGCCGTTGAAAAATCCTATGGAAAAACATTCAGATCCGAAGAAGAGCGCGTGTCTTTCCTGTTTGAAAAATATGCAGAATTGATAGTAGCAGAAAAAGAAGGAACCACAAAGAAAAAAGTGTGAAAGTACAATTAAGTTTGTTACAAAAGGTCTGAAATGACAATTAACAATAAGCAACACCACTAATAGAGCAAAGACAAAGGCGGGCGATAGTCCGCTTTTTACTTTAACGCCTCTATCACAGTAAATAAAACACAATAAGGCGTTGTTTCTAACACGTATCGTGTGATATCCTAAAGGCATAACAGATTTGCATAAAATCCGGGTACTAGGAGGAATAGATGGATATCAAGGCAGAATTGTATCGGTTTGATTTCGAAAAGATGATTAAAGAGATTGCAAAGAACCTCGAAGGGCACATTGTCCCGGAACGCATTGTCAGCGTCGAAGGAGAGGGAAGTATGTCTTTCCCTGAGTTACCGTCAAATGAAGACATCGCAGCGTATCTTGAGAAGCCACAGACAAAGGTATTCATCACCTATGCTCTGCGGTATGCAAATGAAGCTATTGTCAGTGGTGACGGAATTAAAATTAACTGGTCCGAGGAACAGGATGAGATGATTCAGGAAGGCGAGCTTTCGGGTGAAGAAGAATTTGAAGGGGATTATGATAGCATTGGAATTACATTTACATGCGAAAATAAGATTCTTACCATAAAAATGGGCGCATACATCGCCGAGGAAAACACCGATTCAGCCGAGATCCTTGATCCTAATCAGGACGAGATTGATATATTTGACGATAATATCTCTGATTACGTTTGGAAATTTATGAAAAAGAATTCAAGGGCATTAATCTAAATGACTGGGGGATCAGAGATGGCAAATGTTTTTGACGGGTACAAGAAGACACCAACACAGCACCTTGCCGAGCTTCTGGCGATCCTGGAAGTCATCTCCTTGACGGGTGCAAAATCGCTGCGCACGGTAACAGAAAAAAAAGGGGCTGCTATCATTTTGGCACGTCTGAAAGCCATGACAGGGCAAGCCTGGCTATACGCAGATCTGGAAGGCCGGGAGTTCACCGCAATTATTAAAGACCGTGCAAAAAGGAACGGCAAGTTGGATCCTAAAGAGACAAGCCGTAAGCTCGCTGCCGTTCTTTCGGCACGCACCGGCGCAGGGCAAGACGCATCTCTGGATGTTATATCTTCTCTTGTGATTGCAGCTGCGGCCCGGACCTGTCAGATTGCGTCAGAACCACTTCCGGCGATATCGGGAGATTTAGTCTATGAGGCAGCAACAAGGCGCCTTTTGGAAGGGCTTGCAAAGTATCTTATAAACGCACCCGCGAAATGCGTACGTGTAATTGAGTCTGAGATGGCCAAAGAAATTGCCGCGACGGACGATAAATCCAAGGAGAGGATCCGGACTGCATGGGGTATGGGAGCAATGACCGCTCCTGAACTGACAAAAATGCTGTCGCTGGGCAAGACCGTTGATCCAAAGTCGATCCGGGGGATTGGTTATTCGGTGCTTACCGTACTGAATCCGCTGATTTGTGCATATGTGGTAACCTCACAGCATCTTGATGAGGAGTCGTTGGTACTTGCTGTTTGGGTAGCTGGCCTTGGTCAAACTTTTACTCCTAAGATCGAAGACACGCCGAGTTATGTGAAAGATGACAAAAAGGACGTGCATAGAAAAAAAGAGGTAGAATTTTCACAACTGCTTGATAAGAGAGAAGAATTAGAAAGGCAGTTAGCCTGGTATCAAGCATCGACCGTCGGCCTGATGGATGAAATTGCGCAGTACAAATACGCTATTAGAGAGGACGAAAATCGGCTGCAAGAGGCAACCCTCGTTATGAAGAATACTGAATGGTCGAGGGAGCAGATCAAAGAAAAGCTTAACAGCAACGCAAAGCATCCCGCGAGCATGGAGAAGCAGCTGAGGGCCAAGCAGGATATCATCTGGCGCAAGAAGGAAGCCATACGGGATTTGGCTATAGACATAGATAGTCAAAAAGCGTTGATTGAACATCTTGAGATGGATGCAATCGAGGCATGGGAAGCAAGTGAAGATATCGAAAAGGAATTGAGGATAATACGAGAAAAAGCTGGAAACGTCCTTCTGTCCAGAATTCAGACCATTGAGGATGCCTGGCGCTTTCAGCTTCATCGCTTCTTGTTTTCAAGGGAAGCGTTGGCAGGAGCGGCTTGCCTTATGTCGTGGGACCGCTGTAAGTTTGAGCAGGCGTTGCTGGAGATTCAAGAGATAAATGAACCAGCACTTTTCTTTGCCAAAGCGAAGACGGGCGCTTATGACGTTGCCATCACCCTCTCACAGTATGTAAAAGCCCGCGTGTTCTTATTGCCGGGCAAGGGGGATCTTATTTCTGTTGTAAAAATTGGATTTGAAGAAGAGAAGCCGGAAATGTGCTGATGGATCGTTATTTCTCTATTTGCACATAAGGTAACTGCGTGTTAATATTAGCTCATTAAGTTAATAAATATTCCATCCAGGAAACACAGTCAATTATTTCAACAATCACGCGTTTAGGCGCGTTTTTATATTTACCGGCTATGCCGCAAACATTGGAAGAATCTGCAGAAAAACTGTAGGTTCTATTTTTATGCGTTTTTGCCGCAAAAAGGAGGATTTTACATGAAAAATATCGAAATGAAGAAACATTTTGATATGCCGCTTTGTCTGAAGGTACGAGCTGTCAAGCCGACAATCGCTACTTACACACGGATACACCGTGACCGTAAGAACGACTACCGACGGCAGTCCAAGTACCACCAGCTTGAGCTGTACTAAGAAAGGAGGACAGTAAGATGTCCGTTGAAAGAAGAAGCCCGTACAGGGCCAAAGTTCAAACCGGCAAGACGGCGTTTGTCTTTTTCAAGACAGCGCAGGCCCTTGCCGATTCACTAGCTGATACCCTCTCAGGTTGTAATGACGACCTTTGGGATTATCAGGCAAAAAGAGGAGGTGTATGGAATCCGGTCGATTACAAGCGTTATGTCACTTATAGTGACGAACACGATTGTTCGGCACGGGGCTATTACCACATGACAGTAGACGGAATGCTGATCGCAACGACCGGTTATATCGAATGCTAAACAAGGGAAGGAGGAAAAAAGAGTAGAACAGATCTATCTCAAAAATTGAAAAATAAAATCCGGATAATGCCGGAACGAAGGAGAAATTTAATTATGAATAATGATTTCGTTTGCGAATACAAATTGAAGGACGGGCGCACACTGCGTACCTACATTGACGAAGATTTGGGCAGCCCAAGGGATCCTGATGAAAATGAGGTGTTCGGTAAATTGGTTCTCTTTATGAGAGGCAATTCATCCGAACTGGGAGACAAGCATGAGTATGAAGATATCGAGGCGTTTTTCGCTGCGAACCCTAAAAAGGACGGCATTTGCAAGAAAGTGTACGGCTACATTCATAGCGGAACTATTTTGCGGATGGCTGATGAAAATCCTTTTCACGATCCTTGGGACAGCGGCTTTGCAGGTTTTTTCTACGTTTCCAAAGCGGAAATGCGTGAAGCTTACGGAAGAAAGCATGTTACCGCTAGAATCGTGAAACGGGCCGAAGACGAAATGAAATACAGCCTGGACACTTACAACCAGTGGCTTGCAGGGGAAAACTACGGATTCCGAATGTTTGATGAAAACGGCGAAGAAGTCGATTCCTGCTGGGGCTTTTACGGAAGCGACCCGGAAGAAAACGCGATCTTTGAGAACGCTGGCATCGAAAAAGAGGACGTAGAAATCACGACAACAGCTGCTTAAAGCAACAGATAAATAACGAAGAGAAGGGAAGGGGCCGGAGATAATCTCGGTCCCTTCTCATTAAAAAGGAGAAAAAGCATGGAAATGAAGAAAATTATTTATTGTATCGTTGATGAATTGGTTTATGTGGTTACGGAAGAATGGTGGAACGAAGAAGGTTGTCTATGCGACGGCGGCGAAGAATACGATTTAGTAGACAATGCGATGAGTAGAGCCGGTTTCTGCGAGGCAGAAGAATCCGTTTTCTATATGGAAGGTTCACAAGATGAAATGATTGCAAAATTGAGCGAACAGGGTTTTGAAATGGTGAAAGACAAAAATTTCGAAATGTTTGTTCTGGAGTAATCAAACAAGCACACAGCAAGGGAAGGGACCGAAGATAATCTCGGTCCCTTTTCATTAAAAAGGAGAAAAGTATGGATAAGATAATAGAAAAATTACCCGTTTCGTGTGGGATGAAGGATTTGATGCTCTATGTCAGATCGATAGGAATATCAAACGACATGGAAACGATCAATAAGATTGCCGACATCGTTGGTAATGCAAGCATTGCGGATCTGAAAGAAGCACAAAAAAAAGACTCCACGCAGTTCTTCTTCATCTTGAAGCATGTGTGGCCCTTCCACGAATGCGTCCGGTTTTACGAAGAACACTGCAGCAAGGTCCTAAAAGATCAGCTTGCGGAGATTGAGAAACTGGACACAGAGCTGGGAAATGCAAAGAGAAAATTGGAAGATCTTACGGAAACACTTTCTATTCGGACAGCCGCTTTGGAAGAGCAGCGGAAGGATACGGAAAGAGCTCGTGAGGAACTCAGAGTCAGAAATGATGCGTTTTCCGCCACAAGAACTGAAAACATATCGCTAAACAAAATAATGATCGAAATGGAATATGATATGGTCGCGCTGAAAGCGCATCTTTATGATCTCGAAAAAGCTGCCGCTGTGCAGAACAAAAAATAAGGAGGACAAAAAAATGCCAGGACCGGAATTTTTCGAAACAAGGATGGGGCACACGTTCTATGAACACCAGCTCCCTGCTCTTATCAAGGCAATTGAAGCAAATACTGCAGCTATCAACAAGCTCGCAGAAAGCAACCAGTCCAAATCAGGCGGCGAAAGCTGTTTGAAGTTGGATTAGAATGCATTACAGCGAGGAGGAAACCACATGAACTGCAAATATTTTGGAGTTGACGGAATCTGTACAAAAAGCAAGGGAGACGAAGTAATGGAATTCTGCGTCGAGGGACCGTGCGGCAATGAAAAATTTGATGAAAAGAAAGTGAGAGAACCGCAGCTCGACTATAGAAAAATGGCTATTTTGGCAGCAATAAAAGAATTCAAGTTAATTGCGGAAATCGCAAAACACAAAGACCAGAAAATACATGGAACAACGGCAAGGCTTTACGAAAAGTTTGCCGAAGCTCTTGAGCGGCCCCGTTTCAGCGATTTGGAGAGGGATGCGATTGAAACAATTATATTCGCCGCCCAACAGGTGACGTGTCCAAACGCGAACGATTGTACCGGATGCGGATTAGAGAAAAAATATTGCGCGCATAAAAATCTAAATACCACCATCACATCAGTTTGCAAGATATTAGGGATAAACCAGATGCAGAGAAGCGAGAAGAGAGCCTCTCTTGAGAAGTGCGGACGCGAGTGGTTAGAAATGCAAGAATATGTTGCTAATCGCTGGCCGGACGTCACTTTGGGGCGCGACACTGGATCTAGTGATACCGCATCTTTATGCGACACAGGATCCAGTGACACCACGTTTCCAGTGCCTGAAGGCCACTAATGATTAAAAAGGGCTGAAAAACTAAAAAAATATTTTTTGAGCGAATGAACGGCATAGACCAGTTTGTTTCGCGTATAAAAGGAAGGAAGAGGCCCGCGTAATAACGGGTCTCTTTCTATCAAAATGCGGCAAAAAGCCGAAGAAGGAGATCGAAAATGATTGGAACAAAGAAAACATTGGCGGATTTGAAACGCGAAGCACAAGCAGGAAAGTTAAGCGGAGAAATGGTTTTACGATGCGGTATCCCCAATGTTCCTGACAAACTCAAAGGTATACGGAGAATCGTGTCCGCAAACTCAGTTAGTATCACTTTCTTAAACACTGACGGGAAAAAATCGGAGCTACGGATCACCAATGCTGCTTTAACCGAGTATACAGGCTGCGAGTTGATTCTGTATGCTCCGGCTGTAAGACCTTATAACGAAAAAGAGCAGGCCGTAATGGCAGCTTGGAAGAAGATCGAAGAATCACCTGAGTTTGTCGAGCGTTCAAACATAGATGCGCTTTCTGACGGGACCCAGACGTATTGGCAGCAGAAGTTCTTCTTTGAGAAATCGGCATGCCCTTATCTGTTCGGAAGTGAGACCACTTTTGGACTTCGGAAAGGAAGAGAAGAAGGTACAGTGATCGATACTCATCTTCGGGGAGAACCGGAAATGGTCTACAAAATATGGACTGATATGTAGTAGAAACATTGTTGTTGGAGGGCTTCGGGAAACCGGAGTCCTCTTTTTTATGTGGTTATAACCGGAATGAAGGTCTTTCTACGGAAATTTGCTCGCACTGGTAAAAAGACGTTCCGTTTTCTTGTTGCTTTCTCTGGTTCGTGATAGAATATATACATTAAGTTAATTTTTATCTCTGCTGCAGAGAATTTCACAAAGTCAATTATTTCAATTTCAATTAAAACGTCTGCTAGGCGTAATATATTCGGCGTTAGGAAAGCTGAGAGGCTTTCTTTTTATATGCAAAAAAATAAAAGTAGGAGGAAACAAGAATGAGCAAAACACCGGAAAGACTTACAATTCAGAAAATGTTGCACGTTGTTAAATCGTGCCAGAATGAGAAGGATCTGTCTGATACGGGTATTGACTATGTAGTCATGAACTATTCGGATAACCCTGAGTATTGTGCCGGTTACATTGCCATCCTGGCAAGCGACGGAACATTTCTTATACCCTTTGCCGATTATGATGTCAACGCAGGGTATGAGCAGCTGATGGTCACTGAAATTGAAGCAGATCAAGAGGAAGTGCGCATGATTATTCAGGCGTGCATGGACCGTCTGGATGATGTACGTTGCAAACTCCAGACAGCAATCTTGAACGTGTAAGAAAGGAGACAAAAAGTAGTAACCGAAATTTCGGCAAACAACAATCAAAAGGCAGCAAAGCTGCGAAGAAAGAGAGCGACAAGCTCTTTTTTCTTTGGAAACAGGAGGAAAGAATATGAAATTCATATGTGAAAATGAAAATGACGAGGCATTGTTGGATGAAATCATCTCCGCCGCAAAAAAATGCGGGTGCAATGTTGTGATGGAATACAGACGTTGGGATGCAGCCGCTGTAAAAATTTGGGCTGTCGAAGATGTAAATGATGCGATTAGTAATAATTTTGATGAGGAATCGAAAAGGTTTAATCGTCTACCGGAAAAGCAAATGGCAGACGTGACACAGCAGCTCATGGAGCACATCCTAGCCTCGAAAACAGGCGAAAAACACATCCGAGAAGTCTATAGAGAAATCCAAAATAACATTGGAATTTTCTTAACGTTCAACGATGAAAGAGTTGAATGCCAGGGCAATGGAGGGGATTTGAGCGACTTGCGCACGAACCAATATTCGAGGCTTCGCCCGTAATATTGGTAACGCGTAAAAAGCAGTGGTCGAAAATTTCGGTCAGAAACAAAAAAGCAGCAAAGCTGCGAAGAAGGAGAGCGACAAGCTCTTTTTTCTTTGAAAACAGGAGGAAAGAATATGACAAATATAGAAATAATGAACGCAGAAGCGTTGATCAAGACTCTGGAATTCCTTATGTGGGTATTTTTGTATGCCGCCACCATCCTCTGCTTAGTCTGGGTTTGGACGCGAGCTGACTTGTGGACAACGACAAGTTCGTATGTGAAGCACAAGGCATCTGTGCGAAAGGTTTATGTGTCGTTCAAACACGGGTTTTTCGTGTTTAGGACGGTCAAGAACCCGTTGGGTTCAAGAATCAGGCACAAAAGCTACAGAAGCTGCAGAAGAATACCGCAACAGAGCAGACACGCATTGGGAGGTGCGGCACGATGAAAAAGAAGAAGTATGAAGAAAAAGACTCGATTGCGAAGCGTGTCATGGAAGAAAGAGCTGCGTTTAATAGTGCAGTAGAAACGAGAGACAATTTGCTTGCCTATCTGACTCGCAAGGGAGCATCCCTTGATATCCTGTCCGAGGCTACGGACAATTGGGACATTCTCTACTTGGACGGACAAGAATATGCGGTTGTCAGCATGATCGATGGTCCGGTTTACATCCCGGCAAACGGAATGTCACTGGATCTGGTTCATGCAGCGTAAAAGAAATGAAATAAATAGGAAGGGGAAGGCCGAACTACGAAAGTAGGGCGGCCTTCTCTATTTACAAAAAGCGGTAAAAGGCCGCAGAAGGAGCCCCAAAATGGACATTAGGGACATAGCAACGGCACTGGATCGGTTCTGCATGGATACAGACCAGTATGGGTACGCAGACGCGATGCCAACAACAAAAGACTTCCAATCCGAGGAAGATCGAATTAGCGAAGGGGAGGACCTGCTTGCTTCTGAAAGCGGCCTAAAGGCAGCGGTCGACAACGTTCGAGACTATGTGAACGATGAAGACAATGCTGATGACGAGAACCTGGGCGAGTATGCGGAGCTTTTGAACAACTTGATCGCCTTGCGCACGCCTACCATGGTCGTCATTGCGGCCGGTCAGGCACCGATCGTTCAAAGAGATCTTAAAGCCGACCTGAAAACGTTGCAGGGCGTGGTGGGCGGGTACATCGAGCACATCTCGTTCGACATTGAGGGCGAGAAATTCATTGCTATCTGTAACGAAGAAGGCAAACTGAAGTCCTTACCAGGCAATCGGAGAATCGAAAGTGAAATCATCGCCGGCACGTTTCTTGTTTGCGCGATGGACGAAGACGGTGACGTGAGGTCACTTTCGGACAAACAGGTGCAAAGGGTCATGACTCGGTTTGAGAAAATCGAGAACTATACCGGACTTGAGATGGAAGACGAAATCTTCATTGAAGTCCTTGCATGGCCAAGCAATAACGCTTGAGCCTCGGAAGAAAACCCAACGCTCGGTGCAATGTGTACCGGGCGTTGGTTCACGATTTTGTAAGCGGTAAGTGACCGCAGAAGGAGCCAACAATGAAACTTAATATGGATAGCATTGAAGCCATCAAAAGGGAAGAACAAGAGAAACTGACACAAACACTGAGAGAAGCCGCAAAAGCATACTACAGTGGAACTAAGGAGCTCATGTCGAATTTCGAGTACGACGAGTTGTACTCAACGCTTGAAGAATTGGAAGAAGCAACAGGTATCGTGTTTGCCGGAAGTCCGACAGCATATGTCGGTTATGAAGTGTCCGGTAAGCTGCAAAAGGAGGAACATGAATACCCAGCGCTGTCGCTGAGCAAGACAAAATCCAGATCCGAGTACCAGGCTTGGCTATCCTCAAAAGTGGGTGTATTGAGTGCCAAGTTAGATGGAATGACGCTCATAGGTACATATAACGACGGTAAACTGGCGAAAATATCGACGCGGGGAAACGGGCTCATAGGCCAGCAACTCAAGTCTGATCTCTTCTTACACGGGCTTCCACAAAGGATTCCTTGTAAGGGACACCTGGTAGTAAGGGGTGAAGCACTGATCACTTACCCGGAATTTGAGCGCATCAATGCGGCCATTTCCGAGGAAGAGGGAAAGTACAAAAATCCCAGAAACTTGGCATCCGGCACGATCCTACAGCAGGACGCCAAGATTTTTGCTGAACGACAGGTTGAGTTTGTCGGATTCAATCTTGTCTATCCGCAGCAGGAAATCTTCAGCGAAGGATTAAACTTTCTGTCGCAGAACGGGTTTCAGGTTGTCGAGCATGTATTGGTAACCGCAGCAACACTGCAGGATGAAATATCAAAGATGGAAGCAAGGTTGAGTTCGAACGTGTTTCCGTCTGATGGTCTCGTCCTTATATACGAGGATGTCCAGTACGGGAACAGCCTGACTTCCAGCTCAAAATGCGCAGCAAACGGCTACGCACTCAAGTGGGAAGACGAAACCGCTGTGACCGTTTTACGTGAAGTGGAGTGGTCTGCATCACGTACAGGTCTTTTGAATCCGGTTGCTATCTTCGACCCGGTAGAGTTAGAGGGAACAACCATATCAAGGGCCAGCGTGCACAACCTTTCGGTAATCCGACAACTAAGGCTTGGGATCGGGGACTACATTTCTGTATACAAGGCGAACATGATTATTCCCCAGATCGGGGAGGATTATGATCTGAGCGATACGGTGCAGGCACCTGCTGTTTGCCCGGTATGTGGAAGTCAAACCCTTATCAAGCACAGAAACAGCACAGATACGGTCCACTGTACCGGTAATACTTGCCCTGCTAAGCAGATAGGCAACTTTGTCCATTTTGTGGGACGGGATGCTATGGACATTAATGGAATGTCTGAAGCGACGCTTGAGCGATTGGTTGACATCGGATTTATCAAAACTCTGGTCGATATATATGAACTTGCCCGATACCAGACGCAGATTTGCGCGATGGAGGGGTTTGGGGAAAAATCGTATCAGAAAATGATAGATGCCATCGAAGCCAGCCGGACAGTCAAGTTCGAAAAGTTTCTCTACGCGCTGGGAATCGGCAACGTAGGCCGAGACGCATCCAAAAAAATCAGCAAGTATTGTGGCGGCAGTATTGATGTCTTCACAAAACATTTGCAAATGTGCGAATCATTTGCACACTTGGAGGGCATCGGTTCGGTCATAGATACGAGTATTTGTGATTGGAAGGAAAAGCTCAATGCTGATCTGGCTGCCAGAGATTCATACATGAATTTGGTTGAGAAGATGAGATTTGAAGAACCGGCAAAAATCAATGCAGACAACGCCGTTTCCGGCAAGACGTTTGTTATTACCGGTTCTTTAACGAATTTCTCAAATCGTGACGCGCTGGTAGCGCACATCGAGTCGCTAGGCGGGAAAGTCTCTAGCAGCATATCTGCGAAGACATCCTACCTGATTAACAACGATCTCCTTTCAGCGTCGACGAAGAACAAAGCGGCACAATCGCTGAAAATTCCGATACTAACCGAGGACATGTACCTGGCGTTTGCAAACGAATAGGAACATATCCAAAACCAAAATCAGAGGAGAGGCCGTGCTGCGAAAGTAGAACGGTCTCTCTTTTCACAAAGAAAGTGAGGAAACTATGAAACACCCAAAGGTGCTGATGACGGAGTTCTTTCCGACATCCAAATGGTTGGAAAGACTGGAAAAGGCTGGATATTCGGGCCAACGCAGACAAATATCGATCGTGTGTAAATGCGCTGGCATAGCCGATGCAAACAGAAAATGTGAAAACTATGGCTTGGATAACAGAATCTTTGATAGCGCATATGCGCATCAAACCTACAACGAAAGCGAGTTGCTGTTCATGGAAAGCACAGAAATTGCGTTTATTATGGGAAGGTCAAGCGAATTCTATGTTTCTATTGAGCAGCTGCTCAGCGAAAACGGCGTCGATCTTCAAAAGAGTGTCGATACATAAAGAATTCTAAAGAACCATAATCGAAGAGGACTGGCATTTATGATGCTGGTCCTTTTTTATTTTCTCAAAACATGCTAAACTATTAGACACAAAGTTAATTTTCATTTTCCAATTCAGGAAAACAACACCAAGTCAATTTTTTCAATAAATATCAAGCCGTATAAGGCTCACAAAAGAGACGCAGCATTTTTGCCCGCTCTTTTTTTGTGCGCAAAAATATATGGAAAAGAAAAGCTTTGTAAAATCAAAGAAGAGGAAAGGAGTAAAAAAGTGGAGTCCCGAACGAAAAAGGACATACAAAAAACAAAGGAGAAGAAAAATGTTTCATGAAGTAAAGGATATTTATATCCCACACGACAAGAGAAAAGGACTTAACAACAAATGCCTGGCTATTGCATCCGGAGCCGATTCTCAAGGTATCACAAAAGCCGATGTAGCGATGGTTTACAGTGGTGAAGGCGGCCTTCATGGATTGGACTATTCCGATTATGACAACTATGCCCGGTACCGCGAAGCCAAGCAGGAAAAAGAGAATGGGTCTTTCTTCAGCCCATATTGGCTCTGTGCATACGTAATGGATTGCATCAGGCCTGAGCTGGACGATTCGATCTGTGATCTCACGATTGGGATCGGATCGTTCATAAATTACTGTCCGGTGCAAAAGAACGTTTTCGGGATGGATATCGATTTCAACGCAATTAAAATTGCGAAGTATCTGTATCCGGAAGCAAATCTGGTGCACGGGGATCTGCAGTATTTTAACACCAATGAAAGGTATAGCTTATCGGTTGGTAATCCTCCCTTTAACATGGACTGGACTGATGGGAGCAGCAGCAGAGGTAGTGAAAAAAGCGAGATGGTATATCTGAAAAAGGCCATTTCCGTTTTACAGCCAGGAGGGATCCTAGCTGTCATTGTCCCGCTGTCGTTCATTTCAGAATCGTTCAGAGACAGCGGGAAAGAAGCGATCGTCAACGAGTCTTTGCGCCATGTCGTTTCCATCGCATTGCCGGTTGACACCTTCGAACTGACGGACAACTACAAGACAAAGCTGATGATATTTCAGAAGCGGTCAAAAAGCCTTTCAGAAATGCCCTACAGCTACGATGTGCTGCCTTTCTTGGGCAGTGACGAAGTGTATGTGAAATACATGATGCCTGTACTGGCAGAGCGAAGAAAGCTCAAGCAGAGGCTATACCTTGAGGCCAGAGCAATCCACGGAGAGAGCTTCATGGATCTTGCAGAAAAGCTGCTCTATGACATCGGGCGAAACCCGAAAACAAAGCATTGTCTTTGCGCATGCCGAACTCTCTTGGATCAGTATCTCACCCAAAGAAAGCCGGATAACATATCCTGCGATGAATGGGAAAAGATCAGCATCAAGGAGAAGGACGTCACAGCAAAGCTGAAGACCGCGCTGCGCTCTCAACATCCGAAACCTTACTACGGCGAACGGCTGGTGAAGTACAAAGGAAGCCTCGTGTATAACGATGGCGATTCCTGGTTCAACGAATCCAGCATATCGACACTGGTAAGTACCGGGTCAGAGCAGTTTATGGACACACCGTTCAAAAAGCTGCTGCGCAGAAAGCAAAGAGATTTCGAGCATGAAACAAAGAGTATTGAAGATGTTGTCCAGCCGGAAGGATTAGATGCGTTTTACGATTCTTTGAGTCTCATAAACGAAGAAGGCGAATTGATCGAGTTCAATGAGATTCAGAAGCAAGATATCGGAGTTTGTATAGCCAAAAACGGCTGCATTTTACAGTGGCAGCAGGGTTGTGGCAAAACACTCGCCGGCCTCGCAGTGGGGATCTGGAGACTTCAGAAAGGCCTAGTAAAGAACGTCGTGGTAGTTGCCCCGGCAATCGCAATCAAAACCACATGGGTAGACATGTTGACACTGCAGAAAATCCCCTTTGTTCACGTTCGCACAGAACAGGACATGGAGAAAATCGGCCCAGGTCAATTTGTTTTGGTAACATATGAGATTCTGGCTCGACGCAAGCGCTTGTTCAAGCGGTTTGTGAAAAGACAGAATAAGAAACTGCAGCTGATTGTTGACGAGAGCGACAACCTGTCTTGCCTGGATTCTTCCAGAACAAAGGCGGTTCTTGATTGCTTCCGAAAACTCAAATACGTGCTGCAAACAACAGGGACGCTGACTCGAAACAATGTAAACGAGTTTTTCCCGCAATACGAGCTTTTGTACAGCAACTCCTACAATATGATCTGTAATTGCGAATCAATGTGGGAGCTGAACAAGGACAAAAAGCTGGTAAAAGAGGTAAACCTTGACTACGGCAAGCCCTTTCCGCCGTACAAAAAAGGACTCGCACTGTTTTCGAAGTGTTTCAGCCCGGAGCATGTCACTGTCTTTGGCGTAAGCGCGACTTTTCAAGATATGTATAACGCCGATATTTTGCAGAAGATTGTTGCTCAAACAACGATCACCCGCACGTTAGAAGAAGTTGCCGGAAGGAAGCTCTATACGATCGAACAAGAGATGGTGGAAATGAATGAGAATGAGAAGGCGATTTATCGCGTAGCGATCGAGGAATTTTATAAGATGGAGTGCTATTTCCCTAAAACGGGGGTAGCGAAAAAAGACAACCTCCTGAAAATCCTCAATCAGCTCATCCTGATGCTCCGCATTTGCGCAGCTGCGTCACAATTCAAGGAATACGTAAGATCAGAGGCACCGGTTAAGATCAAAAAGACATTGGCCTTGTTGGAGAAGCATAAGGATGAACGTGTTTGCATAGGTGTTCGACACATAAAAGTTGTCAGCATATACGCAGCCGCCATTCGGAAAGCATTTCCGCAGCGTGAAGTTTTTGTCATCACCGGCGCTTTAGACATCAAGGTAAGAAAAGAGCTGATTTACGGGCCGTTCAAAAGCTCGCAAAACGCTATCATTGTCTGCACTCAGCAGTCGCTGTCCTCAAGCATGAACATAGACTTTGTGAATGTCTGCATTATACCTGAGCTGCACTGGAACCTGCCGGCTATCAGCCAGCACTACTTCCGGTTTATTAGGTTCACGTCAACGCAGATTACGAAGGTTTATTTCGTTACATACCAGAACAGCATTGAAGAAAACTTGCTTGCACTGATCCTCGCTAAGGAAAAGATGAATTTGTTTATGAAGGGAATCTCTTCGGAAAACAACGATCTGTACCAGAGCATAGGATTAGTACCGGGCATGTTAGAGGGAATGATGAGAAAAGAAAAAGACGCTCAAGGTAACGTACATATCCGATGGGGCGAACAGATGGTTATCTGCGCCTAAACAAAAGAAGGGAAACAAAATCATATGGAACAGAGCACATTATTTTCCATGTTTGACAAAGTAAAGGAAACAACCGGTCTGCAGTCGTTTGACGATTACGATCAGGCGCACCTTCAGAGCATTTACCGGGTATACGTGAGCAAGAGAAAGTATCTGGCAGAGCTGAAGACCGTTCAAGAAACGTATCATTCGGCTTTGGGGCAGGAACAAAAGTTGTTCTCCCAATATTTCTTTGCCTTGGATAAAGAACCCGATACAGGTGTCAAGGCATTATGTGAGATTAACCAGGGTTTCATTAAACACTGTATAAGCCATCTTGAAAAACGGCACGGATGTAAGATACCGGACATAGAAAATCCGGACCGTCGTATTAAAGAGAAGGACCGGTATGGAGATGATGAGTACAACTTCGCCGGCGAAGAAATCCAGCTCGAAGCTGTTGCTGATCGTATCAGATTGATGTTAGGCGGCATCGACTTCGAATCAAAAAGGATCCAGGAAATCAAAGAAGCCTTTCGATCCAAATTCGGCTGTAGAAACGACACCATCACCCAGAAAAGCAACACGCTCTCGTTTGCTATGTGGGGCTGCTTCTACGAAGCAGGCTATTGCAACAAAGACATCTACCGTATCAGGTACAACTACCATGAGGAAGTCAGTGCGCTTGCCAGTGGAATACGCCTATTTGGTGGTGACAGCCAAAAAGCCTCGTGGATGAGCATGATCCCGGAAGAAAGCGGGAAGGCTGAAGTCTTTGCCCCCATTGCGATCTGGAATGTGAAAGGCGTCAGTTCTATACGGTTCTTCAAAAACGGAAGAATAGATCTCAAATTCACAGATGCTAATGTCGCTGCTGACTTTGCCCGCTTCTATGGGCTTACCATTGCCGACAAAGAGAAAGCATCATAACAAGTCAAGGGGGGCAGGAGAGTAATCTTCTGCCCTTTCTCTGTGTATAATCAGAAGGGGGTATGATAATGGGAAATAGAACGGATCTGAAAGATAAGCAATTTGGCTTTCTCAAAGTAATTGAAGACACAGGGCTGACCAAAAACGAAAGCGCTGTCTGGAAATGCGAATGTCTCCTATGCGGTGCTATTGTTAACACGACTTGTTCTTCACTTAAAACAGGTACCAAGTCATGCGGATGTCTCAAACTGATAAAGGCTTCTCAAAACGGGAAGAAAAACATTAAAGATCATGCCGGCGAAACATTTGACAGGCTAACCGTTATAGGAGACTCTGGCAAAAGAACGGCAAGTCATAAGATTCTTCTCGCGTGCCGGTGCGAATGCGACACCGTAGTCAACTGTTTATATAACAACCTGGTATCCGGAAGAACCCGTAGCTGTGGATGTCTAAAAACGGAAAGCAGTCATGTGGATCTTACGGATCGGCAATTCGGGCGCCTTACGGCAAAAATATGCGTCGGCACAAATAAGCAACGACAAGCTATGTGGTTATGTGACTGCGAATGTGGAAATACACACAAGGCATCATCAAACAGCCTTCTTAACAGATCCACGAGGAGCTGCGGGTGTCTCAACAAGGAGAAAGCCGCTATCCAGGGTAAAAAAATGATGCAGGCGAATATATTCGAGCTTATCGATGGAACATCGGTAAGCGTACTGCGCAAAATGGATGTTCTGTTCAAAAATAACACTTCAGGTATTCGAGGCGTTAGTATTAACCAAAAAACTGGAAAATGGTGCGCAAGCATACGTCTTCAGAATAAACGTTATTGGTTAGGCACGTATGAAAAAATTGAAGATGCCGCCAAGGTGAGAAAGCAAGCCGAAGAAAAATTGTACGGCGCGTTTTTGGAGTGGTACGACGAGCAAAAGAAGAAAAAGGGGAGCCAGCGTTAGAAAAAACGCTGGCTCTTTTCTATTTACGCAATTCATGCTAAAATAATAACACAAAGTTAATTTTTTCTCGTTTCGGGAACCCGTCAATTATTTCAAATACTAATTATGCCGTATAAGGCACACAAGAGAGAAGCAGCGTTTTTGCACTCTCTTTTTTTGTGCGCAAAAACATATGGAAAATCAAAAGCCTTCAGCAAAGCTGCAGGAGAAAAAGAAAGGAGGATAAGAGTAAAGGGCGAATGGGAAAAGCAATTTTGTGAAGTATCCACCGCCGCCCGTACCAGAAATCACCGAACAAGAAGCACAAAGAGAGCCTTGGAAAAGAGGCAGAAAAAAGGGAGATTTTGAAAATGGATAAGATCAAAAAGTTACTGGTCTGTGTCGTTGCTGTTCTCGTTATGAGTTTGGCCGGGTGCATGATGCCCCTGGTGGAAGCTGAAGAAATGCCGGTTGTCGCAGAAACCGAAACGGTTGTGAAAGCAGCCGTTGAAGTGACTGCCGAAACCATCACGGAAGCAACTGCCGCTGCACCTACCGCCCCCGTACCCGAAGCAACGGAACCCAAAGCGCAAAGCAGTGAAGGAGACGGAATTGTTCTTGACGAAAAGACCGTTTATGCAACGGCAGAAGTAGTCAATGTGCGCAGCGGACCAGGAGATGAGTTTGAAATAATCGGAACGGTTACCAAAGGCGCCGAGCTAAAACAGTCCGGGCATATAATGTTTTTTCAAAAGCCCTGGATCGTGATTGAGACTGGAACCGAAACTGGATATGTATCGGAAACTCTTGTTTCTGATACCATGCCAGTCGAGTAGCTGAACAAAAGAAGAAAATCGGATTGGGGCTGTCGGAAAGTAGCAATTGCTACTCGAAGACAGTCCCTTTTCATTCAAGAAGGAGAAAAAGAGTGAATAGTAAGCTATTAATTGATCAGATTAAAAAAGAAGACAGACCCACAATCGCACAGCTAAAAGTCAAAGCACCCACAAACAGAACCGAGCTCGACGAGTATCTTGCCGATAGCTTCGGAATTGATTTTGTGGTGTGGGATGCACCGGACAACGGCTTGAGCGAATGCTTGGGCGTGCTGTATGTCCCTGTACAGGAAGGTATAGCCGAGGTTCCATATATGCGTAAGTCACTCGAAGACGGCGCAGAGGACATCGACTGGACCGAACTCGTCGTACATGCCTCCTTCGAAACCATAGAAGAAAGAACAGCCGACTTGCAGCATTATTATCAGGTGCTGGAAGATCACATGAGAGCATGGGTGATAGTATGAAGACACCTGAGAGCACTGCTCAGATAAGCGAGGCCCTTGCATATTTGATCGAAGTTCTGACAAGAACACCGGAAGTAATGCTGTGTTTTGATGAACAGCAAAACGACGGTCGTTATCGTTATGAACTGATCGAGCACTATGACGAGGTTAAAGGATTGCTTCTCGACGAGCTCATCCGGTCTCAGATCCGCAACAAGCAGATCGAAGAAATAATTGAGCTTTGCAAAGAGGATGTCAAACTATTGGTTGGAAACAGCCAAAACGCGGCGTCTCAAGTTTTGCAGGTCCTGAAGAGAGACAAAACAGAAGGTTTCATCTCTGATCTCGACCGGTCCCTGATCCGCGACAAGCTGGTCGAAGAGGCCGTTGCATTTTGCAAAAAGGATATCATCCAGTTCGGCAACAGAAAATGCATGGCATCCGAGCTGCTGAAGATCTTGGACAGAGACAAAAAGGCTGAAGAAAGCTTCTACGATTGGGATGCAGATGACGCGGAGGACAAACAAATTGTCTGCCATCGCTATTGCAGCCCCAAAGAAGAAGTCAAAGAAAAAGAAAGAAGCTTCCATGACTGGGAGCCAGCTGATTCGGAATGCAAATCAATGTACTGCACTCGCTGTGGAGTACATGTTGTGTTTGGTAGCGGGCCTGAGTCGGACGCGGCAGCAACAAAAGAATGTATTCCAAACGAAGAACAGAAGGATGGTAAATAAAATGAACACAGAAGAGCTTATTGAATTCTATGAAAAGAAGCTGAAAGATCTGCAGGAATATGAAAAAAATGCGAAAGAAGAAGTCGAGAAGTATAAATACGGAGGAAATAAGCCGTACTTTCGTTCGTATGCAAAAGAGATTGATCGATATTCTTCTCTTCTCTCCATTCTTTGTGCGACCCAAATCCGAACAAACAAAACAGAAATCCCGAAAACAGGAAGGTGGATCTTGTTTTTTAATCGCGGAACGTGGATACACGCTAGATATGACGGGATACAACACGGATCAATACGCCTTGTCAGCGATGACAGGGAATATTTAATTGATCCAGAAAAGCTGATTTGGTTTTTCCCGCCTCAGCTTCCCGAGGTGTGCCCATGAAAACGAAGGAACTCATTGAAGTGTTTGAATTCAGACTCGCAGAATCAATCGCCAAAATACAATCCGGTGACCTCACAGACGCCGGCGAAGACAGAGCGTATGACGAAATACAGCTCTTTGAAGCCACAATTCTTGCATTAAAGCAGAAAGTGGATGTTGAAGCGTACTGTAAAGAAGTCAAGGCTTCTGTTCGCAGGCCGAACAACGCGATTGCCGATATCTCACTGCTATTGGAAGACGATGTGAAATCATTCACATATTGGATCGATGGCAAGAGAGGCGGCCATAAAAAAGCAGACCTAAGTGTGGTAGAATCTGACGACGAATTCAGATGTAAACTATGCGGAGGAAAGGTTCTTCGATGCACCGATTTCGGGAAGATTGAAGAACATTATGTTTGTACTGCTTGCGGAATGAAAACCGACTGGGGTTTCAAAAGAGATGAGTTGGAACAAATACTTGTATCCGAGAACGGGAACGTGTACATCGAATATACACGCTTCCCCGGATATGGAAGTTATGTTCTTACAAACAAAAACGGGGCGTCGACGCACGGCACATTCCAGACACCTATTGAAGACAAAGATATTTGTTTTCTCCTCGCAATCACAAGAGGAGACGATATGGATTTTTGTGCTTGTCGAATTACCGCCTGGGATCCGGAAAGCAGCAAATTTGTCGCTGTGATGGGAGAAATCCCAGAACCTTGTGACACAAGCTGCTATGACGCACCTGCGTTTCCTGATGGCCTTAACGGAACGTTCGAAATTAACAGCTCCTATTGTTGTTCCAACATACAACGTTATAAAAGCAACAAAAGAAAGCTGTAAAAGAAGATGATGAGGGGGAGGTAAGCGCAATGCGCTTCCTCCTTCTCAATTAAAGGAGGAAGACATGAAAAAGTATATGGTTTCTTGGGAAATCACACAGAGCGGATGTACAGAGGTTGAAGCTGATTCTGCGGAAGCAGCCGAAGATATCATACGGGAAAAGGACAGAAAAGAACTGCTTGAGCATGTAGACAGCACCGAATTGAATGTTTATGATACCTCATGGGGACGGTCGCGTGAAGAGATCATTGAGTTGTGGAAAAATTTCGAAGACACGCCGGTGAATGCAGACGACACCATTGATGCGCCATACTTTCTCTGGCCTGCCGGGACACCAAGAGTAAACGTTATATGGGCCTGGTTCAATGAACAATTTGAAGAAGGATTGGCGGCTTATATGAACGGAGTCGCTAACTGAAACGATGAGAAAGGTCTTGCGGTAAAACGCAGGACCTTTTTCTATTTGCTGATAAGCGGTACTTAGCAGCGTATTGAACAGATGTAAACGTATGATAAAATATGAAATATAGACATCCACAGCAATATCAATACGCGAGGGACGATTATGTTCTATGAGTATAGGGTCGGCGAATTCCTCCCCGATGTCGAAGGCCATGATTGTCAAGATGCGTGCTATTATGATTTTGGTAATAAAGGACCAGAACTAATCTATTTATTCAGAAATCCAAGCCCAGTCGAGATACTTGAGTTCCGATTCGGCGTAGCACATTTTCGAGTGTTCATGACCAGCGGGATCATCTTCTTCCTTTCAAAGCTTGGTACTGGACCGTGGAATGACAGTCCGTACCATCGATCGATCTCGGGAAACCTACAATTCCTAGACTACCCGGAAGATGGACAGGGATACGAACTTCACTGCATCTTAGCCGACGCGCTCACCGGAGAAATAATGGCCGAGCGCACAATTGAACTCCCTACGGAATTTAGCCGTCAACTACGCGAAGTGATCCGTCAGCAGCCGAACATAACACCTGACTACGGTAAACGCCTGAAGTTAGCCTACAAGACGTATACAACCCTAGAAATGGCCAGAAATGCACAAATCAAATAAAGGAGGTAACGGGATGTCTAAAAAGGAACTAGCCAAATTCACAGATTTGCCCGTAGCAAGGCAAAAAGAGGAGTTAGAAAAGGCAATGCTCGCCTTACAAGATAAGGATGAACTTTGTATCCCCATTAACGAAGCACAGGCAGCCATACGGACCGATATGGAGTTCTCTGTAGTGGAAACCAAGTATATCTTGGAGTGCCTGCATAACTTCATGGAGATGTCCGAAGAAACGTATCAATTAGCGGAAACCGATGAGGAAGCCGAAGCCGGGCGGGAAGCCGCCGAAGAGTTTGCGGCGTTCATCGCCCTCATAGAAAAGGCAAAATCCCTAAGCAAAAATGGAAAGTACGTAATCCCCATGACCTTTTGGGAAATGGATGCCTTTTTGTCACCGTTCGAGATGGAACGGGAAATGTTTGATCTTTGTAGTAAGACAGAGCTCCGCCAGCGAAAAAAGTACGTCGAAGTCGTTACGGATATCGATGAGCGGTTTAAGCCGGTGTATAACCAGATCAGAGACGGAGTCATGCCGATCTTTGGCCGGCTGCCGGCCGAGTCCGAACCGGATGATTATGAAATTCAAAGCATACCGCCCATCGAAAGTGAGCTTGAAAAAGAAATCGTCATAGAGCTTGCCGCAGCAGATACGCAAAGCATCCTAACGTGTCTCACACAAACCAAGGAATTCCATGAAAACATGGATGCAGAAGATAGTGCCGACGAGGAAACGAAGGACTTTAATAATGAGTCAGTTGCAATGCTTCTGAAGATCATCGCAAAAATCAAAGCGGCCAAGTCAACCTGTCTGGCTGCCACGTATACCGTGCGTTTAACGTTTTGGGAGTTGGATAAAATTCTCGCTGCCCTGGAAGGCGAAACCAACACGATGCTGTTCCAGACAGCTGCCGAGAACCACAGCAAGAAAAAGTACTATGACACCATCCATGCAGTCTATGAGCTGCTCCAACCAGTGTATGAAGCCAGAAATAAGGCCATTTGGCCAAACGGTCACTTTGTAAACCCATACGCCAGCACAAAGGATCCTGCAGTAGACAGGATGAACAAATTCACTATTATATACTTATGAGGAAAATGTCTATGAGTAAAACAAATGAAACCCCGAAGACACCGGATCTCTGGGAAAGAATATGTATGCTGCTCAGCATGCCCGAAGCGCAAGCAGCGATACGGACCGATATGGAGTTTTCCGTATCGGAAACTAAGTATATCTTGGAAAGACTCCATAAGCTGAAACGCGATATTCTGAAACAGTCGAAAAGCGGTTATGAAGCAGACATACGCCGGGGAGCCGTCGAAGAGCTTGCGGCGGAAATTGCCGTAGTAGAAAAGGCAAGTGCCCTGAGCGAAAACGGAAAGTACGTCATCTCCATGGACTTTCGGGAAATGGATGCCTTTTTTGACGCGTTCAAGATTGAATGGGAAGCATTCAAGCGTTGGACCTATATAGAGATCTACCAGAAAAAGCAATATGTCGACGTCGTAACGGATATCTATGAGCGGTTTAATCCGGTGTATAACCAGCGCTGGAACGACCTCATGTCACACTCCACCTCCATGCCTGTCAAGGCCGAGGTTGAGGACGCAGACGGCTAGGTTGATTATGAAGGCACCCTTGCGAAAATATGCGACTATCTGGCTAAAATCAAATGCTACATATTTCCATTCCCTCCTAGATAGCGGCCAGCTATAATAGCAAACCGCTTAATGCCCCAATATTGACGTTTGACTTGCTTTGGTGGTACAATATCTACATCAAGTCAATTTAACATCAAATCGGAATTTCCCGTCAATTATTACAAAAATAAGCGTGCTATAAGGCGCGTTTTTTATATATCGGCTTAGCCGAAGAACATTGGAAGAATCTGCAGAAAACTGTAGGTTCTATTTTTATGCGCAAAAACGCAAAAACAGAAAGGCAGGAAAAGAGTTATGTGCAATCGCAAAACAAATGACGACTTTGAATTCAACTATGGAGCAGAGGGACTGGAGAAAATGATCGAAAGTGCAAAAGAAAACGATCTGGGATCCGTTTGGGAACGCATGATCGTTAATGCAATCAAGGCTACCCCGTTGCCGAACACTCCGCTGTTGATCGATTCCTTGAAAGAGGAATTCGGCATCCCGGAGAGCATCGCAAACGATACCATTCAGGACACCATGGAAAGGACTCAGCTGCTGTTTAAGCTGAACGGTGAGAACCAGCTAGTCCGTGACTGTGCCGTTCATGGACTTACAGACAGAGCCCGCATATCTGGTGCGGCTTTACAGAAAGTTGAAAAAACTGATTTTTGCAACATCGTTAACACGTGTTGCAAAGTGTTTTCGGACAAAACACTGATCCTCACGAGGCACGGTAAAATCACCGCTATTCACTCCGGTGACGAAAAGGACTACAGCGTTCTTCCGATATCGGAGCTTTTGGGTGAGCTTGTAGCTCACATGGATGCAAAGTATCCGGGGTACAAGTTTGCTGGGGGTTCTGAAAGCCACAATTTGACAATCGCCGCGTTTGGCATGCCCAATCAGGCAAAGGCTATGTTGAAGGAATACTTCGATGCAGTCGAAGCACATGGTGGCTCTCCAAATTCCGATTTCATTCCTGGAGTTGTTTTCGCCTCTTCGGACACCGGAGTTTCGGGAGCAAACCTCCACGCAGTAATCGGAAACGGTCGCTACTCTGGTAGAAGTATCCGCATCGGAACAGCTCTTAAGCTGGAGCATCGCTCTGGCGCAACGGTTGGCGATTTCAAGGAAAACCTGGGAATGCTTTTCGCAAAGTTTGTTGAGCAGACGCAGGTGCTTTCAAGACTACTCGATGTAGAGCTTTTGTATCCGGAAGCGGCTATGAGCCGTATCGCCAAAAAGCTCAGTTTGCCGTCGAAACAGTCATCACAAGCTATTGCAGATTACATCGATGCATTCGGCCCGGGCGTTGCTAATGCCCATGATCTGTATTTTGCCTTGTACGAGACCGTATTCCTGGCAAAATCCGAGGGAATCACGGGTTCCAAATTGTTTCAAATCGAAGAATCTGCTACGCGAGCTATGCTGCTCGATTGGGAGAGCTACGATTACCCGGAGACAAACAGTGGATCCGCAACATTGACAACAGTAACAGCAACCATAACGGCAGCAGTCGTAACGGCAGCTCCCACTAAGGCTACACACGTAGCTTAATAGGAAGGAGCAAAAGAGTAATAAACAGAAAGGAGGGGCGGCGGTGTAATAACCGGCGCCCCCTTTTTCACACAAGGAGGACAAAACAATGCCTACAATGACTAAGGTGATTACCGACGCGGATATCACTCTTCCAGGCGACCCGTATATTATCTGCGAGGATATCACAACACTTACAAAAGACGAATGGCTGATGAAGCGAAAAACTTCAAATGTCATGAAAATTAAGGACAAAGGCATCTATCTTCCCGTTTGTTGGGGAGGTTCAGACCTGGCCGCGATCCTCAACATAAGCCCTTGGGGAACTGCACTGGAAAAATGGAAGCTGCTTCGCGGAGAATCTCTTGCAAGTGAACGGGCAATGCCTGAAAAATCACTGGCGCTTGGACACAAGTTTGAGGATGAGATCGCGCAGAAGGTTGCCAAGAAAGCTGGTTTGAGGCTGATCGAGACGAAGCGCATGTATCAGTCCAGGGATTACCCGTGGATGATCGCAGATTTTGATTATCTTGCGGTCGAGCCGGATGGAACTCTGGTCGGACTTGAAATCAAGTATACGGATTCGTTCAATTTTGATTTCAAACGTCTTGTGCGTAACGGTGGTGTACCAATCTATTACGAAACTCAGATCCGTCATTATATGGCAGTATCTGGGCTCGCAAAGTGGTATATCGGTGTCGGATCAACGGAGGGAAACCTAAACAACTGCGAGGAAATCAACAACGTCGAATACACCTTTCTCGAAAGAGATCAGGATATGGAAGACGAATTTGTTGAAGCAAGCAGGGAGTTCATCCGCTGTGTTGTAGAAGGTGAAGAGCCTGATATCAGCAGTGTAGAGAATGCAACAATGGGAATGGAGTCGCTTTTCCGTGTTTACGGGAAACCCGATGCCAGTAAGACGGTAGAGTTTTCTGGATCCGCATCCAAGCAGCTTGAGAAAGTACTTGAGCAGCAGAAGCGTATCATTGAAGCGCAAGAGGCCGTGAAGCTCGAAGAAAAGCGACTGGAAACTCTCATGCTTCCAATCGCACAGGCCATGGGAGATGCTTCGGCAGGTGTCATGGAAATGCCTGATGGTTCGAAGATATTTGCCGTGTACAAAACGAAAGAAACAAATTCTTTCAGTGCTAAAAAATTAAAAGTTGTAAACCCGGCTATTTTTGAAAAGTATATGTCAGCCGGCGGACCGCTACTCAAAAAAGAAATGCCTGATCTTTATAAGGAGTGTACGGAAACAACGGTAAGCCGGACACTGGAGATCAAAAAGGAAGACAAAAAGTAACAGATAAAGGGGAAGCGACTTAAATAAGTCGCTTCCTTCCTGTCTGAAGGAGGAAACCATGGATTTAATTAATTTATACAATAAAGGTGACAAGGACCAGGCGATATACGTTTGCTCGCCATGTAAGGCAGAAACCCAATCGGGAATTCGCCGGAACATGGAATCGGCTCGTGAGTATTGCTACATCGCTTCTTGCGTGACTAGCACCAAAACGATCGCACCGCACGCCTGGTTACCAGAACTGCTGGATGATCATGTCCCTGAGCAGCGGTCTATGGCAATGGAAATAGGCATTCGCCTATTAAGAAAATGCAAAGCCCTTTTTGTGTGCGGAGATCGCCTGTCAGCAGGAATGATCGAAGAAATCAAGCTGGCTGCTGAATTGGATATTCCCGTGTTTGTTTTTAATAAAGCACTGCACGAAGGCGTTCAATCACTGGCAAAAAACAAAGAAATAACAACCTATCCATTTTCTGGCAGCTCTGCGTCAAGTGGAATTGGCAGATTATCGGTAAGGACAGAGGAGGTAACAGAGTGCAAACGGAAAACGAAGCCGGAGATGGAGTTGGGATTCTAAAGGAAACCGAAATCGACTGCACGTTCTCACAGCTGATATTTCCACGGCCGCCAAAAGCCTCGGACAGCGGGTATTGCATCGCAAAGTATATCGCGCACGCCAAGCAAAAAGCTGAAAGCGGTGCCGATTATGCGAATATAATGTTCACCGCTGTGGGTTACTGCCTGCCAACGGTTTCCGGAATTGATTACAAACTGACCGGGACGTGGCAAAAAGGAAAATACGGCTTGCAGTTAGCCGTTTCAGCGTATGATGAGGTCATTCAGACCACAGAAAAAGGAATTAAAGCCTATCTGTGCTGCGGATTGATCAAGGGCATCGGACCAAAAATGGCTGATCGGATCTATAAGCGCTTTGGCAACAATACGCTTACAATCTTAGATGCCAGTCCCGAAGAGCTCCTAAATGTACAAGGGATCCAAAAAAAGACCTACGAAAAGATAATGGCATCTTACACGGCGAACCGTGGTGCCAGGGACGTTGTCGCTTTGCTTGCTCCTCACGGGATCAGTACACGGCGATGTGTCCAAGTCTTTACAAGGTTTGGCGCAGAAGCAGTTTCGATCATCCAGAGCAATCCGTACAAATTGTGCGACGTTGCAGGGATCGGCTTTATGACTGCAGACAAAATTGGGCAGGCCATTGGCATCGGAGAAGAGTCACCCTACCGAATCTCTGCAGGGATTCAGCACACGCTGAAAGAAGCGGAAACGGGCGGATCGCTTTTCAGAGGATCCAATGAGACGAGCGGACATTTGTGTCTGCCGCGTGCTACCCTTTCGAGAAAAACGGTCGAGCTGCTGCGGTGCACCAGAATATCAGAGAAAACAGTAGAAACAATCGTCGACAAACTGATCGAGCAAGGAAAGCTTGGCTTTCGTCTTAATCAGTATGTCTTTCGGGTATACACCGACAAGTGCGAAGGGTTAACAGCCAAAGCCCTGATCGAAATTCGAAACGGCAAAATTAAGCCGTTGGAGAAAATTGAGGAAGGGATTAAGAGGGCCCAAATTAAACTGGGCTGCAAACTGGCTCCTGAGCAACAGGCCGCTGTCATTGCGACGTTGGAAAACCCGCTGACAGTTGTTACAGGTGGACCTGGTACAGGAAAAACGATGATCCAGTCTGTTATTCTGAACGTCTTAACTGAGCAATTCCCCGAAGCCACTATCGTTATGATGGCGCCAACGGGACGCGCAGCCAGACGTATGTCAGAAACAACCGGACATGCAGCAACAACCATCCACAAGGCGCTCGGACTCCAGATAACGGACGACAGCCTTGAAATGGAAGCACATGTGGTTGAAGCCGACTTCATCATTGTTGACGAAACCTCCATGCTCGACATCTTTTTGGCATCAACGCTGTTTAACGCGATCATGCCGGGAACGAGAGTCTTGCTTGTCGGAGATTCAGACCAGCTGCCTTCTGTCGGCCCCGGCGCTGTACTTGCGGATATTATCCGTTCGAACTGCGTTCCGGTCGTCAAGCTGCTACAAGTCTATCGTCAGTCTGGAGCATCATTGATCGCGATTAACGCGGCAAAGATGAGAAACGCTTGTACCGAGATGGATCAAGGCGCAGACTTCCAGATCATTCCGGCCGACACCTTCGAGGCAGCTGCTAACATCATGGAAGACATTTACATAGATGAAGTCGCACGTGTGGGTATAGATAACGTAGTTATTTTGTGCCCGTTTCGCAAGAAGACAGAGTCCGGTGTGGATGCCATGAACAAGAGGCTCCAAGAACGCATTAACCCGCCTCGGCCAAACGAACGGGAAGTGACAAAGGGAGACAAGATCATCCGAATGAGGGATCGTGTCATGATCACAAAGAACACCGATGAACTGGCCAATGGCGACATCGGCTACGTAACGGATGTGATGAACGACGATGGTGACATCACCGCAACTATCGACTTCGGTGAACATCGCGAATTCAAGTGTACCGCAGAGAACCTCGATAAGATCGAACTCTCCTATGCGTGCACGATTCACAAATCACAAGGATCGGAATATCGGGTTGTGATTGTTAACATCATGAACGGCCACCAAATTATGCTGAAACGCAATTTGCTTTACACTTCAGTGACCAGGGCGAAAAAGAAGGTAATTATCGTAGGACAGGAAAAAGCGATTACAAAAGCGATTTTAACGGAAGATACAAGCAAAAGGCTGTCGCTGCTTACAAACCGTCTTGCGTTTTACGCAAAACATCTCTGAAAAAACTAAATCTGAAAAAACTAAAAAACTAAAAAATTTATTATTGAGCGAATGAACAATGTTGTGTTAGAGAGAGGAGACGAGGGTAAAACTTCGTTTCCTCTCTCTTTTTTTGTCTATCCTGTTTACCGAATATATAACAATATATACCATGCTAAAGCCTTCGCAACTCTTCAAGATAGACATATCTAAAGGGATGATGCGGAAAAACGAAAAATAGAACAAAGGGAACAGATAGAACAAATGGAGATAAAAACCTGAAACCTACTGCAAACACGCTCTTTGCGGTGTACCATTGTTTTTGTCTGACTTTACCGTCGACGCAAAGAAGAATAGCGGAAATACGGCCGTTGATAAAAGCAGTTGAAAACACTGCGATCAGAAGGATATAATTTTCTTTAGAATACTCTCATTCAAATACGAAAGGAGCTGTGTATGGGACAGCCACATCTATGCAGAGACTGTGGAAAATTATTACAGGAGAGCGATCCATTGGATGATATGTTAAGTGTGTTTGTTGGAGAAACACCAGAAGGACATCTTGGTCCTGGTCGCTGCGAAGAATGTTGGACAAAGGTGAGTTTACCCTGGATGATTGAACGGGTGGCACCAGGAACACGAATGAGTCAATATTATATTCAGATCTGCCAATGGCGCCACTTTCCCAAGGACATAACTGATCCTGATGATCTGCGTCAGGAAACTATGATACCAACATCTTTATCAAGTGACATTGATGTACACATTCTTCATTATTTGAATGATGACGACCTTCCAAAGATGGAATATGATGGATCCACTGGCTTAGATAATGTAAGTTGGCTTATATCAGAAAATGATCGAATAGAATACCTAAAGCTGAATCAGAAAAGAAAACACATGCTTGAAGAAATTCGGAAATCAAAAGAGGAAATATAACAATTTTGAAAACATGCTAATCAACAATAATTATTTGCTACTAATATTAGATTCTAATGTATTAAACAAAATAGTAATTTTGTTTAATTGGAGGGAACAAAAACCAAATTTTATTCATAGAGCGATATTGATATATACATCTTGCTTAACGTCTTAATTTTTAGCAGCTATTTCCTTTAGCAGCTATTTCATGGTGATCGTTCAACAAAAAAGGATTCAGCCCATATTGGCCGAATCCTTTTTTATTAGTGCCAATACATAGATTCGCTCAAGGGATCATCTGGTCACGCCTAATTCATCGTCAGCCTCAATCAGCTCATGAACGGATCCCTTGCCGGTACTTAGATCCTCAATAGATTTTCTCAAGCGGGATTTGTTAGCGTCGCTGTAAAACGGATCGGCGTTCACTGAAATTTCGAACGGGATCTTTCCTTCGCGTAAAACCGCTTTTACAAAAAGGTTTATAGCAACAGATGTATTCATGCCAACATCTGAACAAAAAGCATCAAACTGTTTTTTTACATCCTCATCCATCCGGATACTTAACGTCGTTTGAGCCATATATCACACTTCCTTTCAGCGTTTGTATATACAATGTAACACAAGGCACACAAACAATCCGTATTTGCATTTCACTGAAGCTAAATCAAGTGAATGATAGACCGAAAGAAATCACCATGTTTTCTTAAAAAAACAGAGACCAACATGTGATCCCTGTTTTGATGTGTATGTATATCCGGATTTAACGCCGCGTAAACCGAGCATTGGCAAAGTTATTACGGTCTGTTTTGTTCCTGATTGCAAAAAGCACAACAAAGCCTAAAAAAGAAAACAAAATCGATAGGATAGCATACAAACCAGCCTTGCCAGGAACCGTGTATGCGAACACCTTGTACATTGCATAATACATCGAAACAATAAAAAGCAAACCAAATAACACACCGACAGCCAAAGCAACATAGAAATCCATAGGCATTCCTTTGTCCGGAAGAATCCAGTGCCCGTCAGTCGATAATACATGCATATTTAACATTGTGAGCATGAAAAAGAAAGTCGAAACCATTACTATTAAGTACGTTAATGGCAAGAGAATATTAAAATGTGTGGCTTTATTTCTGCTGAACGCGGCATAATTGTCTGCCGTTGCACCTAACACATAAAAGGTGCCGATTCCCGGAAAGCCGGCAAACCCATAATAAGGAACGCTCGAATTACGGCCTATGATTAACAGAGCGTAGGTGTTGACCAAATATGGTATGAGCCTTACTCCTCCCAGCGCGCAAATAAAAACAAGAAAAAACTGTAAATAAGTAGTATCCATTATGATCCCCTCCCCTTCTCAATTTGATTGTAACACGAATCGTGATATATTCAATTTACCAAATCACTGTAATATTAGTAATTCAAATGACTTAACACAAAGTGTGTGATAAAATTATGTTGAAGGGAGGTGTCATATGAAAAAATCAATTGTTCAACAAAGCCAAAGGCTACAAGATGCTGGATATTCCAGAATAAAAGAGGGGGATTACCCGCATGTATGAGACGGATAATCAACTTCTCCAAACGATACTCAAGCGATCATATCAAGCACTATTTACGCTTGACACGCAGAAATCTAGTCCGCAAGCAGTATTTACAAATGCTTCTAACATCATTCAAAGATGGATCTACAAGCGATTCACATTTCCACTCGACGGACAAGTGCCGGTTGCGCCTCGGTCGTACAATATACGCAATTATAATGCCTCGGCTGGTATGATATATAAGCCAGAAAACCTATTTTTATCTATGCAAACATCACATCCCGACAAAAGTATTCCGAATCAATTTTGGATAACAGAAGCCACCATCCAAAGGAATGGCTCCTCCCTCCTCTTCGCAGTCACTAATTTCTGTGCAAAGTCATTGAGTGATAGCGGTCCGGTTCCTGTTAGTAAACCAGGGTTTATGAGCCAAATATCTCGCGATATCGGGCTTATGGATGTAATCAAGGTGCAAAACACTCCAAGGATTATCTCCTCTCAGGAAGATGTAGACAATCTTAAAGAAACTTTGTTGGATTCCAACAGAACTCTCCCGGTTGTGGTGGTAACTCAAGTTAACCCGTGGGGCCGGTACGCAGGCCAGATTCAAGACGACTATTTAGTTGATCAAACCCGATTAGCGTCAAAGCTCTCTCTCTTCGCACATGTAGTCACCATGCCTGCAAACTTTACATTTAGCTGGACGGAAGCACTGGGAAAAAATTGGTCCGTTTTCGATGGTGGCATACGAGTATATTATCCGGGATTTTCCTTGCAAGGAGACTACCGAAGTCAGCCGCTGGCTATTAAGGACAGGATCCTTGCTGCCTCATATATAACACCTGAAGGAAAGGGGCTGGAATCAGGGGCGGCCTATGAAATTATTCTCGAAAATCTGATTAATCGCAATAACACGTATCAAAGTCTCCCCTTCTCTGCTTGCAAAATCGAACCCTACAATGTCATCTTTCGGAGATCCGTTGTTGAACAACGAAATCAAGCAAACAAGTCAGTTGCAGAAATTCAAGAGTTATACGAAATGGAAATTGCAAACATTACTTCTGAAATTAATGATTGGAAAGGCTTGGCCTCGTCCTATGAGACTGACTGCAATTATATGAAATTCGAAACGGATGACTTACGGGCGGAAATCAACGATCTAAAAACATATAACGAGCGGTTGCGACACATTATCATAGAAGACACATCCAAATCAGCAGCCCTAATAACCGCTTTCCCAGAAACCTATGACGAGGTTCCCGCGTGGGTGAAAGAGAACTTTGCAGGTCGCCTTACTCTTCATCCGCGTGCCGTAAAATCAATTGAGACCGCCGTGTATGAAGATATCGATGTAGTATGCAAATCCCTAATGTTGCTCGCATTGACGTACCACGATATGCGCCGCAACTTCGTTGATAAAGAACAGTTTGAAACGGCCTGTAAGGGCATAGGCGTTTCTGAGTCATTATCAATTAATGATGTTGGCGCGGGGCACCACCAAAATGAGTATTTCCGGAAATACCGAGGCAAGGATCAGAAGCTGGATCGGCACCTGGTGAAGGGCACAAGCCGAGATCCCCGGTTCTGTATGAGAATATATTTTTTCTGGGACGACGAAGAAAATGTGGTAGTTGTAGGACATCTTCCTGACCATCTGACAACGGCCGCAACCTGAAAAAACGCCTGAAGACAAAACGAGAGCGTGAAACCTTAATTGACAAGGGTTCACGCTCTTTTCATACCAATAGGCAAACAGTCCAAACAACTTAGATATGAAAACAGTAATTAGTAAGTTCAAAAATACAATTCTTCGCCAGTATCAAGGCATAATACGCCGAGCCTTCCGCCTGTCAATATTTATTTCAACGATTGCGAAATGGATTATATATCCTTTTACTCGTTTGTAATTTGTCACAATTTAGCAGCAAACCAATGGCAGCTCCTCTCGGCTGCGGCTATTTTGCATGATAGGGGAAGAATGAGGTCGAACTGAATCTTTTTGACTCGGGGTTTAGCAGAAAATGAAGCCGAAAAATCATACCTCCTCCCTCCTCTCTCATCGGCCGGTCACAGAGCCCTCCCAGGACCCCGAAAAGGCCCTTCTGACATCTGGGAGACACAAGAATGCCGCTGTACGCCTTGCGGGCGCATGGGGACCGCAGAGGCCTTGAAAGGGCGCAAGAAGATTGTTACCTCTCCCCTGCCCTCTTCCAAAATGCTATATTAAGCTCTTGCGGCCGTAATACGTGCCCACTGTTGCGTGTAAAACGACAAAAACAACCAGGTTTATGAATCCCGGTTGTTTTTGATGCGGAAATTAGTGAACTGAGTTCACTAAAACATTTCGTTCATGAGGTTTAGCGTCTCCTGAAGTACATCAATTAGTGCAGCTTTCGTCTTAGGGTTCATTTCAATCTCGCTCTCCCCTGCCCTTTTCGTAGCTGAACGCAAAGAGTTTGCCTTTTTGAGCAGGATCTGATCTACACTTCCAAGTTGCTTATTGAGACGAGTTCCGATTTCCTCTTCTTTTCTCGCTTTGATGTTCGCTACTACATCAATCGCAGTCGTTGCAGGATCGCTTTTGAGTATAGTGACTACTTCAGACAGTTCGTTGATTGTCAAATTCGCTTCTCCGGCGAGAGCAGCAGCTTCTTGTGGAAAGTGCGCGCCAACTTTCAAATATTTTGCTAACTGCCTCTCTGTCATTCCAGTTTGCTCAGCAAGAATTTCTCTCGTAAATCCAGTGTCATAATACGTTGGCTCGATCTTTCTGAGCTGACGAATGCTTTCTTGAAGCACAATTATTTCTTTTGATCTCTCGAAAGGCGATGCATTTCGACGGATAATATTAGTCGTTACAGAAGTTATTTGATTGACCAGCCGGTCCTTTTGAGAACGTCCAGTAACTACCAAACAAGGCAAATCGAGGTATCCGAGCTCTTTACATGCTTTGAATCTACGGTGCCCGGCCAGAATAATGAAAGTGGACTCGATATTTGGATCAGGAAAGACCGTTAGTGCTTGTTTGAGACCATTGGCACGGATATCTTCGATGAGCAAACTATCCTGGTCTGCATCATCAGTATATGTTTCCATGTTTTTATCATTGTCGCGAATCTCGTCGACAGAAATATTCATAGTAATAAATTTTTCAGGCTGTGAAGATGTTATTGATGCTTCCTCTTCGGCTTTCTTAACGGCAAATGAACCAAATGATTTTTTAGCCATTGGTAGTCACCTCGTTTCTTTGGATAAACTCATCTCCGAAACGAAAATAATCCTGGGCGATAGCACTCTTAGGTGCATACATAACGACAGGAAGGTTTTCCCATTCCGACTCACCGATGACGGCAGCATCACGAATAGTAGTTTTATATACTCTCTCTTCTCCCACTAAATCGGGAACAGAGCTAATACACGCCTTCAAGATATTTGCTCTTGTCTTAAACGAAGAAATGATAACTCCATCAAGTTTAATACCGTTTCTTGCGTGGCGATTATTGACTTGCTCTATCTTCGTTAAGGTTGTCATCATTCCTTCCAATGGCCATCTTGTAGGAAAAACTGGAATAATGGCCCTGTCAGCCATATAGATAGCATTGAGTGTAACTTTGTCCAGTTTGGCGGGGCAGTCCAAAAAGACATAATCGTATTGCTCTGTGATATTGCTAGTAACAGTTAGAGCATAACTCAAACGTTCTTCGGGATAGATGATTGAGTCGGCACCCTCTATTTGCTCATTAGACAATCTTGTATCAGCTTGATAAAAAGCCTTAGAGGAAGGGATAATATCAACTCCTGGTACTTGTGATGGGATAACCACATCTGCTGGATCTGCTTTATCAAATAGTATGTCCTTAATAGTTTTCTTGTTATTCTCGTTTTGTGTTAATATCAGCGAAGCTTTTGCCGCAGCATCAAGGTCAACAACAAGAACCTTGTAACCTTTCATAGCAATAACCGATGCCAAATTTACTGCTGTATGTGTTTTCCCTACTCCACCCTTTTCGTTTACAATTGCAACAATCATTCTCTCTTGCTCCCCTCATTATCATTATCCAAAATAGCTTCATACTCTTTCAATAAGCGCCTGAGCGATTCCTCGATCAGATCATTCATATTAATTTTTACGTTTTCTCGAGCCGTTAATTTATAAGACAGTTTTTTTAATTGGCTGTGAAGTTCTGAATCAATAGTCGTGCTAATCAAAATCTTTGGCATAATTGCTCTCCCTTCTACAAGACAGAATATATATGATAAATATATCACATATATTTATCGAATCAAGCAAAAATATACAATGTAACACAACAGTCACATTACATTAGTGAACTGAGTTCACTAATGTGGTGGGCTCTTCTCAATTTTCCGGCAGCGAGCACGTGCAAGCATAAGCAGCGACATTTGAAATTAGTGAACTGAGTTCACTAAAAAGGTGACTCTTCTCAATTTGCTGGGCAGAAAAAATGCAGCTGCTCCGGGCAGCGAGCACGTGCAAGAATAAATAGCGACATTTGAAATTAGTGAACTGAGTTCACTAAAATGAAGGACTCTTCTCAATTTACGGGGTAGAAATAAAATGCAGCTGCTCCGGGCAGAGAAATCGTGCAAGAATAAATAGCGATAAACGTAATTAGTGAACTGAGTTCACTAAAATGAAGGACTCTTCTCAATTTACGGGGTAGAAATAAAATGCAGCTGCTCTGGGCAGAGAAATCGTGCAAGAATAAATAGCGATAAACGTAATTAGTGAACTGAGTTCACTAAAATGAAGGACTCTTCTCAATTTACGGGCGGATAAAAACATGTAGCTGCCCTGGTAATTCGTTGGCAAAAACAAATAAGTCAAATACTAAGAAGTTCAGATAATATACCAATAAACATATACAGATATATGAAAAAGTAATTTTATGTCAGAATCACCCTTTGATTGACGTATAACTTGCTTTGGTGGTACAATACGTCTATCAAGTCAATTAATTATTCAAATCGGAATCCCCCGTCAATTATTACAACAACAAGCGTGCTAAAAGGCATGTTTTTTAATATATCGGCCTAGCCGAAGAACAATGGAAGAATCTGCAGAAACTGCGGGTTCTATTTTTATGCGCAAAAATGCGCCACAGGAGGAAGAGAAATGAACAAAAAAGAACTGGAAGAAGCAAAAGCGATCATTCAGGAAACAACAGGTCTTGATGCTGCGAGTTTGGAATTTGCTGTAAATGTTCACGCAGAAATTAACCGGCGCTTAATGGTGCTGGATCGACTGCGCATGATATTGCTGGCAATCCCGGCTGTAACAGCAGACGTAAAAGACATCGGCCCGCATTACAAGGTAATGACGAAAGCCATCGAAGGAATACTCGGACACGAAAGCAAATCAGCGTGTGTTCTCATCGTGGAAAAGTACGCAAAACTCTTCTCCAATTACAGCAAGATAGGCAATTACAAGAAGGATGTGATCAAGTTTGCATCAGACTTTATCGCCTGCTGGATGGGTGAGCGTGAAAGCAAAATGGACATCGCCGGAGCCATCAACAAAATCAAAGGCGTAAAAGCCTAACAGAAGGAGGAAAAAGAGTGAAAACGATTACAAGAAAAGTAGAAGGATTCGATCCTACTACGCTGGCAATCCAAATGGTTGACGTAAAAGCAGGTACACAGAAAATGTATTTGCCCGTAAAAGGACAGATCGCCTGGTTTTGGCTGTTTTTCCCAAATGGGAAGATCGACTGCATCCCCCCGCAGATAATCGAGGATCGCGTGGCAATAGCCACTTGCCTCATATATGCGGACAAAAACGATGCGCCACAGGACTTTATTTGCCGGCAGACAGCGACGTATCGCTATGTATCCGGTAAGGAAGACACGTACAGCTTTGTGGAGCGTGCACAGACCAATGCGATGGGCAGAGCCCTTCGGTTTGCCGGATTCGGAAGCGAATTCGATTATGCCGGAGACTCACCGCCATCAAACTTCGTTGCGGCTGGCAAAGAACTTACTGATGACTACTTCGATCTGTCCGAAGCGGGAGAAGCAAAGACAGAAGAAGAGCAGAAAGACGAGCCAGTGGTACTACCTGTACCGGAACCTGAAAAGGCAGCACCGAGCAAGTTTTCAGCAAAACCTGGTAACAAAATAACGACAAAGGTGGTCACTATCGAAGAAAGTGACCAGATTCCCCTCGAAGATCCGGCTGTGAAGCTCGATCCCATTGCGGAGGAACCTGTAAAACCTGAAGTGGTGGCACCCGATACCGAAAAGGTTGAAGCTGCGAAACCTATTGAAGTAAAGCCTGTTGTTCCTGTCGTTGTGAAGGCAACTGTCTCAGGAGCACTGCCAACAACAGTGGAAGAGGCACTCAACCTGGTTATTTCGCTGCCTCGCTTCAACGGACAAACCTTCCGGCAGATTTTGGAAGACCCGAAGAACAAAAACCTCCCCGATTGGGTTTGCAAAAACTCGGGCTTCTCGGGTGTTAGTGACGCCACGCGCGTTGCAGCCCAAATTCTCTGTCAGGAATAATGGACACCCAAACTAAAAGAAAGGAGGACGGTTATGCTACCATTTAACATCTCCGAAGTATGTGGACTGGTTGGCGTTGCTGTACCACCACACCGCAACATGTTTGAGGTCAAGTGCCCGAACTGTGAAGGTGACCGATTTAACATAGATATCGGTAAACAGGTATGTCATTGTATGCGTTGCGGTTGCGGCGGTGGAATGACAGCCCTTTTCTCGATATTTACCGGAGTGCCTTCAAAAGAGGCGTTCGGAGTCATAGTGGACAGGCTTGGACGCGGAAAATCCAGCAACAAAACTGGTAGCGGCAAAAGCGATGAATGGACAAAATTTCAAGTGCCGGCTCCCAAAGTCGCGCTTGAAATGCCCGTCGCCCCTATTGAAAAGCGTGACGAAACCTACCAACGGTACATTCGTTCGCTGACATTGGCCGATGACCATCGGAAAGCCCTCAGAAAAAGAGGGATGTCCAATGCCGAAATCGACTGGCTAGAGTACCGGACGATGCCAATGACAGGCCACAAACTCATTGTGGAGGGTTTGCTCTTAGCAGGATCCTACCTAAAAGGAGTTCCAGGCTTTTTTATTGACAAGAACAACCGCTGGACGATCAAGTACCAGCAACGGGGAATTCTGATTCCGGTAAGAGACCTACAAGGAAATATCCAAGGACTGCAGATTCGGCTCGACAAGGCTGAACATAGCAGCGGAAAATTCCGCTGGATATCGTCTGTCGGCAAAGAGAGTGGTTGTGGAGCACTTACCTGGGCACATTTTGCTGGATCGTGGAAATCCGGTGACACCGAAATCTACCTGACAGAAGGCCCGGTAAAGGCGGACATATTCTACTTGATTACCCGAAAACCGATCATAGCGATCCCTGGTGTATCCTCAATTGATGAGGCCATCAAGATGCTAACGGAACTGAAAGCCAAAGGACTCAAAAAAGTTCATTTAGCGCTTGACATGGATTACATGGACATGATCCCCAAAGTGACCACCGATGGAGAAGTAATCGAGGAAGTTAAGCAGGTCTACAAAGACTACGCGAGATTGATCACTCGAATCACGGATCTGGGTCTCACTTATTCCAGGTCGAAATGGCCTAGGGAATTCAAGGGGATAGACGACTTTCTGGCAGCTAAAGTCAGAGGCGTCAAATAACGAAAAAGGACCGCATTGATGGAAGGGGTAAAGAGGGCTCGCAAGAGTTTCTCTTTGCCCTTTCTATATTTTGTGGCTAAACGCATCCAGAAAAGACAAAAAGGAGGGAAAAGGAGTAATTCTGATAATTCTATTTACTCAAATTGCACTTTTTTAGTAAATAGTATTTGACCTGTGCCATAATTGTGCTAGAATTATGTCATGAAAGGTGCAACAAAGTTGCACAAGTGAGGAGAATTAAATGGTTATTGCTATTGATCACGGGAACTCGCAAATCAAAACACCGAACTGCGTTTTTCCATCCGCTGTCAGGGTCTCGAAAACCCAATTACCAATGGCGACAGATACAGTAAAGTTTGCAGAATCCTATTTCACGCTCACAAACCAACGAATAAGATATCGTCGAGACAAAACAACAGACGATGTTTTTTTTGCGCTTACTCTTTTCGCCGTAGCAAAAGAACTCGAAATAACTGGCGAGTATATTCCCGGAATGGAAATCACCCTTTCCGTAGGATTGCCGCCCGAGCATTATGCTCGTCAAGAAAAACGGTTTGCTGAGTATTTTGTATCACACGGCCGCGAGATCCGTTTTGTCTACAACGGAAAGCGGTACAACATCCAGATCGTTGACGTTCAGGTCTACCCGCAAGCCTATGCAGCCATATGTTCCACGCCCAGCATCATCAAAACATTTTCAAGGGCATACATTGTTGACATCGGAGGCTACACAGTAGATGTCCTTCTGATGCAAGAGGGATATCCTGATCTTTCCATCTGCCGATCTTTGGACATGGGGATTATTACGATGGTCAATAAGGCCATCAGCAGCGTAAACACTAATTTTGAGTTACCTATTCAAGAAGAACACGTTCTCGAAGTCCTGACAAAAAAGAAGACGGTTTTGAGTTCAAAGGTGCGTGACGAAATCGAAAAAGTCGCTCAAGAACACGCAGATGAGATCATATCTCAATTACGCGAATTAGGCGTAGATCTTCGTGTTGACGCAGCCGTCATGGTTGGAGGAGGCGCACAGCTCCTGAAATTTTATATCGACCAATCGAAAAACACATCGCACGTCGAATATATTCCCGACATTAAAGCCAATGCAAGAGGATACCAAATTCTTGCAGGCCTCGCCATGGCTAAGAAATAAGGGGGAGTGGACGTGGCACAGAAAAGGTACGACCGCCTTACATTAAATTTTAAGCACGGCGAAAAAGACCATGAGTGTGCGTGGAATATACTCTCGACAGTGGACAATAAATTAGCATATATAGTGGATGCGGTTATCGCATTCAAAGAATCTCAGGATGAACGAAAAACTGTACCCATAACCGAGGATACGGTCCGGAAAATTATCAACGAAGTTCTTGAAATGGGATTTGTTGAAAAAGCCCCAGGGCAGACGATCACAAAAAACGAACCTGATATAGCAACAAAAGGCCAATTACCGAACGAGGGGGATATCGACAAAGAAACGCAGGCGCTGCTATTAGGCGGCCTTGACATGTTTCGTAGGTAGCGCAATGAGCGGGAAGAGGAGAGGGAAAAGTTATGTTAGCTGAAGTAATGGTTGCCACAAAAAAGACTCGCAAAGCAACGCAAAGAACGAAAAAGGCAGCGGAGGAAGAAGCGAGCGAAAGAATAGCCGCCACCTTAATTAGATACGGATTATTACCGTCGAGGGATAAGGCCATATGTGATTCTGAACAGCAGATGGCCATGAACAAGAAATATTACCAGAACACAAAGATGCTTCTTCGCGAGTACAGAGGCCTCATCTGGAAGCTCAGATCCATCCCGGCTGAACTGGCATCAGAACTTGATGTGCCTTTGGACGATTTGCGACTAGTACTGGAAGCAGTTAATTCAGCAACCACAGACAACAAACTTATGTCGCCTTACCGCGCTACATCGTTGAACCGCACGATGAATATGGTTAAACACATTAATGATTCTATGTTGATGCTCCAAAGTCGCCCTATTCAGACTCATGAAGCTGGACGACCTTCGCCAACAGGCGAGCATTACTATCAGGCGTTAAAACTCACGTATATCGATTGCAAGCAGCTAAGCAAATACGAAATTATGGCAAGGCTTGGCGAGATGTTCCCCGGCAGAAACGGGGAACAGGGAGCAATTACAAGTCGTACATACTACCGATGGTGTGAGACCGCAATAACAATTCTCGGAGATTTACTGTGGGGTAATTCCTCGCCGGAAATCAATGCAATATTTGATATATACGAAGGATTAACCGATGTGGTGAACAAGCAAAAAGAAAAAGAATGCGATCGTGAACCGCACTCGGTAAAATGACACAATAATGGCACAAAAATGCGTATATACAAGCACGGCAAAAAGATATATTCTGATCGTGGTTGATCATAGCTTGGTGCATCGGCCAGTCAATTATAAGTTGACTGGCCGATGCACTTTTTTTGTGCAAACCGGGAGGAGCTGCACGTTCAATTCAGCAATATTTAAGATAGAGGAAGGAGGGCAAGGCGTAATAAACGTCTTGCGCATACAAAAATGAAGATGATGAATTTGATCAAATCGGGTGTCAATAATGTATCTGGATTTGCCTTCTGCCATCGTAATTCTGCCATGGCAATACTCATCGCAGGTTCAATGAGTTTGCAAGTAGGATTCGCAGGCCCCACTGGTTTATTTGAGTCAATCTCACAGGTAACAAAGGATATCTACTTGGAAATAGCCGGTATCTCAACAGCTGTTTTGGTTTTGGTTGTAGCAATTGCTCTCATCATGAGAATGGTAAGCAAAAATCCGCGTTCAATCGAAATCTGGACCGGATGGGCAAAAACTGCATTTATCTCCTGGGCAATCCTTAACAGTCTTGGGTTACTTCTGGCTTACGCGCAAGAGATATTTCCACAGAACAACGCATCCGGCATCTGGGGCTAATATTATTACCCATTATAGCCAAACAAAAACCCAGTTGCTTTCTCCCGAGCAGCTGGGTTTTTGTTATCAAAGAAAGGAGTGTGCAGGCTTGGAAATGAAATACAAGAAAGCTTGCTTCAGATCATGATAGATAATATTTTCAAAGGTCTTATCGACTGGCTTGCAGTGAATGTACCAGCGGCATTAGATACATTTACAATGTTTCTCCTCGCAGGTCTTTCTCCGGATCTCACTGTCATGAGTGCCTATTTTCCGTTTTTGCAGAAAACATATACGGTATTCATGTGGTTCGCGCTATCGTTGATTGTTCTCATGTTGATTATGAACCTTCTTCGCGTATTTGCCGGCCCCATTCTGGACAATGTTGATATGCCGTTCCCTGTTGTAGCAAGAGCCATGCTTTTCTTTTTTCTAACAATGAACGCCCAGTATTTTTGTCAAATCGCGATGAACTTAGCAAAGCTTCCTTACGAAGCGATTAAAGCACTTTCAATGACAGAGGCGGTAGAAGGGACGGGCGCCCCGCAGAAGTTATTTGATGTCTTCAGAATGGCGATTTTTGATCAGGCTAATCTAGGGGCGGTGGCGGACCTAATTGCCATTATCTTTGTTTTAGCAATTTATATTAATTTCATTAAGCTTTTATTGGAAGCCGTCGAACGTTATATTGTTATTGGTGTTTTGTCGTATACGAGTCCTCTTTTATTCTGTTTTGGTTCAGCTCGATCTACGGCCGGCATATTCAGAGGCTGGATCCGTATGTACGGCTCCGCTCTTTTTCTGTTGACGCTCAACGTGTGGTTCATCCGCGCGTTTTTATCCGCAATGAGCATTGGAATTGCGTCCGGCGGCGTCATTCTCACCGACGAAAATACGTTAGTTGGCTCACAAATGCTTTGGATGCTTGCTTTACTTGCGTTTTTGAAAATAGCACAAAAGGCTGATGCTATGATGGCTACTTTGGGATTTTCAACAACGCAGACCGGCAGCGGACTTTTTCTTGAGGCTATGGCAGCTGGAAAAATGATCGGAGGAGCCGCATCTGGCTTTTCCCGTGCAGCCAGCCACGCCAGCAAAGGCAGCGGAGGAGGTCATGGCGGCGGTCCTTCTGAATCCGTTAAACATGGTAATGGCGGGATGGCACCTGTCGGTGGCGACGCTGCTGTCAGTGTGACTAAAAACAGGTCAGGCACACAAATGCAAAGCGTCATGTCAAGCGATGATGGTATGGCTACAACCGTAAGTAAAGTAAGCCTAAATTCGGAGCAAGCGCCCAAAGGCGCAAGCTATATCACACATGATGACAAAAATGTACCCTGGGCAACGACTGCAAAAGGTGCTAACGCAGCAGCCTATATCGGCCCGCAGTTTGGCGAGAATTCGCGCAATACCGGTTTCCAAACAACTAAATCACCCGAGAAGTTCGGGCAGCTTACGGGTGCGTCGGTCGCAGAAGCGTTCCGTGAAAGCTACACGGATGCCCTGGCAGAGGGAAATAGTCCCTTCCGAGCCATGGAGATGGCTAACGAAAGCACGCAAAGTTTTGTTAGTGGTTCAGTCGCAGCTGAGGCAGTTGAAAACGGAGAATCACCGTCATATGCAGCAGGTTTGGGCGCTCAAGCGGCAAGTGGATATCAGGAATACCAAGATCACGCATTGAGTACTTTTGGTGAAAATCTTCCTTACGGAGCAGCAATAGAAAATGATCCGGACCAGATCGGTCACTTGTCAGTTTATGGCACCAGCGAAATGGGCATGCCGGTAGAACAGGACTATTACCTTGCCTCCGCAAACAGCGAGCCACAAGGCGCATATTCAAGCTTTTCGGACAAAGACGGTAATGCATGGAATGTGGTGGACCATGCACAGTTCGATCAGGAGGCCATATCAAACCCAACATATTTTTCAGAAGCCTATTTACCAAATATTAATCAGCACACGGACAGCCCTATTCAGTCTGTAGATACAAGCAGAGCGAGTGATGGTGTGTTCACGGCATCAACGGATAGAGGTCAGTACATGGTGTCGGATGCGTCTGTGTACCAGGCTCCGAGAAGTGGATCTTACGAAACCATTCACGACACAAATAACCACCCCTATTACTTGACACAAGGCAAAGAAGAGGTGCGTAACGTGGTGATGCGCAGCAAAGATAACAATGCGCCGATTTATGACGATGCTGGATCGGTTCAGACAACAAAAACTGTTGGTTTCCGACATGCGGAACTTGGCGTAGCAAAAACTCCGAAAAACAGAATTTAACGAAAATCATTAACACGAGAGAAGAAGGGGGGAAAAAAGAGTTGTCCAATAACAACAAATGAAAATGAGAGGAAGTGGAAACGTTTGACAGATAAAAACGAGCAAGAACATCTCGGCGATTCAATGGACCGGGATGTTAGTGAAATAAAGAACGGTGCGCAAAATCTTAAAGCTGCTGCTGATAAAGTGAAAAGCATGCAAAATGCAACGGCTGTCGGCGAATCCGCTGCCGGAGCAGGCGGCAAAGGAGTCGCCATTGCCGGAAACGCTTCCGTGACAAGCAGTGGCATGGCAGCCTCTGGTGGATCTGCCGCCGCGAGCAGTGCTGCAGGTGGTGCTACAGGTAGTGCAGCAGCAGGAGCCGGCAGTGGCGCTGCAACAGGCGCTGCAGCAGGAGCAGGCAGTGGAGCCGCAACAGGTGCGGCAGCTGGATCGGCTGTTGGTCCTGCAGGAACCGCTGCAGGAGCGGCAGTTGGGTTTCTTGGCAAGCCGATTGTCAAAGCCGTTGGTGCCATTATCATTGGCACCTTATTTCTTGTCACAGCGTTGATTTATTCATTACCTTTTTTGGTTTTCGGGCCAGACGGAAGTTCGCTTTCTACGTTTGGTACTGAGACACTAGCCATACAGGATGCAGCCGTTGCGGTAATAACCGATGCCTATGCAGAAGTTTTTAATACAATCGTCGCAAAGGCAGCGGACGGTGGGTACGATGTGGATCTTACTCTGGCAAACATAATAGACATGTCTGGCGGAGCAACAAATGTTGATACAGCCTACCTTATTTCGGCTTATTGCGTTTCGATGAAAAACAAAAATGTTTCATCTGCGGACATGATTAATAAGCTCAAAGGAAAAGCAGACGGTCTCTACACATTTAGCACAACGGTGCAGATTGGCGAGAAAATAGTTCCTGTCACGGTAGATGCGTATGAGTCATATACAATAACCGTACCGGAAACACTGACTTCGGTTACAAAAATATACTATCAAAGAGACGGCAACATTCGTTTCGATAATACTTCAGGAATATATCTGCCAGCGTACGAAGAAAAGAAAGTTCAAGTACTTCACCCTAATGGCAGCGTTACATGGGAAACTTATTATGATCAGGTTGGCGTGGCATTCTATCAAGCCCCGACAACAACCAGAATATACACGTACAGGCAAGTTGTTGTCACTACACCGACATCCGCAAACACAAAGCAGGAGACCGTATACAGAAAGGCCGGAACACAACAGATTTCAGAACTAACAACTCTACCAACCTACGAGGAGAAAGAGTTTACTGTTGTTGACACTGAGGGGAATAGAACAAAAGAAAATCATCTAGCTTTATCAGGCACTGAAGATGTTGAACCAGAGGTCATTCAAGTCGAGTATCTTAAGGCAACAATAAACCCAATCCAGAAAAATGAGCTGAACTCAGCATTTGGTCTTGACCTGAATGGATGGTATACAGCGCCTCTTGGCGATAATCAAGAGCTTGGAGTTAGAAACATCGCTGCAGTTGCTAGTATGACCGAAAATTTCACATTATTACTAAATGATGCAAATATCTCAACATACAAATCGTCCGTTGGCGGTAGCAGCGGTGTTCCAACCGAAATTCCAGCACTAACAAGCCTTATGGAGGGATTAGTTATACCGCCGTGTTCTGACAACCGACTCTATATGATGGAAATTGGATCTGCACTTGTTGGACGCGTACCCTATTGGTTTGGGGGAAACCACGGCAGCAACTATTGTCCGCCGGGTTGGAATGCAGACTGGATTGTAACAACAAGACAAGTCCCCTCTGGCGGAAAGGCGGGGCAGATACTTCCATACGGAATAGATTGTTCGGGATTTGTTAAGTGGGTTTATGCAACAGCGTTTGGTGCCGACCAGTTTACACCGGACGATTATACGGGAACGTTTGCAAGGAACGCGAACACTCGGCAGATCTCAGCAAGTGAACTTCTCCCTGGGGATATCGCGCTATGTGACGGTCACACGGGCTTGTTCCTTGGATACAATGCAGCCGGCCAGAAAGTTTATATGCATGCGCTCAACTACACAAAAAACGTTCTCGTCTCCACTTATTCGGAGTTTAATGTTTTTTTAAGAGTAGTTGGCGTTGCCGACCAAATCGAAGGAAACAACCTAAGACAGCAAGCCGATGTCCTTACCCGATTGGGCTTATCAAGTGCAGCTAATCCGGCAGTTGACTATTCGCTCCCGCAATACTCTTGGATGACAGCAATATCGAACCCATTGCCAACAGCAACTGTTGGATCACAAGTTGAACTTACCATCAAATACTATTGCAGTTGTCCTTCGTGTTCGGGAATAGAAGGCAAAGCAAAAACATCAACGGGTGTGGCATACGTGGCCGGAATAGCAGCTTCAGGAGACCTTCCGCCGGGAACGAAAATCGGATTATTTGGAAAAGTATTTGAGGTACAAGATACAGTTCCAAACGCCGAACCTGGGACCATCTACATTTATTTACCACAACACAGCCTGCTAACAGTAATGAGTCCAAGGGTTGTAACAGCGCCTATTTACAGCTAATCAAGGTACAAACAACTGAAATCAGCGAAGAGGGGCTTATTGCTCCTCTTTCTTTTTGAAGAAAGGAGTTAAAACATGGCAAGAGATACAGAAACAACAACCATCTACACTATCCCTACCAACTATACAAACGCTGGGAAAATATTCGGCATGTTTGAATTGAGAAGTATGGCAGAGGCGGCTGTCGCTGCATTGGTGACCATTTATCCGATTGTTAGTTCAAACTTTTCCGTGCAAATAAAAATATTCAGTTCATTAGCGTTGGGTCTGGCAATTGTTTTCTTTGTCGGATCAGGAATTAGAGGCGATAGCCTAACGCAGTTTTTTGGAAACGTAATTAAACATTTGAAAAATCGCCGGAAATATAGCTACAGTCAAATCGTACCCGAAAGCAAGGAGGTAATAATTCATGCCGATAAAACAAGCAAAAAAGCAGGCAAAACCAATAGAAGCGAAACGCCAGGACGTAAAGGCGCAAAAAATCCCGGAAAAGAAAAAGCAGGAAAAGCCAGCAAAGAGAAAAATAAATAATCCTGTACAGGACTTTATTCCTGTCAAAAAGATACAAAACGGGATGATAATTACTACAGATAACCGATATGTGAAAATCGTTGAGGTCAAGCCAATCAATTTTATGATGCGTTCATCCCTTGAACAGGACGTTATCATTCAAACATTGGCAACGTGGTTCAGGATCGCACCCGTTAAAGTACAGATTAAGTCGGTCACCAGACGTGCGGATATTAACAAGCATATTCGTTCCGTGCAAAAGAATATGAGCCACGAAAAAAACCTTTCGGTAGTATCCCTTGGCAAAAGTTACCTGAATCTAGTGCAGGCTGTCAAGGAAAAACAGTCTCTATCCAGACGGTTCTTCATCATATTCACGTATGACGGGATATTGAATGCCAGAAAGACAACGGATATTTCCGAAATAGGAATGGTCCTCGAAATGGCGGCCGGAAACGTCAGGGCAAGACTTGAACAATGCGGGAACGAAATAGTGACGTTTACCAGTGATGTCAAAGAGGCCGAATTTTTAGAAGAAATCCTATACAGCTTTTTCAACCGGAAGACTAGTAATAGAGAGTCTGTCACGGCCCGCAAAGAAAAAGTGTTCAACGACTATAGAAAAAAAGCGGAAATGGAGAACACCGTGTTTGACCCTCTTTTGGTTCCTCTGTCCGACATTGTCGCACCAAGGGGAATTGACATCACGCACCGTAAATACATGATAATGGACGGAACATACTATTCGTTTTTCTATATTTCGAAAGATGGTTATCCCAATCGTGTTCCAGGAGGATGGACAACGGCACTCATAGGCTCTGGCGACGGAGTGGATATTGATATTCACTTGCACAAGCAACCGAGATCAAAAGTCATAGACGACGTAAACAGAAGGCTTCGCTTAAACAAGTTGAAACTCAAAAACTCAAACGATACATCAGGCGACTACGAAGAAGTTGCATCCTCTATCAATTCGGCCTACTTCATAAAGAGCGAGCTCACGGGCGGCGATGATCTCTATTACATGACTATATACATTACCGTCTCAAGCCAAACGCTAAATGAGTTGGACTGGAAGGTACGCCAAATAGCTGATAACTTGAAGGCCATGGATATCGAAGCTCGTGAGTGCACATGGCAAAACGAAGCAGCTCTGAAGTCTGTCATGCCTCTTTGCGATCAGGACTCGACGCTTTATCGGAAGGGCAAACGGAACATCATGGGCATGGCCGTAGCTGCATTGTATCCATTTACGGCATTTGAGCTGTGTGACGACAACGGAATATTGCTCGGAGTGAACAAACAAAATCAGTCACTTACCATACTCGACCTGTTTAATACCAAACTCAGAGCGAATGCAAATATGGCTATACTGGGCTCTTCGGGAAAAGGGAAAACATTTCTTATGCTCCTTATGGCCATCAGATTCCGCGTTAGAGGCATCCAGACATTCATTATCGCTCCTATCAAGGGCGAAGAATTCAGACGCGTATGCACCGCGCTAGGCGGCACATACGCAAAAATCGCGCCATCCTCAACCGACTGCATTAACGTACTGGAAATCCGTAACATTGACCGGTCAGCCGAGATGCTAATCTCGGGTGACGAAGTGGGAAAAGACCCTCTCTTGATGAAAAAGATCGATCAGCTCAACGTGTTCTTCTCCTTGCTTATTCCTGATATGTCCTATGAAGAACAGCAGGTCATGGACGAGGGATTGATGGTCACCTACCAGAATAAAGGCATCACCGGCAACAACGACTCGCTTTTCGCTGATCTCTTAAAAACGAAGTACAAGCAAATGCCGACAATCGGAGACCTTTACAATACTTTGCTGGAGTTTCCAAAAGCCGACCGAATAGCAACCATTGTGAAACGCTTTGTATCAGGTTCAGCGCAAGTCTTTAATGGACAGACCAACGTGGATCTTGGCAACAAGTTTGTTGTACTCGACATGTCTGACCTTTCAGCTACATTACGTCCTATCGGTATGTTCATCGCCTTAGACTACGTTTGGGATCGTGCTCGAGCCAACCGGTTAGAACGCAAAGCCATTTTTATTGACGAGGTTTGGCAGCTCATTGGTGCCAACTCGTCACCGCTTGCAGCAGGATTCGTTATGGACATCTACAAATTGATACGGTCTGCCGGCGGAGCAGCGATTAGTGCTACGCAGGATCTGGGTGACTTTTTTGCATTGGAAGACGGCAAGTATGGCAGAGCAATCATTAATAACTCAGCCACGAGGATTGTCCTGGGGCTTGGCGAAGACGAAGCAGAACGCATTGCGGAAACAATGAAACTTTCACCGTCGGAACTGAGATCTATTATCGGTGCGCAAACGGGAGAGGCTCTCATCGCATCAGCAGGAAGCAAGGTCATGGTTAACATTCTTGCTTCAGAAGCAGAGAAAGAGCTAATCACAACCAACCGAAACGACCTTGAAGTATTAATGGAAAGAAACAAGCGTGCTTCTGCGGCCAAGCAACTGACAACGCGGCCTTGTCGCAAGGGAACGGAAGACACCGAGAACGAGGAGATCGCACAGTAAAGACCTGCATGAGGCGATATTGTTGCGCAAAAGTGTGCAAAAGTGTGCAACAAACCCATTTAGAAAGGTACAAACAAGCAATTTTTGCACACTTTTGCTGCAATTTGCTGCAAAAGTGTGCAAATCAACGTCCAAACAGGCAATAGGAAGGGAGTATCAAGATGAGTTCAACTATTCCAAGAGAAGAGGGAATTGCCCTTACACTCTTGAGTGTCTTCGGAGCAATTAAGCAAGAGAATCTTAACTACGCGCTATCGTGCATTGGGAACGAGAAAAACAACTATTGGTATTTGAATCGAATGGTAAGACAGATGAAGATCTTCACGAAAGATGGATACTATCTTGCCACGCCAAGATCCGAACCGAAGGAGAGAAGAACCCGAGTGTTCTGGGTTTTGATGCAGTACATCGACGATATTGAAATAGCAACGTTGCAACGCGAAGCGAGCCCCGAAGGAATATCGTTCCTGATGAGCAACAAGTTTTATAGGATCATTCTTGGCAGCCCTGTACCATCGACAACAACCGATCTAATTAACGATATTTCGAACAAAGAAGTTAACTGCATAATCGTTGTGGCAGACGACAAAAACATTGATGAATACAGTGATATTAACAAAAAACACTGCTTCGCAATAGTCAAACCAGCCCCGAGTAGCGAGCATCCGGAAGTAGACTTTTTATCAACGATTCCGTCCGTGATAAAGGAGGTAAATGTCCGTGTGTGAAGAGACAAATGAAGATATAAGAATTCTCAATCAGTGCATGGAACCGGCTCGGGAACTGATTGAAAAGGCTGCAAAAATGGTGGCCAGTATCAGGTCCGACAAAGCTTTTCTTAATCATCAAACGGGTGCAACCAGAAGTTTAGAACTGAGGGCACTGGCGTCCGAAACATCCGTTGGCTTCCGTGATTTCACGAGTCTAATATCATCGCCAAGATACGGAGAAGATCCCTTCGAAAAGGTTACGGCTACCGTTTGTGCAACCATGGGTTACGGCTTTGAGTTGGTCGAAAACAACTGGCTGCGAGGGGTATTGCCATTGCCCCTAAACGCGAGAAGCAAGAAGGGATATTGGGAAGGGGAAGCGTTAAAAGATCAGATACAATGTATGATCTGGCATTTTCTCGGATCAATAAACCCTGAAAAACGGAGCATATTCCCGATCGATCCTGCTGCGGTTGTGTTCAAATATATGGTTTCAGAACAGAACAAGCAGGCGATGGACTATGACAATATGGACATAAAAGACATTTTGAATGTGATTAAATACTCATTCATTCGTGATGACTCTATGCAATACATTAAGCTTTTCAATTGTTCAATGCCGGCGGAAACATCCACCTTGATTGTCTACATTTTGCCAGAAACCGACTTCGGTGAATGGATCAAAACCAGAGAAAAAATACCGGAAAAACGCTTTTCAAATCCCCCAGAAAACATGGCTGAAAAAGACTGAAAACAGGGTAAAAAAACCGTCGAAAAGTAGGGTAAAAAAAACGTCGAAATCGTCACCATGTTTTTTACCCTCAATTTATCCCTTGAAAGTACTGGTACTACTGGGTTTTCTGGACAAAATAATGGGAGCATTCCGCGATACTACGCAGTCCATATCGCGGAACGGGTGGCCAAATAGCACCATAAAGCGAAATGATAGGTAAAGAGGGCAGGGAGGTGATTGGATGACAGAAAATTGCACGACGAAAGAGAAGGTGATAAACGCTATCTGCCTCACAGGTCAGTACCCATTCGCAATGTACAAATTGATATCGGATGAGAGTACCAGTGCCCATGCAGTGTACAGAGCGATACTGGACATGAAAGCTGCCCGTGTCCTGAGTATCGGGATGCGTGGAGGAGAAGTGGTTACGACAGCACGTGGCAAGAAAGTCCGAGAGCGGGCGGAGAAAACAATACGGTTGGATTTTAGCAAAAAAGATGGCGAGGGCAATCCTGAAGCATGGGCTTTGGTATGCAGCACGTTGGGAGAAGAAACGTATGAACATTATATGGCTGTATCTCACCAACGCAACTTTTCAGGCGGGCCATATTCGACTTACCGGGATTTGCGTCAGGCGGAGATTCTGATGATTTGCCAGCGTGCCGGAGCTATGGTTTTTCGCTTTGAAAGGACCGGGCTTGTCACAATAGAAAGCCAAATAATAAAGGAGCTTTCTTACTACACTTCGAGGGAAATTCTTAAAGCAAGCGGAGAGACATTGAAGCTCACATCGCGGTCTCGGTACTACGGTCTTTTGTTCGGACCGGGAGGCGTCTATGCAACCTTTAATTACACGGGTGAAAATGCCCGCGGTTCCATAAGAGTAGAAGAGTCAACCCGAAGTCTTCTGTCAAAAATAGTACAGCAGAATTGGAAGCCCCCGCAGTCCAAGGCAAGCGATGAAACAATGCTCAAACTAGAACAAGCGATCCTGTTTGGGCACAATCCAGACGTGGTCTTATCACTCATCACCCAAAGGGAAGCACCGAAGCACACATACCAAAAGGAAAGAGAAGGGAAAGCCGAAGCTTTTGCTTCTATAGAGAAGGTGTATCACGATGTATTTTATGTTCCGTTCAACGAAGACGGTGTTTTCCAAATATGGCTTTTGGGGCAGCGGGACTGGAGAGCACGACTGGTCAGAGGTTTAATCGCCCAAGAGTTTTTGGGTGAAAAAAGAATATCCCGAACATACGACGCATATATCCATGAAGACAGGCAAGCGGTTCTTTGTTGGATCGACGCAAACATCAATGACCTGAAAGGTCTAAAAAAAGAGATGGCACGAAATACGGATACAAAATATGCGGTTATGTGCTTACCCTGGCAAGAGACGATCGTCAAACAGGTTTTAGGCGACAAGGTGCAAACGGATGTGTGCAGCAAGGAAACAGTAAGGCAGATATTTGAGAAAGGGGGAATTTAATGAAAGACCCAAAAGACACACTCCAAGACCGACTGATGTTTGGTGATAAAAATATTGGCGGAACAGTCCTGGTCAGTGTTCTTCTATCTATTCTGATTGTCCTAGTCACTTTGTATCTGGGCGGAGTTAGCCATCAGCTCCTGAACGGGTATAAAACAATCAACTATAGCCCGATCGAAAGCATCAGTAACGGAAGATCAGAAGGGAAAAGCCAAACAATCTTAGTAGGTGTTGTTTTCTTCATCATCGGTTTCGTAATGCTGCTAAAGAAAAAACCAGAAGAAGAGCAAGATGAGCGAAACATCAGCAAGAGCACTCGCGACACATATGGAACTTCTCGCTTCATGTCCAGAGAAGAAGCGAAAAAGAACCTTGAGGTTTCACCGATACAAAAGAATACGGGGTTCATCCTTGGCAAGCTCGGGAAAGACATTGTAAGTTTGCCACAAGACACAATGTTCAACCGGCACATCCTAATCATGGGTGCACCGGGTACTAGAAAGTCCAGAAGCTTTGTTCGACCGATGATCCTGCAGTCAGTAAAAAACGAACAGAGTTGTATCGTCACAGATCCTAAAGGTGAGATGTACAGAGACACGGCAGCATATCTGAGAAGCGAGGGGTACGACGTTAAGGTTTTCAATCTGGTTGAAACCAAGCATTCGGATTCCTGGGCGTGCCTGAAGGAAGTTGATGGCGATCAGGAAATGGCCGCAATCTTCGCGGAAGTGGTAATCAGCAATATAACAGGACCTGATACGAAAAAGACGGAGTTCTGGGCAGTCAGTGCTAAAAACCTGTTAAAAGCGATGGTGTTGTATGTAGGCCTCGACCGGAAAATGGTAGAAAAGGGAAAGAACACAATCGGCGAAGCATACCGGATCATGGCAACCTCCACAATAGCTGAATTGAAAGACATGTTTGCCAACGTCGGTGAAGACCATCCGGCACACATGCCCTTCGAAATATTCGCGGGCGCTCCTCCTGCGGTACAAGATGCGGTTAAACACGAGCTTGGAGTATTCCTTGAGGTATTCCAAACCCAAACGATCAGAGACATCACAAGCTATGACGAGATTGATCTTGAAAAGCCAGCATATACAAAATGTGCATACTTCGTAATCATGTCGGATCAGCACACGACGTTAAGTTTCTTATCCAGTCTTTTCTTCTCGTTTCTTTTCATTAAGCTTGTCAGTTATGCAGACAACCAGACAGAGGATGGCAGATGCCCAGTCCCGGTTAATCTGATACTAGACGAATTTTACAACATAGGAACCATTAACAACTTCGTCTCGAAACTGAGCACAGTCCGAGGACGGTATATCAACATCAGCATAATCATTCAATCCTTGTCGCAAATCATTGAAATGTACGGTAAGAATTACGAGGCAATCCTTTCTTGCTGTGACACGCATCTATTCCTGGGCGGGAACGATCCAACGACAGTCAAGTACGTTAGTGATCGTGCCGGCATCATCGGCGTTGACCAGATATCCTCCAGAACGAAACGCCAAACCTTTGCCCCAGTCGAAATCCTACCCGAATACCAGTTCAGCAGAGGCGAAGGAAAAAGGAACCTGTTGAACCAAGACGAAGTATACACACTGGACATGGGCAAGGCACTGGTATTCATCCGTAGCTTGCACGCCTTGAAAGTAGACAAGTTCGATTACACAGAACATCCGGACGCAGCAAAGCTCATCCCGGAAGGCGCGCGGTCTCACATGCCGAATTGGTTAGCCCAGCAGTGCAAAATGAACAGTGCTTCTCCACCCGATGTGGAAGACACGGAGGATGTTGCACAACCCACTGAGTACATGGTAAATCGCAAAGGTGATTTCAAGCAAGCGATTAAAGACGCCCCAACGCAGTCCAAACCGAAGATCCCGGCAAAGCGGCCGCCTAAAAAGCAAACATCAATTACCGAAATGGAAGAGTTGATGCGAGCGGTTGCAAGGCCAAGCCGAACAGATCCGCCCAAACCACTCAAAATACCCAATCTACCCAAAGAGCAGATCATAGAAGAACCTTATTTCCCGAATATGGATGATATAGAATGTCCGTATCCAGGCGGAGAGGTTGAACCAGAATTCCTGAACATGTCGGGTAGCGAAGAAATTCCAACGCCAGCAAACAGTTCAGAAGATTATAAAGTCATAGAAGAACCAATCCAAAGATGGCATCGTTCCAGTACACCACCAAAAGAAATGTAAACCAAGAACAATCAAAAAAACCAAAATAAACAAGGAGGAAATTATTATGAGTGCAAAAGTAAAAGCCAATGAAGAGATCGGAACAGACGAAAAGGTAGAGACAGCTACAGTGGCAGAGACAGAAACCGAAACAGTTGCAGAAGTAGCTGATGAAACATTTGAAGAGGTAAAAGCAGAACGCGACGGACCGGTAGAAAGCGAAAGGGCACAAGCAAAGAAAAGCCCTCGTCACAAGAAAGCTGCTGAACCGAAAGCGGAAAGAGAGTTGGTCTCCAGAGAAGACGCTGATGTTGCCGTCCGTGAAGGAAACGACCGCAAGATCATTTCCCAGTCCGGGCACAAGCGTGTCGTAACCGAATTGGATCGGTACAACACAGCGCACCTTGCTTTGGTAAACAGCTCCAAGGCTGGCTTGATCCTGACGGGTGTTGTCGAGGGTGTTGAAACATACAAGAGCGGATTGATCGTTGCCGTACTGCACAACGGTCCGTTCAAGGTTGTCATCCCTTCCGAGGAGTTCACAGACAATTATCCTGAGTTCCGTGCCGAAATGGGCTATAAGAGCCAGCGTGAAATGGTAAAGATCATGCTTGGCAAGAGAATCGGATCCGAAATTGATTACATGGTCCGGGGCGAAGTGGATACGGAAGAGGATGTAGCGATCGCATCCCGCCTTGAGGGTATGAAGCGTATCCGTAATGCCAAGTACCTCCGCAAAGATCCGCAGGGTAAGCGTTACATGTACGAAGGTGCTATTGCTGAAGCAAGAGTCCAGGTAGTAGCCAGATCCGGAGTCATCATTGAGATCCAAGGCGTTGAAACCTTTGTCGCAATTGAGGAACTGAGCTATACCCGCTGCAGAGATGCTGGAGAACTCTTCGCAGTCGGAGACATCAAGCCTGCAAAGATCTTGGAGATTAACATTAGTGACGACGGCGAGGTAACCATCAAAGCTTCTCTGAAGGCTGCAGAAGAAAACCCTATTATGCGTGTTCTTCCTCAGCTCCAGAAAGGCGGTATGTATGGCGGTACAGTAACCGTAATCACGACATACGGTGTTTTCGTCCTGTTGGACAATAAGTGCGAGTGCCTCTGCAAGTACCCGAGCTTCGGAAACGAGCCTGTTGCCGGGTCAAAGGTAATCATCAAGCTGACCAGTGTTGATGAGAAGAAAATGCGGATCATGGGTACGATCTCGCAAGTCCGTCTTTAATACTTGGCAGTAAGCAGACCATAAGAAAGGAGAGAAGGGGGAGGATACCAGCGAGTGTCCTCCCCCGCTGTGCACAAGCATGAAAACGACTCCCCAGTTCATTATTACGAATATCCCGAAATCAATCAAAATAACCCTGGCTAAATTCGGAGCAACGCCTTCTCCGTCTGAAGCAAATACCTACATCCGGAAAGTAGGCAACTCCTTAGTCATTTTTACTTATGTCGAGACGCACCCACTTATCATCGTGACAATTGCTTACAACATCAATCCTGAACGCGTATACCGGGATAAAATCGAAAAACTGAACAGCAAGTGTATGGTAGGTACACACGTAGTGGATGGGTCCACATACGTGTTTCGCGGTAATGTCTGGCCAAACCCCGCCGCTGAAGAAGCCATACCCAATTTTGACAGTTTAATGGATCGGTTTCTTGAGGAGTCAAACAAGGGGTACGCCGATATTTCAAATTGAATAAAATCACAATATCGGCACAATATCGCGTGTAGACGGTCACGGCACCCGATGTTATTCTCAATGGTGGAATGGTTTAACACCGCCTACACATAAATAATCAAAACCCAATAAGTATTGTTGCCGCAGAAACGAATAAAGAAGACTTCTCACGAGGGCTTCTTTTTGTTTTTTTGAAAATACCACAAAGTGTGTGTTGACATTAGCACATTTCGTGTGATACGGTATAGATAAAGAGGAAGACAGAGAAGCGGTACCCAACTGCAGGATCTGCCAACGGGAGGGGGAGCAAAAGAGTCACAGAAACCAGGGAGGTGCAAAATGAGAAAACATTTCAGAATTATCATTGCATTGGCGATAGTCGGTGCGTTTCTTATAGGTACAGCAGTCAGCGGTTATAATACCGTATCAGCAGCCACTCAAAAGGCGGAAGCTGCCATTGCTGCCCAGTCAGACATAATCCAATAAACTATCCGGGAGAAAAGCAGGCATGCAGATGTCTTAATGGACTCCCCTGTAAATAGTGGATCGGCAAGAGGCAGGATGTAGCAACGTCTTGTCTCTTCTTTGTTTATTACACATGAATGAGAACGAAGTGAATAAGGGACTGCAAAGAAAAATAGGAGGAGAAATCAAAATGAAGAATAATCACCACAAAACAAATTGCTTAATCACGGGGCTTGTGATCTTATCTATATTGGTATGCACTGCTCCAGCCATGGTACTTGCTACCGGGTCAGATGCAACACAAGCGACGGAAAGTTTAGCGGTAACCCAGGCCGCAGAAACCCAACTGGAAACGCAAGCCGTCACAAAAGCAACAGAAGCCACGGCAGTTGTCAGCACAGCACCGCCGATTATAGAAGAGGCAAAGCCGACGAAAGCCGCAGAGGAGACGACATCGGAATCAGATGTGTTAATCGCAGCAACGACAAAATCAAACGTTCCGCCCATGTACATGTTCTTGCTCGTCTTTTTCGTACTCGGGGCATTAGCTGGGTATGGGACGCGAAGTGTCATGATCAAACGTCAGACACGAGCTGACCAAAGAGAAATGCAGGAGACAGACTCGGCCTTCACCACAAATGACGAAGATTTCTACGGTCAGGAGCCCGAGCCGGTTCAAATACATAAGGCCGAAAAAATCCCAGCACCTACTGTACAGAAAAAGCAATTCAAAAGAGCAGCAGCCGTAGCCGAGCCCGAGCCCGAGCCCATTCAGGTAGAAGAGGTCCTTGAACCGGCCGGTATTGATTTCTATAACCGAAACTATTATTACGACGATAATGGCATGCCGTTCTTCAAGGATCCCAAAACCGGAGAAACGGTTTATTATCACGATAATCCGGAGCAGTAATGCAATTGACTAAATATATCCTATCTGGTAATATTCAAAAGTAGCGGCCGCCGGTCTCAGGGGCGTTCACCCTTCGGGAAAAGAGTGCAGTAGTCAAAAGTGACAAGGAGCGTAAGCCAGGGAAAATCTTTGCAGCTCCGTCTGAGTCCTTCGATCAAATCATTCTTGTCGGTCTGATGTGTATCCTATCCATTATGAAAGCTCTGCATTTTGCTCACGACCACTTCCTTTACTGGAAACTCTGAGCAGGTGCGGGGTTTTTTAAGTTAAAACACACAAGATTTGAACAAACAAATTATTGTGTTGTAATCACACGAAACGTGTGATATAATGGAATAGAAAGAGAGGCAATGCACAATGTTAAGTTATAAATTTATATGCATCGCTGCCGATCATGGCGGCGATGAGATAATAAAGACAGAAACGAATAAGAAGAGAGGGGGAGACGGATTATGAAAAAGAAAAACAGAGGAATAGAAATGGCATGTATCTTCGTGGCTGTGATCATGATGACATCGGGATGTAAAGCTGTTGCAGTAGATACAGAGAACTCTGTACCGATTGAGACATCTGCTCTTACCTCCGTTTCCGAAACCACAAAGGAGCCGACGGAGACCGCCGCTGCTACCACAGCAAAGCCGACCCAGAAAGTCACGGCAACTCCTACACCGACGGTCATAGAAACCACAGTCGCCACAACGACCAAAGCTTCGGAGACAACCGCCCCGGCTGTTACGACAAAAGCAACGACGGCACCGGCAACCACTACCAAAGAGACGACCAAGCCTACACCTAAACCCACCAAAGAGACTACCGCCGAAACCGCTGCTCCTGTAGAAACAGAGGCTCCCCCAGTAGAGACAGCAGCTCCCGTTGCTACCACAGCAGCACCGGTCACGGATTACACAGCGATGTGTGCAGATATCAAATCCGCGCTGATCGCTATCCTGGAAGCCAATGGACAGTGGGACCCGAACTTTACGGGAACATTATCAAGCTGGGGCCAAGCATGGTGGGGATTCGGCTATTTCGAAGATAACGGAATGTCCTCACAGGATGTTGCACAGTATTACTATAACGGTAAGTTTTCAGAAACAACAATAACTGCGAGTGGTGTGGATTGTTATGTAGCAGACGGTAAAATATATCTTGATTATCAAGGCTACTACGCTTCCTAAAACCTGATAAAACAATTCAAAAACGAAGCCAAGAGATCCAGAGCAATCTGGGTCTTTTTTATGTAAAAAAATATACACAAAGAACGTAACAGCACAGGGAAGACAATGATTCACGGAGGAGATAGAAGTGAAGAAAAATTCGATTTCAAGAAAAGTATTGTCCATGATATTAGCAGTTTCCATGTTAATATCGCTTTTACCTTTTGAAAACATCTCTGCAGTCTGGAGTACACCCGATAACATTACTATAAACAAGTCAAACGGATCAACTTATATCGCGTACTTCAAAAGTCCGTCCGGGTACCCGCAAAATACAAATGTGTACTATGTCGATGGCCAACCGGCAGATGTTGCCTATTGTATTGACGCAGAAGCAACAGGACCAGGGCCAACCGATTATGTGGTTGGAGATGCATTAATCGATCAAACGTACAGGAACGGTCTCGCCCGAATTGCTCAGTATGGCTACCCAACGAATAGTTATGGCAACTGGGGCATTATTGAATCGGAAGCCCAGTACGCTACACAAGCAGCTATGCACTGGTGGGAAAACGCCGTCTTTGGCGGAACCGAAGGCTGGGTTCGTGCTGGTGTACAAGACAATGGATGTCCCACAAATTTCGCAAACACACTCGGCTATGCCGATTGGCTCCTGAGCTTAGCAGGAAACAGCACATCACCACTCTTGCTCGCAAAAATTGCCTCCGCGCCTTCAGCATGGTCCGCAGGCAGCCCTCCCACTTCAACATTCACGATAAAAGGAAATGATTGTGACTCTTGGGCAGTAACTCTTCCAGCCGGAGTCACCTATGGTGGAAACAGTACTTTTACAGGAGTAGGCAATCCAACCGTCACAGTACAGCTTACCGATTCGACTGCTTTTGCAGCAGGATCAAAGAAAGTAACAGTCCAGGGATTTTCAAACCGTATGGCAGACTCACAGATCCATTACTACCTCGCGACCTACGGCGGCGGATTCCAAAATATGATTGTCTATCAGATGAACGAAAGCGCAGCTGGTGATCCTGCTGAAGCACTCTTTCCTGACGCTTCAGGAACACTCTCTCTTTACAAACAGACCGAATGGACAACCGGCGTAACTTCACCCGAAGCCGGAGCAACATTTCAGGTCTACAGCAGTGCAACTGTAGTTGCCACAATAACAACCGGCACAGACGGTAAAGCATCAGTAAACCTGCCATACGGATCCTATACGATCCACCAGATAGGCGGACCAGGCTACACGCGCCCTGCAGCTGATCAAGCCTACACAGTCAGTGCAAGCTCACCGACTGCCACATTTACGAACCAACCCTTTACTGGCCAGATCGAAATCAACAAAACATTAGCATCAGTGACAGGGCCTGCTGTTCCGGAAGGCGGGGCGGTATTCCAGATCTTCCCGAGCTCATCATCTTATGCGGCCGCTGGCGATTACCTGCGAGACCAGATAACGACCGACGGTAGTGGATATGCTATTTCTAAATCCCTGCCATACGGTACGTATCGCCTGGTGCAGACTGTCGCTCCGCCCGGCTCACAGATTAATGCCAG